>WNGA01000565.1_pt1 | contig 115815 bp, 127 predicted proteins | sample 5400061 | NCBI WGS metagenome assembly WNGA01 (sample SAMN13153366, study PRJNA577476) | soil metagenome | isolation source: 100 cm soil or saprolite under grassland replicate 2 | place: USA:California | collected 2016-06-15 | reverse complement strand
CGGTGAGCAAGCGCCTTGAGGTTGATTGCGGTGGCGGTGAGCAGGGCTTGCATCTGCATCTTGGCCCGACCTCGGAACTGCGCTTTAGCCATGCCGTGCTTCTCTTTGGCATCGGCGTTGATGCGCTCACTAATGGTGCTTCGGCGTTTGAGGAGGCGCCGGCCGCGGCGGCTGCGAAGGCGGTCCTGCATCTCCTCAACGACGCCCGCGTCCCAGCGTCTAGAGATCATGCGATCAGCGGGACCGGGAGCGCACTGCGGCTTGAGCGGACACTCTCGACAGGCGCCCTTGGCGATTTTGAACATGGTCTGGTGGCGGTTGTAGTTCTCGCCGACGCGGTGCAGTTGCTTGCCCTCTGGCGCTGTTGCGCACCCGATTGGTACCGGCGTGGGTGGCGTGGATCACGATCGCCTGGAACATCGGATGGCTGGTCCTGTTCTACGCGGTCAACTATCCGTACGGCCCTGGCTACTACCCACTGTGGAACCTCGTTACGACATTTCTCATTGGGGTCGTTCTGCTGCTGCCGAGTCGCCAGTCAGCAGCGATGCGAGCTTTCCGACCGGGTGCACAGGCTCCGGCCGGCCTTTCTGCTGCCGGCTCCGACCCGGCGCTGTAAACATATGCGGGACGTGGCTGTCCTCGGGCTGCTCTGGGCGGTTGCCGTGCGCCGGTTTCGTGCTCACGGGCGCGTAGGCCGCGGAAGAACCGGCCCGCTGACGGCTAACCGATGGGTTGGTGACGCGCTGGGCCAGGTTAGGACACGAAAAGCGCTATCTGACACGTTGCGCTAGACGTAGGCCCGCGGTAACGTGGCCCTTGAGAGGAGTGGCGGGTTACGCAGGCAGGTGGGCGTCCGATCGCGGGACCGAGTGGTGGCGCCGCGGGGGGCGGTCGGCGTCGATGAGGGCCGCAACCGCACCTCGAGCCGGAACTGCTCGAGCCCAGGTCAGTCCAGATGGATGGTGGTACTGGGACGGGGGCCAGTGGCAACCCGCTGTCACCGCAGACGAGCGCTGGAGATGGGACGGGCGCGGATGGATTCCCCTGCGCAGCGGCCAGCTGAAATCCGTTGCGGCATCACGAAACGTGCCCGCCTCGCTTCTCATCGGGCTCCTGATCCTGGACCTGGTCGGATTCGTACCCGGGGTGTCGTTCGTGACCTCGGTCCTGGCCGCGGCGGTGCTTCTTGGCGCCGACCCACGAGGACTTGTAACCCTGAACGGATTCATCAAGTGGAGACGGATGAGTTTCCGGCAGAAGGTTCTCGTGGCCTTCCTGGAGGTGGTGCTGTGTCAGTTTCTCGTTCTCGCCTATATCGCGCAGCGCCTCTATGGGATGGCAAGAGGCGAGCTTCGACGTACGACGACTGATCGGCGCGGCTCGATTGCGTTCGACGCTGCCGAGGCCGAGGCGGGGACCTCTGCAGCTCCGATCAACGCGGATGGCATTGAAAGAGCCTTGCACACGCTGCTCTCAGAGACCAGGAGTGGATTGCCGCAGGATCTGCTGGATAAAGTCCGCACCGCTGCGTCGGCAATTCGTGACATTCTTCCCGCGTATCGTGCCTCCGGGCTTGGCCACGAGGACAGGTTCATCGTCGAACGCACCGCAACCGACTACCTGCCGGCTGCCGTGCACAGTTACCTGAAGCTGCCCGCGGCCATCAGGTCCCTTCCGCTGGCAGACGCCGACGGCAAGACAGCCAGCGAGGTGCTGTCGGACCAGCTCGACCTCCTCGTTCACAGAATGGGCCAGGTCGCCAACGTGGCCTACCGCAAGGACCTGAAAGAGCTCCTCGTGCACGGACGTTTTCTGCACTCCAAGTTCGGGCCGTCAGGCCTGGAGCTCAACTCCTGACCGGTTGACCGGCTTGAATTGCGCGGGCTAGGCGTCCCCCGCGGCTAGCGAGCTGGACGCTCCGTATTCCTCGTCGCTGACGTGGTCGCCCCACGTCGCGTTGTTGCCCTGGTCGTCGACCTCCAACATCGCCAGATGAGTCATGAACCGCGTCGGCGCGGCGCCATGCCAGTGCTCCTCGCCCGGCGCAAAGAACACGCGGTCGCCGGGTCGGATGACCTCGACTGGCCCGCCGCGGTGCTGGGCGAGACCGACACCCTCGGTGACGAAGATCGTCTGCCCGTTCGGGTGGGTGTGCCAGGCGGTTCGCGCCCCCGGCGTGAAGTGGACGCTGCTCGCGCTGAGCCTCGAACCGTTCGCCGGCGTGGCGACTGCGTCCACGAAGACCGCGCCGGTGAACCATTCGCTTGAGCCCACAGTCGTCTTGGTGTTGCTCCTGGTGATCTGCATGGGCACTCCTCCTCAAGTCAGGATGGCACCCTAAGGTTGAGCGATGGACAAAGCGGCCCTGCAGGACCTGGTCGCCTACACGGGGTGGGCGTGGGACCAAATCAGGGGTGCGATCCCTGACGACGAGACCCTTCGAATCGTGGCTCCCGGGTCTGGGTGGCCCGCCCTCCGCAACTGCCTCGCCCACATCGTCCTCGCCTACGACCGCTGGGTGCCGGCGATCGTCGAGCTCGAGAGCCGGCCGCTGCCAGAGCTTGCGCCCGACGACTTCCTGAACTGGCGGCAGATCGACGCCCACCGGCGCAGGACCCGCGACGAGCTCCAGTCACGTCTTGACGCGTGGAATGACGCCGAGCTCAGCGAAATCCACGACGTCGACATCGACGGCGAGCCCATTCGGTACAGCCGGGGCGAGCTGACCGCCCACGTGCTGCTCCACGAGCGCGGCCATCATGGCGACGTGACGACGCTTTTCTGGCAGCTCGGCTTCGACTCCGAGACACTCCTCGAGTACCGGTTCCACCTCGGCCGCCACCGCCAGGCATAGAAGGGAGACCCATAGTGCCGGCCGTCAACGCAATCCTGAGCGCGCTGCAGGTCTCCTTCTACATGCTGTGGGAGGTCCTCTGGCCGCTCACGCTCGGTTTCCTGCTCTCGGCCATGGTCCAGACGGTCGTCTCCAGGCGCGCGATCGCCGGCGCCCTGGGCCGGCCCGACCTCAAAGGTTTCGCGCTGGCCTGCGGCTTTGGCGCCGCAAGCTCCTCCTGCTCCTACGCGGCGGTGGCGGTTGCCAGATCCCTGTTCCGCAAGGGCTCCAGCTTCGTCAACGCGATCATCTTCGAGTTCGCCTCCACCAACCTGGTGTTCGAGCTGGGCCTCGTCCTGCTCGTCCTGCTGGGCTGGCAGTTCGTCGCCGCGGAGTTTGCCGGCGGCCTGCTGATGGCGGTGATCCTCTGGATCATCTTCAAGGTTTCCCTTCGCCCCCGGATGGTGGAGGCGGCACGGCGCCAGGCGGAACGCGGAGTCTCCGGCTCCCGGCACGAAGCGCACGGCGAGATGGACATGTCGATCACCGACGGACCCTTTCTCTCCCGTCTCTTCTCGCCTCGCGCGTTCACGGCGATCTCTCATTCCTTCTTCATGGACCTGAATGCGATCTACGTGGACCTGGGCCTTGGCTTTCTGATCGCCGGCGCGCTGGCCGCCTGGGTGCCGAACGCCTGGTGGCAGGCTCTCTTCCTGACCGATCACCCGGCGCTCAACGCGTTCTGGAGCCCGCTCATCGGCCCGGTGATCTCGATGCTCAGCTTCGTGTGCTCTGTCGGCAACGTGCCGCTTGCCGTGGTCCTCTGGAACGGCGGCATCAGCTTCGGCGGTGTGGTCAGCTTCATCTTCGCCGACCTGATCATCCTTCCGATCCTCGACATCTACCGGAAGTACTACGGCGGCCGGATGTCGCTCTACCTGCTCGTGGTTTCGTTTGCGGCGATCGCGCTGGCGGGGTTCTTGATCGGAGGCGCCTTCCAGCTCCTGGGCCTTGTCCCCACCAACCACCACCTTGCCGTCTTCGAGACGCGCCCCTCCTGGAACTACACGACGTTCCTGAACATCGCCTCGTTGCTGCTGATCGCCGCATTGGGGTGGAGATTCCTCACCACGGGTGGCCGCGAAATGCTGCGCGCGCATGCGGGGCCGCCAGAGCATGCGGCGATGATCGTCAGGGACCCTGTGTGCGGGATGAGCGTCGATCCCGCCACCGCGGAACATCGCTCGTCCCATCACGGCGAGACGTACTACTTCTGCTCCGCGGACTGCAAGCTCGCCTTTGAGGCGGACCCGGACAGGTACACCGCCGCATCAACTCGCCCTCGAGGCGACTAGGTCCCCAGCTTCATAGGCCCACCGGTCCGCAGCGCGATGACCGCCATGTACTCGGTGACTTCGATCTGGGCTCCGGGCTCTCTCGCCGCCCAGAGGGACCGCAACCGCCGCCTGCCGCCAGGTGGAAAGCGGGGCGGCCGCTGACCGGCGTAGAGGTAGCGATCGAGCTGAGCGGGGTTGGCCAGGCGAGCGCTGTAGCTGTGGTTCCGATTACCTAATGGGACGAACAGGCCGCCGTCGACGACCTTTTGGATCGCCGCCTCCGCCGCCGCGATGAGAGGCTCGGAGGCCGGATTGATGAGCACGGCGACCGGCCGCCGGCTGCCACGAGAGGTGATCGTGATGGAAGGGCGCTTCAGCCGCCGGGGCTGGATGAGCACCACCGCGCCGCCCGGCACCAGGTGCTTTCTGGCTCGCTCGAGGGCATGGACCATGCCCTGGACCGCGATTCATCAAAGTGACCAGCTGAAGAGCGCGATGTCAAAAGGACCGCCGACGAACCTGGTCCGTTCGGCTGTGCCGACCCGAAACGACACGTTGCTCATGCCGTCCGCCGCGGCTGCCCGTCGAGCGTCGCGGATCCTCGCCGGGTCCGGCTCGATCGCCAGCACTTCCGAGGCAAGTGGCGCGTACTGACGCGTGAGCCGGCCGTCTCCGCAGCCGATCTCCAGGACTCGCCTACCGGACAGCTCGACCAACCCCTGGATCAGGCGAACCTCGACGCCCGGAGGTGGATAGTCGGACGGAAGCTCGGCGGCCTTCGGCATGAACGGTCTATTCTGCGCGCGATGAGCGACCCCAAAGTTGAAGCTTTGAGACGGGTGCCGATGTTCGCGAACAGCACGCGCCAGGAGCTCGAGTTCCTCGCCACGCGGACCGACGAAGTCGACGTGGAGGCCGGTCGCACCCTGATCCGCCAGGGCAGCCCGAGCGACAGCTTCTACGTGCTACTGGAGGGCGAGGCGGAGGTCGAGGTGGACGGCAATCCCAGGCCGCCACTGGTGGCGGGCCGGTTCTTCGGCGAGATCAGCATGCTCGACCGCGGTCCGGCCACAGCGACCGTCGTCACGAAGACGCCGGTCCGCCTGATGGTGATGAGTCACGCCCAGTTTCGCGACGCGGTCAAAGCCAACGACCAGCTTCTGTCGCACGTCCTGAGCACCGCCGCGGACCGGCTTCGCCACGACCAGATGGAGCGTCATCCGACCTGATCGTCATGGCCGGCCGAGCCGGGACAGCCTGACGCCGACAGCGAGCGCCCAGGCCGAACGAGCTCAGCCAGCAGCTGCTGGACCCGATTGTCGATCTCGTCGCGGATCACCCGGACCTCGGCCAGGCTCTTGCCGGCCGGGTCCGTCAGCTCCCAGTCGAGGTAGCGCTTGCCGGGATAGACAGGGCATGCGTCGCCGCAGCCCATCGTGACCACGACGTCAGCCGCCCGGACGACGTCGTCGGTCAGTGGCTTCGGAAACTCCTGGCCCATGTCGATGCCTATCTCCGCCATCGCCTCCACCACAGCCGGGTTAATCTCCGATGCCGGAGTCGAGCCCGCCGAGCGGACCTGTACCGCGCCATGACTGCGCTCTTTGAGAAGACCCGCGGCCATCTGCGACCGCCCCGCGTTGTGGACGCAGACGAAGAGGACCTGTAGCTCGTCCGTCGTCATCGTGCCTTCCGACCGGGCGACTGCCCGCAGGCGGTCGCGAGCAAACCGCTCGGCAAACAGGTCCAGGTACGTCGCCACCTTTGCCGAACGTCCAAGCCTTGCATCGGAGTCCTCATACACCTGCTCGACCGTTTCCGTGGAAAAGGTCCCCTCGAATTCTTTCGCGAGTCGCTGCACCGGTCCAGCTGCATGGCGAATTTCGGACATGGCTCACTTCGACCTCAAGGTAGGGGTTAGGTGCCGAATGCGCTTCGTGATCTCCTCAGCGCATTGGCGGAACGCGAGTCGCCGGCGATGGGCCGAGCCCGTTACCGCGGCCGGGTCGGGCAGGCTCCAGTGAATGTGCCGGGAGCCCAGCTCATCCGCGGAGCAGCTCTCGCGGGCCCTGTCGCAGAGGGTGATCACGACGTCGAAGTGGGCGCCGCGCATGACCTCCAGCCCCTTCGACCGGAGGCCCCCCGTTGTGATTCCCATCTCCGCCAGCGTCTCCAGGGCTAGCGGGTGGACGCCGCTCGGGTCCGGGCCCGCGCTCCGCACATCGACGTCACGGCCCAGCTCGTGGCGCAGGATCGCCTCCGCCATCTGTGAGCGCGCGCTGTTGCCGGTGCAGAGGAAGAGGACGCGACCCGGCGAGGCGATGTACAGGGGTTTTCGAGGCGCCTCGAGCACCAAGGCCGCGGTCTCGTGCAACCTCTGGTCGAGGCGGTCGAGATCGAGGTGGTAGTACACGTCGCGCCCGTCGGCTGAGCTTCGCCGCTCAGCCACGAGCCGGCCTCTACGGAGAAGGCGGAGGTGGTACGAGACGAGGTTCTGCGGCTCGCCCACGACGTCGACCAGCTCGTGGACGCGACGGTCGCCGCCGGCCAGGACGCGGACCAGCCTCCAGCGAAGGTCGTGTCCCACCAGCTTCAAGACCTCGGGAGCCGTCGCAGTCGCGGCAGGCATGAGGCCGAAATTCTATCAAACTACTTTGATGTAAAAGGGGAGACGGTGAGGACGACGTTTCCAGTCTTCTGCTCCGTCTCGACATAACGCGTCGCCTCGACCACCTGCTCCAGCGGATAGCGGCTGTCGATCACCGGCCGGTACCTGCCCTCGTCGATGAGACCCCTGATGAAGAGCACGTCCTTCTTCCTGAATCGGGGAGGGATCGGGAACAGCACGCGCTTGCCTTCGCCTCGAATGGGCCAGATTGCGCGCACCAGGTTCCCCAGGTGGTCGGTCGCCACGTACGCCCCGCCTGGCTTCAGCGAACCCCGGCAGCGCTGGAACGAGTGCTTGCCGACCGCGTCGAAGATCACGTCGAACGTCTGCCCGTTCTTCGTGAAGTCCTCCCGCGTGTAGTCGATCACCTCGTCGGCTCCGAGCGCGCGCACGACCTCGACATTCCTGGTGTTGGTCACGGCGGTCACCGTCGCGCCGAAGTACCTGGCCAGCTGCACGCCTGCAGTCCCGATGGAACCCGAGGCTCCGTAGACCAGGATCTTCTGCCCCCTGCGCAGGTCCGCGGGCTTCAGCCACGTGAGCGCCTCGCCGGCCGGTCGCAGGCTCGACAGCGCCAGGAGCGCGCCGTCGCAGACCGCCGCCGCATCCTCCAGGGACAAAGCGGAAGGCCTGCGCGCCACCGGGCCCGACTGTGGCACGGAGATGAGCTCTGCATGTGCGCCGAACCTCCACGGGTTGATCCCGAAGACCTCATCCCCGACCGCGAACTCGGTGACCGCGACGCCGACCCCTTCGACCTTCCCCGCGAACTCGCTGCCGAGGATCCTCGATCTCGGCCGCCGGATGCCGCTGAACAGCCGCGAGATCCGTTTGCCCTTCCGCCACTCGCAGTCGGTGCGGTTGACGGTGGTGGCCTGGATCTTGACGAGGACCTCGTCCTCTCTGGTCAACGGCGGCTCGACATCCTCGATCCTGAGGACGTCCGGCGGTCCATATCGGTCGTGGACGACGGCGCGCATGTCTGCGCCAAGGTATACAAAGGAGGTCGGCGGTGGCGGGAGAGCTCATCTACTCGGCGATCGCCTCCCTCGACGGCTTCGTGGCCGACGAGCACGGCAACTTCGACTGGGCGGCGCCGGACGAGGAGGTGCACGCCCTGGTCAACGATCTCGAGCGCGGCGTCGGCACCTATCTCTACGGGCGGCGCATGTACCAGGTGATGGCCGCCTGGGAGACCATGCCGACCGCCGGAGAGCCGGCGGTCATCCAGGACTACAAGAACATCTGGAGGACTGCGGACAAAGTCGTCTTCTCGAGGACGCTGGAGTCGCCGGCCACGTTGCGAACGCGAATCGAGCCCAACTTCGAACCCGACGCGATTCGGCGCATTAAGGCGGCGGCCGAGCGTGACCTCAGCGTCGGCGGACCCCACCTGGCGGCGCAGGCGTTCCAGGCGGGACTGATCGACGAGATCCACCTGTTCCTCGCGCCCGTCATCGTGGGCTCCGGCAATCGGGCGCTGCCGGAAAACGTCCGGCTCGAGCTCGAACTGCTGGACGAACGCCGATTCCGCGGCGGCTTCGTTCACCTCCACCACCGGGTGGTCCTGGCCTAGCTCTTCCCTCCGCCGTCGGCGGCGGCCACGACCTTCCACAGGTAGCCGTCGGGGTCGCTGAAGTAGCCGAAGTAACCGCCCCACTTCGCCTCCTGCCCCGGCCGCACGATCTTGCCGCCCGCGTCCTTCGCGTGGGCCAGCACCTCGTCGACCTTGTCGCTGGTCGGGACGTAATGGCTGAACGTGAAGCCTCGAAAACCATCGCCCTCGGGTGCGACGCCCGCATCCTCCGCCAGCCCCTCCCACGTGTAGAGCGCCAGCGTCGGCGAGCCCTCGCCCATGTCGAAAGACACGAACGCGGGCGTGTCCTGCGCCACGGCGCAGCCGAGACCCTTTGTGTAGAAGTCCTTCGCGCGCTTGATGTCCTTGACTCCGATCACGATCGCGTTGACCTGCGTGGCCATCGATGTGCCTCCTTTTCGTCACACTCGGTGAGCTGGATACGTCACTTGAGATGACGGACCAACGCAGGGGAATGTGACGTATGAGTCAACGAGATTGGGTCGCGCAGCAGTTCGAGGCGCACCGAGCCCGGCTTCGTGCGGTCGCCTATCGCATGCTCGGCTCGACGAGCGAGGCGGACGACGCGGTGCAGGAAGCGTGGCTGCGACTCAGCCGCGTCGACCCTGCGGATGTCAAGAACCTGGGCGGATGGCTGACCACCGTGGTCGGACGCGTTTGCCTCGACATGCTGCGCTCGCGCAAGTCGCGGCGCGAAGAGCCCCTGGAGACGCATGCGCAGCAGTCGGTGCAAAGCCCGGAGCAGGAGGCGCTGGTCGCGGACTCGATCGGGCTTGCCCTGCTTGTCGTGCTCGAGACGCTGACACCCGCCGAGCGGGTCGCCTTCGTGCTGCACGACCTGTTCGCCATGCCCTTTGAAGAGATCGCCCCCATCGTCGGCCGGACGACCGTGGCGACCCGGCAGCTGGCGAGCCGCGCCAGGCGTCGCGTCCGGGGAGGTGAGGTCACCTCCGAGCCCGACCTGGCACGCAGGCGGGAGATCGTCGGCGCGTTTCTCGCCGCTTCGCGGGGCGGCGATTTCGAGGCCCTGCTCTCCCTGCTCGACCCGGAGGCCGTGGTCGTGGCCGACGACTCCGCCGTGGAGATGGGCGCGACCAGGGAGGCTCGCGGCGCGAGAGCCGTGGCTGAGACGTTCGCCGGCCGCGCCCGTGTGGCAGAGCCGTTCCTGGTCGACGGCGCTCCCGGGCTCGTCTGGGAATCGGGCGGCAGGCCGAGGGTCGTCTTCACCTTCGCGATCGAAGGCGGGAAGATCGTGCGGATCGACCTGATCGCCGATGCAGAGCACATCAACGAGCTCGACCTCGCTCGCTAGAACGGAGGCGGGAGCGCGGCCACGATGCAAGCTGCGCCGATCACGAGGGTCGCGAGCGCCAGCTCGGCGCGATGGCGCCGGCTTGCCGCGGTCGCGACGGCGCCCGCGACGAGCACGACCTTGAGCACCAGCGCGCGCCCGTAGTCGCTCGCCAGCAGGGCGCCGCCCATGTGCGTGTGCGCGAGCGCGAGCAAGGCGCCGGTGGCGATCGCAACTCCCAGCGTCCAGGCCGTGTAGCGGGCAAAGCGCCCGTCTCGAGCCAGGACGAAGGCCGCCAGGCCGCCTGCCCACAGGCCCATTCCCCCGACGTGCACGGCGACCAGCAGCTGGCCCGCGCCGGGCAGCCCCGGGATCGCATGCGCGCTCGCGCCGTCGAGGATCGCGTCGAGCGCGCCGACGGCCAGCACGGGCCACGACCTGCCGGTTGCGAGGACGGCCCACGTCAGCAGCGCCGCGCCCAGGCGCAATCCCAGCAGGCGTCCGAAGGTGGAGCCCAGGACGGCCAGGGCGGTGTCGCCGTCATAGCTGAGGCTGGCAAGCTGGGCGAGCAGCGCGAGCGGCTCGGCGACAACGAGGAGGACGATGCCGGCGGCCACGAGGCGCCGGTGAGCGGCGTCGCGGCGAACCGCCACCCCGTAGGCGACCACGCCGAACGCCAGCGCGAAGCCTGCAAAGTGGACCCAGCGAGCGAGGGCCTGGAGCGCGAGGCCGACGGGGGTCGACGTCCCCGCCACCCCGACGTCGAGCAGCGCGGAGTACGGGTTGGCGCCGGCACGGCCGACGGAGAAGGCGAACGCGCCGCGCGACGGGTGGGTGTCGGCGGCGAAGACCTGCCAGCTCAGCACGTACGTGCCGGGTTCGGCGGCGGTCAGAGAAGCCGCCAGCTCGGGCCCGTGCCGCGACACGGGTCCAGCGACCTGGAGGCCGGCGGGGCTGTAGACCTTGATCCCGGCGCCGGCCGGGGTCACCGGCTCGCTGAAGACCAGCGACACCTCGCTTGGCGCCGACTCGAGGACCGCCCCGGGCTGCGGGTTCGACTGCAGCAGCTCAGCGTGGGCGGAGGCCGCCCGCGGGAAGAGCGCCACCGCGACGACGAAGGCGGCGACGGCAAGCCGCCGCCCGGGGCTCAGGAGTAAGCCGGGGCCTCCGCCCCGCGGCCGCGCTCGGGCACCTCGACCTTGCCCGGCCGCTCGCGCGCGATCCGCAGCACCAGCCCGGCCGCCACCAGGCACAGCAGCCCGGAGCTCATGAATGCGAGCTGGTAGTCGCCGAAGAACGTGCGCACGGCGCCCGCGGCGAAAGCGATGGCGGCCGCGCCCATCTGGTGCGCGGCGAAGATCCAGCCGTAGACGATCGCGAAGTTCTGCGCCCCGAACGCCCGCCGCGCCAGCTGGACCGTGGGAGGCACGGTCGCGACCCAGTCGAGCCCGTAGAAGACGATGAACAGGATTAGCGCGAACTGGGGGCTGCCGAAGACGAAGGGCAGCAGGAGCAGCGAGAGACCGCGCAGGCCGTAGTAGAAGAAGAGGAGCCAGCGGCTGTCGAAACGGTCCGTGAGATAGCCCGACGCCAGCGTGCCGATGACGTCGAAGACGCCGATCACCGCGAGCAGGCTCGCCGCCGCCACTTCGGCCATCCCGTGGTCCATGGACGCCGGGATCAGGTGGGTGCCGATGAGCCCGTTAGTGGAAGCGCCACAGATGAAGAAGCTGCCGCCAAGCAGCCAGAAGTCGCGCGAGCGGACACCCAGGCGCAAGCCACGAAAGGCGTTGACGATGGGGCTGCCGGTGTTCATCGGCGCGGTGTCCGCCTCGGTCGCGCCGTAAGCCCGCAGGCCGAGGTCCGCGGGCCGGTTGCGAAGGAACAGCGCCACCAGGGGCACCACCGCCAGGGCGGCGCCACCGACGGTGATCGCGGCCCAGCGCCAGCCTGAGCTCTGGGCGAGCCAGCCGAGGCCAGGCAGGAAGATCAGCTGGCCGGTCGCCCCGGCGGCGGTGAGGGCTCCCAGGACGAGGCCTCGGCGCTGGACGAACCAGCGACTGGCGACGGTCGCCGCCAGCACCGAGGCCATGCAGCCGGTGCCCAGCCCGACCACCACGCCCCAGAGGAGGTAGAGCTGCCAGGGTGAGGTCATCACCGTCGTCAACAGGGCGCCGGTCGCCACCGTGACGAGCGCGCCCACGGTCACCTTGCGCAGGCCGAAGCGATCCATGAGCGCTGCCGCGAACGGGCCGGTGAGCCCGAACAGGATGAGGTTGATGGAAACGGCCACGGAGATGATGGCCCGGTTCCATCCAAACTCGTCCTCCAGGGGCACGATCAGCACGCCGGGCGTGGCGCGGAACCCGGCGGCGCCCATGAGGGCGACGAAGGTGACGGCGGCGACGACCCAGGCGTAGTGGACCTGCTTCAAGTGGCTACCCGAAGACAATCCGCCGAGCCCGGGATCTCATTCCGGGCGACTCTACCTGTCTTCAGCGAGCCTCGTCACGACGATCGTCCAGGTGGTGTCATTCAGGTAAGGCACGAAGAGATTGGCCAGCAGCTTGCGCTTCCTGGGCCGCCGCGGCGGCGACTCCTCCTCGAGCGGCGCGAAGATCGAATACATGCTCTGGCGCTCGAGGCTGCGGTAATCGCGCTCCTCTTTCCGCATGTGGGTCTCTACCGTATTAAGTAACGCCGCCTGGAGGGCCGTCAAGAAGACGCGTCATCATATCGACCGATGAACTGCGCGCACCTGAGCGCGATCAAGAAAGTAGAGCCGCGCACGCCGAACGGATGCGAGGAGTGCCTGGTCGTGGGTGACACCTGGGTCCACCTCCGCCTGTGCATGAGCTGCGGCCACGTCGGCTGCTGCGATGACTCCAAGAACCGGCACGCCAGGAAGCACGCGGGTCATCAGGACCACCCCATCGTCCGCTCGTTCGAGCCTGGAGAGCGCTGGCTGTACTGCTTCGTCGACGAAGACTTCGTCGGGGAGATGTAATGGCCGTTGAGGAGCTGGCCGACACCATTGCCGGCTTCGCCCTCTTCGCCGACCTCAGCACACCGCAGCGCCAGCACGTGGCGGACGTTTTCATCGAGCAGTGGTTCGGCGACGGCGAGAAGGTCCTCCACCAGGGCCTGACCGGGTCGGGTCTCTACATCGTGCTCGACGGGTCGGCGGCGATCCGGATCGACGGCGTCGACCGGGCCACCCTGCGGGCCGGTGATTACTTTGGCGAGATCTCCTGTCTGCTCGGCGAGGCGCCGACCGCCGACATCGTGGCCGTCGGCGCCCTGCGCTGCCTGATGCTTCCAAGCACGCAGGTCGAGAGCTTCCTGAAGGCGAACCCGCTCGTGCTGTTTCGGCTTCTCCAGGGCGAGGCCCGCAAAGTTCGCACCACGACCAAGTGGCTGAGCTAGCCCAGAACGCGTATCCCCCAGGACGGTACCCGCTGATCGTTGTCGGCAGCGGGCCGGGCGGAATGCAGCTGACCTACAGCCTGACCCGATTGAAGGTGGAACACGCCGCCATCTCGGCCGACGAAGCGCCGGGCGGCATGTTCCGCAAGTGGCCGGTGTTCCAGCGCATGCTGAGCTGGACCAAGCCCTACCCGGGGTTCGAGCCGGGCACGCGCGAGTTCGAACGCTCCGACTGGAACAGCCTGGCCGGGGAGGAGCCCGCCCACCGGGGGCTGATGGCCGGCGTGATGGACGGCACCTCTTACTTTCCGTCGCGGCCCGAGATGCAGCGCGGCCTCGAGCTGTTCGCCGAGCGCAGCGGTTTGCGCGTGCGCTACGGGTGTCGATGGGAGTCGACGCGGAAAGACGGCGACGACTTCGTGCTGACCACATCGGACGGCGAATACCGCGCGCCGCGGCTCGTCTTCGCCGTCGGAGTGGCCGAGCCGTGGCGGCCGGGGATCCCGGGCCTCGAGCACGCGAAGCAGTACGGATCCCTGGGCGAGCTCGAGGACTACCGCGACAAGCGCGTCTTCATCATCGGCAAACAGAACTCGGGGTTCGAGATCGCGTCCGGCCTCCTGCCGATGGCCAGGCAGATCATCCTCGCGTCGCCAAGCGCGGCCAAGCTGTCGGTCAACACCCACTCGCTGGTCGGCGTGCGCGCCAGGTACGTGCAGCCCTTCGAGGACAACGTGCTGGCGGGCGGCGTAGTCATCCTCGACGCGGCGATCGAAGAGGTCAGGCGCACCGCGGAAGGGTTGGACGTGCACATCCGCACGACCGGCAACAAGCCGCTCCAGTTCCCGGTCGACGAGGTCATCGCCGCGACCGGCTTTACAACGCCGCTGCTCGACCTGAGCGACCTTGGCGTCACGACATTCGGCCAGAGCGGCCTTCCCGCGCAGACGCACTTCTGGGAAAGCATCACGATGCCGGGCATCTACTTCGCCGGCACCATCAACCAGGGTTCGAAGGGGCTGATGAAGCACGGCATGCCCAGCAACTCCGGGGCCGTCCAGGGCTACCGCTACAACGCCCGTGTGCTGGCTCGCCACCTGGCGGAGAAGATGGGCGTCAGCCCTCCGATGCCCACGATCGCTCCCGACGAGGTCATCCCGCTCCTGCTTCGCGAGGCTCGCTACGGGCCGGAGCTGTGGCACCAGCGCTCGTACCTGGCGCGGGTTATCCAGTTCGACCGCGACCGAGGCGTCCTCGACGCCGGCGTCCTCCCGCTCGCTCACTTTTTGGACAGCGAGGGCTTCGACGGGGCGGCGGCGATCACGCTCGAATCGAACGGCCACGAAGACCTGTACCCGGTGGTCTACGTCCGGCACGGGGGCAAGGTGCACGAGACCCGCCTGCCCGACGACCCGTTCCTGAACTTCGAGACCTCTGACCACCGTACCGACCTCGCCCACGCTCTGGAACCACTGCTCAGCCCTACGCTGTCGCAACCGCGGTCATGACCCTTCCGACCGGCACGGTCACCTTTCTCTTCACGGACATCGAGGGCTCGACGCGCCTGATGCGCGAGCTGGGCGAGAAATACGTGCCGCTGCAGGTGGTCCACCACGAGCTGCTGCGCAGCGCGTTTCGCAGCAACGACGGACGCGAGCTGCGCACAGAGGGCGATTCCTTCTTCTGCGTGTTCGCAAGCGCTCTCGACGCCTGTCAGGCGGCCGCCACCGCCCAGCGATCGTTCGCCGAGCATCCATGGCCCGAGGGCGGGGCGCTGCGCGTGCGTATCGGCATCCACACGGGTGAGGCGCCGCTGATGGGCGACGAGTACGTCGGGCTCGACGTCCACCACGCTGCGCGCATCGCCGGAGCTGCGTACGGCGGCCAGATCCTGGTGTCGGAGGCAACGCAGGGGCTCGTGGGCGGGAGCCTTCCGCCGCAGCTCACGCTGCGCGATCTCGGCCACCACCGCCTGCGTGACCTCGCGCAGGCCGAGCGCCTGTTCCAACTGGTGGTGGACGGTGTCCCCGACACATTCCCGTCGCTGCGCACGCTCGACGGCACGCCCAACAACCTGCCGACGCAGCTCACGAGCTTCGTCGGCCGCGCCGACGTGGTCGCCCGGGCGAAGCAGCTCCTGGAACGGACCCGGCTGCTCACACTGACCGGCCCGGGCGGCATCGGCAAGACGCGCCTCAGCCTGCAGGTGGCCGCAGAGACCATTGACCAGTTTCCGGAAGGCGTGTACTTCATCCCGCTCTCGGCGGTACGCGACCCCGAGGTCATCCCGTCCGCGATCGTCCAGTCGCTCAGCATCGCGCTGACCGGCAATCGCATGCCGATCGATGCGGTGATCGACCACCTGCGAGGCAAGCATGTGCTGCTGGTGCTCGACAACTTCGAGCAGCTGCTTCCGCACGCGGCCGGTTTTCCGTCGTCGCTGCTGAAAGCGAGCCCCGACCTGAAAGTGATCGTGAGCAGCCGCGCGCCGCTGCACGCCTATGGAGAGCAGGAGTTCCCCGTCGAGCCCCTTCATCTGCCTGACCCGAGCTCCCGGCCGTCGCTGGAGGCGCTGTCTCAGTTCGAAGCCGTCAAGCTCTTCATCGAGCGCGCCCTCGCCGTCAAGCCGGACTTTCACGCGTCTAACGAGAACGCTCCCGCGATCGCGGGCATCTGCGAGCGGGTGGATGGGCTGCCCCTGGCGATCGAGCTGGCCGCGGCGCGGATCAAGCTCTTTTCTCCCCAGGCGCTGTACGCGCGGCTGGAGAAGAGCCTCAGCGCTCTGGGTGGCGGCGCCCGTGATCTTCCCGACAGACAGCAGACTCTGTCCGGCGCGATCAGCTGGAGCTACGAGCTGCTGGACCCGCCGGCGCGCCGTTTGCTGGCCCGATTTTCGGTCTTCGCGCGAGGCGCGGGGCTCGAGGAGGCCGAGGCCGTGTGCGGCCCGGGGCAAGAGGTGGGCGGCGATGTCATCGCCGCCCTGGAGGATCTCGCCGACCAGAGCCTGCTTCGCCGAATGCCGGACTTCGACGAGCCCCGCCTGTTGATGCTCCAGACGATCCGCGAGTTCGCGGCCGCAAGGCTCGAGGCAAGCGGCGAGGCCGAGCTGATCCGCGACCGGCACGCTGCGGCGTTCGCAGCCCTGGCGGAAGGCGCACAGGACCGTCTCTTCGGTGACGAACGCAAGTCGCTGCTCGACCGGCTGGAGCTCGACCACGACAACCTTCGTGCGGCGCTCGACTGGTGCATCTCCGCCAGGCGGACCGAGCAGGCGCTGAGGCTCGCGACCGCCATGTGGCGGTTCTGGCAGATGCGAGGCCACCTCCGCGAGGGGAGGACGCGGACGGAGGCGGTCCTCACCCTGCCGGACGGAGACAGATTTCCTGAGGCCCGCAAACGCGCGCTCGAGGCAGCCGGCGGAATCGCCTACTGGCAGGCCGACATGACGGCCGCCCAGGCGTGGTACGAGGAGTGCCTGGTCCTGACCCGGGCGACCGGCGGCAAGAGCGAGCTCGCGAATGCCCTTTACAACGATTCTTTTCCTCGCACGCTGGCCCGGACGGACCTGGAGACCGCGCTCGCGCTGCTGCAGGAGGCACTGGACCTCTACCGCGAGCTCGACGACAAGCCTGGCGTTGCGAAGTGCCTGTGGGGAATGGGCAACGTTCACTACTTCCTGCAGGACTATGGCGCGGCCGTCGAGCCTCTCGACGAGGCGATCGCGCTGTTCCGCGGACTACAGGACAAGTTCGGTCTTGGCTGGGCGCTCCATACCAGGGCGCTGGTCTCCATCAGCGTCAATGACGCGAGCACTGCCGAGCCTCTGATCACGGAAGCGCTGGAGCTGTTCAGCAAGGCCGGCGACATCTCGGCGATCACCCTTCTTCTCGACGACGCAGCGCAGCTCGCAGTGCTCCGTGGACACCGGCATCGCTCGCTGCGGCTCGCGGCGGCAGCCGCCTCGCTGCAGGCCAAGACGGGGGCGGAGCTTGCCGTGTTGGCCAACTCTGTCATCGGAAGACCGGTAGCGGGCGCCGCCGATGCTGATGAGCAGAAATGCTGGGATGAGGGTCTTGCCATGACGACCGAGGAAGCGGTGCAGTACGCCCTTCTCGCAAACTCTGATCGATGAGCAACGAACCCCTTGCCGTCAGCGGCGTTTGCGAGATCGCGCTCGAGATGAACGACCTCGAGGCCGGCGAGCGCTTCTACTCCGGCTTGCTCGGCTTCCCGGTCGTCGAGCGTTGGGCGGCGCGAGGCGGCGCGATCTGGGTCATGGCGGGCGACCGCACCCGGATCGGCCTGTGGCGTCCGCAACTGGGGCTGGGCGGTGGCCGTGGCGGCGTCCACGTCCACTACGCGATGCACCTCCCGGCCGCGGAGTACGAAGCGGCCGTCGCCCGGCTGCGGGCGGCCGGGCTCGAGGTCCTCGACCACGACCACTCGAAGTACGGCCACGGCCGGGGGCGCGCGGCGTACGTAACCGACCCCGGCGGCCACGTGGTCGAGCTGTGGACCTGGGACGTGGCCGAGCACCTGCGCGAGCACGGGCGCGGCGAGAGTCCCGGGAGCAACTGAGGAGGAAGGCTCGGATGCGTTTTGTGACTCGCAAGAACGCGGCCGTGGACCGGATCGCCTGCCCGTGGTTGATCCGGCGCTTCATCGACAAGGACGCCGAGTTCTTGTACGTGCCCACCGAAGACGTCGCGCGTGTCGCGCTCGAGAAGGACGCCGTGCCGTACGACGTCGAGGGCGTGGAGCTCGGGCACGTCGACGGCCGCTGTTCGTTCGAGTCGATCTTGCTCGAGTACGGGCTCGACGATCCCGCGCTGCAGAGAATGGCCACTATCGTGCATGGCGCCGACGTCGAGGCCGACATCGAGATCGCGCCTGAGGCGGCGGGGTTGAAGGCGATCGCGATGGGCTTCCGGCTGACCTACGGCGAGCGCGACCACGAGAAGCTCGAGGCGCAGATGCCGGTTTACGACGCCCTGTACGCCTGGTGCCGCGAGCGCGGATGAAACCGCCGAGCCCCTGAGTTGGAGCTGCCGAGCGACCGTCTGCGCCTGCGCCGCTGGAAGGCCGCTGACCGCGAGCCGTTCGCGCGCCTGAACGCCGACCCGGAGGTCATGCGCTACATGGTCCGGCCGCTCTCGCGCGAGGAATCTGACGCATTCGTCGACCGCATCGAAAGCGAGTTCGACGACCACGGCTTCGGCCTGTGGGCTGTGGAGGCGTCGGGCCAGGCGCCCTTCATCGGGTACGTCGGCCTGTCGATTCCGCGCTTTGAGGCTCACTTCACCCCCGCCGTCGAAGTCGGTTGGCGACTCGATCGCCACCACTGGGGCCACGGGTATGCCACCGAGGCCGCGCGCGTGGCGATGGCGGACGGCTTCGCCCGCGTCGGGCTTCGCGAGATCGTCTCTTTCACCGTGCCTGCCAACGGGCGGTCGATAGCGGTGATGGAGCGCCTGGGCATGACCAGCGAGCCCAGCGATGACTTCGACCACCCCAACGTCCCCGTAGGCAGCGCGCTCCGTCGCCACATCCTGTACCGGGCGGCCGCGCCGACCGGTTAGGTTAGGCGGCGCGGAGCTCGAAGACCGGCCGGCGCTCTGAAGCCGCCCGCGGATCCTCCAGGATGTCGCGCGCGCCGAGGATCGTGAGCAGGAGGGGCCCGACCGGCAGGCTGCGCACGTACGGCCCGAGCACGTCGCGGAAGAACGCGGTCCGGCTCTCTGAGTCAAGCTCGGTCGCCAGCACCTCATCGCCGCGGTCGCCCACGGACAGCGTCGCACGGCGCGCAGCCCGCAGGTTGCGGACCCAGTTCACATCACCGAAGGGAGAGATCACCCACCGCCGGCCGTCGATCTCGATCAGGGCGACGGGCGTGGTGTGCGGGACGCCGGTCTTGCGGCCGGGGATCGTGATCAGAGCGTTGGGTCCCAGCAGGGCGCCGACTTTGAGAATCCTGCGTACGACCGGGTTGAACAGGCTGACGAAACGAGGAGCTCGGGTGATATGTGCGTGCACCATCCTTTCGAGCATAGCAGGTCAATCAATCAGTTGCTTGATTTCCCCCGGGCGCGTGCGCCCCGGGCCGGATGGGGACGGCTCGTTGCGCGAACCGCCCAGGCCAAGCCACCGCTCCAGCTGGCGCAGGGCCTGGTCGCCCCGCCTGGCGTCGCGGATGACCGGAAGGGTCATGGACGTGATCGTCGCCACGATGAGCGCCGCCACCGCGTCGCTGTCCAGCTCCGGCCGCACCCGGCCTTCCCGGACGCCCCGTCGCAGCAGGCCGCGCATCGCGGCGTGCCACATGTCGTACATCTCGTTCAGGATCGTGGCGATCGAGTCGTCACGCACCGAGCGCAGGGCGAGCTCGGCCATCACCGCACCGAGCTCCGGCTCCTCGTCGAGCAGCTTGCGCACCGAGCGCAGGTAGCTGCGCAGCTGGTCGCCGGAAGATGCGCTCGGGGTGAGCGTCGTTCGGAAGCGGCCCATGGCGTGGTTCAGCACCGCCCGGATCAGCGACTCCTTTGTCGGAAAGTAGTAGTGGAGGGTCGCGATGTTGACGCCTACCTCGGCCGCCACCTCGCGAGTGCGTAGGCCTTCAAAGCCGTGCTCCGCGATCTCGCGGTACGCGGCAAGCACCAGCTCCTGGCGCCGCTGCTCGCTGACCCGTGTCGCCACGGGCTAATTAAACGCTTGATTGAGAGCGGCTCGGCTCGGGATAGTCCGGACTGTCTGAGGAAGTCAGCTCACCCGGTTTTTCACGAAACCCGACAGATCCGCCTACGGTCTCCGCCGCAAGCATGTCCACGACGTCGCGGGTGTCCCCGCCCTTCTCCAGGACCCGCAGCTGCCGGTCGGCGCTGGTGCCCTCGGCCAGGATCGTGTGCACATACTCGACCTGCCGCCGGGAACCGAGGTCGTCGACAACGTCGTCCACGAAGTCGAGCAGCTCGATCGCCAGCTCGCGCATCGGCACCTCGGCCTGCTTGCCGAAGTCGATCAGCTTTCCGTCGATCCCGTAGCGGATCGCCCGCCACTTGTTTTCGGCGATCAGGGCCGGCATGTACTTGCGGAAGCCCAGGTTGCCGCTGCGGAGGATCAGCAGCTTGGCGCAGATCGCCTGCATCAGCGCGGCCAGGCAGATCGTCTCCTCGAGACGCGTCGGCATATCGCAGACCCGAAACTCGAGCGTGGGAAAGCTCGGGTGCGCGCGGAGGTCCCACCAGATCTTCTTGCCGTTGTCGATGGAGCCGGTCCGGACCAGCAGGTCGACGTAGTTCTGGTACTCGCCGAACGAAGTCAGATCGGGCGGGATCCCGGTGCGGGGGAAGTTCGACCAGATCACGCTGCGGTACGACTTCAACCCCGTGTTGCGCCCCATCCAAAAGGGGCTGGAGGTGCTGAGCGCGAGCAGGTGCGGAAGGAAGTAGCGGGCCTCGTTGAGGACGCCGATCCGCAGCTCCGGGTCGGGGATGGCGACGTGGACGTGCAGGCCGAAGATGACCAGGGCGCGGACGACATCCTGCAACTCCTCCTCGAGCATCTTGTAGCGCTCGTGCTCGGTGATCTGCTGCTCCTCCCACCGCGAGAACGGGTGCGTGCCCGCGCACGCGATGCGGAGACCATCGGGCTCGAGGAGCTCGCTCAGGGTGTGGCGCATCTCGCCAAGCTGGTTTCGCGCCTCGTCGACGTTCTCGCAGATGGTGGTCCCGACCTCGACCACGGACTGCATCATCTCCCGCTTGACCTTGTCCCCCAGCTTGGGGGCGGCCGCGGCCAGGAGGGTGTCGATGTGCGAGCGGAGCTGGCCGGACGCGTCGATGATCTGGTACTCCTCTTCGACGCCGATCGTCAGCAAGCCACCCCGGCTCATGCAGGCCCCTCCACGACGAATGTTGGCACGACGCTCCCCGCGCCCGCCGTCACGTTGAGCAGGGCGGCGGCTGAGACGCGTGTCATGAAGCCGCCCACTCTGCCGTCGAACAGGTAGGGATCGAGATCGACCGCGAGGTCGATGTACTTCAGGCCGTCGAGCACCACCGGGAACGGGATTCGAGGTATCTCCACGGCCTCCTGGACGACGTAGCTCTGCGTGGTTGCGACCTCGATCGCGGCCTCCCACTCCGCCTGGTCGACGGTCCAGCCCAGCACCACCCCTTTGCCGCCGTACTCGTCGTTGGGCTTGAGAACCAGCGTCTGGCGGCGCCGGGCGATGTCCTCCGCCAGCTCGGGCCGGACGCGGCGCGTCCACGGGATGTGGCGCCGGATCGCGGCGCGCTGCGCAGTCGAATAGAGCCGGGCGTACCTCTCGTCCGAGAGGAGGGCAAGGCTCATCTTCTTGTGCAGCAGCTTGGCCCGGAAGCTGTTCACCACGCATGCCGCTCCGGCCACATACGCGTCACGGAGGACCTGCGTGTCGCCGCCGCGCGCGAGCAGCTCGCTGGTCAGGACGCGGCGGTAGACGAGATTGACCGCTTTGCCGTCCGCGTAGAGGCGGCCCCGACGGAGCTCGAGCGACCGCGGGTCGCAGATCACCGTCTTGACCCCGGCGGCCTCGAAGAAAGCCTTGAACATGTCGAACTCGGGGGCGGTCGGCAGGCCCTCCCAGTCCACGATCGCCATCACGGGTTTGTCGCCCTTGCCCCACTGCCGGAAGGCCCGGAGCATGGCCTTCAGCTGCCGGCTTTGGGTGGGCAGGAATCGCCCGCGAAACTGCTTGCGGAACGCTTTCATCACTGGTAGGCGGGCGAATACCGCGGCCAGGTTGTCGCTGTACGCCATACCCGCCGGCGACTCCGCGTTGTACTCGACGAAGCGGACTTCGTCCGCAAAGAAACTGTCGAGCCTCACCGACGGCGAGGACGACCGAAAGCCGGGGTCCGCCATCGCCAGGCGCTCCTCCTCGGCCTCCAGGCCGAGCTCTCGCCGCAGGCCGGTGTCCTTCAGGACGGCCTTCTCCAGGGCCGCCAGGGCGCCGTAGACGCCCTCGGCGGCGACCACCGCCTGCTCGTACCTGCGCGCCAAACATGAGCCGGCGCTCGCGCTGTCCCTGGGCCAGCGCCTCGGCGCTGGCGGCGGCCAGCCGCTGGTCCTGGAGCAGCCCGTGGTAGGCGGCAACCGGGTCTTTCACGCCTGCGCTGGACTTGCCTCAGGCGCCTGGGTGACGTGCTTCCACCAGCGGTGCTCGTCGCGCCATGGCGGCCTGGCCTCGCCCTTGGCGTAGGCGATGACGAGGTCGCTCATCTTGTCCAGCACCCAGCGGAAGTTGTCCTCTTTGATCGAGAAGTTGTCGAAGTCGGGCGCGGGGTTGAGGAAGTCGATCGCATAGAGCACATCGCCCCTGACCGCAAACTCCACGGTGTCCATGTCGTAGCCGAGCGCCTCGCAGAGCGTGCGCGCGTCGGCGATCGCCTGGTCGCGCAGCCGTCCCTCCGGCGGGTTCGCCACCTGGTAGCGCTCCTCGAAGGGCGCCTTCGGGTTGTAGCGGATGGGCAGGATGTGCCGGCGCCCGACGCAGATGCACCGCACGTAGTCGTCCCAGTCGATGAACTCCTGCAGGATCATCGTCTTCAGCCCCGTCTGGTCGTAGGCAGTGATCAGCTCCTCGATGGAGTTGACGATGAAGACGTCCTTCCAGCCGCCGCCGGTGTTGGGCTTGAGCACGGCCGGGAGTCCCGTGTACCTGACGATGGCCTCCCAGTCGAGCGGGAACTGGAGGTTGCGCAGCGAGCGCTGCTGGTCGATGTCGGGGATGTACTGCTTGTTGGGCAGGACGACGGTCTTGGGCACGGCGACCCCAAGCTTGCGCGCCAGGGTGCACTCGAAGAACTTCTCGTCCGCCTCCCACCAGAAGGGATCGTTGATGACGACGGAACCCATGAGGACCGCGCTCTTCAGGTGGGCCCGGTAGTACGGCACCTCGTGCGAGATGCGGTCGACCAGGACGGCGTGGTAAGGCTCGGCCACCTCGATCGTCCCGCCCAGGACGGCAAGCTCGGCCGTGATGCCGTCGGGGGCGCCCTTTTCGTTCACCGTTTCGATGAAGGGCCCGGGGAACGTGTTCTCCCGTCCGATCAGGAGCCCGATGACCTTGTTGCGCGCCATGTCCCCTCCCCCTGTGCACGTTCGGCTAGCCGAGATACCGCCGCATCATGTCCTTCCAGTAGGGCCAATCGTGCGCCCATCCGGGCCAGATTTCGAGCCCCACCTGGATGCCCTTGTCCCGGAGCAGCCCGCCCAGCCGGATCGAGTCGTCGACGTTCGGGTCCTGCTCCCCGGTCACGATCACCTTCGGATGCTGGGCTCGCATCGGCCCCAGGTAGGCCTCATCCGTGAGGCCGCGCAGGAAGGCCATGAGGTTCGTGAAGTAGGTGTTGTCGTCGTGATAGCCGTCGAGCCAGCGGGCGGTGTCGTAGGCGCCGCTCATCGCGATGTAGCCTCGGATCCGGGTCGGATGCCTGGCCGCCAGCAGCACCGCGTGGAGGGCGCCGAACGAGGCGCCGCAAGCGATGGGAGCGCCGGGGATCCGGGGCAGGATCTCGTTGACGATGTAGGCCTCGTACTGGAGATGGCGCCAGACCCGCTCCCCCGGCGCCTTGTCGCTCGCGTACCACGATTCGCCGTCGACGCTGTCGAGGCAGACGAGCTGGATGGCGCCGGACTCGATGTAATCGCTGATCCCTGCTGCCAGCCCGAAGTCCTCCCACTGGTAGAACCTGCCCATCGAGGTCGGGAAGACCAGCAGCGGCGTGCCGGCGTGACCGAAGTGGAGAAGCTCCATGTCACGGCCGAGCGAGGGACTGAATTCCTTGATGTAGTCACGCTGCACGTCAGGAATGGTGATGGACATCAGGGCCATCGTGAGACATCCCGCCATCCGGGCGGCCTTCCGAGCTCGGATCGAGCGAGCCGGACACGGAAGGATTTATACATTTGCCGTACATGTGGCTTCGCGTTCTCATCCTGTCGCTCCTCCTGTTCGTCGTCGCGTTCGGCGCACACGAGGTCATGCACCTGCTCTTGATCTACGCGGTGGGGAGCCAGGGCGCGATCATCGCCCGGCCATGGCACCTGGGTTACCTGGACGTCTCGATCTGGTCAGTGCACGCGCAGCCGTACCAGCAGCTCGATGTCGTCCGGCAGTCGATCGTGAACTTCTTCGGGCCCTTCCTCGCAGCGGTGCCCCTGGCAGCGTTGCTGATCTACGTCCGGGAGCCGATCCCGCTGGCGGCGCTCCTCGCCAACGTCGTGATCCTGGTCTTCTACGCCATCATCGAGCTGGGCGACCTTTTGCTCGAGGAAGTCTGGAGCACCGACCTCTCGCTCTTGACGACGCCGGAGTTCAACTACGGCGTGCCGCTGGCGGTGATCGCGGTGACAGTGCTCGCGGTGTCCTTGATGTCAGCCATCCAGGGACGGCGGATCCCGGAATGATGTGCAGGTGGCGACGGGATGCAGGCCGGGCGCGCTGCCGCCGCCGCAGGCCCACGCCCGGCCATTGAACATCGCGAGCTCAAAACCGTGTCGCGGCGACAGCATCCTCTGGGTCGCTGACCACCGAGAGCCGCCCAGGTAGGTCGCAAGCTGGTCGACCATCCGCGACTCGACGGCGTCCCCGCCGCCGCTGGTGGCGCGGGGCAGGTCGGGCCGTCGCGACCACGTGAGGCGGGATGTGTCCAGGCAGTCGACGCGCGGCGTGTTGGGTGAGCGGCGCCCGGCAACACACACCAAGCCCCCGAGCACGAACCCCGCGACGTGGTTGCGCGGTTGCGGCAGCGCGGGCAGCACGGTCCAGCGGTTGGCGCCCGGGTCGTAGACCTCAGGCGTCGCGACGTTGCCGAGGACGGTGTTGCCGACGATCGCGTAGAGCCTGCCGTTCGCCGCGATCACGGCGTGACCGCCGCGAGCATGGTGCATCGAGGCGAGCTCGGTCCAGCGGGTCCCGTCAAGCCGGAACAGCCGCGCACTGTCGCCGCCGTTGCTGTGACCGCCGGCGATGTACAGCCGATCGCCGAGGGTCGCCGCCGAGGAGTGGTCGAGCGGTAGAGGCAGCCGCGGGCCCGACGCCCACCGGCTCCCTCGAAGACGCTGGGGGCTCGGGCCGGGGCTCTCCCCCGTCGCATAATCCCCCCATGGCCACCGCCCTCTCGCTCACCCACCTGGGTTCGCTCATGCGCGGCGTGCGGAGCGTCGACCAGGTCGGGGCCGACGAGCGCGCCGCCTCCCTGGCCAAGCGCTCGATCAAGAAGTCGTCCAAGCTGTGGGCCCTCGACCTGGCCGTCCGCTGCGTGGACCTGACCACGCTCGAGGGCGCCGACACCCCCGGCAAGATCGCCGCGATGTGTGCCAAGGCGATCCGGCCCAAGCCGGGCGACGCGACCATCCCGTCGGTGGCCGCCGTGTGCGTCTACCCGCTGCGCATCGCTGACTGCGTCGAGCACCTGCGCGGCAGCGCCGTCCGTATCGCCTCGGTGGCGACGGCGTTCCCCTCCGGCCAGAGCTTCACGCCGATCAAGGTCGCCGAGACCGAGCAGGCGGTGAAGGCGGGGGCACACGAGATCGACATGGTCATCGACCGCGGAGCGTTCCTGTCGGGCGACTATCAGCGCGTCTACGACGAGATCGTGGAGGTCAAAGAAGCGTGCGGGGCGGCCCACCTGAAGGTCATCCTCGAGACCGGCGAGCTCGGCAACTACGACGCGGTCCGGCGGGCCAGCATCCTCGCCATGGCGGCGGGCGCCGACTTCATCAAGACCTCGACCGGCAAAGTGCAGCCCGCGGCCACTCTGCCGGTGGGGCTCGTGATGATGGAGGCGATCCGCGACTTCGTCCGCGAGACGGGGCGCCCTGTCGGCTTCAAGGCCGCGGGTGGAATTCGCACCGCCAAGCAGGCGATTTCCTATCTCGTGCTGACCTACGAGACGCTCGGGCCGGACTGGATGACGCCGGACCGGCTGCGCCTGGGCGCATCGACCCTTCTCAATGACGTGCTGATGCAGATCGACAAGGAGCGCAGCGGCGCCTACCAGTCGCCGGATTACTTCACGATCGATTGATGGCAATCACCAAGAGACAGTCGGCCGAGCTCGCTAAGCAGGTCTTCGAGTACGCGCCCGCGCCTGAGGCCATCGACCACATCAAGATCCAGCCGAAATACGGGCTGTTCATCGGCGGCAAGATGGTGCCGGCCCACAGCAAGAAGGACTTCCCGACCATCAACCCCGCGACCGAGAAGACGCTGTCCGAGGTTGCAGAAGCCGACGAGGTCGACGTCGACCGCGCTGTCAAGGCCGCGGGCAAGGCGTTTGAGTCCTGGGCGCGGCTGTCGCCCTCTCGTCGCGCCCGCTACCTGTTCCGCATCTCGCGCCTGATCCAGGAGCGCTCGCGCGAGCTGGCGGTCGTCGAAACGATGGACGGTGGCAAGCCGATCAAGGAATCCCGCGACGTCGACATCCCGCTCAGCGCGGCGCATTTCTTCTACTACGCGGGTTGGGCGGACAAGCTGGAGTGGGCGTTTCCGAACCGCAGACCGCGGCCGCTCGGCGTCGCCGGCCAGGTGATCCCATGGAACTTTCCCCTGCTCATGCTGGCCTGGAAGATCGCGCCCGCCCTGGCGGCGGGCAACACGGTGGTCCTCAAGCCCGCCGAGACCACGCCGCTCTCGGCGATGGTGTTCGCCGAGATCTGCATGCAGGCCGAACTGCCGCCGGGCGTCGTCAACATCGTGACCGGCGCCGGCAAGACTGGATCGCTGGTCGTCACCCACCCAGAGGTGAAGAAGGTCGCCTTCACCGGCTCGACCGAGGTCGGCAAGCTGATCCAGCGCTCGATCGCCGGCACCGGGAAGCGCCTGACCCTCGAGCTGGGCGGCAAAGCGGCCAACATCGTCTTCGAAGACGCGCCGCTCGACCAGGCGGTGGAAGGCATCGTCAACGGCATCTACTTCAACCAGGGACACGTTTGCTGCGCGGGCAGCCGCCTGCTGGTCCAGGAGTCCATCGCCGAGCCGCTGCTGGAGAAGCTGAAGCGACGCCTCTCCACCCTGCGCCTGGGCGACCCGCTCGACAAGAACACCGACATCGGCGCCATCAACTCGCGCGCCCAGCTGGAGAAGATCCAGGGCCTGGTCGAGTCGGGCATCGAGGAGGGGGCCGAGCTCTACCAGCCCGAGTGCGTGCTGCCCGAGCGCGGGTTCTGGTTTCCGCCAACGCTGTTCACGAACGTTTCGCAGTCTTACCGGATCGCGCGCGAGGAGATCTTCGGGCCGGTGCTCTCCGTGCTCACGTTCCGCACGCCCAACGAAGCTGTCGAGAAGGCCAACAACACGCCGTACGGGCTCTCGGCCGGGGTGTGGACCGACAAGGGCTCGCGCATCCTGTGGATGGCACAGCGCATGCGGGCAGGCGTCGTGTGGGCGAACACGTTCAACCGCTTCGACCCCACGTCCCCGTTCGGCGGCTACAAGGAGTCGGGGTACGGCCGCGAGGGCGGTGTGCACGGCCTGCTGCCCTACCTGGAGCTCAATTGAGCGTGCAGGTCCGCAAGACATACAAGCTGTTTGTCAACGGCGAGTTCGTCCGCTCCGAATCGGGACGCGCCTACCGGCCCGACGGCAGCGTCAACGTGCCGCGCGGGTCACGGAAGGATCTGCGGGACGCGGTCCGCGCCGCGCGCACGGCGCTGCCTGGCTGGGCAGCGAGGACCGCCATGAACCGCGGCCAGATCCTGTATCGCGCGGCCGAGATGCTGGACGGGCGAGCCGCCGAGTTCGTCGAGCTGCTCGGAGGCGGTGTGCGCGCGCGACGCGAGCTCGAGCGATCGGTCGAGACGTTGGTCTGGTACGCCGGCTGGACGGACAAGCTGTCCCAGGTCACCGGAACCGTGAACCCGGTCGCCGGTCCTTACTTCAACTTCACCATCCCCGAGCCCACCGGGGTCGTGGCGATCATCGCGCCGGAGGAGGCGCCGCTCGCCGGGCTCGTCCGGCGCCTGGCGCCGGCGCTCTGCGGGGGCAACGTGATCGTCTCGCTGGCCGCGGAGACGCACCCGCTGGCCGCGCTGACCCTCGCCGAGGTCCTGGCGACGAGTGACGTGCCGGCCGGCGTCGTCAACATCATCAGCGGCCAGCGGAAGGAGCTCCTGCCGTGGCTCGCATCGCACATGGACATCAACGCGATCGATGTCGCCGGGTGCACCGCCGACGAAATCAAAGCAATCGAGGAATCAGCGGCAGGCAACGTAAAGCGTGTGATCAAGCTCTCACAGGACGAGGTGAGTCCTTATTTGATCGCCGCCTTCATGGAGATGAAGACGGTGTGGCACCCAATCGGTGTTTGACGGGAAGTAAAATTCCACCTGCATGACTGAGGTCCTCACCCGGCCGGCTCCCGCTGAGACAGAGGGACCGAGTCTGGACAGGGCCGCCAATCGCAAGCCGATGATCAGCTCGACTCGCATCGCGCGTCGGGTGCACCGGATGGGACGCCACGTCTCGCAGGTGTACGCCGACATCGACACGCCGCTCGTGATGGTGGTCATCCTCAAGGGCGCGACTGTTTTCGCGGCCGACCTGCTGCGCAGCCTCAGCATCCCCGCGGAGCTCGAGTTCGTGCGCGCTTCGAGCTATCCGACCGGGACCTCGAGCAACGGGCGGCTCAAGCTTGCACACATGGTCGAAGGCACGCTCGTCGGCCGCCACGTGCTGCTGGTCGAGGACATCATCGACTCGGGTGTGACCGTGAATGCGGTTGCCAGGCGCATTCGCAAGCTCGGCGCGGCCTCGGTGCGGGTGGCCGCGCTGCTCGACCGCCCGGCGCGGCGGCAGATCGAGGTGAAGATCGATTTCACGGGCTTTGTCATCCCCGACCGTTTCGTGATCGGCTACGGCCTCGACTACGCCGGGCTGTATCGCGAGCTGCCGCACATCTACGCCCTGACATAGATTCGACCTACTTCGGCTGGAAGAAGGCCGAGCTGCACTCGCACCTCGACGGCGCCGTGCGCATCTCGACAGCGGAGGACCTCGCGGGCAGGCGCGGATTGCGGATGGTGGCGCCAGCCGACTGTCCGAGCCAGGCCGAGTACATCACGTACTTCGACGACGCGATCACGGTCATGCAGACCGAAGCGGCGCTCGAGCGGATCGCGCGCGAGCTGTGCGTCGACTCGGCGGCCGAGAACATCGACTACCTCGAGGTGCGCTGGGCGCCGCGCCTGCACCTGCGCGAGGGCTTGACCGTTGCGGAGGTGATCGCGGCGGTGTGCCGCGGCCTCGGGCAAGGCCCACTGCGCGCGGCTTCGATCGTCTGCGCGATGCGGCAGCACACGCCGGAGGAAAACGTCGAGCTGGCGCAGGTCGCAGGCCGCTTCGCGGGCCTGGGTGTTGTCGGCTTCGACCTGGCGGGCGACGAGGCGCGGTATCCGGCGACGCCGCAGCGGCCTGCGTTCGAGGCGGCCAGGGCCGCCGGCCTGCACCTGACGTGTCACGCGGGCGAAGCCGGCGAGCCGGCGAGCGTGGAGGAGGCTCTCGACCTGGGCGTCGAGCGCATCGCGCACGGGGTGATCGGGGCGCGGGATCCGAAGATCGCGGAGCGCATCCGCACCGCGGGCGTGGTCCTCGACATGTGCCCGACCGCGAACTGGAAGTGCAAGGCGGTACGCCGCCTGGACGAGCATCCCCTGCCGGGGTTGGTTCGAGCCGGCGTGCGCTGCACGATCAGCACCGATTCACGAACGGTCGCCGGCACCACGCTGACCCGCGAGTTCGAGCTGATGGCGGCGGCCGGCATGACCGACGAAGAGCTGCGGCAGTGCAACGAGACCGCTTACGCCGCGAAGTTCGGATAGTCCGGACTCTGGCGCATCAAGCGTCTCCCAAACCCCGGATAGTCCGGACTATCCGGGATCGGCGCTGTCAGCCGGTGCCGAACAGCCTATCTCCGAAGTCACCCAGGCCAGGCACGATGTAAGCCTTGTCGTTGAGCCGCTCGTCGAGCGCGGCTGTGTACACGTCCACCTCTGGGTGACGCTCCGCGAGCACCTTCACGCCCTCCGGTGCGGCGACGATGCAGATCATCCGCGTGTCGCGGCCACCGGCTTCCTTGATCATGTCCAGGGCCTGCGCGGCCGACCCGCCAGTCGCGAGCATGGGGTCGAGCAGCAAAGGGATCTTGCCCTGCAGCGGGGGCAGCTTGTTGTAATAGATGCGCGCTACGGCAGTCACCTCATCGCGCTCCAGCCCGATGTAGCCGACGCTCACGCGCGGCAGCAGCTCGAGCACAGGGGCCAGCAGGCCCAATCCGGCGCGCAGCACGGGAATGGCCACCACCTCGGTCTCCATCTCGAGCGCGTCCGCCTCAGCCAGGGGCGTCTGGACCTTGCCATGGCGCACCGGCATGTCGGCGGTCGCTTCGTACAGGAGCATCGTGATCACGTTGCGCGCATGGACGCGGAACTCCTCGGGGGGAGTCTTGCTGTCGCGCAGGCCCCGCAGCCCATCCGCGACCAGGGGGTGCCTACTGACGCTTAGCGGCAACTGCGTCGCGCTTGATGAGCCGGCGGATGGCGTCGACCGCCACCGCAAGCATGCGGTCCATGTAGGACGGGTCGAGGTGATGGATCTCGCCGACGCCGACCTCGTCGACGCAAAGACAGACGGTGCCGGCGCGCATGCTGCGCAGGCGGGAGACGATGAACAGCGTGGACGTCTCCATGTCGTTGCCGACGATCCCGGCCTTGGTCCACATCTCCAGCTCGGGCCGGAGGTCGGGCCGGGGCATCCGGTCCGGGAGCAGGTCGGAGTAGAGCGCGTCGACCGAGCGCATCACTCCGACGTGGTAGGGCGCCTCGGCCGCCTCCGCGGCCTCGACGAGCGCGTTGACCACGTCGAGGGAGGCGATCGCCGGGTATTCCTTCGGCACGTAGCCGTCGGGCGTCCCCTCGCTGCGCACGGAGCCGATGGCGATCACCAGGTCGCCCACCTTGACCTGGGGTTGCAGCCCGCCGCACGTGCCCACGCGCAACAGCGTGTGCACGCCCAGCTCGTGCAGCTCCTCGACGCCGACGGCGACCGACGGCCCGCCCATGCCCGACGACATGGTCGAGACCTTGACGCCGTCGACCGTGCCCGTGAACGTGCGGTACTCGCGGCTGAACGCGACCTCGCGCGCGTCGTCGAGGTGCCTGGCGATGAGCGGCGTCCGGAATGGATCACCCGGCATCAGCACGTAGTCACCGACGTCGCCGGCGCCAAGCCCGATGTGGTACTTCTTCTCGCTGACTGCCATCGCGCGAATGTTAATCCGGCCTGCTGACGCCGTTCCTGTCGACCCTGGCCAGCACGTGCGGAGGCCGGCGTGCCTCATGCTCGACGATCCGCCAGGCATTGCGCACTCGCTCCTTGACCCCGTTCGCCACCTCGCGCGAGCGCGCGTGGATGACCACCAGCGGGTCGCCCTTGTGGACACGAGCGCCGACCGGCGCCTCGATCACGAACCCGGCCGCCGGGTCCACTGTGTCCTCCTTGCGGATCCGCCCGACACCGATCGACGCGGCTGACAGACCGACCTCCAGGGCATCGATCGCCTCGACGTGACCATCGCGATCGGCCGCGATCGCCAGCTGGACCGGCGCGGCCGGTAGCCCGCGCTCGAGCTGGCCTCCCTGGGCGGCCAGCATCTCCTCGAACTTCTGCCGTCCGGCACCCGACCGATGCACGTCTTCGACGTCGGCCCTCACGTCCGCCAGCGCGCACATCTCGCGCGCCACACGGAGCGAGACCTCCAGTAGCTCCTCGTCCCCCTCGCCTGAAAGCGCGTCGAGAGCTTCTTGAACCTCGAGCGCGTTGCCCACGGAGCGGCCGAGCGGGTTGTCCATCGCGGTCACCAGCGCGACGGTCCGCCGGCCCGCACCCTCCCCGAGCTCCACCATCTCCCTCGCCAGCTCTTCGGCGGCGGCGACGTCAGGCATGAACGCGCCGCGACCGAACTTCACGTCGAGCAGGATCGCGTCGGCGCCGGCGGCGATCTTCTTCGACATCACGCTGGACGCGATGAGCGGGATCGAAGGCACAGTCGCCGTGACGTCGCGCAGCGCGTACAGCAGCTTGTCCGCGGGCACCATGCGCGGCGACTGCGCGGCCACCGCGATGCCGATCTCGCGCACCTGCTTGAGGAATCGCTCAGGCTCCAGGTCGACGGTCAGGCCGGGCACCGACTCGAGCTTGTCCAGCGTGCCGCCGGTGTGTGCGAGCGCGCGCCCGCTGAGCTTCGGCACCTTGACCCCACACGCGGCCGCGAGCGGCGCCGCGATCAGCGTCACCTTGTCACCGACTCCGCCCGTCGAATGCTTGTCGACCTTGACGCCGGGGATCGCGCTCAGGTCGAGCACCTCGCCGCTCGCGACCATCGCCTGCGTCAGGGCGAGGGTCTCCGCCGCCGTCATGCCGCGAATGCACACGGCCATGAGCCAGGCCGCCATCTGGTAGTCCGGGATATCCCCGCGGACGTATCCGGAGAGCAGGGACTCGATCTCTTGCGGTGAGTGCTCTCGACCGTCGCGCTTGCGGCCGATGACCTCCAGAGGGTTCGTCAGCCGCCCTTCTTGTAGGGCTTGCCGTCGGCAGCAGGCGCGACAGCCCGGCCCACGGCACCGGCGACGACCACGATCGTCAGCACGTAAGGCAGCATGCCCAGGATCTGATAGGGGAGATTGACTCCGGAGATCTGCAGCCTGCCGCTGAGCGCGTCGGCGCCCGCAAACAGAAGCGACGCGAGGAACGCGCCGACCGGCGTCCACCGGCCGAAGATCATCGCGGCGAGGGCGATGAATCCGCGGCCTCCGGTCATGTTCGGCAGGAAGTTGCCGATCTGCTGCAGCGTGAAATACGCACCCCCGAGACCCGCGAGCGCGCCGCTGAGGATCACGTTGGAGTAGCGCACGAAATACACGCTGATGCCGGCCGTCTCGGCGGCCAGCGGGTGCTCGCCGCAAGCGCGCGTCCGCAGCCCGAAAACGGTGTTGAACAGCAGGAAGTGGATGACCGGGATAAGGACCAGCGCAGCCAGCGTGATGACGCCGATGAAAGGTTCGTTCGGAAGGAAGTTGAGCTGGATCGCGGGCAGCACGCCCGTGCCCGCAAGCTCCGAGTTCTGAATGTAGGTCCGGTAGAAGGAGCCGGTGATCCCGATGGCCAGGATGTTGATGACCGTGCCGCTGACGATCTGGTCGACCAGGAACTGGATGGAGAGCACCGCATGCAGGGCCGCGATCAGCATTCCGGCGATGATCGCGACCACGACGCCCAGCCACAGGTTGTGGGTCGCCACGGCGGCGGCGTAACCGGCGAAGGCGCTCGTGAGCATGATGCCTTCGAGAGCGATGTTGACCACGCCCGACCGCTCGCTCATGGTGCCCCCCATCGCCGCCAGGACGAGCGGGGTGGCCGCGATCAGCGTCGCGATGATGAATCCTGCGATGTCGAGACGCGACAGAAGGTCCATCAGGTCTCGGACGTCACCCCCGCCGTCTCGCGTTGCGTGATCTGCATTCCGCCGACCGGCACCTCGCGCAGCCGCAGGATCCACCGCACCATCGCCGGCGCGGCGACGAACATGATCACGATCGCCTGCACGATGGAGATCAGGTCCGACGACACCTGGGTCTCCAGCTGCATGAAGGCGGCGCCGTTGCGCATCGCGCCGAACAGGAAGGCCGAAGGCAGGATCGCCCAAGGGTTGCTCCGGGCCAGCAGCGCCACGGCGATCGAGTCGAAGCCGTAGCCGACCGAGAACGAGGACGGCATGTAGTGCGAGACGCCCAGGATCTCGTTTGCCCCCGCCAGCCCCGCCAGCGCGCCCGAGATGCCCATCGTCACGACGAGCGTCCACGCGACGGAAATGCCCGCGGCTCGTGCAGCGCCCTGGCTGAAGCCGACGGTCCGGATGCGGAATCCGACGGTGGTCCGTTCGATCAGGAACCACACCACGGGCACCGCAAGCAGCGCCAGGAGCAGGCCGAAGTGAAGCCGGCTGCCCGGGAGAATTATGGGCAGGTACGCGGCGGGGTCGATGAACTGCGTGCGGGGGGCCGTCGAGTGCGGATCCGACATCGGCCCCCTGTTGATCAGGTAGTCGGTCAGCTGGAACGCGACGTAGTTGAGCATGATCGTGGTGATCACCTCATGGGCTCCGAAGCGGGCCTTGAGCAGGCCCGGCACCGCGGCCCAGATGAAGCCGCCGAGCATGCCGCACGCGAGCGCCAGCGGGATGAGGACGATGCCCGGCAGGCCCTGGAGGTGCACGCCCGCCCACACGCCGAAGATGGCGCCCAGGTAGAACTGCCCTTCGGCCCCGATGTTGAAGAGGCCGGCCCGGAACCCGAGCGCTACCGCCAGGCCGAGGAAGATGTAGGGAACCGTCGCCACCAGGGTCTCCGCAAACGCCCCTTCGTTGGTGAAAGCGCCCTGGAACAGGGCGGTGAACGCCGCGATGGGGTCGGAGCCGGTGATGACCACCGCCACCCCGGCCACAGCGAAACCGAACACCACCGAGACGACGGGCAGGACGACCGCGGCGAACAGGCGGCTGCGCATCGCGCGGTCGAATTTCACGCTGGGTCTAGTTTCACGCGGCGCCGGCCATCAAGAGCCCGATCCTGTCCCGGTCCGCCTCTTTCTGGTCGAAGGTGGCGACCACACGGCCGCGGTAGACGACGGCGATCCTGTCCGCCAGCGACAAGACCTCGTCGAGCTCAGAAGACACGAGGAGCACCCCCATTCCGTTGTCCCGTTCCTCGATGAGCCTGCGGTGGATGAACTCGATCGAGCCGACGTCGACTCCACGCGTGGGCTGGCTGGCCAGCAGCACTTTCGGCTGCGTGCCGATCTCGCGTGCCACGACCAGCTTCTGCTGGTTGCCCCCGGACAGCGAGCCCGCGGGCTGATCAGGGCCCTGCGTGCGGATGTCGAAGGTCTTGATCAGCTTGGTGGCGTAGGCGCGCACGGCGTCGAAGGCGCGCACGATCCAGTGCGCGTACGGCGGCCGGTCGAATCGGGAGAGCACGAGGTTGTCCGCGACGGGGAGCTCCAGGACGATGCCCATGCGATGGCGGTCGGCCGGGATGAAGCCAAGCCCCGCCTCGAGCGTGCTGTGGGTGCTGGCGTGGGTGATGTCGCGCCTGCCGAGGCGGATCGTGCCGGAGCGCGGCATCCGCAGCCCGACGATCGCCTCCACCAGCTCGTTCTGGCCGTTGCCCTCGACACCCGCGATGCCCAGGATCTCGCCGCTGCGAACCTCCAGGCTCACGTTGTCCACCGCCACCTGGTGGCGGTCGTCCTGGACGGTAATGTCCTTCAGTGCCAGCAGCACGTCGCCGGGCTTCGCCTCTGCCTTCTCGACACGAAGCAGCACGCTCCGGCCCACCATGAGGCGCGCCAGGTCGGCCTGGCTCGAGTCCGTCGGCGACGTCGTGGCGACGACCTTGCCCCGGCGCATGACCGTGATCTGGTCCGCCACCTCGATCACCTCGGCGAGCTTGTGGGTGATGAAGATGATCGCCGCGCCGTCCTTGACAAGCGCGTGCACGACGTCGAACAGGCCACGAACCTCCTGTGGCGTCAGCACGGCAGTCGGCTCGTCGAGGATCAGCAGCCGCGCTCCCCGGTAGAGCGCTTTCAAGATCTCCACGCGCTGCTGGATCCCGACGGACAGGTCCTCCACGCGGGCCGCCGGGGGGACCTCGAGGCCGTACTTCTTAGAGAGCTCCGCGACCTTGGCCCGCGCGTGCGCTTGATCGACGACGCCCAGGGTGGTCGCGATCTCGTTGCCGAGGATCACGTTCTCCGCAACCGTGAGCGGAGGGATGAGCATGAAGTGCTGGTGGACCATGCCGATCCCGAGCTTGATCGCGTCCGTGGGCGAGCCGATGTGGACCGCCTTGCCGTCGAAAACGATCTCTCCCGAGTCGGCTCGAACGAGGCCGTAGACGACGTTCATGAGCGTCGACTTGCCGGCCCCGTTCTCTCCCAGCAACGCGTGGACCTGACCCCAATCGACGGTCAGGTCCACCGCGTCGTTAGCTCGAAGGCTGCCGAAGGTCTTGACGATCCCTCGGAGCTCGAGCGCCGGAGTGGCTATCCCTTGTACCCCGTTTGCAGCGTTCCGTCCGCGAGCTTCTTCAGTGCGTCCTGGACCATCGTCTTGACCTCGGCCGGCACCTGCGACTCGTAGTTGTGGAATGGAGAGATGCCGACGCCCGAGTTCTTGGCGTCGAAGCTGAGCAGGCCGTTGGACGGCCAGGTGTTCTTCACCATGTCCTCGATCGAGGTCTTCACGGCAAGCGCGATGTGCTTCTCCGCGCTGGTGACCAGGCACTTCTGGGCGTCTGGATAGGAGAGGTACTGGTCGACGTCGACGCCGACGCAGAGCTTGTTGGCCTGGACGGCCGCGAGCAGCGCCCCGTTGCCGGTGTTGCCGCCGGCACCGAAGACGATGTCAGCACCCTGGCCGAACATCGCGGTCGCCTGCTGCTTGCCCCAGTCAGGGTCGTTGAAGCTCTTGGCTCCGCTTGGCGGCTGGTAAACGCCCAGCGTCTTGACCGACGGGTTGGCGTACTTGGCCCCGTTCTCGTAGCCGACGCGGTACTTGTGCACGGGTGGGATGTCGAGCCCATACACGCCGCCGATCTTTCCTGTCTTCGTCATCTTGCCGGCGACGATGCCGGCCAGGAAGCCTGCCTGGTCCTCACGGAACACGAGCCCGGTGAGGTTCGCCGGTGGCTTGTCGTACGCGTAGTCGACGATCGCGAACTTGGTGTCTGGGTTGGCCTTGGCAACGGCCAGCGTGTCATCACCGAGCAAGAACCCGACCGTGACGATCATGTCGTACTTCTGCTGGATGAAGAGCTGCATGTTCTTCTGGTAGTCCGTCGGCTGGTTCGACTCGATCACCCTCGCCTCGACGCAAAGGCTCTTGTCGTTGACCGCGTCCTGCACGCCCTGCCAGGCGTTCGCGTTGAAGGACTTGTCGGAGAGCTTGCCGACGTCGGTGACCAGGCCGACGTGGTAGGTCTTGCTACACGTGCCGGAAGTCGTCGGGGTGCTTCCACACCCTGCGACCAGCGCCGCTGTAGCGACCAAGGCTGCCGCGGTCATCACCCCGGTGAGACCCCTAACTCGAACCATATGGTTCCCCCTTGTGCTTGTCAGGAGGCCGTGCGCGGACACACCCTCCATCCACTTGCCGCCCTCTTCCCAATCTCAACCTGGGGCGAGAGTGCGCCGGCGGCGAGTGCGGCCGATTGGCTGGCCGATTCGCTACTCCGGTTGGAAACTATCGACTCGGGAGGCGGCCAAGTCAAGTCGAAGGAGGGCGGCTAAAGCTCCGCCAGGAGGGCCGGAAGCTCTGAGATGGCGGAGACGCGGCGCCAGCCCTCCTTCGGCAGCTCCTCTTCGGGCACGTGCTCGTGCTGCCAGGTGACCTGGTACGGGATGTGCACCGCTTTGCCGCCCAGCGCGACCACCGGCACCACGTCCGAGCGGAGCGAGTTGCCGACCATGACGAAGCCGTCTGGCTGGATGCCGTGCCGCCGAAAGACGCCGCGGTAGGAGTCGACGTTCTTCTCGGTCAGGATCTCGACGCCGAGGAAGAGGTCGCCCAGGCCTGAGCGGGCCAGCTTGCTCTCCTGGTCGAAGAGGTCGCCCTTCGTGATCAGGAACAGGTCGTAGCGCCCCGACAGCTCACGCAGCGTGTCCTCGACGCCGCTGAGCAGCTCCGTCGGCTGCATCAGCATGCCTTTGCCCCAACCGAGGATGACCTCCAGGTCGCCGGCGGGGATGCGGGCCTCGGTCAGCTCGATGGCGGTCTCGAGCATCGAGAGCGTGAACGACTTGACGCCGTAGCCGTAGATGGCCAGGTTCTTCATCTCCATCTCGGACAGCCGCGTGTCGACGTCGGCGTCGGGAACGTGGCGGTGGATCAGGTCGCGGAACTCGGCCTGGGTGACGTGAAAGCGCGTCTCGCTGTGCCACAGCGTGTCGTCGCCGTCGAACCCCACGACCCGAACCGCCATGGGCCGGAATTATCCGGGCTGCACAACCCCCGGGGTCTTGATGTAGGTCCAGTGGAGACCACCGTCCTCGGTGCGCTGGATGGATCCGCGGACGGTCGCGTAGCCCACCGAGGCATCGCCGAAGACGACCTGTGGCGACACGGGGGCGGCCTGGCCATAGTCGGATGCATACGCATGCCAGTGCTTACCCGCGTCTGTTGTCTCGAGCGACTGACCCGGCACGATGATCTGCAGCCATCGCGACTCGGTGACGAAACCCACCGCGATCGCCGGGTTGGGGGGTGTAGCGGCATACGTCCACGTGGCGCCGCCGTCGACTGACCTGAAGACGTACGCCTTGACGCCCGACGGCTGCATGCCGTCGGCCGAGACGAGCAAGACGTTGCCGGACCGGAAGACCCCGTGGGCGCGCAGGGCGTCACCGGCGCCATAAGTCTTGAATCCGGGCGGATCTGGAAGGCGCGAGGGTTTCCACGTCTCTCCTCCGTCACTCGTCCGATAGATCGTCGGAGGGGAGTTGTCGTCCCACGCCGTGACAAAGCCTCGGGCCTTGTCCACGACCGAGATGAACTCCTTGCACTGCGCGGAACCGATATTGTTCGGCGTCTCGCGTTGGGGCTCGACCGACGAGATCAACCGCCAGGTCTGGGCGCCGTCGGATGTACGCCAGACCTGCGCGCCGGCCGCCTGGCACTGCGTTGCGGGAACTCCGGGCAGCAGCGCCCAGCCGTTGTCGGCGTCCGCAAACGTGAACGCCAATCGTCCGCCGCCCTCGAGCGTGGCCGGAAGCTGGCGCTGCTCCCAGGTTTGGCCGCTGTCTTGCGAGCGGAAGAGAAGCCTGTCGTCGACGAACGCCCAGACGACGTTGTGCGATGGCGCGCTCAGCTCCACGTCCGTCGGGAGGTAGATCGGGCTTGGACTGGGCGACGCGGTCCGAGGCCCGGACGCCGCGGTGCGGGGAGGAGCGATCGCGTGTCGCGCATAGACGAGAAGCCCGATGCTGGCGGCGCTGACGGCGACCACGACGAATGCAGCGACGATCGGTGTGAGGTTTGGCTTGGGGCGCCCCCCGCGCAGCGCAGCGCCAAGCCGCGCGTTGAAGTCAGGCGGGAGCGACGCGCTGCGCGCATCAAGGGCGCGGCGCAGCTCCGGGTCGTCCGGGATCATGCGTCGACCTCGAGCGCCATCGCCGGGCGGAGCGCAGCGAGCGCCCGGTGGATGCGTACGCGCGCCGCTCCCTCGCTGCAGCCGAGGACCCGTGCCACCTCGTCGATCGGCAGGTCGAGGTGGTAGTAGAGGGACAGCGCGAACAGGTGACGGGGCTCCAGACGCTCGAGCGCCGCAGCCAGGTCGATCCGATCGTCGATCGACCGTGCGGGCGATGCCGCACGAAGCTCAGGAAAGCTCAGGACGCGCCACCAGCGTGACCGGCGGGCGTTCCGGCACTCGTTGGCGACGACGGTCAAAAACCAGGGACGCAGCGGCGAACCCGGGCGGAGCCGGTCGAGCTTCCGCCAGGCTTTGAGCGCGGCCTCCTGGACCGCATCCTCGGCGGCTCCTCTGTCGTTGAGCATCGTCATCGCCAACCGAAATCCAGCCTCCAGCACCGGCGTGAGCAGCTCTTCGAAGGCGAGACTGTCACCGGCCTTCGCGCGTTGCAGCAGATGCGTTGGGTCGTCGCTCACGCGGCTACCGGTTCTACGCTCGAACCAGCCGGTCCGTTACACGCCGGAACAAAACGAGGCGAACTTCGAGTTCAACCAATCAAGAATGAACAGGCTCAACGGCATCCATCACATCAGCGCCATCACCGCCGACGCGCCGAGCAACCTCCTCTTCTACGTGGGCGTGATGGGTCTGCGACTGGTCAAGAAGACCGTCAACCAGGACAACCCTGCCGTCTACCACCTCTTCTATGCCGACGAGGCCGGGAGTCCCGGTGCCGATCTCACCTTCTTCGAGTACCCCGGCCTGGAGCGCGGGCGGGCGGGCGCCGGGATGATCCACCGGATTGCCTTTCGGGTCGCTTCTGGACAGGCGCTCGACTTCTGGGCCAGGAGGCTCGCCTCTGCCGGGCTGGAGACGGTCCGCGAAGACGACCGGCTCGGATTCGAGGACCCGGAAGGCCTCGGCTTCGAGCTGCTGGCGACTCCGTCGGCCGACCGGCCGCTGGTGGCGCGTCACCCGGAGATCCCGGAACGGTTCGCGCTCGAGGGCTTCGCCGGCGTGCGCGCCTTCGCCCGCCGTCCGGAGGGAAGCCGCGCCTTTCTGACCGAGACCCTCGGCTTCCAGTCGACCGACGGCGTGGCCTACGAATCCCGCGGCGACTCGCGCGGGTCGTTCTACGTCTACGACGACGCTCCCGAGCCCAGGGGCATCGGGGGCTCCGGCACGGTGCACCACGTCGCCTGGTCCTCGACCATGGAAGACCACCAGGCCTGGCGTGACACGGTCGTCCGCGGCGGCGGTTCCCCGACACCGGTCATCGATCGCTTCTACTTCCGCTCGATCTACTTCAGGGAGCCGAGTGGCGTCCTGTTCGAGATCGCCACCATGGGTCCCGGTTTCTCGGCGGACGAGCCGCAGGAGCACCTCGGAGAGCGCATCTCGCTGCCGCCCGCATTCGAGTACCTCCGGGCACAGGTCGAGGCCAACCTGACGCCACTGCCGAATCCTCGCGCGAAGGTCGAGCTGACCAGCTAGGCGGCGAGCCGGTACCAGTCCGGCAACCACTGCATACGCGTGCCCTGCAGGGCTTCGATGGCGTCAGCGACCGCGACCTGGCGTCTCCGGAAGTTGCGCAGGGCGAACCTGTCGCACGCGGTCTCGGCGCCGGAGCGCCGTCCCTGCACCTCGCGCAGGTACCAGTGCAGCCACTCGTGGCAGTAAACGAACCGAAGGACGTCGCGGCGCGTGCGGAACCGCACCTTCTCGGCCACCCAGGCAAAGCGCATCCCGGCGCCCGGCTTGCGGCGCGCGTTGAAGTAGACGAGCTCCTCGAAGGGCCGAAACGGCTCCGGGACGCGGAGGATGATCCTCCCCAGGTCGAACTCGCACAGGCCCGACAGGCTCGGACGAGTCCGGTAGTGAAGCGGCTTGATCACCACCCGATAGTCGCCAGGCGACGGAAGACCGGCTAGCGCACGCCTGGCGTCGGCAACCCGGAAGCCGGCCAGGTCGCTGCGAATCGACATGCCGCGCCGCGGGGCTTTCCTGGCAGCAAGCTCGAACGCGGCGACTGCCCGGCCGATCGCTCGCGCGTCGAAGTGCAGCTCCTCGGCCATGCCCAGCGGCCGCCGGCGCACGGGTGTTCGGACCGGGGGCAGGATGAGGAGGCTCACAGGCTGCTACATAAGCGCCCACGCCAGGGCCCCTACCCGGCGATGACGCGGTCTTTGGCGCAGGCCCAGGAAGCCGGCCTTATGCCAGAGGACCCAGAATTTAGGGCGTGCATAACGTCCGGCTGGAGTCCGTGCGCCGCAAGTCCGGCGGGCGGATCCATCTCACGCCGCGGGTGCCGCGCGCCGGGCCGGTGACCACCCTGTGCGGCCAGACCCTCGGCGAAGGCTCTTACATGGCGGTTGACGCTCAACCAGATTGCGCGAACTGCATCCGGCGCTCCAAGGACCAGGCGCGCATCTCGGGCGCGTTCTTCGCCCAGGAAGAGGGCTCGGAGCTGCTGCGCCTTTCGCTGGAGCAGGCGAAATCGCGCAAACCCAACCTGCGCGTGCTTCCGCAGCCCGCAGGGGCCGAGAAGGAAAAGCCCGTCGTGTGGCCCGCACCGAAGCCGCCGGCGGAGACTGTCCCCGACGAGCTGGGCGAGCTCGTGACGCGCGGCTTCAAGGCCTCCGGCGACGGCGTCTGGCGCAGCCCCGAGGGAGTGATCGTGCGGATGCGCAAGCACGGCAAGGAGTGGCGGTTTGCCGAGCTCGTGTTCGAAGGGTCCGTCGTGGCGACCCGTGCGGAGGGCGGGATGCGCATCCGGGCCGGGGACGTCGAGGTCACATCCTCGGAAGAGGGCTGTACCGTGCAGATCAAGAAAGGGCCTGGGCGCTAGCCCCCACCAAGCGCGGTTCGTTCGCCCGCTTATGTTTGCCCCGTGAAGCTGGTCGCCGACTCGTTCGCGTGGCCGTTTCGCGCGTCGCGCGCAACCTGGGCGATCGGACTGCTGGCAGTTCTCCTCTTTCCGCTGTTCTTCATTCCGCTGTTCGGTTACGCGATCTCCGCCGTGAGGGCGGCCGAGGATGAACCGAGCCGCCCTCCGCCGCCGTGGCGATTGACGTCGCGCTTCTTGAGCGACGGCGCGTGGACGTCGCTGGCCGTGCTGTTGACGTTGCTCCCCTTTGCGGTGGCGTGGCAGCCGCTTGCCGTCTTGCTGGCGACCTGGCTCGACGACTTCAAGGCCCACATCGTTGCGTTGCTCGTCCTCTTGCTGCCATGGGGCCTTCTGCTGCTGCTCTACATGCCAGTCAACGCCGGGTGCTTTGCGGACACAGGCCGGCCCGGCGATCTTTTCGACCCCAGGCTCGGGTGGCGCCGCGCCCGAGAGCAGTTCGTGACGTGGAATGCGGTCGTAAGCGCGATCGTCACGGCGTGGGCCATAGGCATCGCGTGCGCTGGCCTCCTGTGCGTGGGAATCATCCCGGGCGTCTTCTACGCGATCCTTGTGAGCGCACATGCCGCCGCAGCGCTCCACCGTCCGCGTCCGTATACATCCGCTCGGTGACACCGCGCTCCTGGCGGAGCTTGGGACGCGTCTCGACACCGCCCTCAACACGCGAGCCATCGCGCTGGCCTCGGCACTGAAGAAACGCCGCGACGTGCGCGGTGCGCTCGCCGCACACGGCACCGTCACCGTCCAGTTCGACCCCGACCAGATCAGCTACGACGTTCTTTCAACAGCGATTCGCCGGCTGGCCACCAGGCGTCCTCCACTCGAGGAGCCGGGTCGCCTGCACCGGATCCCGGTGGTCTACGACGGCCCCGACCTGGAGGCCGTGGCGAAGGAGACCGGGTTGACTCCTCAAAGGGTCATCGAGCTGCACGGCCGTCCGATCTACCGTGTCTTCCTCGTCGGATTCGTGCCTGGATGGGCCTATCTCGGGCCGCTGCCCGACGAGCTCGTCCTCCCCCGCCGCTCCGTGCCTCGAACCCAGGTTCCCGCGGGGTCGGTGGCGATCGCCGGCCAGGAAACCGGCATCTACCCGCTCGACAGCCCGGGGGGATGGCACCTCATCGGGCGCACGCCGGTCAGGCTCTTCCTGCCTGACTCCGACCCACCGAGCCTGTTCCGCGCCGGGGACCGCGTGAAGTTCTTCGCCCTCTCCGCGTGACGCGAGGATTTCGCGTCGCCGACCCTGGTCTTCTGACCACGATCCAGGACCTCGGACGGCCCCACGCGGTGGCCGCGGGGGTCCCGCCCGGCGGTGCGATGGACCGCTTCGCGCACACGGTGGCCAACCTGCTTGTCTTCAACGACCGCTCCGCCGCAACCCTCGAGTGCACCGTGGTCGGACCGCGCCTGGTGGCCGAGCAGGATTGCGTGGTCGCGATCACCGGCGCCGAGCTTGGGCTGCGTCTCAACGGTGTCGCGGCCGCGACGTGGACCTCATTGACGGTGGCGCAGGGCGACGAGCTCAGCTTCGGCCGGCGACAGCGCGGAGCCCGCGCTTACATCGCCATCGCGGGCGGTTTCCTTGGAGATCGCTGGCTCGGCTCGATGTCGACCAACCTGATGACCGCTCGAGGAGGCATGCGCGGCCGGCCTCTTGCTGCAGGCGACCTGATCCAGGCCGCCGAGGACCCCTTCGGCGCCATTGCGGGCCGCACCGTCAATGAGCACATGCGGCCCGCGTACGCAGACCACACGCTCTACGCGCTCGAGGGGCCGCAGGGCGCTCGCCTCCTCCACGAATCGAGGCGAGCCCTGTTCGGCCAGACGTTCACGGTGAGCCCGGACTCGAACCGCATGGGTTACCGCCTCGAGGGCCCGATTCTCGAGGCGCCGGGCGACGAGCTGCTCTCGTTCGCGCTGGTGGCCGGTGCCGTCCAGCTGCCGGCGGGCGGGAAGCCGATCCTGCTCATGGCCGATCACCAGACGGCGGGCGGCTACCCGGTGGTGGCGGTCGTCGTCAGCGCGTCGATGCCGGTCGCGGCGCAGCTCGTGCCCGGAGACGAGCTCCGTCTCGTCGAAACGTCGATCGAGCAAGCGCTGGAGATGCGAGCGGCTCAGCGCGCCGCCCTCGAATCACTTGTTTGACTGAATGAGCTGATTGATCCATTCGATGTGCTCGGCGTAGTGCTCCCAGGTGTTGCCGGCCACCCAGTCCAGCGCCGGCCGGTTGTCGTCGGGGTCGCGAGGGTCGTTCGGCTGGTAGTGGTTGTAGGGCAGCTGCAGGTCCGCGTCGCTCATCCGGCCGAGAAGACTGATGAGCTCCGCGTGCGTGTCGCGGAAGTAGCCAAGCGCCTGCTGCGGGCTCTCGTCGCGGTGCAGCTTCCAGATCTCGTCGTTGATGGCGTCGGTCTCATCGTCGGCAGACGCGGTGACCCCCATCGCGGCCGCCCTGTTGACTCCCTCGAGCAACGCGATGAGCGATTTCTCCCACGCGGCGATGTGATAAAGGTGGTCCTTCACGGCCCACCCGTCGGATCCCTTGACCGCGAGGTCCTCGGGGCCCAGTGACTCGACGAGCGCGTTGAGCTCGTGCCATGCCTTCTCGATCGGTTCGACGACGCTGTTGGGCTCTGTCATCCCTCTCCCGCGATCCGTTTGGCTTCCGCCACCACCGCGTCATAGTCGGGCTGGGGATTCTCTCGTGAGGTCACCCACGTCCAGCGTATGACGCCTTCGCGGTCGACGATGAAGATCGTGCGGCGCGCCAGCCCCGAGTACCCCGCCACGTCGTCGCGGCGAACGCCATAATCGGTGACCATCTTCCGCTCGAAGTCACCTATCAGCTCGAATGGCAGGCCGCCGAGCTCCTTGGCAAAAGCCGTGTGGGAGAAAACCGAGTCGACGCTGATCCCGTAAATGCCCACACCGTTGGCGACCGCGTCATCGTTCCTCGACCGAAACTCGGTCAACTCTGTCCTTCAACCACCTGTGAAATCGAGGACGTAAAAGAGAAGGACGAGCGCGCGATGTTTCTGGAGGGCTTCGCCGAGGGTGAGCTCGTGGCCACCGGTGGTCGGCAGCGTGAACTCAGGAGCTTTCTCCCCGACCTGAAGCATTCGAAAATCTTAGGTGGATTCGAGAACGTACCAGCCGCTGCGGGTGGCGCCGGTGATCGCAAAACCGGCGCCGAGCGCGCGCGTCATCGCCGAGCGGACGGCGATTCGCCACCGCCTCGCGAGCGCTGGATCGCTGCGGCGCAATTCGACTATGTCCGGCCGCACCTGACATATCAGGACGCGAGAGCCGTGCTCGCCCGCGACGGGCTCGCCAGCAGACCCCACAGTGAGGATCTCGCCACCGCCTCTCTGGCGGAGGTCGTCGATGTCAGGCTCGCGAAGCTCGCCTATGGCTGCGGCTTCGGCACGTTGGGAGTCGAGTCGCCAGCGAATGAGCAGACGATCCGACTCCTCGCCCACGTTGATGCCGTCGCGCATCTGCCCATAGAGGTTGACGAGGTAGTCAGGCGCCTCGGCGCCCAGCTTGGTCAGGTTGAAATAGACGTTGCGGGGGATCAGCGGGTCGGTCGTCCACTCCATGACCTTGACACCCCGCTCGAGACACCACCTTCGCTGGTGCTGCTTGAGCGCAAACCCGACGCCTTGCTTCTCGCTGCCCGCCACCACGCCGAGGATGTGAGAGTGCATCTGCAGCTCGTCGGGTGGAGTCCCGCCGAGCCATCCGACCAACCCACCCATGAGGCGGCCGCCGGCGAACGCGCCGGTGACGTAGTTCCCCGACATGGCGAGCGCCCTGAGGATGTCCGTGTTCACAGGCGGCTCACCCGACCGGCCCCAGACCTCGGCGAACAGCTCGGACAACCGCTCGAGGTCCCCGAACTCGCTGAGCTCGACGATCTCGGCGGTCACGCGAGCCCCAGCCGACGGCCGACGGCCAGCGAGATGGCCTGCACCCCGAGCCCGACGGCGATCGCAAGGATGAACGCCAGGGCGATGTCGCGCTCGAGCGTGGTCGCCAGGACGGCGAAGAAGGAGGCGAACGCGAACAACCCCAGGAGCAGGCCGCGCATCACCCCGGCCGCCGCGCCCTCTCCCTGGATCCGATGCGCAAACACCGCAAGCACGGCTCCATACAGCGGAAACGGCGCCAGCAGGCCCGCCAGCCGAGGTCCAAGCAGCGGAGCCGCGGCGGTCAGCCCGAGCACGAACGCGGTCGCCACGATCATCCGGGCCGGCAGGTCCCAGCGCGGAAAGGCGGGTGCCGGGCCCGAAGGCTTGACCTGGTCAGGCATCAGAAAGAGTGCCACCACGAGCACGACGAAGATGACGACCAGGTACGACGGCGGCGGGTAGACGACCATGACCAGGACGGTGGTCGCCACGGCAAAGCCGAAGGTGGCAGCCAGGAGCGACGCCGCCCAACCCCACCTTTGCGCAGCCCACGCGTAGGCCAGGCAGAATGCCGCCTGGGAGATCGCTCCCGCCATGGTGCCGGCGGCGGCGCGCGCGGCGAAGGCGGGTCCCGGGTCGAGCGCGAGGAAGAAGGCGATCGGCGCCGACGTGAACGGAATCCCGATCAGCCAGCCGCTGACGGCCGAGCCCCAGCGGCGCCCGGCGAGGCTCGCAGCGCCGACCAGGACAGGGGTGAGCACCAGCTTGAGCGCGAGCGCGCCGGCGGGATTCAACGCGCGAGAGGCGCCGTCTCGATCCCGGCTTCTCGCAAGGCGCTGCGCACCGCTTTCGCGACCGTGCCCGCGCCCGGAGTGTCGCCGTGGACACAGATCGTGTCGTAGCGGCCAGACATCGCAAGGCTCACCGCCTGCTGTGCGGCAAGGTCCGGGTTGAGGACAGCGCCGGCCTGGCTGCGAGGCGCCAGGCTGCCGTCGGGGAGCATCAACCGGTCGGCAAAGCCCTCGCGATGGACACGCACGCCCGCGCGATGGGCGGCCGCGACGATCTCGAAACCAGGCTGGCCCATGACGCCGACGCCGTGGCTCTTCGCCACGCGAACCAGCCCATCGGCCGCCGCGGCGTCGCGCTGGCAGCGATGGTAGAGGGCGCCATGAGGCTTGACGTACGCGATCGCGGCGACAGCGGCGAGGCTTGCCACCTGGAAGGCGATCAGCGCCTCGACATCCTCCGCCGACATCGAGCGCTCGATGCGGCCGAAACCCGCACGATCGTCGTAACCGGGGTGAGCCCCGACCTCGATGCCGAGCGTGCGGCAGCGCCGGGCCGTCGCGATGGTCAGCGACGGCGAGCCGGCGTGGACGCCGCAGCACACGTTGGCGCTGTCGACGCAGTGGAGGATGGCCTCGTCGTCGGACGCGCCTTCACCGATGTCGGCGTTCAGGTTCATGTCACTTGTCGTGCTTCGTGTGGCCGTGGAGAAGCTGGATCGCGTGGCCCAGCACGGGCAGCACCGCCTCCATGGATTCGGTCGCGCCCTTCATGCTGCCTGGGACGTTGAGGATGAGCGTGCGTCCGCGCACCCCCGCAAGTCCGCGGGACAGCGAGGCCATCGGCGTGCTCGAGGTGCCCGCGCGGCGCATCAGCTCGCCCAGCCCCGGCACCTCATAGTCGAGGAGCATGGCCGTGGCCTGCGGCGTCACGTCGCGCGGGCCCAGTCCCGTGCCGCCGGTGGTGACGACGAAGTCCGCGCCGGCGACGACCGCGGCGACGATTGCGTCGGAGACCCGCTCCTGCGTGTCCGGCACGATCTCGGGGTCCGACACCTCGAAGCCTGCGTTGGCCAGCAGCGACCGCAACGCCGGACCGCTCACGTCGTCGCGCGTCCCTGCCGACACACCGTCGCTCACGGTGATGACATGGGCGCGATAGGGGGTCACCTTCTCTTCCAGTGGCCCGAGCGACCGCCGGACTTCTCGAGCAGCCGCACCGACTCGAGGTAGACGCCGCGCTCGACGCCCTTGGTCATGTCGATCAGAGTCAGCCCCGCGACCGCGGCCGCGGTCAGCGCCTCCATCTCCACTCCGGTCTGGCCGACGACCCGCGCGTTCGTCAGGATGCGGACCCCGCCGGTCACGTACTCGAAGTCGACGGTCACGCTCGTCAGCGGCAGCGGGTGGCACAACGGGATCAGCTCAGAGGTCTTCTTGGCGGCCATGATCCCGGCGACTCTCGCCACCGCGAGCGCATCGCCCTTGGCCGTTCCCTCACGCACTGCACTCACGGTCTCGGGTGACATGCGCACCACGCACTCGGCGGTCGCCTCGCGCAGGGTGACCATCTTGTCCGCGACGTCGACCATGCGCGCCGCACCTTTCTCGTCGACATGCGTCAATTTCCTGGCCTTCGCCACGGCGATCAGGATATGCGCATGACCCGCACTCATAGGGCCCCCGCGAATTCACGCCTTAGGCTCTGAATTCGTGGGGATTGACGGCGTGCTGTTTGACTACGGGCGCACGCTGGTCACGTTCAGGTATCCGATCGATGACCTGCTGCAGGTCCTTGGCGAGTTTCGACCTCGAATCCAGGCCGCGCTTGGCGTTCCGGCACCCGAGGCGGAAACGATCCTCGACGACGTGCTCCTGCCCCTGGAGGAATACATCAACAGCATGAGCGAGGATGAGGTCGACTACATGGACGTCTACCGCGATGCGTGGGCACGCGCCGGCTTGAAGCTTCCCGACGGACTGCTTCACGAGATCCTCGACGCCGAGCAGCGGTGCTGGGACCGCGCGGTGGAGGTCGATGCCGACGCGATGCGGGTGCTGTCGCTGCTCGGCGACCGCGGCATCAAACGCGGCGTCTGCTCCAACGCCCCGTTCCCGCCCGAGATGATGCGCCGCCAGGTGAAGAGCAACGGCATCGCCGACCTTGTCGACGCGATCGTCTTCTCCAGCGAGACCGGCCGCCGCAAACCGGCGCCCGAGGTCTACCGGGCGGCCATCGAGGCGATCGGCACGGAGCCCGAGCGCACGCTGTTCGTCGGCGACCGCGTCCGCGAGGACTACGAGGGTCCGCGCGCCGCGGGGATGCGAGCGGTGATCGTCACCGCGCACGCCGAGGACGAACTGCGCGACGGCGTGCCCACTATCGCTTCGATGGCTGAGCTGCCGTCGCTGCTGTGAGCGAGCCGGGACGACGGCCTGGGTTCTGGTGGCTTCTCTTCTACGGGCGGCGGCGCCGCGGCTTCCCGTGGCTGCTCGCGGCGATCCTGGTCGCGGCCGCTGCTTTCGGCCTGCTCTTCGCGGTCCCGGGCGGCGCGGATTTCTCGCGCGGGGCGGCCGCGGCGTTGTTCGGGCTGGTGCTCGCCGGCGCGGTGCTGCTCGCGATCGTGGCCGTGCTTCGTCCGCGCCGGCGCCCCTGAGCCGCGCGCCCGGCGATGAGCACCGCCGCCGACCCCGCGCCCACGCCGTTGTCGATGTTCACCACCGTCAGGCCGGTGGAGCACGACTGCAGCATGGTCGTCAGCGCCGCCTCGCCTGCGCCTCCCCGACCGTAGCCGGTCGACACCGGGAGTCCGATCACCGGCACGTCGACGAGACCGGCGACGAGCCCGGGGAGCACGCCATCCATACCCGCGGCGACGATGATCACGTCGGCGCCCCAGTCCAGGATCGCCACGAGGGGACCGACGAACCGGTGCAGCCCCGCGACACCGAGGTCGGCCTCCAGTCGCGCGTCGAACCCGCACGCCTCGATGACCATGCGGGCCTCTTCCGCCACCGGGACGTCGGAGGTGCCCGCGGTCAGGATGCCGACCTTGCCGTCGACTCGCTCGGGCACGAACCGCTCGCGCGCGACGCGCGCTGAAGAGTGGTATCCGATGACGCGCAGGCCGGCCGCGGTCGCGGCCTCGCGAAGCGCAACCTGGTGTGCATCGGTCATCCGGCTGACCAGTCCCTGGCCCTGCTGCGCGGCCATCGCCAGCGCGAGGCGCGCAACCTCGGTCCCGGGCTTCCCAGCCGCGAGAACGACCTCGGGGATTCCGCGCCGCAGATAGCGGCCCAGGTCGAGGCGCGCACGCCCGCCGAGCTCGTCCAGCTGGAGCCGCCGCAGCTCGCTGACGGCTTCATCCTCGCCAATCTCGCCCGCGATCAGACGGCGGAGGACGTCCCTCACAGCCCGAGCAGGACTTCGCGCATCCGCTGCCAGTGCGTGCCGGCCCAGTAGATGCGCCCGCAGTCCGGACACTCCGAGTAGCGCGACTGGGTACGCCGCACGTAGGGCGGCACGCGCTCGGCGACGAGGGCCGGCACGCGCGACTCGAGCTCGGAGTTGCACTCGATGCAGCGGGTCAGCGCCTCCTTCAGCTCCAGGCCGAGCTCGGCGAAAACCTGGCGCAGCTGCTTGGTCACATCGTCGTCGCGGATGAGGATGGCGTGGACGACTCCGGTCTGGATGACGCGGCGCCTGGTCAGGTCGCGATCGCGCGTGAGGAGGACGCGATCTTCGGCGGCAGCCTCGCGCACCAGCTCCGAGTCGTCGATGCGCGCGTGGTAGGACGCGTCGTAGCCGAGGGCGCGCAGCCAGCGCGCGAGCCGTCCGACATTGCAGTCGGCGAGGAAGCGCGGCCTGGTCCGGAGGGTCACCGAAGCAATCTTAGAATCGCCTTCATGGTGAGCTTTGATGACCTGATGGCGAAGCTGCGGACCGAGGCGAGTGGATGCTACTCGTGGTCGAACGGACCCGGAGACCGCTACGCGGCCCACACGCACAGCTTCGAGAAGGTCCTCTACTGCGTCGACGGCTCGATCACCTTTGTCCTCGGGGCCGAGGGCAAGAGCCTGGAACTGAAGCCCGGAGACCGCATGGTCCTGCCCCCTGGGACCGTCCATTCGGCGGTCGTCGGCTCGTCCGGCTGCACGTGCATCGAGGGTCATCGCTAGTCCTCTCATCCCAGAGTCGGGGCGTAATATCAACCCTGCGATGAGCATCATCGAGTTCATCCGCGACCGTGCTCGGTTCTACAACTGTCCGGTCTGCGGACGCAGCCTGAAGGGCTGCGACGTGCAGGTACTGAGTCACGAGGACGAGCGGTTCCACCTCCAGGTGACGTGCGCTCAGTGCCAGGTCACGTTCATCGTCGTGCTCGCCATCGCCGGCGGAGCCGTGGAAGACATCGAAGCAACCGAGCCGGCCGAGGAACCGGTCGCCGCCGCGGAGCCCATCAGCGTTGACGAGATCCTCGACCTCCACCTGTACCTCAAGAACTTCCAGGGCACGCTTCGGGAGCTGATACACCAGCCCGACCACAGCCGCGGCTGATCCTCCGGCCGTGAGGCGGATCTACCTGGACGACGCGGGCTCGGCGCCGTTGCTCCCGGACGTCCGCAGGGTCCTGACAGAGAGCATGCACTGGGGGAATCCTTTGAGCCCGCATGCCGAGGGCAGGTCCCAGCGCGCCGCGCTCGACGCCACGCGCGATGCGGTCACGGCGGTGACAGGGTTCCGGCGGACGGAGATCACCTTCGTGTCGAGCGGCACCGAGGCCGTCAACCTGGCCCTGTTCGGGATCGGCGGCCCGCTGGTCACCTGGGCGGCGGAGCACCAGTCGGTGCTGGGGGCCGCGCGGCGGATGCAGGCGCTGGGTCGCCAGGTCACGATCGCCGCGGTGGACGGCACGGCGACCGTCGACGTCGGCGCCATCAAGCCGGGCAGCGCGCTCGTGTCGGTGGGCCTCGCCAACAACGAGGTCGGAACGATTCAGCCGGTGGCCGAGGTCATCGCGCGCGCGCACGAAGTGGGAGCGCTCGTCCACGTCGACGCCTGCGCGGGCGCGCGCTGGATTCCCGTCCCGCCTGGCGCCGACCTGGTCTCGTTCAGCGGCCACAAGCTCGGAGCCGGCCGCGGCGGCTTGCTGTACGTGCGCGAGGGAGTGCGGGTCCAGCCCCTGCAGTACGGCGGGCCGCAGGAGTGGGGACGCCGGGCCGGGATCGAGGACGTCTGGACGGCCGGAGCGCTGGCCGCCGCCTTCACGGCCGTATCGCGTGAGCACGAGGCCCGCGCGGCCGCGGCGAGCCGGCAGAGCGAGGCGCTGCGCTCCGCGCTCCTCGAGCTGGGAGGCACGCTGACCGGAGGCGACGAGCGGCTCCCCAACTTTGCGAGCTGCACTTTTGCCGACCGCAAGGGCGAAGACATGCTTCTCGCCCTCGACCTCGCCGGGCTGGCGGTCTCCAGCGGATCGGCGTGCGCGTCCGGCTCGCTCGACCCTTCGCACGTGCTGCTGGCCATGGGCCAGAGCATGGAGCTGGCGCTGGGCAGCCTCCGCCTGACGACCGGCTACGCGACGACGGACGAAGAGATCGATGAAGCGACGCGGATCCTGCACGCGGTGCTGGGCCGGGCCAGGACCCATGCCTAGCGTCGAGGAGGAGCTGGCGCAGCGCCTCGCTCGCGGCGAGGAGGTGGTCGTGGCGACGGTCGTCAAGACCGACGGCGAGCCGCCGTCGCAGACCGGCGACAAGCTCCTGATGTCGCGCGACGCCGCCCTCGCCGGGACGCTCGGCTGCAGCGAGTTCGACACCGCCGCGCTCGGGGATGCCGCCGAGATCGCACGGCGAGGGTCACCCGATATGCGCACCTACCGTCACGACCTCGGATCGATCGAGGTCTACCTCGAGCCCTACACCGCGGCGCCGACCCTGATCGTCTTCTCCGACACACCTGTGGGCCGGGCGCTTGCGGGTTGGGCGCCCGAGGTTGGGTTCCGGACCACGCTCGCCCCGACCGCCGCCGATGTCCCTTTCACGTCCTCCGAGCTTTATGTCGTGCACACCAACCACGACGCCCCGGACCTGGTCGAGGCGCTCGAGGCGGTGCTGCCGCGAAAGCCACGGTTCATCGGCCTGGTCGGCAGTCGGAGGCACACCGGCCACCACCTGGAGGCGCTGCGCGCCCGAGGCGTCCACGATGACGTGATCGAGCGCATCCAGAGCCCTGTCGGCCTCGACCTGGGCGCCAGGACGGCGCAGGAGATCGCGCTGTCCATCCTGGCCGGGCTCGTGGCGATTCGGCGCGGTGGGCACGGCGTCTGGAAGGCAGAGCCGAAGTCGTAAGAAGCAGGCGGATCTTCAATTAACAGAGTTTTCCGCCTGGAGGATCAGGGGGTCCCCTTACGCAAGCTGAGGCCAAACCAACCGTCCCCATAATCAGCAGCCGTGTCGATCGCGCAGGGAACCAGGCTAGGCCAGTACGAGGTCCAGGACTTCATCGGACAGGGAGCCATGGGCGTGGTCTTTCGCGCCTACCACGCGCAGCTCGAGCGGACCGGGGCGGTCAAGGTGCTGCAGGCGATGACCCCGGATCCCGACACCGTGGCGCGTTTCCGCCACGAGGCGCAGGCGATCGCCAGGCTGCGCCACCCCAACATCGTCGACGTCTACGACTTCGGCGAGTTTCAGGGGACGCCCTACATGATCGTCGAGTACGTCCCCGGCGGCAGCCTCGCCGGCCGGATGCAGCAGGGCCCGCTCGACAAGGCGACCGCCTTGAAGTACCTGCGCGGGATCGCCGCGGGTCTCGACTACGCCCACAGCCATGGAGTCGTGCACCGCGACATCAAGCCGGCCAACGTCCTGCTCACGGCTGAGGATTCGCCGGTACTCGCCGACTTCGGGCTCGCCAAGCTGCTCCAGGGCACGTCGCTGAAGTCGATGACCGGTGTGACGACGGGCACTCCGGCCTACATGGCGCCCGAGCAGGTCACGGGGCACCAGGTTGGGCCGGCGGCGGACCGCTACTCGCTGGCCACCATCGCGTACGAGATGCTCACCGGTGTCATCCCCTTCGACGGAGAGGCGCTGATGGAGCTTCTCTACGCGCAGGTCCACCGTGAGCCCCCGGCGCCGAGCACGCGGGACTCGGCCCTCAGCCCCCAGGTCGACGCCGTGATTCTCCGGGGCCTCGCCAAGAACCCGGCCGAGCGCTGGGAGTCGGCGACCGCATTCGTGGACGCCCTCGCCGCGGCCTTGCAGAATGGCGCCGCGCCGTGGCCGGCCGTCGCCGAGACGATGGTGATGAACCCTCTTGAGGTCGCCTCGGCCAGGCCCATCCCTGGCACGGCCGTGCTCGAGCGGCCCCGGGGCCGGCCGCAAACGGCGACGGTCGCCATGGCGCGTCCCTCGGCTCCAACTCCACCTGCTGAATCCAGGCAGCCGGCGAAGCACACCCGCCGCCGCCTGGCGATCGGGCTGGCCGCGCTGCTTGCCCTGCTGCTCGTGCTTGGGGTATGCGCGGTCGCGGCCCAGGCGACGACCCTGGCCGTCACCCCCTTTCGCGCCGCTCCCGGCGGAACGGTCCACGTGGAGGCGACCCGAGTGCCGGCGAACCAGGTGGGCGAGATCCAGCTGCACAGCGTCGTCCACACGTATCCGTTTCAGGCGGATGCCGGAGGCCGCGTCTCCCTGGACATCGCCGTTCCTACCGACACCGAGCTCGGCGACCACGTCGTCAAGATCTGCTGGGACAACGCGTGCCATAAGGACGCCCCGCTGCGAGTCGTCGCGGGGGTCGCTGAGGGTTCCTCACCTTCGCCGGTTACGAACGGCACGCCGAGCGCTGGACCGAGCGTGTCGCCGACGCCTGGTGTCACCGCGCGCCCGGGGTCGTCGCCGACGCCGAAGGCCACACCGAAGCCGACCGCCAGCGCCACGGCTACCCCGAGGCCCAGCCCGAGTCCGATCCCGAGCCCAACCCCCAGCCGGACCCTGACCGTCACGCCGACCACCGTCCACATCCTCACTTCGCGAGACATCACGGTGACGGGGAGCTACTGGCCGCCCGGAAGCACGGTCACGATCACGTTCATCCAGGTGAGTGTCATCACCAAACAGATCGGCAACCAGAACGTTCAGGCCAACGGCACCTTCAGCTGGCAAGGCAACATTCCGTCGGCGGCTCTACCGGGAATCGCCACCATCCGCGTGTGCGCCGGCACCTGCCTCGACAAGACCATCACGGTGACGACGTAGAAGGCGCCGTTAAGCCGATCTGAGTTCAAGCGGCCCAACCGCATAATCAGCAGCCGTGGCCATCGGGCAGGGGACCAGGTTGGGGCCGTACGAGGTGCAGGACTTCATCGGCCAGGGCGCCATGGGTCTGGTCTACCGCGCTTATCACGCCCAGCTCGAGCGCGTCGGCGCGATCAAGGTCATGCAGGCGATCGCGCCGGACCAGGACACGGTCGCCCGTTTCCGACACGAGGCTCAGTCGATCGCCAGACTCCGCCACCCCAACATCGTCGACGTCTACGACTTCGGCGAGCAGCAGGGCACCCCTTACATGATCGTCGAGTACATCCCTGGCGGCAGCCTCGCGACCCGCATGGAGCACGGTCCGCTCGACCACGCCAGGGCGCTCAGGTACCTGCGCGGCATCGCCGCGGGCCTCGACTACGCGCATCTTCACGGCATCGTCCACCGCGACGTCAAACCGGCGAACGTTCTGCTCACCAACGACGACACGCCGGTGCTGGCGGACTTCGGTCTTGCCAAGCTTCTCCAGGGCTCCTCGCTGAAGTCGCTGACCGGCATGACGACCGGGACGCCCGCGTACATGGCGCCCGAGCAGGTCACCGGCCACCAGGTCGGGCCGGCGGCGGACCGCTATTCGCTGGCGACCATCGCCTACGAGATGCTCACCGGGGTCATCCCGTTCGACGGAGAAGGGTTGATGGAGCTGCTCTACGCGCAGGTGCACCGGCAGCCGCCGGCCGCGAGCTCGCGCAACGCCGACCTCGGCCCCGAGGTCGACGCCGTCTTGATGCAAGGGCTCGCCAAGGACCCGAAGGCCAGGTGGGAGTCGGCGACGGCGTTCGTGGACGCACTCGAGACGGCGCTGGAGGCCCGGCCGGTCAGAGTCCTGGCGGGGACGGTCGTCATGGCGTCACCGGTGGCCACCGTCGCGAGACCGGCTGAAGTCGAGCCGTTTGCCGACGCCGAGACGAGCGTGGCCTATCCGTCTCCGCCACCTCCGGCCGCGCCTCGCAAACGGCCGCGCCGGCGCCTGGTGGCCGGCCTCGCCGCGCTGCTCGTGCTGCTCCTGCTGATGGGGGTGTGGGCGGTCGCTTCCCAGGCCACGACGCTGGCGGTGAACCCCAACCGCACCGTGCCCGGTGGCAGGGTGATGGTGACCGCCACGCACGTGCCGGCCAACCAGGTCGGCGAGATCCAGCTGTGGAGCGCGCTGCAAACCTATTTCTTCGTCGCCGACTCCAACGGCGACGTGTCGCAGGAGATCGCCATCCCGGCGGACATCGGGCTCGGCAATCACACGATCAAGATCTGCTGGGGCCACGCCTGCCACGAGCAGACGCAGCTTCGCGTCCTGTCGGCGATCGCCGAGGTCGTCCCGACGCCGGTGGCCGGCGTGTCACCGAGCCCGAGCCCAAGCCTTTCGCCCAGCTCGAGCCCGCGGCCGAACCCGACCAGCACCCAGACTCAAACCCCGCCGCGCCAGACTGCCCTGAAGGCCGTCCCTGCGACCACGACGGGCGGCTCGCTCGTCGGGCTGGGGGGCTCGAACTTCAGCCCGGTGGCCACGGTCACGTTGAAGTATTTCGCCCCCTCGAACTCCCAGACCGCATACGCGACGTGGTTCGGAAGGGCCGGTTCGGCGGGTGCCTTCACGACCGACATCACGACCAAGCCGGCGAGTGAGCCTCGCACCGACATCGTCGTGGCCTGCGACAACGGCAACCCGATGCGGTGCGCCTACACCTACATCACGATCGTTCTCTAGAAGACCTCGGCGGCAAGCAGGTCGTCCAGCGTCTCCCGCCGCCGCATGACCTGCGCATCACCGTCGCGCAGCAGCAGCACCCCCGGCCTCGGCATCCCGTTGTAGTTGCTCGCCATCGCGAGGCAGTAAGCCCCCGCTGCCGGCACCGCGATGACATCGCCGAGCTTGAGCTCGGGCATCTCGATGTCGCTGATGAGAATGTCCGTCGACTCGCAGTACTTGCCCGCAATCGTCACCTTGCCCCCGGGGCGGCGCTCCGGGTCGGAGGCCAGGAAGGCCTCGTAGCGTGCCCCGTAGAGCTTGGGTCGGATGTTGTCGCCCATGCCTCCGTCGACCGCGACGTATTTGCGCACTCCGGGGATGTCTTTGATCGAGCCCACCGTGTAGATCGCCATGCCCGCCGGCCCGGCGATGGAGCGACCAGGCTCGATGACGAGCTGCGGCACCTTGAGGCCGCGGTGGGCGCAGCCTGACTCGAGCGCGTGGCGCACCGTTTCGACGAAATGGCGTGGCGTGGGCGGATCGTCGTCGCGTGTGTGGGCGATGCCGAGCCCGCCTCCCGCGCCGAGCTTCCGCGGCTCGAACCCAAGCTGCTCGCGCAGCTCGAGAAGCAGGCCCAGCATGATGTCCATCGCGTCCTCGTAGGCGCGCAGCGCAAAGATCTGGGAGCCGATGTGGGAGTGGAGTCCGACGACATCGAGGCGTGGATGCTTCAGCGCCCTCTCCACGGCCTCGCGCGCGGCGCCCGACTCGACCGAAAAACCGAACTTCGAGTCGAGCTGGCCTGTCGAGATGTGGTCGTGGGTGTCGGGCTTGACGCCGGGCGAGATTCGCAGCATGACAGGCGCGCGCTCGCCCTCCGGGACGACGTCGCGAAGCAGGTCGAACTCGTGCTCGCCGTCGATCACGATGGTCGCCCCCGCGGCGTAGGCGGCCGTCAGGTCTTCGCTGCTCTTGTTGTTGCCCAGGAAGTGGACGCGGTCGCGCGGGAAACCGGACTTCAGCGCGAGGTGCAGCTCGCCCGCGGACACCACGTCCAGGCCCAGGCCTTCGTCCGCGACGACCCGCAGGAACCGGGGAGAGGCGAACGCCTTCGCCGAGTACAGCACCTGGCCGGCGCCCTGCATCGCGGCCACGTACTCGGACGCCCGCAGGCGGACCGTCAGCTCGTCGTAGACATAGAGCGGCGTGCCGTGGGTGCGCGCCAGCTCGACGAGGTCGCAGCCGCCCACCTCCATGTGGCCGGCATCGTTGACCCGGTACGTGACCGGGAACAGCAATGCTGGGGCGGTGGCTAGTTGGGTCCGGAGCCGCACGAGCCGCACGAACCGCCGCAGCAACCTCCGCCCCCGCTGGACTCGCTCATGAAGTCCGAAGCGGATGCGTCGCCGCCGGCGACCGCGAAGCTCGAGACCATGACACGCGTCTTCGTCGACTCGCACACCGGGCACATCTGCGCGGTGTCGCGCTCGGCGAACCGGGTCAGCACCTCGAACTTCTCAGTGCAGCTCTCGCACCGATACTCGTAGATGGGCATCTCTGTGGACGATTCTAGCCGTCGCCAACTCGCCGAGATGATCGCGTCGTGGCCCGGACTGGTCGCCGGCGCGCCGGACGCGCTGATCGAGGACTCGCTCGTGTTGCTCGAGCACCTGGGCGACGCCCGGAAACTGGTCGACGTCGGGTCGGGAGGCGGGCTGCCGGGGATTCCTCTCAAGCTCGCCCGCCCGGAGCTGGCCGTGACGCTGGTCGAGGCGGACCAGGCCAAGGCCGCGTTCCTCGTCCAGGCCTGCGCGCGCCTGGGACTGGAAGGTGTCGACGTGGTCGCGCGACGCGCCGAGGATGTCGGCCGTGACAGTCGATACCGGGAGGCATTCGACGTGGCGGTCGCACGGGCGGTGGCGCCGATGCCGGTGCTGGTCGAGCTGTGCCTGCCCCTGGTCAGGGTCGGCGGGCGTCTGCTGGCGCAGAAGACGGTGAAGGAGGACCCCTCCGATGCCCAACGGGCGATCCAGCTCCTCGGCGGCAGGCTCGAGTCGGTGTCGCCGGCCCGGTCGGATGCGCGCACAGCCGGCACCGTGGTCACGGTGGCGAAGGTCCGCGCCACCCCAGATGCCTACCCACGCCGAGCAGGACTCCCGGGCCGTAAGCCGCTCTGAAAAAGGAAAACGGCGAGGGGCTCGAACCCTCGCCGTTCCCCGGGAAGCGCTAGGTGAGTACGGCCGACCCTCCGGCCTTGATGAGCTTCAGGTTGGTGAGTGCCAGCTGCTGCACGGCATCTGGCAGCGGCGCGTATTGAAGGTCCTTGCCGTTGGCCTGACCGTCCGTGACCAGCCACTTGAAGAGGTTGACCACGGCTGTGCCCTTGTCCTTGTCGCTGTACGAGGTGTAGAGCATGACCCAGCTGAACCCGGCGATCGGGTAACAGGCGTCACACGCGGCGTTGGTGATCGAGAAGTTGCTCGGGCTGACGCTGGTGTTGGTGCCCGCGGCCGCGGTCGCGCCTTCAACGCTTGCCGGCACGAACTTGCCGTTTGGGTTCTTCAGGGCCGCCTGCTTCATGCCCGTCTGGACGACGTAGGCAAGCTCGACGTACCCGACCGCTCCGTCGGTCGATGAGATCGCCTGGGCCACGGCCTGGTTGCCGCTGGCGCCCACTCCGGTCGGCCAGGGCACTGACTTGGCGTTGCCCACCCTGTTCTTCCACTCCACCGAGACCTTGCTCAGGTAATCCGTGAAGTGGAACGTGGTGCCGCTCCCATCGGAGCGGTGAACGACCGTAATCGCCTTGTTCGGGAGTGTCGCCCCCGAGTTAAGGGCGGTGATCATGGGGTCGTTCCACTTCTTGATCTTGCCCAGGAAGATCGCGGCGAGAGTGTCGGCGTCGAGGTTCAGCGCGCTGACGCCGGAGATGTTGAACGCGATCGAGATGACGCCCAGCGTGGTCGGGATCTGCGTCAATGCGTCCGCTCCGCCCGCGGCGGTGATGTCGGCGCCCTTCATCGGCACATCGCTCGCGCCGAAGTCGACGGTCTTCTTGATGAACTGTTGGATGCCGGCGCCCGAGCCGACCGACTGGTAGTTGACCGTCACCTCAGGGTGCTGTGCCGAGTAGTCGGCGAACGCCTTCTGATAGAACGGCCCCGGAAACGTCGCGCCCGCTCCCGTGAGAGTGGTTCCCTCGGTACCGCCACATGCGGTCGCAACCAGGGCGACGACCACGACCATCATCGCGACCCGCCCAATGGATGGAAGTCGAAGCATTCAAGCCCTCCTCATTCGCTCCGATACGGATACGCGATTCACGCTAAGAGAGCCCAATTAATGGCGGGTTAACGTTGTCTTAAGCCTCAGGGCCGGCGCAAGACGATGCATATACTCCGGCGTGATGTGGGATCGGCGTCGATCCAACGACCCGCGGCGGACGGACGCGAGCCCCCGCGACGCTTTTGGCGACACGCTCGAGCGGGCGCCCGTCGTCGCCCTCCTCCTGGACTTTGACGGGCGGGTCGTGCGAGCCAACGCCGCCGCACGGAGCTTCTTCTCCATCGACTCGATGCGCCTCCCGGCGAGCCTGGTCGAGGCCACCCTTGAGTCGCGCCTGTTCGAGATCGTCAGCGCCGGCGAGCTGGAGGCGGTGGCCCAGTTGGTCCATCACCGGCGGACGGTGGACACCTATCTGGTCCCCGGCCCAGAGCCGGAGCAGCGAATCCTGTTCCTGGTCGATATCACCGAGGTGCGCCGCCTGGCCACCGTGCGCCAGGAGTTCGTCGCCAACCTGGTGCACGAGCTCAAGACGCCGATCACCTCGCTGCGGCTGACCGCGGAGAGCCTTCTCGGCGACCCGCTGCCCAAAGACCGGCGCCGTTTCGCCGAGCGCATCGTCCGCGAGGCCGACCTGATCAGCAAGATCATCGACAACCTGCGCCAGCTCGGCGACATCGAAACCGGGTCGATGAGGGTCGAGAAGTCGACGTTCGCGCTCGACGAGCTGGTCAGCGACAGCGTCAACCGGCTTGGCATCGAGCGGCCGGTCAACGCGACCATCCCTCCCGGCCTGATGCTGGAGACCGACCGCGCCAAGCTCGTGCAGGCACTCGACAACGTGCTGGACAACGCGGCCAAGTTCTCGCCGCCGGGGACCGCGATCGACGTCGGCGCCGCGGTCGACGGCGCCGCGGTCGTGCTGAGCATCCGCGACCGTGGGCCCGGTATCTCGCCGGAGCACTGGAGCAGGGTCTTCGAGCGCTTCTACAAGGTCGACCGGGCCCGGCCGCGGGAAGCCGGAGGCTTCGGATTGGGCCTCGCCATCACCAAGCACCTGGTCCAGGTGCTCGGCGGCCAGATCTGGACGGAGACCGCGCGGGACGGGGGCCAGGTGTTCTACATTGCGCTGCCCAAGCAAGCGTTAACGGGCGCATAAAGTCCGCTTAACCTTGCCCGGCCTATCCTGAAGCCGGGGCATGGCAGACGTACGGCCGCACATCTCGGATCGGACTGATTCAGGGAGGCCCGAGCTGCGGACCTTGCAAGGAGCCGGCGTAGCCAAGCTCCACGTCGAGCAGCTCTCCTTTTACTACGGCAAGTTCAAGGCCCTGAACTCCGTCAGCTTCGACATCCCCGAGCGCCGCATCACGGCCATCATCGGGCCGTCGGGCTGCGGCAAGAGCACGCTGCTCCGGGTCTTCAACCGGATGTACGACCTGGTGGCGAACGCTCGCGCCGAAGGGTCGGTCATGCTCGACAACGAGAACGTGGTGACCACGCGCAACCTTCTCGGCCTGCGCCAGAAGGTCGGCATGGTGTTCCAGCGGCCGAGCCCGTTCCCCATGTCGGTCCGAGAGAACATCTCGTTCGCCCCCAGGCTGCTGGGCTGGAAGGCGAGCCGGATCCGGGCCGCGGTCGAGGAGAGCCTCGAGCGCGCCGCGCTGCTCGACGAGGTGAAGGACCGGCTCGACCAGCCGGCGACCTCGCTGTCCGGTGGCCAGCAGCAGCGCCTGGCGATCGCTCGGTGCATCGCCGTGAGCCCCGAGGTGATCCTCATGGACGAGCCCTGCTCGGCCCTCGACCCGGTGGCCACTTTGAAGATCGAGGACCTGATGGCCACGCTCACCAAGGACTTCACCATCGTCATCGTCACCCACAACATGCAGCAGGCCGCGCGCGTCTCTGACTTCACCGCCTTCATGCTCATGAACCCCGAGGATCGCTATGGCGAGCTGATCGAGTTCGCCCCCACCGCAGACCTCTTCAACCAGCCTCAGGACGGCCGCACCGAGGCCTACATCACCGGCCGGTTCGGGTAGGCGCCCGATGCCACGACTGACATTTGAAAGAGAGCTCGCGAGCCTGCGAGAGTCGCTCGTTCGCATGGGAACCCTGGTCGAGTCGCAGATCGAAGCTTCGCTCGAGGCCCTGCGCCTCCGCGACGGCAGCGGCGCGGAGAAGGTTCGGAACCAGGATCAGTACTTGAACGAGCTGTTCCGGCAGATGCGCGAGCAGGTCTTCATGGTCATCTCGACGCAGCAGCCGGTCGCGCGCGACCTGCGCTACCTCATGGGCCTGCAGTGGATCGCGACCGAGCTGGAGCGGATGGGCGACTACGCGGTTCGCATCGCCCGCATGACCAGCACCCTGGTCGCGTTGCCGGACAAGCCGCTGCGCGCCGAGTTCGGCCTGATGGGCGAGCTGGCGATCGGGCAGGTCCACGACATCCTCGAGGCGCTCATCGACCAGAACGAGCCGCGTGCGCGCGAGGTGGCCGCCCGCGACAACGAGGTCGACCGGCTGTACCACCGAGTCTTCGAGGACCTCGTCAAGGAGATGGGCAACGGCCATGTCGACACCGACGACGCGCTGCGCTCGGTGACGCTGCTCCTGGTCGCCCACAACCTCGAGCGCATCTCCGACCGTGTCACCAACGTGGCCGAGGACATCGTCTTCCTCCAGTCCGGCCAGGTGGTGGAGCTGGGTTGAGCCGGCCGGCGGGCAACGGCAACGCCGGTCGCGTCCTCGTTGTCGAAGATGACGAGGGCATCCGCGAGATGCTCAAGTACAACCTCTCAACGGCGGGTTTCTCCGTCCACGAGGCGAGCGACGGCGCGTCCGGATTGCGCACGGCGCGCACGGCACGCCCGGACCTGATCCTCCTCGACCTGATGCTGCCCGGCATGAGCGGATTCGACTTCTGCCGCGCGCTCCGGAGGAGCAGCCGTGTGCCGATCATCATGATCACGGCCAAAGACGCGGAGGTCGACAAGATCGTCGGCCTGGAGCTGGGCGCGGACGACTACATCACCAAGCCTTTTTCCGTGCGGGAGGTGCTGGCACGCGTCAACGCGGTCCTGCGCCGGGCCTCACCCGACGCCAACGAGCCAAGCGCGATCCCCGAGCGCGACGTGGTCGGTGATTTCACGATTGACCGTGCCGCGCGTCGCGTCGTGCTGCGGGACAGCGACATCAAGCTGACCGCCCGCGAGTTCGACCTTCTCTCCTATCTGCTTGCGCACCCCGGGCGTGTGCACACGCGCGACGTGCTGCTCGAAAACGTCTGGGGGCATGAGTTCTCGGGCGATCGCAAGACCGTCGACGTGCACATCCGCTGGCTCCGGGAGAAGTTCGCCGGCGTGGCGCCGTTCGAGATCGTGACGGTCCGCGGCATCGGTTACCGGCTCGACCGCAGGCCGTTCGCCGCGCTGGCGAACTAGACCGTGGCGGTCAGGGCCGAGGCGAGGACACTCGTCACGGAGCGCCGTCCCCGCGATGGCTTCCGCACGCTCGTGGCGGTCGTCGCCAGCGCGGTCCCCTTCTTCCTGGTGCTCATCGTCCTCACGCTCCTCCAGCAGGCGCTGCCCGCCATCCGGCACTTCGGCTTCGGCTTCCTGACGGGGAGCGAGTGGAATGCCGTCACTGACCACTTCGGCGCGCTGCCCGCGATCTTCGGCACCATCTTCACCGCGTTCATGGCGCTCGCGCTCGCGCTTCCGGTGGGCGTCGCGGTGGCGGTGGTGCTCGCGGAACCCGGCCAGACGAGGGTCCGCGGCGTCATCGGCACGGGCATCGAGCTGCTCGCCGCCATACCCAGCGTCGTCTACGGGATCTGGGCGCTCTACGTGCTCGGGCCCTGGTCGTACGAGCACATCGAGGTCCCGGTCTCCGAGCGCCTCGGTTTCATCGGCTGGTTCGGCTCGCCGGCGCCGCGGGGCCTGTTCAACGCCGCGTTGATCCTGGCCGTGATGATCCTGCCGACGCTGACCGCGATCTCGCGGGACGTCATCAAGGCCGTGCCGCGGGGCCTCAAGGAGAATGCCGTCGCCCTCGGAGCGACGTGGTGGGAGACGACGTGGCGCGTGATCCTCCCCTCCGCGCGGGCCGGGATCTTCGGCGCGACCATCCTCGCCCTGGGACGTGCGCTCGGCGAGACCATCGCGGTCACGATGATCATCGGCAACCAGTACGTGATCCCGCACACGATCTTCCAGCCCGCGTACACCCTGGCCAGCGTGATCGCCAACGAGTTCACCGAGGCCACCGGCACCCTCCACCCCGCGGCCCTTGTCGAGCTGGGCCTCGTCCTGATCCTGGTGACCCTGGTCGTGAACGTCCTCGCCCTGATCCTTGTCCGCTCCTCTGCCCGCGAAGCGAGGCTGACGGCATGAACCGGAACGCTCAGCGCCTCTACACGAGCAGGGCGTGGCTCGGTCTCATGTACTTGCTGACCCTCGTCGCCCTGGTCCCCCTGGCGCTTGTCCTCTGGTTCACGATCGTCAAGGGACTGCCTTCGGTCATCCACCCGCAGTTCTTCTTCAACGCCGAGCTGCCGCCCTGCGAGCCGAACTGCCCAGCCGTCTCCAACGCGGGCGTCGTGCACGCGATCGCGGGCACCGCGATCATGGTCGGCATCGCCTCGCTGATCGCGATCCCGATCGGCGTGTTCGGAGGCATCTATCTCGCCGAGTACACCGTCGCCGCCTGGTCGAACTGGGTCCGCCTGAGCAGCGACGTGATGGTGGGCACGCCGTCAATCGCGATCGGCCTGTTCATCTACGCGTTCCTCGTCGTCCCGTTCCACCATTTCTCAGCGCTCTCGGGGGCGGTCGCGCTTGCGGTCCTCATGCTTCCGATCGTCATTCGCACCACCGAGGGCGCGGTGTCTCTCATCCCCAACGGCCTGCGCGAGTCGGGGCTCGCGCTGGGGCTGCCGAGATGGCGCGTGTCGCTGCAGCTCATCTTGCCGGCCGCTGCTCCGGGCGTGATCACCGGCGCGCTGCTCGCCGTCGCCCGTGCGGGGGGTGAGACAGCTCCTCTACTGTTCACGGCATTCGGTGCGCACCTCCTGCAGCTGAACCCCAACGCTCCCATGCAGGCGCTCGCGCTGACCGTGTATCAGTACGCCCTGCTGCCGTACAAATCGCTGCAGAACCAGGCCTGGGGCGCGGCGCTCGTGCTCATCGTGATGGTGCTTGGAATCAATCTCGTCAGTCGCTGGGTGCTGCGGCGCCAGATCGCGCTTGCGAGTCAGCTGTAGCGACTCGAGGATTGCGCAATCTCGCCTGTCAAAGACCTCGACCACGCGGCGCTTCGCAGCTAAACTCACTGTCGACGTCAGTCACCGCCGCGCAGGGACCCCGCCCGCCCAAACGTTTCAGCTGACGAAGGAGCAACGGTGGCAACAAAGATCCTTGAAGTAGCGGATGTGAATGTGATCCGAGCCGCGGGTGGGGTGGTGGTTCGCAGGACGCGATCCGGTGAGACCGAGATCGCGGTCATCCACCGTCCCGCGTATGACGACTGGACGCTGCCGAAGGGCAAGGTCGAGCCGGACGAGAGCCCCGAGGACTGCGCGCTGCGCGAGGTCCGTGAGGAGACCGGGCTGCGTTGCGAGCTCGGGCGGCCGATCGGCTGCACCGCCTACGTCGACCGGCGCGGCCGTGACAAAGTCGCCTGCTACTGGGTGATGGAGGTCCGCGGCGGCCGCTTCAAGCCGGGGATCGAGGTGGACAGGCTGTTGTGGCTGCCGGTCGAGGAGGCCGTGAAGCGCCTCACGTACGGCCGCGACAGGACGCTCCTGCTGCAGCAAGAGCTCTAGACCCGCCGTCTCCACCCGGCGGCTTCCCCACCCGGCGGCTTCCCCGCCGACCTCCCCAGCAAGTGGGGAGGTGAAACCCGCCTTAAGCTTGGACTCGTGCAGACGCTCACACACGCGGACCCGTTCGTCGTCGCCGGGGTCCAGCTGCGCTCTCGGCTGTTTCTTGGCACCGGCAAGTACACGAGCGATGAAGCGATGCTGGCCGCGCTCGAGGCGTCGGGGTGCGAGCTAGTCACCGTCGCCCTGCGCCGCCTCGACCTCGACAACCCTCACAAGAAGACCATCCTCGACGTCATCGACTGGTCGCGCTATCGCGTCCTGCCCAACACCGCCGGCTGCCGCACGGCCGACGAAGCGATCCGCATCGCGCGCCTGGCCCGCTCGATGGGACTCTCCGACTGGGTGAAGCTCGAGGTCATCCCCGACCCCCGCTACCTCTTCCCAGACCCCGAAGAGACGCTGAAAGCGACCCGCATCCTGGTCGACGACGGGTTCCAGGTCCTGCCCTACATCAACGCCGACCCCGTGCTGGCGCGCAAGCTGGAGGAGATCGGCACCGTGACCGTGATGCCGCTGGGCTCGCCCATCGGGTCGGGCCAGGGCATCCAGACCCTGGAGCAGATCCGGATCATCGTCGAAGAGGCCCGGGTTCCGGTCGTGGTCGATGCCGGCATCGGCGTGCCTTCTGATGCGGCGCTCGCCATGGAGATCGGCGCCGACGCCGTCCTCGTCAACACGGCGGTCGCCCTCGCCAGGGACCCCGCGCTGATGGCCGACGCGATCAAGGGAGGCGTCGAGGCCGGCCGCAAGGCGTACCTGGCGGGCCGGATTCCGAAACGCGGCGAGGCGAGCCCGAGCTCCCCCACCGAGGGAATATCGCGGCCGAGCTGATCCGGCCGGTGGCGATGGCGATCGTCTCCAGCGCTGACTCCGGCCTGCGTGCCGCGTCGCGCGCGACCATCGTTCAGCTACGCATGCCCGGCGGCACCACGCGCGAGCTGGAGCGCGAGGCCACGCGACTCGTTGGATCTTCGCCGGTGCCGGTGGTGATCAGCGCGCGCTGCGACGTCGCACTGGCGACCGGCGCCGCGGGAGTCAACCTGCCGGAGCGCGATATCGGGACCGAACACGCTCGGGGCCTGATCCGCCACGGGCTGATCGGACGCTCTGTGCACTCGCTGGAGAGTGCGCTCCGCGCGCAGGTGGAGGGCGCGGACTACGTCATCTTCGGACCCGTGTGGCGAAGCGCGAGCCACCCGGGCGTCGAAGCTGCCGGCGTCAGCGCGCTGGGGCGCGTCGCGCGAGCGCTGCGCATCCCGGTGCTGGCGATCGGCGGCGTGACCGAGGAGCGCGTGGCCGAATGCCACGCCGCCGGCGCGGCGGGCTACGCCGGAATCCGGATGTTCGCTTGATCTCGCTGGTCGTCAACGGCAAGACAGTCGAGCTGGACCGGCCGACCGCGCTCCTCGACTACCTCGACACTCTGGACGTGAATCCACGCACGGTGGCGGTCGAGCACAACGGCGAGATCATCCCGCGCACGTCTTTCACGCGGATCACGCTGCGCGAAGGCGACCGGCTGGAGATCGTCCGCATGGTCGGCGGAGGCGGCCGCTAGCCGGCGGCCGGCCGCTCTCTGATCGCGGCTTCCGCTTCGGCCCGTTCGTCCCACGGCTCCGCCCCGCTGGCCATGCGCATCGACCTCTCATGCCCCTTGCCCGCCAGGAGCACCGTGTCTCCGGGCTGAGCGACCTCGATCGCCCGGCGGATCGCGGCCCGGCGATCGATCACAACCTCGTAGTCGCGCCCCGGCGCTTTGGTCCCCGCGCCTGCCTGCACGTCGCGGGCGATCTCGACAGGGTCTTCGGACAACGGGTCGTCGGTCGTGATGATGAAAAAGTCCGAGAACTCGGCAGCGGCGCGTCCCATGCCAGGACGGTCGTGGTCGGAGCGCGCGGTCGATCCGAACACGACGATCAAGCGCCCACTGGTGAAGGGACGAAGCTCGGCAAGCGCGCTCGCCAGCGACCCGGCCGCGTGCGCGAAGTCGATGTAGACGCGGAAGTCCTGACCCAGGTCCACGGCCTCCAGGCGCCCCCTCACGCCTTCAAACCCGGCCAGACCACGCCCGATGTCCTCGACCGGAACACCAAGGGCGAGGCAGACGCCGGCCGCGCACAGGGCGTTGTAGATGTTGAACTTCGCCGGGACGTTCAGGTTGACCTCGGTGTCTCCCATCGGCGTTCGCAAGCGGAATCGAGAACCGCTGCCGCTGATCGCGAGCTCGAGGGGATGGAAGTCGGCGGCGGTGGTCATGCCGTAGGTCCAGCGGCGGGAGATCGGCCTGCGCGCGAGCCTCTCGTAGCTCACGTCATCGCGGTTCAGGACCGCCGTCTTCTCGACGCCCTTGTCCGAGGACGCGGCCGTCAGGTCGATCAACCGCGCCTTGGCCTCGAGGTAGTCGTCCCACGTTGCGTGGTAGTCGAGGTGGTCGTGGCCCACGTTCGTGAATGCCGCGACGTCGAACTCGCAGGCCCTGACCCGCTCCTGGACGAGCGCGTGCGACGTGGTTTCGATGACCACGCACTGCGCCCCGGCCTCCACCATCCGGCCGAGCCAGGCCTGGACATCGGGAGCCTCGGTGGTGGTCTGCCCCGTGACGTTGTCGACCTCGCGCCCGCTGACCTTGAACGCCACGGTGCTCATCGCCCCCGCCACGACCCCACTCGTCTGCAGGATGTGCTCGGACATGTGTGTCACCGTGGTTTTGCCGTCAGTGCCGGTGATGCCCGCCAGCTTCAGCCGGCGCGAAGGCCGCCCGTAGAGCTCGGCTGCAAGCTCGGCGAGGCCGATGCGGGTCGACGGCATGCGCAGCACGGGCATGCCCGCCGGCACCTTCACCTCGCGCTCGATCGCAATCGCCGCCGCGCCACGGGCGACCGCGTCGCCGATGTAGTGATGGCCGTCGACGTGAAGGCCCTGGACCGCCACGAAGAGGTCGCCTGCGCCAACACGGCGAGAGTCATACGCAACGCCTGTGATCTCGACGTCACCGCTCCCGTCGAGGGCCGCGCCCACACCCCTGGCAAGTTCGTCCAGTCGCATTGGCGATGAGGATAATCGGCTGCGTGGTCGCCGAAATCGCGGGCCGGACATTCGAGTGGGGCAGTCGGACCTATGTCATGGGGATCGTCAACGTGACGCCTGATTCGTTCAGCGGCGACGGCCTGGGCCTCGACGCCGACGCGGCGGTCGCCCAGGGTCTCAAGATGGTCGGCGACGGCGCCGACTTTCTCGACGTCGGAGGCGAGTCGACACGCCCAGGCCATGCTCCGGTCACCGTCGCTGAGGAGATCGCGCGCACCGAATCGGTCGTCCGCCGCCTAACACGCGAGTCTGGTGCGCCGGTTTCCATCGACACGTACAAGCAGGAGGTGGCCGAATCGGCCGTGGCGGCCGGGGCGTCGATCCTCAACGACGTGTGGGGCCTCGTGCGTTCGCCCGCGATGGCCGACCTGGCCGCCAGGACCGGCTGCACGCTGGTGCTCATGCACAACCAGGACGGGACCGAATACGCGGGCGACCTGATGGACGAGATCAAACGGTTTCTCAAGACCGCCGTGGACAGGGCCCTTGCTGCGGGCGTCCAGAAGGCGAAAGTCATCGTCGACCCCGGGATTGGCTTTGGCAAGACGGCCGAGCACAACTGGGAGGTGATGCGCCGGCTCACCGAGCTGAAAGAGATTGGGCAGCCGCTGCTCATCGGCACGTCCCGCAAGTCTTTCATCGGCAAGCTTCTCGACCTGCCCGTCACGGAGCGTCTCGAAGGCACGGCGGCCACGGTGACCGCGGCCGTGTTGCGAGGCGCCGACATCGTTCGGGTGCACGACGTTCTTCAGATGAGCCGCGTCGTCCGCGTCGCTGACAACATGCGTTGACCCGCATCTACCTGGGCCTCGGATCGAACCTCGGAACGCGCGCGCGCAACCTGAGCGCGGCGCGCCGCAGGCTGCGTCAGAAAGGCGTGCGCATCGGTCGGCGGAGTCGCGTCATGGAAACCGAGCCCTGGGGTGTCACCGATCAGCCGAGGTTCCTCAACCAGGTCGTCGAGGCCGAATGGCCGGGCACCCCGCGGCAGCTGCTGCGCGTGGCGAAGGAGGTGGAGCGGGAGGGCGGCCGCCGGCCAACCCGTCGATGGGGCCCGCGCATCATCGACGTCGACATCCTTCTGTTCGGCGACGAGCGGGTCGACCAGATAGGCCTCGTCATCCCGCACCCTCGGATCGGCGAGCGGGATTTCGTCGGGGAGGCGCTACGCGAGCTTGGGGTTACGCCGGTCGGGCGTTGGTGAACCGATACCCGATACCAGGCACCGCGAGTATGTAATAGGGACGCGAGGGCTGCGTCTCGATCTTGCGGCGAAGGTTGCGGATGTGAACGTCGATCACCCGTGTCTCGATCGGGTACTCGTAGCCCCAGATCGAGTTGAGGATCTTCTCCCGGCTCAGCACCTTCCCCGCATTGCTGGCGAGGAACGTCAGCAGGTCGAACTCGGTGTGCGTCAGCTCGACCTCCTTGCCTGACTTGTAGGTCCGTCGCTCGTTGACGTCGATGGTGAGGTCGCGGAACTCGAGGCGGCTGCGCATCGCCTCGGCGTTCTCGAGCCGCGCCCGGCGCAGGTGCGCGGCCATCCGGGCGACGAGCTCCCGGAGGCGCAAAGGCTTGGTCACGTAGTCGTCGGCCCCGATCTCCAGCGCGACGACAGCATCGATCTCGTCCGACCGCGAGCTCATCATGATCACGGGGACGCCGGGGTCCATCTTGCGGAGCTCGCGGCACACGTCGAACCCGGCCACGTCGGGAAGGGTCACCTCGAGGAGGACGACACTCGGCCTCGAGCTCTCGATGTGGCGCAAGGCCTCCGAGCCCGCCTCGGCCTCGACCACCTGGTAGCCATCCTGCTCGCAGGCAAGCTTGATGTCCCGGCGCGTGGAGTTGTCAGGCTCCACGACGAGCACCCTGCGGGACGACTCCGCCACAGCCATCGTTCCATACTAAGCGATTTGAAGGATTGTTAGGGAATGTTGCGTTTCAGGCGCCGAATGTAGGCTCTGGCCTTGCCGTCGAAGTCGAGCCATCGCGCCCCCGAGCTGGAGAGGACGAGCTGCCAGGCACCGGCATAGGTGACCTCCTCACCGCCGAACTCCGACTTGAAGAAGCCCAGGCCGTGCCACGGGTGCTGGGGGCCGGATCCGGGTGGAGGCACGCCCCACAGATCGAAGTCGACGCACCCCGCCTCGGCCGCCGCGGCGATCGCCCTGAACCAGGCGAGGTCGTTGCCCATCAGCTCGCGGCGCGCGCCGGTGCGACCGGCGAAAAGGCTGTAGGCCCGCCCCGCGTGACGGGCGACGAGGACCGTCGCGAGGGGCTCGCGGCTCTCGGGCGCTCGGGCGGTGTAGGTTCGGCACCAGGGCAGCAGGTCGAGCAGGAGCTCGTAGTAACGCCTGTCGGGCAGGTTGATCGACTCCCGGCGCTCGACCGCGGCCGACTGCCTCGCCAGCTCGTCCGCGTCCTTACCCTCTTCGACCACCACGCCGCGCTTCTGGCCGGTGCGGATGTTGTAGCGGCGGCCGTGACGAAACGTCGCAAGCAACTGCTCGGGCTGCATGAGCGTGACGATTCGCGTGTGCTGCGGCTGCCGGGACGTGGTGGCCGAATAGCCCTTGGCCTCGAGTGACTCGCGCAGGCTGCCGTCGACCTCAGGCTCGACCACGATCCGCGCCACCCCGGACCTTCGCGACCACTCGGTCAGCTCGTCGAGCGATTTCGGCGTGGCGGGGACCGGCCCGCGAGGCACATAGGCCTCCCGCGCCGGACCTACCTGGCGGAGCTGGACGCTCGCCATGGCCGCGCTTCTCTCGAGATGCACCCGCTCAACGGTCCATCCGGATCGCGCCTGGACCTCACCCCACGCCCACGACTGCAGCAGAGGAGCGGGCGACGCTCGCTCGGCGAGGGCTTGGTCCCAGGCTTCGCCGTCGGTGCTCATCATCCGGGGCCGACGTCGGTGACGAGCGAAGGCTCGAGATGACCGATGTCGTTGACGCCGCCAATGATCATGCGCCCGTCGCGCTTCTCGACGAGCGACATCGAGGCGTTCTGGATCTTGAACGGAAACAGACCTTGCGGGGACCTGCCAACTATGCGATGGAGCGCGACCTGGATCACGCCGCCGTGGGTGACCACGAGCACGTCGCCGTGCGGGTGCCGGCGCATGATCTCGTCCATGGCGCCGCGAACCCGGGCGTCGAAAAGCGCAGCGCCCTCGCCGCCCGGGACGAGGTCCCAATCCGGCTCTTCGACCCAGCCCGCCCAGGCTTCGGGGAAGCGCTCGGCGATCTCGTCGGTGCGCAATCCTTCCCAATCTCCGACGTAGATCTCGCGCAGCGATGACATCGGCTCGGGTGGCGACCCGCCGATCTCGGCGGCGATGATCGTTGCCGTCTCGAAGGCGCGGCTGAGGTCGCTGGAGTAAATGCCCGCGAACCTGCGCGTGCGAAGACGCCTACCCAGGAGCAGCGCCTGGCGCCTGCCTTCGTCCGAGAGGGGAGGGTCCAGCTGGCCCTGGATGCGGTGCTCGCTGTTCCAGGTCGACTGCCCGTGGCGGACGAGAACCAGTCGAAGGGGCGCCGGACGCGCCGGGAGCGGGAGGTCAGGAGGCTCCGGTCGCGCAGTTCTGATCTCGATGCCTATACTAACTTTCTCTTAGATCCCGATCGGACCGGGGCCGATCTCAGGAGAAGGCTGTTGCAATCCCACGGCTCGCTTGCCGAAATTCCCCTTCGCTCACTGTTGGAATCCGCTCAGGGTGAGCGGTCCACCGGTACCCTTATCGTCCGCGACGGAAACGGCCAGTCGACTTCGCTCTACTTCCTGTTCGGACACCTTTTTCACGCTCAGGGCGACGGCAGGTCAGGCGACGAGGCCGTGCTCAGCGCGCTGCACTGGACCAAGGGCAACTTCGAGTTCGACGCCAAAGGCAAGCTGCCGGCAGACGAGACCGTCAAGGCCGGAATTCCTGAGTTGGTCCACGCCGCGGAGACCACAGCACCCAGGCCGGCGGCCGCGGAGCCCGCGCCAGAGCCCGCATCTGAGCAGCCCGAGCCAAGCGCCGACAGGAGAGAGCATGCTGAACCGGAGCGAAAAGTGGAAGCACCACAGCCTAGACGCGGAGTGAAGCATCGCCCGCAGCCCAAGCACGGCCGCGAGCCAATCCCCGTCCCCGCCGGCCAGATCCTCTACGACTCACTGAAGACGTCGTTCGTGGACTTTCCGCGACTCCTGACCACGCTCGAACGAGAGGGATACACCGGCTACGTGCGTCTCCTCACCGATGACGCCTCTGGGTTGATCCTCTTCCGCGAAGGGTCCGCGCTCGAGTGCCTTTACGACGGAGCGGCCGACGCGGCCAGCCTGGTCCTCGGCAAGCCGGCTCTGCAGCACTTCAACGATGACGTCACCGCCGGACACGGCGTGCTCGACGTGGTCGGGCTCTCGCCCGAGCTCATCGACGGCCTGCACGAGCTGACGGTATCGCGACCGCTGTATACGGAGCTTTACGCGGCGTGGGTCGACATGAAGGCGCTGCTCAACTTCCTCAGCGATCGCAAATTGAGTGGGAGCGTGATGATCCGCTCGGGTGGTGGAACGGGCGTGATCATCCTGGCCCAGGGCGAGCTCGCCGGCGCGTACACCAGCGAGTCGCGCGACATCTCGGACAAGCCGGATCGCGCCCTGGCCCTGTGCGACGACCCCAACGCGATGATCGAGGTCAAGTCGGCCGACACGACCAAGCATCCGCCGCTCGACGTCGACGAGGTCGTCGGGGCGCAGAGAGCACGACAAGCGGCGCCGGCGCCGCAGCAGCCTCCGGCGTACACGCCCGTGCCGGCCCCCCACCCCGAGCCGGTCGCCGCGACGGCGACCCTGCCCGTCATGCCGCCGATGCAGCCCGAGCCGCCGACGGCTCAGATCCCGACGGGCCAGTACTCGGGCTACACCCAGCCGACACCGCCGGCCCAGCCTTCGATGCCGTCGATGCAGGTCGCGCCGACGGCTCCGCCGAGGCCGGCCGGGCCGCAGCTCGACTGGGGAAGCGTTGTCGCCGAGCTGCAGGCGATGGCCGAGGACGCGCTGGGCAACCGGGCCCGCAAGGTCAAGGACATCCTGGGCGCGGCCGAACCATCGCTCAACGGCATCGAGTCCGCGATCGACCAGATCCCGAGCATCTCGCTCCTGTTCGTCGACTCGTCTCGCCTCGAGCAGCTGGCGCAGGAGATGAAGGCGCGCCTCAAGTCCCACCTCTAGGCGCCGGCTCGTATAACCCTTAACAGGGTGGGTTGGCGTGCGGTCTTCTCGCGATTAGCCTGGACCGCGGTAGGTCTGGCTCGGGGGAGGGAGCCGGCGGGAGAGGGAGGGCCCGCGAAGGGCATCGCTTTTGTGGCGGCGGGCGCCATCCTGCTGGTCGCGACCCTCACGGCGTGCGGCGGGGATCCGCCCCAGATCGTCGACTACTCGCCGCAGCGCAACACCGTCGACGTATCGACCGCCGCCGCCATCCGCATCACGTTCGACCACGACGTCGACCAGGCGTCGGTGATGACGCGCTTCCACCTCAGCCCATCGACGATCGGCTCCGTGCGCTTCCTCGACGGCCGGCACCTCGTCTTCGATCACATGACGCTGCGTACCAGCACCAACTACGAGGTCATCCTGGAAGCCGGTTACCGCGACCTCGTCGGCAACACCTATGCGCTGCGACACCACTGGTCGTTCGGCACCGAAGGTCCTCCTGCCCTCGCCGGCTCGACGCCCGACGACCACGCGACCGGCATCAATCCAGCCGCCTATCTCAGTCTCGACTTCACGCGCGCGATGGACGCGACGAGACTGAAGGACGCGATCGGCATCAGTCCGAGCGTTCCCTTCGAGGTGCGGCTTGATCCCGCAGACGGCAAACGGGCGATCATCGCCCCCTCCCAGCTGCTGGCGCCGAACACCGCCTACCAGGTGTTCGTCAGCGTCGGCGCAACGGACGTGGACGGGAACGGGCTCGGCCGCACCCAGGCGGTCACGTTCACGACCGGGCCGGTTCAGCCGCTTCGTCACTGGATCACATTCGCGACCGACCAGCGCGATGGTTCGCCGGATGGCCTCTGGATCGTCAATGAAGAGGGGTTCCCGCGACAGCTGTTCGGGGCGGGCGCCGTGCAGTCGTTCAGCTGGTCGCCCGCCGGCGATTCGATCCTGGTCGAGGGCCAGGACCAGACATGGCGCCAGTTCACCCCCGGAGGCGACCCGACGACGCTGAGCTTCCGGGCGACGTGGGCGGCCGCTCTGGCAGCGGGCGCCGGGTACGTCTACATGGACAGCTCCGGCGTCCTCCACCGGCAACGATCCGACGGCGCCGACGAGGTGATTGCGACCGACGTCGGCGAGGCTGCCGTCGCACCCAGCGGGCTACGGCTGGCGTTCACCCACCGCAGCTCCAACGCCAACGAGATCTGGGGTTACGACGTCGGGCTCCGGAGCAGCTACCAGCTCGTGCTCGACTCGGCGCCTGTGAGTGGAGTCGCCTGGGACCCCGCCGGGAGGCGCATCGCGTACCTGCGGCACGACCTCAGCGCGACCACTCTGCGGGTGCGCAACCTCACCGGCGCCGCCGCCACCACGACGCTGACGAGCGGCCAGATCAACCGGCCGGCGTGGTTGCCTGATTCCACTCACCTCGTGTTCTCGGCGACCGTCACCACCCCCGGCGGGACGCTGCAGAAGGCGTTCGTGATCAATGTCGTCTCGCCTCCGGCGCCGCTCAGCGCCGCGGCGGGCCTTCCCGCCGATCCGGGCATCGAGGTTGCCTCCCCGCTGTCTTCGCCCGACGGGCATCAGATCGCCTTCCTGAGCGGCAACCAGGTGTGGCTGATGAACGCGGACGGCACGCGGCCGACGCCTCTCACCAAGCTCGACGCGGAGTCTTTTCCTTACTCCTGCCGGGCGTTGGCTTGGACGCGAACCTGAGTGCGCTTGATCACTCCGTCGAAGAGCTCCTCGAGCCGATCCGCCGTCCGCTTCCAGGAGAAGCGCTGCGCCAGCAGCAGGCCGTGCCGGCCCATCTGCTGTGCGAGCTCGGGGTCATCGAGCAGCCTTCCGATCCGCTCGGCGTAGCTCGCGGGGTCGTGGTCGGCGATCAGGTATCCGCTGACACCGTCGCGCACCACCGAGCGTAGACCGCTGACGTCGGAGCCCACGACGGGCGTGCCGCAAGCCTGCGCCTCGAGACCGACGAGTCCGAACGACTCGCTGTAGGACGGCATCACGCAGACGTCCGCAGCGGAGTAGAAGTACGCCAGCTCGTGGTGGGCGACCGAGCCGAGCAAGTCGACCCTGTCTCGCAAGCCGAGCTCTGCGACCACCGCCTTGAGGCGCTCCTTCTCGCTTTCGTCGCCATCCCGGCTGTCCTCCCCCAGGATCAGCAGGCGCACGTCGTCATGGCTGCGGTCGCGCAGCAGGGCGAGCGCGCGTATCGCGACTTCGACTCCCTTCAGTCGCTCCAGGCGGCCGACGAAGAGGAGGAGACGTCCCGGGCCGTAGCCGATCTCGCGCCGCGCCGCATCGCGATCGATCGGCTGGAACATCGACAGGTCGACGCCGGGTGGCACGACGACCACGCGACCGGGATCCGCGCGGTACAGGTTGACCAGGTCCGCGCTCTCGTCCTGGGTCGAGGCGACCAGGAGGTCGGCCTGCTGCGCGATCTCGCCCTCGATGCGGATCCGCAGCCCAGGCTCGGGGTGGGCGCCCTCGGCGAGCGCCTGGTTCTTGACCAGGCCGAGCGTGTGCGCGATGTGCGCCCAACCTCGGGCGAGCAGCGGTCGCAGAAGGCAGGCAACCTCCCCCGACAGCCAGTAGTGCGAGAAGAGGAGGTCGTACGAGACGCCTTCGCGCTCCGCGAAATCGGCGATGCCGCCGGCAAACGACGGCACCATCTGGTACAGCGAGTACTTGTCCAGTCCGCGCCCGGCGGGGAGGTAGATGACCCGCGAATGCGCCGCCAGAGGCTCGATGAGCGGATCGTCCGCCGACTGGCGACGGGTGAAGATGTCCGTGGCGATCCCGCGGTCGCTGAAGCCCGTCGCGACCTCGCGCACGTAGACGTTGAGACCTCCGTTGCCGTTCTGGCCAAGGGAGGCTGTGGGCGAAGTGTGCATGGAGATGACCGCGATCCGGCGCTCGGAGCGGTCGTGGATCAGGCGGCCCGCCTCAGCCACGGTATGCCGATCTCGCGTCAAGCCAGCGTCTCGAGACGCAGCAGAAGCCGCAACGTGAGACCGGCGGGCAAAAACCCACAATACTTCAACCCGGCCGCCTCGCCGCGTATTCCGCCAGGCCTCGAACGAGGACGGCTGGATATGATCTTTTCATCGATGCGGTCAACGAGGGCAATCGTGCTGGCGCTGTATTCCGCCAGGCCTCGAACGAGGACGGCTGGATATGATCTTTTCATCGATGCGGTCAACGAGGGCAATCGTGCTGGCGCTTGGGATCCCGGCCGTCGTCATCCTCACCGCCATGTCCACCCTGGCCGACAGCTCACCGTCGCCCACTGGCGGCGGGGCGGCAACCGGCGCCCAGGCTCTGCCCGGCGATCCCACCAAGGGTGAGGCGCTCTACTCGTCGTCCGGCTGCGCGCAGTGCCATGGCGCAAGCCTGGAGGGCGGGGTCGGACCCTCGCTGAACCCAATCGAAAAGATTCCCGGCGTGCCCAACTCGCTCGACCCCGCGTTCCTCATCGACATCATCACGAACGGCCGCAAGCCTCAATCGGGCGACCCCAGGTCGACGGCGATGCCGGCCAAGGGCGGCAACACCAGCCTGACCGACCAGGACGTCAAAGACCTGGCCGCCTACATCATCGTGCAGAACCGCTCCGGCTCTCCTCCCCTGTCGCCCGGCGAGCTGGCCAAGCGAACCATCCTGTGGGTGAGCATCGGCATCATCGCGATGATCTTCGTCACGTACCTGCTGGCCACGTACAACATGCGGTGGATCGCGCGCCGCGCCGCGGCGCGACGCAAGTAACCGAAGCCCCCTCCCTCTATCCGACACCTGTCGGCGGCTCGCCGCGCATCCTCATTCTCTTCAGCGACACCGGCGGCGGCCATCGCGCGGCCGCGCGGGCGCTCACGGATGCCCTGAAGCTTCTCGATCCGACGTGTGTGGTCATCGTCGCCGACCCGCTGATCGGCCAGGGACCGATCGTCGTCCGCCGGCTCGCCTCTCTCTACTCACCGGTCATCCGGCGCTCGCGGGCGGCCTGGGGAGCCGTCTACCACACGAGCAACACCAAGCCGACGTTCGCCGCGATTCGCGCCGTGTTCGGACCCGCCGTGCGCAGGGTGATGACGCAGCTCTTGCTGCAGCACGACCCCGATGTCGTGCTGTCCGTCCACCCGTTGTTCAACCACGTCGCGCATCAGGCCATCCGCAAGAGTGGCCGCCCACGGGCGCTGATGACCGTGATCACCGACCTCGTCGACTTTCACCGCGGCTGGACGTTCAGCCAGGCCGACCTCGTGGTCGCTCCGACGGAGGACGCGCGCAAGGTGGCGCTCCGGCGTCACGTACCGGACGACCGCGTCAAGCTGCTCGGGCTGCCGGTCGACCTTCGGTTTCGACCGCCGGCGCCGGGCGAGAAGCAGGCGTTGCGACGCCGCTTCGGCCTCGACCAGCACCGCTTCACGGTCCTCGTCATCGGGGGGGCCGCCGGCGTCGGACACCTCGGCGCCCAGGTGCGCGCGTTGACCGAGGACCCGCATTCGTGGCAGCTCATCGTGGTGTGTGGCCGCAACGAGAAGCTGCGGCGGCGCCTCCTGGCGATGGACGCACCGACGCCGATGCTGGTGCTCGGGTTCGTGGACTACATGCCGGAGCTGATGCGCGCGGGCGACGTGGTCGTGACGAAGGCGGGACCGGGAGCGATCGCGGAGGCGCTCGCCACCGGGCTGCCACTGATCATCACCGGCTTCCTGCCGGGCCAGGAGTCCCCCAACGTCGACTTCGTCGTCGAGTCGGGGATCGGAGCGTTTGCACCGAGGGAGGAAGACCTGCGCGACGAGGTGCGCGTGCTCGCCGAAGGCGGGCCTACGTGGAGGGAGATGTCTCGGCGCGCGGAGGAGCTCGCCCACCCGTACGCGTCGTCGGACATCGCCCGCGAGTGCCTGCTCCTTGCCGCCCGCTACAGGGCGTCGGTGCAGGCGAGCCGGTAGGGACACAGCCGGCATCGCCGGCGTTCGGGCTTCGCGTCGAAGATCCCGGCCTTGATGCCGCCGGCGACCTCGGAGCCTTCCGCCTCCGCTTCGCGCATGAGACCCTCGACCTTCTCGACGCGGACCGATTCGCCGGACGCAAGGTAGACGACCTCGAGCTCCATCGGCTCCAGGCGCAGGGCCGAAGCCGCGGCCAGAGCGTAGAGCGCCACCTGCAGGTCGCGGCGCCTGCGCGCCACCGGTCGACCGCTCTTGTAGTCGATGATCCGCCAACCCTGCTCGGTGGGGTCGATGCGGTCGATCACACCCCGCAGCTGGAAGCCGTCCACCGCGACGTCAAACGGCTGCTCGAGATACGCCGGGACGGCGTCGAAGCCGCCTCGTGCGCGATAGGACTCGAGCTCGACGGCGCCGTTTCGCTTGAAGGCCGGCGCCCGCCGCGGGTCTGGGAACGGGGTCGCGGTCCACACGCTGTCGTGGATCGATCTGAGGCGCGTCCTGGTGATCGGTTTGCCCTGGCGCCGGAGCTCGCCCGCCTGGCGCAGCACCTCGTGGAGGATGACGCCGTGCACCGCCTCGGCGCTCTGCACGACGGGGAGCCGCTGCACGTGTCGATACCAGTACTGGCGCGGGCAGTCTCGGTACGAGGCGATACCGCTGTACGACAGATGGACCTCTCCCGCGGGCACCGGTGTGCGGAGATCCGAAGCCTGCGCTGAAGCAGCCGGCGCTTCTACCTCCTTCTCTGCGATGTTGCGCGCGCCCGCCTCTCGGACCTCGTCCAGGAACCGGGACTCCCGCCATCGGCGGCCGCCTTCGTAATGCGTGGCGTGAGTCAGAAACAGCCGGGTCCGCGCACGGGTCATGGCCACGTACAGCAAGCGCCGCTCTTCGGCGATCACGTCTTCTCGCCCGCGCACCAGCGGCTCGAGCACCGAGGCGGGCAGCTCGAAACGGGGCGAGCGCCCCGACTGCGGAAGCCGTCCCTCCACCAGCGACGGCACGAACACGGCTTCGAACTCGAGGCCTTTCGACTGGTGGATGGTCATGACCTGGATCGCGGCGCTCGTTGCCGCCGGCGCAGGCTCTTCGTCCTCGCCCGACAGGAGGACCAGCTCGAGGCGCCTCATGAACGCATCGAGCGAGCGATCGACAGACGTTTCGCAGAACTCGGCGATGTGCTCGGCGAACCGGCTCACATTCGGCGCGGCGCCCGGATCCTCGACGAGGTATCGCGACCGCTCCATCAGCTCGAAGAACAGGTCGCGGACGTCTACCTGCCTGGCGGCTGCGGCCAGGCTCTCGAGGAGCGGCTGCCGCGCCGCTGCCGCGGGTCGCGCCAGGGCGACGAGATCGCCCGGGTCACGCATCACCCGCAGCATCGCGATCACGTCCTTGATCTCCGGCTGGTCGTGGAAGCCGTGACCGCCGATGACGACGTGGGGCAGGCCCGCGGCCGCCAGAGCCCTGGCCACCGGTCGCGCGATGGCGTTGGTCCGGCACAGCACGGCGATCGACGATGGATCGAGCTCCTCTGCCCCGAGCAGCCGGCCTGCCTCCCTGGCGATAGCGGTCGCTTCCGACTCGCCGTCGGGCGCGCGCCAGATCTCGACAGCGGGTCCGCGCAGTCCCGAGCGCAGCTGTTTGGGGAGGCGTTCGACGTTGTGGGCGATCACGGCTGCGGCCGCGGCGACGATACGCCGAGAGCTCCGCCGGTTGACGCCGAGCGTGACGGTCCGCGCCTGCGGAAAGGCATGCACAAAGCGGTCGAGGCTTGCGCGCGACGCACCGCGGAACCTGTAGATCGACTGATCGTCGTCGCCGACGACATACGGATCGCGGCCGGCCGCCAGCAGCTCGACCAGCCGCTCCTGGGCGAGGTTGAGGTCCTGGTACTCGTCGACGAGGACGTGCGGGTAGCGGGCCGCATAGCGCGCGCGAAGGGCGGCGTTCTTTTCGAACATCCGGACCGTCAGCAGGAGCAGGTCGTCGAAGTCGAGCAGGCGCAGCTTGCGGCATTCGCGCTCGTATGCGCGGAACAGCCTCACGCAGGCCCGCATCAGCGCGGCGCGGTCGACCTCTTCAGACGTGGCCGCCCATCGTGCGAGGCGTTCGAGCGGGACGAGCTCCTGCTTCAGGCGCTCGAGCATCTGGAGCACCGGCGCGACCAGGTCGTCGGGCCTCTCGTCGCCCGTCAGCTCCGCGTCGGCCAGCCGCCACATGAGCTCCCGCGCGAGGATCCATCGGTCGGCGCCGGTCACGATCCGAAATCCCGACGGCACGCCGACGCTGCGCCCGTCTTCACGCAGCCAGCTGAGCGCCACCGAGTGGAACGTGCCCACAGAAGGGGCTGGTCCGCGGACCAGGTCCTCGATGCGCTGGCGCATCTCATTGGCGGCTCGTTCCGTGAACGTCATGACCAGGACCTGGGCCGGCGCCACGCCAGAGGCCACCAGGCGCCGGTATCGCTCCGCGATCACCGCCGTCTTCCCCGTGCCCGCTCCGGCCAGCACGCGGACGGGCCCTCCGCCGGGTCGAGCCGCGACCTGCTGCTCCCGACCCAGTTTCACCTCGGGGTTGCCCGCCCGATGCGCACCCGCAGCGTGCGCACCCTGTTGCTACTTTCGGGCCGGTTCAAACGGGCGAGGATCGCCTCCGCGTCCAGCCTCAGCTGGTGGGCCAGCGCCGGGCTCGACGTGGTGACGAGAAGGGTGCCCGCACGGAGCTCGACCTCGTCGCACAGCCCGGCGACCTCGGGACCCATGAGGGAGCGAAAAGCGCCCGCCACCTGCAGCCCCATGAGACGCGCCCCGCCAGGCTGGCGGCGGACGATCCTTGGCAGGATATTGCCCAACTTATCCACAGGGCTGGATCCTGCCTTCGGTCACGGTCCAGACCATGGCCACCGCAATCAATTCGGGAGGAAACGGCCCGGCCTCGACGGACGTGACGATGACCTGGCCGCCCGCCCCAACCTCGTCCAGCAGGGCCGCCCTCCGGCTGCCGTCCAGCTCCGACAGTACGTCGTCCAGCAAGAGCACCGGCCGTTCACCGGTGCGCCGCTGGATGAGCGCCGCCTCGGCAAGCTTGAGGCTCACCACCGCGGTCCGCTGCTGCCCCTGGGACGCGTACGACCTCGCGTCCTGACCGTCGAGGATTACGCGTACGTCATCGCGATGCGGACCGACGCTCGTGGTGCCCCGCCTCAGGTCTTCGGCAAGGGAGTTATTCACAGCTTCGGCGAGGTTTTCCGGGGGCCCCAAGTAGTCGATCTGCAGACCCTCCCCGGCGGCGATCTGGGCATGACAGCGCGCCGCCTCCGGCGCCAGCTCGGCCACGGCACGTCCCCGCGCCGCCGAGATCTCGGAGCTCAGCCGAACCAGCTCCTGGTTCCAGGCGTCGAGCATGTCCTCGCCGCCCTCCCCGGCGGCGATTCGCTTGAGCAGGCTATTGCGCTGTTCCAGGACACGTCGCAGTCCGGCCAGCGCCCGCGCATATCCAGGCTCGACCTGGACCAGCATCTGGTTCAGGAACCGGCGCCGGAGGTCAGGCCCGCCTTTGACGAGGCCGAGGTCGTCCGGCCAGAAAAGAGTGACTCGGAAGTGGCCGGGCAGGTCGACCGCGCGTCGCTTCGCGCCGTTAACCTCGATGGTGCGGTGGGCCCGATCACCCTCGACCGTGAGGGTGATGGCCAGCTCGCGCCTGGTGCCGTCGCTTTCGGTCTCGGCCTCGATGCGCGAGCCAGGCCCGATCGGCCCCACGAGCTCGCTGTCCCGGCGGGCCCTCGGCGACGAGGACAGCGCCAGCATGGCCACCGCCTCGAGCAGGTTGGTCTTGCCCTGGCCGTTGGGGCCGATGAAGACGTTGATCCCGGGACCCGGCGCCAGCTCCAGCTGGGCGTAGTTGCGGTGGTTTCTGAGTCGAAGCCTGCGAAGGCGCACCTGTCCGGCGCGCTACGACATAGCCACCCGCACGGGCATGATCACGTAGAGGTAGTGTTCCTTGCCCGGCGGTCGCATCAGCCCCGGGCTGAGAGGTCCGTCGAAAAGCAGCTCGACCTCGTCCTCTCCAATCACACCGAGGGCGTCCAGCACGTAGCGGGCGTTGAACGCAATCTGGATGTCGGATCCGTGCACGTCGGCGGTCATCTCCGCCTTGCTGTCCCCCACCTCGTTGGTGGTGGCGGAAAGGGTCAGCGCGCCCGACTGGGCCTTGACGCGGATCACGTTGGCGCTGTCGCGGGCGAAGAGCGAGACCGCTCGCACGATCTGGGTGAGCTCGCCGGTGGCCACGCGCACCGTGGTCGAGCTCTTGCTGGGGATAACCTGTGCGTAGTTTGGGTACTTTCCGTCGATAAGCCTCGAGGTCAGCTCGGAGCTCCCGGCGCGGAAGAAGACCTGGTTGCGGGCTTTGGAGATGATCACCTCCACCTTCCCCGGCTCCCCCTTCAGGACGCGGGCGAGCTCGGCCAGCGCCCGGGCGGGGACGATCAGGCTGGCCTCGAGCTCGGTGGGCCCCGCGGCCACCAGCTTCCGCACCGCCAGCCGGTGCCCATCGGTGGCGGCGAGCGTCAGGCTGCCGCCCTGGACATGAACAAGCACCCCGGTCAGGACCGGACGCGCCTCATCGGTCGACGCCGCCATCTGGGTCTGCTCGACCGCCCCGACCAGGTCTTCGAGCGCCACCTCCAGGCGGTCACCCTCGTCCGGCCGAGGTCCGGGCGGAAACTCGTCCGCCTCGATGCATTTGATGTGGGTGTCAAAGCGCGCGCAGCGAAGGTTGAGCGACTGGGTGGCGCCATCCAGGGTCATCTCCAGATCGTCGTCCGGCAGCGTGCCCACGAAGTCGGTGAGCAACCGCGCCGGCGCGGTGGTCGAACCCTCCGAGGCAACCTCCGCCGGCACCACCTTGCGAATGCCAATCTCAAGGTTGGTCGCGGTCAGGGCCAGCCCATCCGACGTCGTCTCGATGAGGATGTTGTTGAGGATCGGCAGGGTCGTCCGGCTCGAGATGGCCCGCGACACGACTTGCAGAGCCTGGCCCAGAACCGCCGGCCTGCAGGTCACCTTCATTTGAGCTGTGAGCACCTTGGCATTCAAGACAGTTGTCCCCCGTTGAAAGAGATTCTCTTAATTGAAGTAGTCCGTAACCGATAACAGTAAGCGGTGTGGGTAGTGTGGATGTCGAGATCATTTACAGATCGAAACAGTCCGTGGATAAGGTCTGCGGAACCCGGGTGTTGGGCGGCGCCGGTTGTGGAGCGGATGGGGAGAAGGTGACCGCCGGCAGTCCATTCAACCCTGATCCCAAAGCGGTTCGCGAAAGTTGTGGAAACCCTCACTGCACGTACAGCTTCTCGCGGATGGACTGCACCTCGTAGCGCAGTCTTTCGTCTTCTTTGAGCTCGTTGGCGATCTTCTCGATCGAGTGAAGCGCTGTCGTGTGATCGCGCCCGCCAAACGCCTTGCCAATCGCGGGCAGTGACGAAGGCGTCTCTTCGCGGACCAGGTACATGGCGACCTGGCGCGGGAAGACGATGTGCTTGTCCCTGCGCTTCCCTTTCATATCGTCAAGGGTCACGTTGTAGTAATCGGCGACGAGGGACTGAATGCGTTCCACGTTGATCGGCTTTCTCGTGCCCGCCGGGATGATGTCGGACAGCAGGCGCGCAGCCTCGTCCTCGTCGATCTGGCGCTGATGCACCGCCGCGAAAGCCTGGATCCGGGTCAGCGCGCCCTCGAGCTCGCGGATGTTGCGCTGCACCTTGTGGGCGATGAAGTTGAGCACTTCTTCTTGGATGAGGGTGCCGTTGGCGCCGAGCTTCGAATGGAGGATGGCGAGCCGCGTCTCGAAATCCGGGGGCTGGATGTCCGCGATGAGACCCCACTCGAACCTCGAGCGGAGGCGGTCTTCGAGGGTGGGGATCTCCTTCGGCGGGCGGTCGGAGCTGATGACGATTTGCTTGTTGATCTCGTGCAGCGCGTTGAACGTGTGGAAGAACTCCTCCTTGGTGCGGTCCTTGCCGGCAAGGAACTGCACGTCGTCGATGAGGAGCACGTCGACCGTCCTGTATTTGTGACGGAACTCGCCCATGCGTGCGGTGGCGATCGAGGTGATGACCTCGTTGGTGAACTGCTCGGACGTCATGTAGACGACACGCTTGCGAGGAAAGCGGTCGTGGACCTCGTGGCCGATTGCGTGCATGAGATGGGTCTTGCCCAACCCCACCCCGCCGTAGAGGAAGAGAGGGTTGTAGCTGTCCCCCGGCGCCTCGGCGACCGCTTTCGCGGCGGCGTGAGCGAACTGAGAGTTGTGACCGACGACGAATGATGAAAACCGAAAACGCGCGTTGAGCTCTGACGACGTGACCACACGAGCCTCCACCTCGACCGCAATCTCGTGTCCGTTCTCGGATCCGTTGCGGTCGTCGCCGTCGAACATCGCGTGCGCAGGCCGGTGCTCGGAAGGAGCGATCACAAAATCAATGTCGACCTCGGCACCCGTCACAGCCTGCAGCGTCTCCTGGATGAGTCCAGAGAAACGGTCCTCAAGCCAGTCCTTGGCCAGCTTGCTGGGCACCCCGATGCGAAATGTGCCGCCGTCGGCGGAGACGACCGACGTGTTCTTGAGCCACATGTCATAGGTCCGCTTGGCCAGCTGAAAACGGAGCTCCTCCTGGACCTGTGACCAGATCTGGTCCTGGTTCAACCCACCTCCTCCTTTGGATCCCTCGAAGTCCGAGCCTTCGGCGGTGACTTCGCGGAGACCCCAACGCGGCCACACCACACGTCGTGCCTGGGTGCTCCTGTGGAGCGCCGGCGGGAGCATGCAAAACCTGTGCACAAACGGGTATAACCCACTCCGCCGTCGGTGACCGCGCGCAGACCCAAACAGCGACCCCCAGATCGCGCTGCCGGGGCACACGGATTCAACCGAAGCTCCTCGAGCATGAGCTCCGCCTCCTTGGTGCCTGTGGAAAAGAGCGGACCGGATTTCCACAGGCTGGCGGCGCCGACCTGTCCGAAATCCGCTATCCGGTCGTTCCCGAAATATGGAAGCGGTGCTGTGGGACTAAGTGTTGCTTACTTGTAAGAATTTATTAGATTCGTTGCTGGAGTTTGTACTGGGTTGAAGTTTTGTGCGTTGGCACGCCTGCTTCCGGCCGCGGACTATAGCACTGGCCTGTGGATACCGCAAGGCTATTTGCCCGAGGATGAAGTGATAGGCACGGTGTCATAAGTGACGCGATTTGCCTCCGGTACACTGGCGCGATCAAACGCACCTATCAGCCCAAGAAACGTTATCGCCGCCGTGTCCACGGGTTTCTCCGCCGCATGAGCGCGCGTGGCGGGGCGCGCGTGCTGCGGAACCGACGCCGGAAGGGCCGGCAGCGGCTGGCCTAGGCTCGCCTCGCCCCGCGCGGGCTCGGCCCAGGATCGATGCAAAGACCTTCCCGGCTTCGCCGTCGCTCGGACTTTCAATCCGCGGTCACCGGCCGCCGGTTCCATTCCGGCCGCGCCCTGGTCGGATTCGCAGTTCCCACCGAGAGGCCTGAGAGCCGGATCGGGGTCACGGTAAGCCGCGCCATCAAGAGCTCCGTGGAGCGCAACCGCGCCCGTCGACGCCTGCGCGAGGTGGCCCGCGCCCGTCTGCTCGGCCCTGATTCGCCCCTGAGTCAGGTGGGAATACGATATGACGTGGTCCTGATCGCCCGCCCAGCGGCGCTCGAGGTTTCGTTCGCCGACCTTGGGGCGGAGGCTTCGCTGGCTGCGCTCAGGCTCGCCAAGTTCAGCTCATGACGAAGCTTTTTCTGCTGTTGATTCGCGGTTATCAGCTCAGCCTGGCCAGGATCCTTCCACCGTCCTGCCGCTACTACCCTTCGTGCTCGCACTACACGTACGAGGCGATCGAGCGGTACGGATGGCTGAAGGGCGGCTGGATGGGAGCCGCTCGCATCGCGCGCTGCCACCCGTTTGCCGCCGGCGGCTACGACCCAGTGCCCTGACAGGAGACGAGCACCATCTTTCTGAATTCGATCTTCGACATCTTCAAGCCGATCCACACGCTGTGGTGGAACGTGTTCGGGGCAACGCTGGAAACCGCCCTGTCGTTCATCTACTCCCACGTGGTGGGCATCCCCATCCTCGACGTCATCGGACCTTATGGGGTGGCGATCATCGTCCTGACGCTCATCATCCGCCTGCTGCTGGCGCCGCTGCAGCAGTTCCAGCTCGTCAACCAGCGCAAGACCATGGCGGAGCAGAGAAAGCTCGCCCCGCAGATGGCCGAGCTCTCGAAGAAGTACAAGAAAGATCCTCAACGCCTGAACGCCGAACGGATGAAGCTCATGCAGGAGCATGGGGTGAACCCGTACGGCATGCTCCTCGGCTGTCTGCCGCTGCTTGTCCAGCTCCCGATCCTTACCGCGCTGTATTACGTGTTCACCAACTTCGCGCACAGCACCGACGTGATCTCTCATTTCCTGTTTGTGCCGAACCTGAACGACAACCCGAACCACCACCCCGGCATCACCGGGCTGCCGATCCCGGCAGTCGCCTACCTGGTCTTCCCGCTGCTGGCGGCGCTCACCACGCTCGTCCAGTCGCGGATGCTCCAGATGCCGCCCTCGTCCACCCCGACCGACCAGGAGCAGCAGACCCAGCAGATGCAGCGCACCATGCTGTGGATCTCGCCGCTGATGATCGGCTACTTCGCACTGAACGTCCCCGCGGGCCTCGGCCTCTACTGGTTCGTCGGGAACCTCGTCAGTATCATTCAGCAGAGTTTCGTCGTCGGGTGGGGCAACGTCGTTCCGGCTCGGTTCAAGACGGTCGCAGGCGGGGCGCCAACCGTTGCTGACGGCCACAAAGGCCCGGCAAAGGGCCTGCCAAACAGCCCTCCCAACAGGCCGAAGAAAGGGCCCGGCAACGGCCCTCCCAACAGGCCGAAGAAGGGGCCCGGCAACGGCCCGAACAATCCCAAGAAGCCAAAGAGGTAAGCAAGGAGTGAGTGCACGTGAAATCCGCTGAAGGCCGGGGACGAACTCTCGATGAGGCGGTGGATGCGGCTTTGATCGAACTCCAGGAAAGTCGCCGCCACGTCGACGTCAAGATCTTGAGCGAGACGCCTCAGGAGACGATCGTCGAGGTGACCGTGATCGACGAGAACGCGGCCGCGGCGTCGACCGCCACGCCCCTCGCCGGCAACGGCAAGGCCGAGGCCGCAAGAGGCCTCGTCGAGGGTCTGCTCAAGCACATGGGCGTGCGCGCGCTGGTCAGCGTCCGCACCGGGGCGGAGCCGATCACCCTCGACATCAGCGGCCGCGACCTCGGGGCCCTGATTGGCTGGCGCGGAGAGACACTGCGTGCGCTGCAGGCGGTAACCAACGTCATGGTCGGCAAGCACCTGGCCGAGGGGGAGCGCGTCATCGTCGACGTCGAGCGATACCGCCAGCGACGCGAGCACACCGTGCGGGAGATCGCCATGCGCGCGGCACGCCAGGTCAAGATGACGGGAGACGCCATCACCCTCGACGCGATGCAGCCGTTCGAGAGGCGCGCGATCCACCTCGCTCTGGAGGGAGATCCCGACGTCACCAGCTCGAGCATCGGCGTCGAACCCGAGCGTCGCGTCGTCGTCGGACCTCGCAAGCCTTCCGACGAATAACGGGGGTTCGATGGCCCAACGCGGGGCCGCGGAGCGGATCCGGAAGGCGATCGCGCTCGTCAACTCCGTCGCCGATGAGGCGGGGGACGAGGAGATCACCCCGACCGAGATCGCCGAGGCGATCCGGGACTGCCTCGAGATGAGCGAGGTCGACGAGGTGCCCAATGTCAGGCGCTACCTGGGCGAGGCGCTGGACGCCGTGTCGGACGGGATGCCGGCCGACTTCGTGGCGATGACGCTTTATGCCGCGCTCGGCGCCCTGCGCGAGGGCGGCGGCGCCGGCTAGAGTCACCTCTTGATCCCGGGGGGCCACGACAGGCCCACCTATACTTTGCGGTCTCCATGGCCTCCCCGCATCGGGTCCACACGCTCCCCGGAGGTGCGCGGCTGGTGGTCGAATCGATGCCCGAGCGTCACTCCACGAGCGTCGTCCTGATGTTCGCCGGCGGCTCGCGCCTGGAGGACGACCGGCTCGCCGGCGTCTCCCACTTCATCGAGCATCTCTTCTTCAAAGGGACCCGGAAGCGCCCGTCCTCCAAGGAGATCGCGGATGCGATCGAAGGCGTCGGCGGCTTCGTCAACGCGTCGACCGACAAGGAGCTGACCGCCTACTGGGCGCGTGTTCCTGCCGAGCACACCGCGCTCGGGCTGGACGTGTTGTTCGACATCGTCGCCAACTCGAAGCTCGACGAGGCGGACGTCGAACGGGAGCGGATGGTGATCCTCGAAGAGCTTCGCATGTACCAGGACCAGCCCCAGGACTACGTCCAGAACCTGTTCGAGGAGCTGATCTGGCCTGGCCACGCGCTGGGGCGGGACATTGCCGGCACCGAGGAGTCGGTCTCGGGCCTGACCCGGGACGACATCCTCGAGTACGCAGACGCGCGCTACAGGCTGCCGAACCTTGTGGTGGGCGCCGCCGGCGCTCTCGAGGAAGCAGAAACCCTGCGGATGGTGACCGACGCCCTGTCGCTGCAACCGGAGCTGGATGGCGCGTTCACGGCCGCGGCGCCACCGTCGCTGGAGTCGCCCCGCGTCCTGGTCCGGCGTCGCGACACGGAGCAGGCGCACATCTGCCTGGGCGCCCGGGCGTTCAGCTACCTCCATCCCGACCGCTACGCGCTCGACCTCTTCAACACGGTGCTCGGCGAAGGCATGAGCTCGCGCCTCTTTCTGAACATCAGGGAGCGGCTGGGCCTGGCGTATGACGTGCACAGCTTCACCCAGAAGCACCGCGACACCGGTTATCTCGGCGTCTACATCGGGGTCGATCCGGGCAAGGCCGTCGACGCGGTCAACGCCGCGATGGCCGAGCTTCGCGGCCTCAGCGAGCGCGAGGTCTCACGCGAAGAGCTGGTCCGCGCCAAGGAGTTCACGAAAGGCCGCCTCCGCCTCGAGCTCGAGACGACCAACGGCGTCGCCTTCTGGCTGACCTACCAGGAGCTCCTGCTCGGCGGCATCAAGACCATCGAAGAGGAGATCACGCTGGTCGACTCGGTGACAGCCGCCGACGTCAAGCGCGTCGCCGAAGAGGTGCTGGCGGGTGCGATGCAGATGTCGGTGATCGGCCCTTTCGCGCGCGACAGCGCGTTCCGCCTCGCGATCGGCGCGTAGGGCTGTGACTTCGGGCTACGCAGCCACTCGCTGGCCCGGAGACCCGAAGAAGAGCGCGCCCGTCTCCAGCATCGGCATCTTGGCGTAGATGTTGCCGAAGTGGTCCAGCGGCCAGATCCGAAACCACGCCTTGCCGTCGATCCGGTCACGCGTGATAGGACCGAAGAACCGGGAGTCCTGAGAACGGTTTCGGTTGTCGCCCATCACGAAGTACTGATTGGCGGGTATCACCATACCCTCGCCTTCACTCCATCGAGGCGGGTTTGTCTGCTGGGTCCACTGATCGGGAAGGTACGGCTCGTCGAGCTTGTGGCCGTTGATGTAGACGACGCCGTCGCGGATCAAGAGCCTCTCGCCGGGCAAGGCGATGACGCGCTTGATGAAGTCGGTCGAATTGTTGGTGGGCGGTCGCAGGATGACGATGTCCCCGCGCTGCGGCGCCTGCAGGCGATAGTCGATCTTGTTGGCGATGAGGTAGTCATCGTTATCGAGGGTCGCGAACATCGACAGGCCTTCGACGTGCACCGCCTGGATGACGAAGCTGATCCCGAAGTAAAGAATGATCGCGAGGACGACCACCTCCGCCACCTCGCGCAGGAGCGAAGTGGCCGTGGACCGCTCGTTGGAGGCGGCCCCGGCCGCTCGTTCCTGTTGGGCCGCCATGCGTCAGGAGACGAGCTTAGCGCAGACCCGTTCGAGCTCTTCGCGGCTCGAGTAACGAAGCTCGAGGGTGCCGCGACTGAGGCTCCCCGTCAACCGCACGGGCACGCCCAGGCTTGATTCGACGTCGGCGGCGATCGCACGCAGCTCGGCCGGCGAGTTGCTGTGAGGGCGTCGCCGCGGCCGGTACGTCCTGACCCAGTTTTCCGTCTGCCGCACGGACAGGTGCTTCGCGACCACGACCTTGAGCCCGTGCTCCTGCGCGGCCTGGCTGTCGAGCGCGACCAGCGCCCGTGCGTGGCCGGCGGTGATCACACCGGTGGCCACTGCGGACTGCACCGCCGCGCAGCCGGCGAGCAGCCGCAGCGACTGCGTGACCGAAACGCGATGCTTGCCAAGCCGGCGCGCGACCTCCTCATGCGTGAGGCTGAACTCCTCGATGAGCCTGCTCAGACCTCGCGCTTCTTCGATGGGGTCGAGGTCGGTGCGCTGCAGGTTCTCGATGAGTCCCAGGACGAGCTGCTCGTCGTTGCCGGCTTCGCTGCGCACGACGGCGGGCACCGACTGCAGCCCCGCCAGGCGCGCCGCGCGCCACCGTCGCTCCCCCGCGATGAGCTCGTAACCGTCGGCCAGCCGCCGCACCAGCAGCGGCTGCAGAACGCCATGCAGGCGAATCGATTCGGCAAGCTCGCCGAGCGGCTCGGCGTCGAAGCGCGAGCGCACCTGCTGTCGAGAAGGACGGATCTGGTCGACCGCGATCATCTGGGGCACCAGCGCCTCGCCGCCTCTCGACATGGGGATCAGGGCGTCGAGTCCGCGTCCGAGTCCGCGTGGGCGATAGGGTTGGCTCATCGTTCAAGCAGCTCCTTTGCGAGCGCGCGATACGCGGCCGCGCCTCGGCATGTGGGGTCGTATTCCAGGACTGACTTCCCGTGGCTCGGGGCCTCGCTGATCCGCACGTTGCGCGGGATGAGAGTCTCCAGGACATGGTGCGGGTGCGAACGCCTCACGGTTTCCAGCACGTCCCAGGCCAGCGTCGTGCGGGCGTCGAACTGCGTCATCAGGATGCCGGCGATGGCGAGTCTCGGGTTGAGGCGTGAGCGCACCAGCTGGTGCGTGTACATCAGGTGGCGCAAGCCTTCGAGCGCGAAGTACTCGCACTGGGTCGGGATGAGCATGCTGGTCGCGGCGACGAGGGCGTTGAGAGTGAGAAGCCCGAGCGAGGGCGGGCAGTCGATGAGCACGATCGCTGCCCCTGGTGGGGTGGAGGCGAGCGCCTTGCGGAGGAGGCTCTCGCGCTCCGGCATCGCGGCCAGCTCGATCTCGGCGCCCGCAAGGTCGATGTGGGACGGAACCAGGGCCAGGCCGCTCACGCCCGTCGGCTGGATGACCTGTTCCAGGGTCGCCTCGCCGGACAGCAGGTGATAGGAGCTGAGTCGGGCGCGCGCGGGGTCGAGGCCCAGCCCAGAGGTCGAGTTGGCCTGAGGGTCCAGGTCGACGAGCAGCGCGGAATGCCCGACCTCGGCCATCGCGGCCGCCAGGTTGATGGCCGTCGTCGTCTTGCCGACGCCGCCCTTCTGGTTGACGACCGCCACGACAGGTGGCGCATTGGTCGCCAACATGTTGGGCATGGCTTCGCGGGCGGATCCTACATCTGGGGCCATTGGGCTGCATTCTATGCGCGGCTCCGGAGATTGACCAGCCGCGTTGTTAAGGCTCTTTTGCCACCGGCGCACGTCGCCGTCTGCTCCATAGGGCGTACATCGTGACGGCGACGAGGACCGCCTCGATCGCGATCGCTCCATACATTGCTGCCCCGCCGATGCTGGCACCCGCCAACAGGTCGTACGAGACGTGCGCGGTCATCGAGGCCGTGGTGTTGAGGTACTTCCGGATCAGGCCCAGGCCGATGGCGAGGACGAAGACCGCGGCGAGGGTCAGAGAGAACCCGTATTCCGAGTGGATGGAGGCGAACAGGAGCGCGGTGGGAATCAACCCGAACCTGGGCTGGAGGGCACCTCGGAACAGCAGCTCCTCGCAGACGCCTGCCAGGACGGCCAGGGCCGCGACGTCGAGGGGGCTGGTCAGCCCGCCGAAGACGTGCTGTGAGGTGGCGTCGACGCGGCGCGCGACGTCTGGCGTGAGGACATGGCTGGCGGAGTCAAGGCCGATGGCCACCGCGAGGAACACGCCCGCCGCGGCGATGCTCAGCACGACGTGCCACCAGGCGGGCCGAACCAGTCCGAGCCGGCTCGCCGCCGCCGGCACCCGGCGCCGAATGAAGATGCCGACCCCCGCTGCCGCCAGGATGAACAACGGCGCCTCGGTGAGGAGCGTGTCCAGCAGGGTCTGGGGTGGCTGGGCGCCGATCGTCGCGAGCAGGTCGGTGAACACCAGGGCGGTGACCTGCATGCCGAAGAGAGTCACCGCCAGCACCAGCGCCAGCGCGTGGACCGGGTTGTCGGGATCGATCGGAAGCGCCCTGGCGGCGCCCCGGCGGATGGGCTTGAAGAGGAACCCCGCCGCGGCGGCCGCGCTGACGATCGCTCCGGCATCGACGGCGAAGGTGGACGCCGTGAGCCTGGACATGGACGGCGCAGTGAGCAGGTCGAGCCCGTAAAGCGCCACCGTGCCCGAGACGACGAGCCCACCGAGGACCCACGCGGCGGTGCCGGCCCACGCCTTGCCAACCGCCAGGTTGGCGACGATGATCAGCGGAAGCGGGGCCAGCTCGACGAGCGCGCTGACCGCGTCGAGGGGGAGATGCTCGGTCAGCCGGCCTTCGGGCCCTTTTCGGCGACAGGTGCCGGTGAGGGCGTGCCGTCGCGCGAGCGGCCCAGGTCGATGAGCGGGCGGATGAGCTCGATCGGCAGGGGCAGGATGACCGTCGTGTTTCGCTCCGAGCCGATCTCGACCATGGTCTGGAGAAATCTCAGCTGGAGGGCGCCGGTCTGCGACGAGATCACCTGCGCGGCGTTGGCGAGCGTCTGCGAGGCCTGGAACTCGCCGTCGGCATTGATGATCTTGGCCCGCTTCTCACGCTCGGCCTCCGCCTGCTTCGCCATGGCGCGCTGCATGGTGGTCGGCAGCTCGACGTCTTTGATCTCGACCACCGCCACCTTGATGCCCCACGGCTCGGTCTGCTCGTCGATGATCTTCTGAAGTGTCTGGTTGATCTTCTCGCGCCCGGCGAGGAGCTCATCGAGGGTCGACTGGCCCAGGACCGCTCGCAGGGTGGTTTGCGAGATCTGTGACGTGGCGTTGATGTAGTTGAGCACCTGGGTCACCGCGCGCCGCGGGTCGACGACCTGGAAGTAGATGACCGCGTTGACCTTGGTGGTCACGTTGTCGTTGGTGATCACCTCCTGCGGCGGCACCTCGAGCGTGATCGTGCGCTGGTCGATCTTGACCAGGCGGTCGACGCCGAACGGGATGATGAAGAACAGTCCAGGACCCTTGAGGGAGATCAGCCGACCAAGCCGGAAGACCACCCCGCGCTCGTATTCGTTGGCGATGCGCAAGCTCGAGAAGACCGCGATGAGGACGATGAGGACGACGACGACGATGATCGCGACGGTTCCAAACTCCATTTACGCGCCCTCCTTCGGCGCCGCCTGGCCGTTCTCCGGGGCAACCTGCAGCTCGAGCCCCTGCCGGCCGACCACCCGGACGGTCGAGCCCGCGGGTATCGGCGAGGGTGCGCTCGCCTTCCAGAGCGCGCCCTGGACAAAGACTAGACCTTCAGGCGAGAGGTCTTCGCGGACCTGACCGAGCTGTCCCACGATGCTGTCACCGCCAACAAAGGCGGGCAGCCGCCGCGCCTGCAGCACCTTGCCTATGAAGAAGACGAAAAACCCCAGCGTGACGATGCCGGCGCCGAGGGAGACCCAGGGATTCACTCCCAGGCCCACCGGGCCGGTCGTGATGAGGAACGCCAGGCCGAGGACCAGGGCAAAGACGCCGCCCGCGGAGAGGAAGCCGTGCGTGGGAGCCACGATGTCGGCGACGAAGAGAACGAGTGCCAGCAGAAGCATCAGTGCGCCGGCGATGCTCACGGGAAGGTTGGCCAGCGACACGATCGCCAGCACGGCCGCGAGCCCGCCGATGACGCCGGGCAGAATGAGGCCCGGATTTGACATCTCGGTGATGATCCCGTAGCCCGCGACCAGGATCAGCAGGGCGGCGATGGTGGGGTCGATCAAGAACGTCAGAAAGACCTGCCAGAACGGCATCGGAAAGTCGTCGACGGGCGCGCCGGCGGTGTGGAGGACGACGGTCGACCCCTGGCGGGTCAGCTCCCGACCGTCGACCTGCGTGAGCAATGAGGGGATGTCAGTCGCCACCAGGTCCGCGACGTGCAGCCGGACCGCTTCCTCGGCGTTGATGTTCACGCTGTGGCGCACGGCGTCCTCGCACCAGTCGGCGTTGCGCCCGTGCATCGAGGCGAGGTTGCGGACGCGCGTGACCGCGTCGTTCAGGACCTTGGCGCCCAGGTCGCCGGTGAGGTTCTCCCCGGTGGCCTGGATCGGGTGGGCCGACCCGATGTTCGTGCCGGGCGCCATCGCCAGGATGTCCGCCGCCTGGGCGACGAACAGCCCGGCCGAGGCCGCCCGCGCCCCGGAGGGATAGACGAAGGCGATGACCGGGACCTTGCTGTTGACGAGGCTGGTCACGATGTCGTCCATCGAGTTGGAGATGCCGCCCGGCGTGTTGATGGCGACGATCAGCGCACCCGCGTGGTCTGCCTCGGCCCGCTCGACCGAGGTCTTGATGTAGGACGCCATGATCGTGTTGATGTCGCCGGTCAGGTCCGCCTGCTCGACGCGCGGGGTGGCTGCCGCGGTGTTGAGCGGTCCGAGCAGGGCGGCGGCGCCCAGGGCGAGACAGGCGATCCTCATCACCCTGGCCAGGCCCGGCGCAACCCTTGCGCGCACGCTCCGAGTATGGCGATCCACGAGCCGCGCCGCGATGTAAAACGTGGAACATCGGGACCGCCGAGGGCCTCGCGGGCCGGGCGTAGAATCGGTCAGCGATGGGGGCGGAACAGGTTCATCCAGCCGGCGATGACGCCGTGATGAGCGACCTCCGCCGGCAGGCGCGGATCACGCCGCCGCTGCAGGCCGGCGAGCAGGACGTGCTGCTCGAGAAGTCGGCGAGCGGCGATCGCGCCAGCCAGGAGCGCTTGGTCGCGGCCAACCTGGGCATGGTCATCCGCCTGGCCGAAGCACGCGAGGCACGCGGCCTCTCCGTGGCCGACCTGGTCCAGGAGGGATCGATCGGCCTGGTCGAGGCCGTGCGGTCCTTTCCCGAGGGTGACGACGCTGAGTTCACCGCCTTCGCCAAGCGCAAGGTCGGCGAGCAGATGGACGCCGCGATCGCCGCGGAAGTGGCCGCGGTGCGCGAGGCGGAGCAGCTCGTCGCCGCCGCCACGGACTACGAGCGGACTGCGGTCCTCCTGCGGCGAACGCTGCAGCGGACGCCGACCGACGCTGAGATCGCCGAGAAGCTCGAGTGGTCGGTGGATCGCACGCGGTACGTGGCCCAGGTCGTGGCTGACGCTCGGCGCCGCCACGACGAGGAGCTCCTGGCGTTCATCGATCCCGACGCCGTCGATCTCGACGACACCGTCGACGGCGAGTAAGAGCACGAACCGCACCCCGCTTTACGAACGGCACCTGGCCCTCGGTGGCCGGATGGTGGACTTCGGCGGCTGGGAGATGCCCCAGCAGTACTCGTCGATCCGCGACGAGCATCACGCCGTACGCAGGGTCGCCGGTCTCTTCGACGTCTCTCACATGGGTCGCTTCCGCCTTCTCGGCGGGGCGGTGCCGCAGTTCCTGCAGGGGCTCGTCACCAACGACGTGAGCAAGCTGCGTCCTGGACAGGCGCAGTACAACCTCCTCTGTAACGAAGAGGGCGGGATCGTCGACGACCTCGTCGTCTACAGAGCCGAGGAACAGTTTTTCGTCGTCGTCAACGCATCCAATCGCGAGAAGGACCTCGCGTGGTTCCGCGACCACGCACCCCGAGAGGTGGAGATCGAGGACCGCACCTTCGAGCAGGCGCTCATCGCCTTCCAGGGCCCGCAGGCCCAGGAGCTCATGCCGTGCGAAGGCCTTGACAGCCTGGACTACTTCGGGTTTCGTGCGGGCGTGGTCGCCGGCGTGAGCGGGCTCGTGTCACGCACGGGGTACACGGGAGAGGACGGCTTCGAGATCTTCGTCGACAGCGCGAAGGTGGGCGATGTGTGGGACGCCATCCTGGATCGGGGCAAGGCTTCCGATGTGCTGCCTGCCGGCCTGGGGGCGCGCGACGCGACCCGCCTCGAGGCTGCTCTCCGGCTCTGGGGCAACGATATGGACGAGACGGTCAATCCCTACGAGGCCGGCCTGGGCTGGACAGTCAAGCTCGCCAAGGGCGACTTCACCGGCCGCGACGCTCTCCAGAAGGTGAGAGCCGACGGCCCGCGGCAGCAGCTGGTCGGCCTGAAGATGCAGCCGGCAGACATCGCGCGCCACGGCGCCGCGGTGAGTGCCCAGGGGAAACCGGTGGGGGCGGTCACGAGCGGGACTCACTCGTTCTTCCTGGGCTACCCGATCGCCCTCGCGATGGTGGAAGCGCGATCATTGCAGGTCGGAGACAGGGCTGTGGTCGAGGTTCGGGGCAGGGAGGCCCCGGCCGAGGTCGTCCAGCTTCCTTTCTATCGAGGCTCGGCCCGCTCACTCAGCGAGAAGAAGGAGAGTCGCCATGGCTGACCGCCGATACAGCAGGACGCACGAGTGGGTGACGGTCGACGGCAAGCACGCCACGGTGGGCATCACCGACTTCGCGCAGTCGCAGCTTGGCGATGTCGTCTTCCTGGAGCTGCCAAGCGTGGGGCGCAAGGTGGCCGCACGCGAAACCTTCGGCGTCGTCGAATCGGTCAAGGCGGCGAGCGACCTCTACTCGCCGGTCTCGGGACGGATCACCGAGGTCAACGAGAAGCTCTCGGCGAAGCCCGAGCTCATCAACTCCGACCCCTACGGCGAGGGCTGGATACTGAAGGTCGAGCTCGCCGGCGAGCCGGACGACCTCCTGGATGAGGCTGAGTACAAGTCAGTGACCGAGTCCCAACACTAGTTGCCGTACCTCGTCCACTCCCCCGAGGATCGCGCGGCAATGCTGGAGGCCATCGGCGTGCGCTCGATGGACGAGCTGCTGGTCGACATCCCCCAATCGCTGCGTCTCGAATCGCTGCGGCTGCCGGCGGGTCTCTCCGAGCTCGAGACGATGGCCCAGGTCTCGGCGCTCGCCGGCCGCAACCGCGTCTATCCGGATCGACTCACCTTTCGCGGCGGTGGTGTCTACCGGCGCTTCATCCCGGCCGCCGTGGCCGCGGTGACGTCGAAGCCCGAGTTCTACACCGCGTACACCCCCTACCAGGCCGAGGCCAGCCAGGGCACGCTGCAAGCGATCTTCGAGTTCCAGACGCTGATCGCCGAGCTCACGGCCCTCGACGTCGCCAACGCTTCGCTGTACGACGGCGCCACCGCCGTGGCGGAGGCGGCGATGATGGCTTACGTCCACACCGGGAGAAACGAGGTCCTGGTATCCGGCTACGTGCACCCTGAGTACGTGCAGGTCCTCCGGGCTTTTGGCGAGGGACGGGGCATCAGGGTCCGCAAGGGCGGCGAGCCGAGCAAGAAGACGGCCGCCGTGATCTTCCAGCAGCCCGACTTTCTTGGCCTGCTCGTCGACGCCCCCGCCCTGACCGAGGCCGCGCACGACGCGGGCGCGCTGGCCATCGCGTGCGTCGATCCCATCAGCCTCGCCATCCTGGCCCCGCCGGGCGAGTACGGCGCCGACATCGCCGTTGGCGAAGGCCAGCAGCTCGGCCTGGCGCCAAGCTACGGCGGGCCGCACGTGGGATTCATCGCCTGTCGCAAGGAGCTGGTGCGGAAGCTGCCGGGACGGCTGGTCGGCACGGCCCACGATGCCCAGGGCAGGCGCGGCTTCGTCCTCGCCCTGGCCGCACGCGAGCAGCACATCCGGCGTGAGAAGGCGACCTCCAACATCTGCACCAACCACTCCCTGTGTGCGCTGGCCGCGGCGGTCTATCTCACATACATGGGTCCGGACGGGCTGCGACAGGTCGCCGACGTGAGCTTCCGGCGCGCCCACGCGCTGGCCGAGCGCCTGGGCAGACTGCCGGGTTGGGAGCCCGCATTTCCGGAGCGCCAGTTCCTCAACGAGTTTCCAGTCCGGGTCCCCAGGGCGCCCGCGGTCGTGCGCAAGCTCGCACGCAAAGGGATCCTGGGTGGCCTCGACGTCAGTCGCTGGTTTCGCGAGCTCAAGGGTGTGCTCACCTTCACGTGCACCGAGGTCAACGACGCCCGCGCCCTCGACGAGCTCGTGGCGGCCCTGGAGTCATGACCGAGCCGCTCAGCTTCGAGCTCAGCCGGCCCGCGGTCGATCCGCCGCGTCTTCCTGACCCCGACGTGGCGGGGCCGGCTCCCACCGACGTCTTGCCGCGCGAAGCTCTGCGGGCCAGGCGCCCCGGCCTGCCTCGCCTGAGCGAGCCCGAGATCATGCGCCACTACAGCCGCATGGCATCGCTGAACTACTCGATCAGCGAGAACTTCTATCCACTCGGCAGCTGCACCATGAAGTACAACCCAGTCGCCAACGAGGCGGCGGCGGCTCTCCCCGGCTTTGCCGGTCTGCACCCATACCAGGACGAAGAGTCGGTCCAGGGCGCGCTCGAGCTGATGTGGAACCTCGAGCAGGCGCTGTGCGCGATCGTCGGCGTGGAGCGAGTCACCCTGCAGCCGGCCGCCGGCGCCCACGGCGAGTGGACCGCGCTGCGCATGATCGCGGCCTTCCACGACTCCCGAAAGGAGAACCGCACCGAGGTCCTGGTCCCGGACTCGGCGCACGGCACCAACCCGGCGAGCGCGGCTTTGAGCGGGTTCCACGTGGTCGAGGTCCGGTCCGGCGCCGACGGCCGGATCAGCCTGGCCGACCTGGAGTCCAAGCTGTCGCCGCGGACGGCGGCCTTGATGTTGACGAACCCCAACACCCTGGGCCTGTTCGAACGGGAGATCCTGGATATAGCGGAGATGGTGCACGCGACCGGCGCCCTTCTCTACTACGACGGCGCCAACCTCAACGCCTTCATGGGCATCTGCCGCCCGGGCGACATGGGCTTCGACGCGGTGCACATGAACCTGCACAAGACGTTCACCACCCCGCATGGCGGTGGCGGCCCAGGCGCCGGCCCGGTGGGCGTCAAGGCGGACCTAGTGCCGTTCCTGCCCGCGCCCACAGTCGAGCGGGCGAACGGGCACCTGACCCTCGACTACAAGCGCCCGCAGTCGATCGGACGGGTGCGCAGCTTCAACGGCAACTTCGGCATGCTCGTGCGCGCCTACACCTACATCCTGGCCATGGGCGGCGACGGTCTCAGCCAGGCTTCGCAGGACGCCGTGCTCTCGGCCAACTATCTGCGCAAGCTGCTCGAGAACGACCTCGAGATGCCCCACGAGGGCCCCTGCATGCACGAGTTCGTGGCCAGCGCCCACAACCTGCACGACAACGGCGTGCGGGCCCTGGACGTCGCCAAGGCGCTCCTCGACCGCGAGTTCTACGCGCCCACGGTCTATTTCCCCCTGGTGGTGCCCGAGGCGATCATGGTCGAGCCGACGGAGACCGAGAGCAAGGCGACCCTGGACTCCTTCGCGAGCGCCGTCAAGGACATCGTGGCCCAAGCGAGGACCGATCCCCAGGCCCTCCACGATGAGCCGAAGAAGACCCCCGTAGGCCGCCTGGACGAGGTTGCCGCGGCACGCCGGATCAACGCCTACCTGCAGGGCCAGAGCGAGGACCCGGTCCTGCGCTGGAAGGCAGCCGAAAAGAGCCCCGAGTAAGGAGCTGTTAAGAGGCCGCCGGAGGCCATTTTCGTATTCAAAATCCGGTAGAATTCAACCCCTGAAGTTCTGCCCAGTTGATCCCCATGAGTTCTCCACGCTGGGAGGGCCAAAACCTCGGTAATGGCGGTTAGAAGACCCCTGCCGGAGCGTTTTCCCAGGCCCCGACCCCTAGGCGCGGACGTGGCGTACACCGCCGAGCAGATCCAGGTCCTCGAAGGCCGGGAGCACGTGCGGCGCCGTCCGAGCATGTACATCGGCTCGACGAGCTCGACCGGCCTCCACCACCTGGTGAACGAGGTGGTCGACAACGCGGTCGACGAGGCCCTCGCCGGCTATGCGCGGCGGATCGTCGTCACCCTCTTCGCCGACGGCAGCGTGCAGGTCGATGACGACGGACGCGGCATCCCGGTCGACGTCCACAAAAAGGAAGGCCTGTCCGCCCTCGAGCTCGTGATGACGCGCCTCAACGCCGGCGGCAAGTTCGGAGGCGGCGGCTACAAGGTGTCTTCGGGACTGCACGGCGTCGGCGTGTCGGCGGTCAACTTCCTGAGCGAGCGCCTGCAGGTCTGGGTCCACCGCGGAGGCAAGGTCTACCACCAGGAGTACGCGCGGGGCGTTCCCAAGGGCGCGGTCAAGCCGGTCGGCAAGACCGACCACACCGGGACCATCGTCCGCTTCTCGCCCGACCCGCAGATCTTCCCCGACACGAAGTTCGACCGCGAGGTCATCCAGCACCGCCTGCGGGAGATGGCCTATCTCAACAAGAGACTGGAGATCGCACTCGTCGACGAGGCACTCGGGCTCACGAACACCTTCTACTTCGAAGGCGGCATCGTGGCCTTCGTGCGCGCGCTCAACCGAGACAAGTCGGTCGTCAACGTGCCCCCGTTCTATGTCGAGCGCGAGATCGAGGGCACCCAGGCCGAGATCGCCCTCCAGTACAACGACACGTTCGTCGAGAACGTGGTCGCCTTCGCCAACACGATCCACACGATCGAAGGCGGCAGCCACGTCACCGGCTTCCGCTCCGCCCTCACCAACGTTCTGAACCGCTACGCCAGGAAGGCCGGGATCCTCAAGGAGTCCGATCCCAACCTCACCGGGGAGGACGTGCGCGAGGGCCTCACCGCGGTGATCAGCGTCAAGGTGCTCGAACCCCAGTTCGAGGGCCAGACGAAGGCCAAGCTCGGGAACGCCGAGGTCCAGGGACACGTCTCGCTGGCGATCACCGAAGGCCTCACGCAATACCTCGAGGAGAATCCGTCGGAAGGCAGACGCATCATCGAGAAGTCGCTGACGGCGGCCCGTGCCCGCGAGGCCGCTCGGAAAGCGCGCGACCTGGTGCAGCGCAAGAGCCTCCTCGAGTCGAGCACGCTGCCCGGCAAGCTGGCGGACTGCTCGGAGCGAGACCCGGCCCTGTCCGAGCTCTACATCGTCGAGGGCGATTCTGCGGGCGGCACGGCCAAGGGCGGCCGCGATCGCCGCACCCAGGCCATCCTCCCGCTGCGCGGCAAGATCCTCAACGTCGAGAAGGCACGCCTCGACAAGGTCCTCACGTCAGACGAGATACGCAACCTGATCACCGCGATGGGCGCAGGCGTGGGTGACAACTTCAACATCGACAAGATTCGTTACCACCGGATCGTGACCATGACCGACGCCGACGTCGACGGCAGCCACATCCGGACGCTGCTCCTGACCTTCTTCTTCCGGTACTTCCCGGCGGTGATCGACAAGGGCTACCTGTACATGGCGCAGCCTCCGCTCTTCAAGGTGTCGAAGGGCACCGGAAAGAACATGAAGGTGGTCTGGTGCAAGTCGGAGGAGGAGCGCGAAAAGGCGCTCCGGTCCCTCGGCAGGGGGGCCGAGGCGGCGCGCATGAAGGGTCTGGGCGAGATGAACGCCGAGGAGTTGTGGGAGACGACCATGAATCCCGCCACGCGCGTGCTCCTCAGGGTGACCGTCGAGGACGCCGCCGCGGTCAACGACATATTCGAGAGGTTGATGGGGCCTGACGTCGAGCCTAGGAAGAAGTTCATCCAGGCACACGCCAAGAGCGTCCGGAACCTCGACATCTAGGAGCGTCGGGTGCGAATCGCGGTTGACGCCATGGGCGGCGATCACGCGCCGGGCGAGATCGTCAAGGGCGCCGCACTGGCGGCGACCGAGTACGGCATCGACATCTCGCTGGTGGGCATCCCCGCCTCGGTGCACCGCCTGCTCGACCGCCACCCTCGACTGCAGCTTGTGCCCTGCACGCAGGTGGTCGCCATGGACGAGCACCCCGCGCATGCGGTGCGCAACAAGCCCGACTCGTCGATGTCGGTGTGCGCCCGCATGTGCAGGATGGGCCAGGCGGACGGGTGGGTCTCGGCGGGCAATTCCGGCGCCGTCATGGCCGCGGCTCTGTTCATCCAGGGCCGCATCAGAGGCATCGAGCGGCCGGCGCTGGGGTCCATCGTGCCCACACAGAACGGCTTCGCCTACTTTCTCGACGTCGGGGCCAACGTGGATTCGAAGCCTGAGTATCTCGCCCAGTTCGCGGCAATGGGCGTCGTGTACGCGCGCGAGATGCTGGGGCGCCCAGCGCCGCGCGTGGCGTTGCTGAGCAACGGCGAGGAGGAGGGCAAGGGCGACGAGCGCGTCCGCGAGACGAGCAAGCGCCTCAAGGTGTCCCTGCCCGGTTTTGTGGGCAACATCGAGCCGAAGGACATCTTCGCGGCGCGCGCCGACGTGATCGTGGCCGACGGGTTTGTCGGCAATGTCGCCATCAAGATGGCGGAGGCGACAGCCGAGTTTCTGTTCCGCAACCTCCGCGAGGAGATTCCGAAAACCCTCACCGGCAAGCTTGGCGGCTTGCTGATTCGCCCGGGCGTGCGCCAGATTCGGGATCGAATCGACTGGCGAGAGTTCGGTGGTGCACCGCTGCTCGGCATCGACGGCGTGGCCGTGGTGGCTCATGGGCGGTCCGACGCGAGAGCGATGAAGAACGCCATCCGGGTGACCCGGGACGCGGTCGAAAATGGCCTCGTCGGTAAGATTCGGGCGGAGGTTGGGAAGGCGTGAGAGACGACCAGATCCGCGTCGTCGTGACCGGCATGGGCACGGTCAATCCGATCGGCAAGGATCTCGAGGAATACTGGCACGGCCTGATCGAAGGCCGCAGCGGCGCCAGCCTCATCGAACGATTCCCATCCGAGCGGCTGACAACGAAGTTCGCGTGCCAGGTCAACACGTTCGACCCGCAGGACTACATCGAGCGCAAGGCGGCGCAGCGGATGGCTCGGTTCTCGCAGATGGCGGTGGCCGCCTCAGGCATGGCGCTTGCGGATTCCGGCCTGGACCTTGCCAAAGAGGACAGCTTTCGGGTCGGCGTGGCGATGGGCACGGGGATCGGAGCCTTCGACGACATGACCGTGGGCGCGGCCTCGTTTCTCGGCAAGGGAAGGCTGAACCCGCTCTACGCGCCGACCATCATTCCCAACATGGCGGGTGCCTCGGTCGCCATGCAGTTCCACGTTCGCGGGCCCAACACGACCGTGACCACCGCGTGCGCGGCATCGACGCAAACACTCGGGGACGCGACACGGACGATTCAGCACGGAGACGCGGACGTGATGCTCGCCGGCGGCACTGAGGCATCGCTGTGCGAGGTCGGCATCGCATCGTTCAACGCCATCCGCGCGCTGTCGACTCGCAACGACGCGCCTGAAAAGGCCAGCCGGCCGTTTGACCGCGACAGGGACGGATTCGTTCCCGGCGAAGGCGCGGGCACGTTGATCCTCGAATCGCACGAGCACGCGGTCAACCGCGGCGCCCGCATCTACGGCGAGGTGCTTGGCTACGCGACGACCAACGACGCGTTTCACCAGGTGGCGCCAGACGAGACGGGAGAGGCGCCGGCCAAAGCGATCTCGCTGGCGCTCAAAGACGCGGGGCTCGAGCCCGCCGACATCGACTACGTGAACGCGCACGGAACCTCGACGCAGCTCAACGACGCGGGCGAGACGAAGGCGTTGAAGATCGCGCTGGGCGAGCACGCGCGCAGGGTCGCGATCAGCAGCACCAAGTCGATGATCGGGCACCTTCTTGGCGCGGCCGGCGCGGTGGAGGCGATCGCCACCTTGCTGAGCATCAATCGCGGCATGATCCATCCCACGATCAATTACGAGAACCCCGACCCCGAGTGCGACCTCGATTACGTCCCCAACCAGGCGCGCCGCAAGGACGTGCGCATCGCCATCTCGAACGGGTTTGGATTCGGAGGGCACAACGCCGTGGTAGTCCTCGGCAAATACCAGGAGTAAAGCTTTGGCAGACGACACAGCAGCCGGCACCATTCTCACGCGGAACCTCCAGGAGGAGATGCAGACCTCCTACATGGAGTACGCGATGTCCGTCATCATCAGCCGGGCCCTGCCCGAGGTGCGTGACGGGCTCAAACCGGTGCAGCGTCGAATCCTGTACGCGATGCACCGGGCCGGCGCGACGAACGCCTCGCGGACCAAGAAGTCGGCCGCGTTTGTCGGCGATGTCCTCAAGCTCTATCACCCGCATGGCGATACGGCCGTCTATGACGCGCTCGTGCGCATGGCGCAGCCGTTCTCGCTGCGCTATCCGCTCATCGAAGGCCAGGGCAACTTCGGCAGCATTGACGGCGATCCGCCGGCGGCGATGCGCTACACGGAGGCCAAGCTCTCCGCGATCACGGGCGAGCTCATGGCCGACATCGAGAAGCAGACCGTCGACATGGGTCCGAATTACGACGGCTCGGAAGAGGAGCCTTCGGTGCTTCCCGCCCGCATACCGAACCTCCTCATCAACGGCGCCTCCGGAATCGCCGTCGGCATGACGACGAACATCCCTCCGCACAACCTGCGTGAGGTTGCGGGCGCGGTGAAGCACGTGGTCGACAACCCCGACGCTACGGCCGAGGACCTGCTGAGCTTCGTCAAGGGACCCGACTTTCCCACCGGCGGTGTCGTGATGGGCACGACCGGCATCAAGGCCGCCTATTCGACGGGCCACGGGCGGATCATCGTTCGGGCACGCCACTCCCTCGAGCAGGCGCCGAACGGGCGGGAGCGAATCATTGTTTACGAGCTCCCCTACGCGGTCAACAAGGCGTCCCTGGTGGCCAAGATCGCCGAGCTGGTCGCCGAGAGGAAGCTGGAAGGAATCGCCGACCTGCGCGATGAATCCGACCGCAACGGGATGCGCATCGTGATCGAGCTCAAGCGCGAGGCGAAGGTGTTCACCGTCCTCAACAACCTGTACAAGCACACGACGCTGCAGACGACGTTCGGGGTGATCATGCTCGCGATCGTCGAAGGCCGGCCGGTGGTGCTGAGCCTCAAGCAGGCCCTGCAGCTCTTCATCGAGCACCGCCGCAATGTCATCCTGCGGCGCACCCGCTTCGACCTCGAGCGCGCGCAGGAGCGCGCCCACATCCTCGAGGGCCTGAAGATCTGCCTCGATCACCTGGATGAGGTGATCAAGACGATCCGCGCCGCCGCGGACCAGGACGTGGCGGCCACGCAGCTGGAGACGAAGTTCGGTCTCAGCGAACGCCAGGCGAAGGCGGTCCTCGCGCTCACCCTGGGCCGGCTGACGCGCCTCGAGCGGGGCAAGATCGACGAGGAGTACGAGCAGGTGATCAAGACGATCGCCTATCTCGAAAGCATTCTCTCGAGCGACCAGAAGGTCCGGCTGCTGATCAAAGACGAGATGGACGACGTCGTCAAGAAGTACGGCGACGATCGGCGGACCGAGATCACGGGCCAGGAGGCGACCGAGCTTTCGGCGGAAGACCTTGTTCCCAAGGAAGACGTGGTCGTCACCCTGACCCACCGCGGCTACGTGAAGCGACAACCCCTTCGCGTGTTCCGCGCCCAGAAGCGCGGCGGCGTCGGACTCAAAGGCGCCAAGCCGACCGCGGGCAGCGACGCGCCCAGCGGCACCCGAGAGGAGGACTACGCGCTCCACCTGCTCACGACACATACGCATGCGTCGATGCTGTTCTTCACGCAGAGCGGGCGCGTCTTCCAACTGCGCGTGCATGAGGTCCCCGAGCGCGAGCGGCAGGCCAAGGGCATGCCGATCAACAACCTGATCGACATCGGCTCGAACGAGCGGATCACCGCTGTCTTCGTGCGCCCCGAGAGCGAGAGCGAGGCGCACTACATGCTGATGGTCACCAAGAATGGCTACATCAAGAAGACGGCGATGGCCGAGTACGCGAACGTCCGGCGTAACGGGCTGATTGCGATCAACCTGCAGGAAGGCGACGAGCTGGATTGGGTCACCCCGACCACTGGGTCGGACGAGGTGGTCATCGCGACCGAGCTGGGCAAGGCGATCCGGTTCGGCGAGACGGAGGTCCGCGCGATGGGTCGCGACACCCAGGGCGTGATCGGCATCAAGCTGGGCAGAGGCGACGCGGTCGCCGGCATGGCGACGGTGGTCGAGGGCGGTGACCTGCTCGTGATCACACAGCGCGGCTACGGCAAGCGGACGCCGCTCTCGGAGTACCCGCTGAAGCATCGCGCCGGGCAGGGTGTGTTCACTCTCAAGGTGACCGATCGCGTCGGCAAGCTGGCCGCGGTGCGCGTGGCTCGCGACCCGGAGGAGGAGATCCTGGTCATCACCGCCAGCGGAATGGTGCTGCGCACTCCGGTGGGGGCCATTTCCCGAATCGGAAGGCAGACCCAGGGCGTGATCGTGATGCGCCTGGCCGCCGACGATCAGGTCGTCGCCATCGCCCCGGTGGCGGGCATCGAAGAGGGCGACGGCAAAGAGTGATCCAGGACCCCCTCGACGTCGGCTGGATCGGCATCCCACTGCTGGTCGTCGGTGTCGTCGCGATCGTCGTCGAGCTGGCTTTGGGTGCGGTCTGGAGCGCCCGCGTCGCAGCCCGGGCCCAGCTGCTCAGCGAGCGCCTGGCCGCGCAGCAGGAGGGTTTGAGGGCGGACGTCGAGCGCCTTCGGGCCGCACTCGCGGAGACGGAGGTGCTGTGGCAGCCATACGGCAGGCTCTTGCGCTGGCTCCAGCATCCGCTGGTCATCGCTCTGCTGCAGTCATTGGCGCGAAGGCGCGCAGCAGCCCGATGACGCCCGAGGGCACGAAGGTCCAGGTTCCCAGCGAGGGCTTCGCGCAGCAGGCGGCCGAAGACGCGGTGGCGAGGGAGCGGGCGCGAATGGCTCGCGAGCTTCATGACGGAATCGCGACCGAGCTCGCGGGGGCGATCTCTCTCTTCAAGGTTTACCTGGAACATCACAAGCAGGCGCCGGACGAGACGCTCCAGAACGTGTTCGAGATTCTCGAACGTTCGCTCAAGAAGGTCCGTGAGTCGCTCGCCGAGCTGCGCCCGGCCTCGATCGGCCCCGGCGGAGTCGTCGGGGACGTGCGCCGGCAGGCCCAGGAGTTCGCCCGGCTGTACGGCATTCGCGTCGAGCTCTCGAGCAACGGCGCCGAGGACCTGCTGTCCGCGCAGCATCGTGAGGTTGTGGCTCAGATCGTGCGTGAAGCCCTGACCAACGTGCGGCGCCATTCGGGATCGACCATCTGCCGGGTGAAGCTGGGCTTCGCCGCGCGTCCGTTCTTGATCGAGGTGTCGGACGAGGGACGCGGATTCGCCGGGACCGGCGCCGGTTACGGGCTCATGGGGATGCGCGAACGGGCCGCTGGCATCGGGGGCCGGCTGGAGATCGTGAGCACGCAGGGTCGAGGCACCACGGTTTTCCTGTTCGGGCCCAACTAGGAGGCGCGGGAAAGGGCCGGCGGGCCTACCAGGTCATTCGCTTCACCTGGATCGCCGGGAACATCAGGTCGTTGGCGTTCACTGAGCGCAGCTTTTTCGCGACGCTCTCGACCCAGGCTCGTGCCTGGTGGTCGTCCGTGTTCATGGCGCGCGCGATCTCCTGGCTCGAAAAGCCGTGGCCCAGTAGATGGGCAACCGCCGTCTCCGCGTCGTTGAGCCTGCTGAGCGGTCCCCGCAAAGCAGCGACCATCGGAGCGAGGCTCAGGCCGAGCGTGTACGCGTGGGTGACGTCGTCGTCCGTGTACCAGTGGTCTCGCCGGCAGCCGATGATGAGCAGGCCGATCGGCCGCTGGCCAATCTCGCCTACTGGCGCGTAGAGGAGCGCCGGCCAGTCCATCTCCCAGTCGTACTCGTTGGTGGCCTCGTCGTCTCTCTCGACGACCGAGTTCATCACCAGCGGCTTTCGCTCGTAGAGGGCGCGTCGGGAGAGCGGCATGAGGGGATGGCTCTCCAGGAACCGGCGCGAGATCTCGGAGGCGGCGATCGGCTGGAGGCGGCCTCCGCGCAGGAAACCGAGGAGCCAGCGGTCGTGGCGGATGATGCTGAGGGCCAGTCCCAGCCGGCGCCTGGCTTGCTGAAGGTCTGGGAGCTGGCCCATGGCGGCAGGTTATGGGGGCGCCGGGATCCTGACCTCATCACTGGTTCAGCGTTTCCTCAAGAAACCCTGAACCTGTTACTTTGCGGTCGGGGATCGGGTGGCGTGACCGCCAAGCTGCTCGTGGTCGATGACGAACCGCGCACCGCGGAGCTGACCGCGGAGCTCCTGCGGAGGGCGGGCTACACGGTTGACGTTGCGGCGAGCGGCACCGAGGCGCTCGAGCGCGTGCGATCGGGATCTCCCGACCTGATGCTGCTCGACTACGAGATGCCCGACATGGAGGCACCCGAGGTGCTCGACTCGCTGCGGTCGGGAGGGGAGCGGCTGCCGTTTCCGGTGATCATCCTGACCGGGGCGCGGCATTCGCCGGCCGACCAGGTCGTCGGGATCGAGCGCGGCGCCACCGACTACATCGTCAAGGGCACCGACCGACAGGTCATGCTGGCCCGGGTTCGTGGGGCTCTGCGGGAGCGCGCGTCGGCGCCCGGAGCGGTCGTCCGGGGCAGGCTCCACATCGACGCGGCGCGCGGGCAGGCGCGCCTGGGCGACCGGCACCTCAAGCTCGAAAGGCGGCCCCTGCTGATGCTTCAGCTGCTGGCCAATCGTTCCGGCGAGGTGGTGCCGCGGTCGGAGCTTCTGGAGCGGGTCTGGGGCAGCTCGTACACGGGATTCGAGCACAGCATGGAACAGGCCGTGCACCAGATCCGGCGCGAACTGAGGGAAATCGGCTGGATCGAAACGGTCCGCGGAATTGGCTACAGGCTCGTCGTCCAGGGCTGAGCTCGCGGCTGCCTTGCACCGGCTCCGGTCGACGCTGGCGCGGGCGCGAACCGAGCTGGAGGTCGCGCAGGCGGACGGCGAGTCGGCGCCGGCCGACCGGTTGCTGGATGACCTGGGTGAGGCATTGAACCTTCTCGGTCAGGTGGAGAGTGTGGCCTTCGCGATCGTCTCCGTGCTGGTGGTCGACGACGACGAGCGCCTGGCCGAGCTCACCGCGCGCAGCTTGCGCAGGCTGGGTTATGAGGCCGAGTCGGCCAGCCGGCTGCGAGCACTGAAGCCGGGCGAGGTTGTCGTCTTCGACCTGAGCCTGGCGTCCTCGCTCAACGCCGAAGAGAGGTCGGCGCTCGTGGCCGCCCGGCCGATCGTCGTCACTGGCGCCGCGGATCCGGCGTCACGCGCCATGGCCGAGGATCTTGGCGCGACTGATTACCTCATCAAGCCCGTCGAGAGTGCGGAGCTGGCCGCGGCAATCAATCGCCACGGTGCCTCGGGGCCGCGCTGAAAGCCAGGTTTGCCCGCTGACGCCCTCTCCCCTTTGGCGGGGAGAGGGGTGGCGGGTTGTTACCACGTCACGCGATAACAAACGCTCGTGCGGCCGGGATGGGTCGCTTTTCGCCGTTCAGCCGGCGAAGGGCGGCAGCGTGACGGTGAAGACCGCACCGCGACGACCGCCCTCGTACTTCGGCGATTCGCGCAAAGCAAGCTCGATTTCTTTGGATCGAGCTCGTGGCCGAGCCATGCCCAGTGCGCGAGAAGCAACCTCGTTCAGGTCGATTGGCTCGGTGGCGTAGCTCACTCGCGGGGTGGCGCCTTGAGCGAGGCTGCGCAGGACGGTAACGGCATCGTTGACTGCGTCCGTCGCCGTTTCCACCGCCTCGCGGTCGACAGGATCGAGGCGTCGCGAGTCGATCTCTTTTAGGTATCCGACCGCCGTCGCCACGTGATTCCGGAGGTTGTGAACCACGCCTTCGACGGCGCGGCTATGAAATAGGTGGCGGTCGGCATCCGACAACTCAGACTCGAGCACTCGCCTTACCCGTCGGCCCGCGATCGTGTCTGTGAGAGCTAGCGCAAGCAAGAACACGATTGTTGCGAGCGTGTAGCCCAACAATGACCCATCCAGCAGATAGGTTGTGACCAAGGAGGCAAGCGCGAAATACGCAAAAGCTGCATAAAACTGAGCTGTGAAATTGTGCCGGATGATGCTAGGGATTGTCTCCCCGCTTCGAAGAGATAGACCTATCCCGACGAGAATCCAACTCGTTAGGTTGATGACGATGAGCACGATTAGGCGTGCCTGGATCGACAGGTCCCCGCCGTGGGCCAGATTGGCGCTGACAAGCGCACCCAAGCACGCATAAGTTGCCGCCATTACTGCATTGCCTAGTAGTGGCCAGTGGCCCCGTCGCGCCATTGGAATTCCTAGCGACATGCCCACGATCGTTGCGCTCAATGGGTTCAGCAGTACTGCGCCGGTCCCGATCGCGATCCCTGACAGACTCAGCCGACCACGCTCGATGCGAACATCGACCGCACTCAAGAGGATCAGGACGATGACGAGATAAACAACCAGCACGACGTCATCCGGATGTTCGGCAATGTAGGTACGTGACATGTACAGGGAGCCGATGGTCAGCATGACCAGAACTGCTAGGTATCCATACGTGATGGTGTTCCGGATCACAGAGTTATTGGTAAGCTGCGCGGCATCCCGAAGGCTGCGCCGGATCAACGGAAGTACCGGGTGCTTGTCGTCGACGACAGCATCGTTCCGCGTACGGCTGCGCGTGCGATGCTTGGATCGGCACCGGACTTTCGCTTCGTCGGTGAAGCTAGCTCAGGCGCAGACGCCCTTGAGGCGGTGGACGCGCTCCGGCCCGACCTCGTCTTGATGGATGTACATATGCCAGTTATGGACGGGTTGCATACAGCCAAAGCCCTCCTCGCGAAGCATCCAGCGACCAAAATTGTGGCTTGGACTGTTTCCGAGTCCAGTGATGACCTCCTGCGGATGATGCAGGCCGGGTGCGCGGGATACGTTCTGAAAGATGTCGGGCCAACTGAACTGCATCGTGCGTTGCTCGCTGCGCTGCGCAGTGAGAGTCCAGTACCGAGACGGATGATCCCCGAAGTGCTTAGGAGGGTAGCCGAGGCGACCCCCCTGGCTCGGGGCCCCCAGGTGTCTCTCACATCGAGGGAGATGCAGATTCTCAAGGGTGCCGCCAAGGGGCACACCACTAAGCGCTTGGCCAAGGACCTAAACCTCCGTGCACCTTCGATCGAGACCCACTTACACAACATATTCAAGAAGCTAGGCGCCGGCAACCGGGGCGAGGCGGTCAGCGCTGCACTCAAGCTCGGGCTGATAACGCTCAACGATCTCTAGCCGCCTCCTGGGAATCCATGAGACGGGGACATGGCTTTCCATGAGCCACCCTCGGGGTATTTGACGATTTCAACTTAGACGGCACCACGAGACACTTGGGCTACCGAAAGTGACTTGGAAGAAGCTGCTGCAAACGAAGGGAATCTAGAGGATAGGAGGGAGTTTCGAACGTGGTGCGCATGTTCAAGCGACTGCTGCGGGGTGGTTCCCGGCAGAGAGTCGTTGGTCAGTGGATTTTCTAGACTAGTTGCTTTGAGTCCGCCACCTGGCGGACTCTTGCGTTATCTGGGCTCGGGGCTAGAAGGCCAAGTCTAGAATTCCAGGGTCTTGACCCCGTTCCGATCGTTGCCGTGGGCGGCGCAGGTCTATCTGGCCGGCGTAATCGCGGCTGGCGTGGGGGTCGTCGGCCTGGGATGGATCGTCCATCCAGTGCCAGCGACAGCTGCGGCATACGCGACCCTCCTATATCTCGGAGTCGGCACCCAGATTGCCGCTTTGCGTCCTATCCCATGGCGACGAGGACATCAGTCGGTCGTAGATCCATTGCTAGTCGCGACCGGTCTGTTTGCTCCGGGCGCGGGTGTTGCGATGGTGGCGTGGCTCGCCGTCTTTGATGGGCGTGTCCCCGGGCGCACCATCAGTTGGTGGGCGTTCGTCTTTAACCGGGCAATGTCTGCAATCCAACACGTGATTCCGTCGCTTGCTGTCGCGGCGATACCCGAGACCACGACGACGTGGTGGGCGATTCCGCTGAAGACGGCAATTTACGTCCTAGCTTCAGTTGGCCTGAACTACATGCTCACGGCCTTAGCGATGTCCTACGTCAACCGAGCGTCGCTTCTCACAACTCTGTTCGAAAACGTTGGCGCGTCAACGTTATTGGCGACACTCGCCCTGAGCTTCTCGGGCGGCATTATCTATGTGCTTCTGCACACCCCAGTCGGTTACATCATGGCGCCCGGGCTCTTCGGCTTTGTGTTGGCGGTCAGGGGCAATGTGGCCGACGCTCAGAGGCAGGCGCTCCTGAAGGACCAGACGCTGGATCTTGCCGCGCAAGCGTTGGATGCCCGCGACCGATATACGGAGTCGCATTCCATCCGCGTCGCAGAGCTTGCAGGACGACTCGGGGAGCAGCTTGAACTTGGTGATCGGGAGTGCGAGCTCATACGAACAGCTGGCGCGTTGCACGATCTAGGAAAAATTGGTGTGCGCGACGACATCCTGAATAAACCTGGCCCGCTAAGCGAAGAAGAGTGGGAGATCATGCGCCGACATCCGGATATTGGGGCCGACATGATCGCACAGCATTCAGCTCTGAGAGAAGTTGCGCCGATTGTGCGACATCACCACGAACGCTGGGATGGGTCGGGATATCCTGCGGGCCTGAAGGGCGAAGTAATACCCTTCGGAGCCCGAATACTTACGGTGGCCGACTCATACGACACGATAACCGGTGCCCGTCTTTATCGGCCGTCGCTGATGACTCCGATAGAAGCCGTCGAAGATATCAGCGGACGCGCGAGTAACTGGTACGACCCAAACGTGGTTGACGCATTGAGGGAATTGCACGGACTGAAACCACTGGAAGTGGTTGACCGTCCGGAGATTCCCAGGCGAATCAGTGCGTACCGTGTACTCCGAGCGAACCCCGGATTCAGCAGCCTTATCACTGCAATTGGGATCTCCGCGCTGGGTGATCCCCTGACTCAGGTCGCGACGCTGGTCACGATCTATTTGGCGACGAACGATCCGCGATTCGTCGCCCTCGCGTTCATCGCCCAAGGTGTCGCCACAATCGCAATAAGCAGTGCTCTCGGTGGTTTGGCTGACCGCCTGCCCAGACGGCCACTGATTGCGGGACTAGAAGCCTTGCGGGCCGGAGTGCTGGTTGCGACACCGTTCATAATCCATGACCGCTGGGCTCTCATCATTCCAATCATCCTCTTCCTGTCTGCAATCAACGCAGTGGTCCAGCCCGCGCGGCAGGCTGCCGTGCCGAGCCTGGTGCCGCTCGGGCATGTCGGTAAGGCGAATGCGATGATCGCTGCGACCACCATGCTCAGCGGTGCGATCGGTTTCGGTCTTGCGGGAACCATCCTGGCGCTGGCTCCGAAGTCGATTGACATGCTCTTCATTGTCGACGCGATAACGTTCGCACTGGCGGCCGCAGTTGTTGTGGGCATCCGTAACTTGGGAGGAGGAGCGCCTGCCTCATCGTTGTCAGGCGCCCTAGCGCGTACGTGGTCCGTGGTTGCACTTCGGCCGCATCTGGTAATAGGGGTCATCGCTGCGTTTCTCATACCGATCAGCTTTCCAGCGCTTGTATCGCTGGCCTATGCTCGCGGAGGGGAGACTTACGGTGGCCAGTTCTACTCCACTTTCGAACTCGTCCTGACTGCGGGCATACTGGCCGGCTCGCTGATCGTTTCGCGGTTTGTCTCTATCGGATCCATGCGTACTGTGGGCGCTGGGTTGATGCTTACAGGAGCCTTCTCCCTGGTAATCGCTATGGGTCTCACGCCGTTGATGATCGGCGCAGCCCTTTTTGCCGCCTCCGTTGGCAATCCCATTTACGCGGTAGCAAATCAAACAGCCATCGTTGAAGCGGCGCACCCAGCGATCCGGGGCAGCGTGATGGCCACGAGGTTCGGCCTTGTACAAACCGCCAGCATTATCGGAGTAGCTGTTGGAGGCTTCCTGACGGAGCAGTTCAGCGCGACTGCAGCATATGCCGTACTCGGCGTCGGGCTACTTCTCCTCGCTATGTATGCCATAGCCGCTGGGCGGAGCACGACCAACCCGCTGCACGGCGCCGCTTACGAGGAGGCCGCTCTCCGGCAGGCCAACACCTAAGCCGGTTCGGGTCCGAGTAGCTGTCGTCATACTGCGAGTGATT
>WNGA01000166.1_pt1 | contig 115884 bp, 113 predicted proteins | sample 5400061 | NCBI WGS metagenome assembly WNGA01 (sample SAMN13153366, study PRJNA577476) | soil metagenome | isolation source: 100 cm soil or saprolite under grassland replicate 2 | place: USA:California | collected 2016-06-15 | reverse complement strand
GACGATCATTCTCGAGAAGTCGAGCCACAGGCTCGCTCCAGTCACTAATGAAACCGAACCGGAAGGACCGGGCTCGGCGCACCCTACGGCGGGTCATCTCCACGGTGGGGGATTTCCCGAGGGGGACCTTAGATGTCACCCGGACCGGCGCGGAGAGGCGCCTCTTGCCGCTCCCCTGGGCCAAATGCCCAATGCTATGCCGGCAACGGTGAGAATCCCCGAGGCGGCGAGGACGGCGACCTGCGTCCAAGTAAGCCATAACCCGAACACGGGTGCCGCCCCGCTACGGAAATCTTCGGTAGATGGACACGCAAAGGCGAGGTCCCGGAAGCAGGAACTGGACGATGGCGAGGCCCGAGACGAGAACGGCGAGCGACGCAGCGACGACCTCGAGGCGCATCCACAGCGTCATTGTCCGAATCTAGACATGCACCCCAGGCGACGCAACAGCTGCCCGCCGAGTGTGATGTCACGTGGATCCGGTTTCAAGTGGCGCTCGGTCTTCCAGTGGCGTTCCATCGGGGCGGGAGAAGCGGGGTCCGGCGTCGGTCATCTGCAACCGGAACCCGCCGTGGACCATCCGGCGGTGCCGTCGCCACAGCAGGAGGAGGTTCGACAGCTTGGTGTGGCCGCCGTCCGTCCAGTGCACCGCGTGATGCGCATCGCACCACGGCGCCGGGCGGTCGCATCCGGGGAACCGGCAGTGGCGATCCCTTACCACCACGGCCCGCCGGAGTGGGGCCGGGACCACCGGGGTCTTCCTCCCCACGTCGAGGGGCTCCGAGCGGGCTCGGGTGATCACCCTGGTCACGGAGGCATCGCAGGCGATCCGGCGGGCCGACTCGGGGGAGATTGTTCCGGCCTCGTCGAGATCGCACCGTCGGCCGGCCCTGCCCTCCAGGGCCTCGAGATCCAGCACGACCGTGAGGTGCGGTCGCTCGCCGCCGACCACGGGGCGGTCCGAGCGGTCGAGGTGCTGCCGGGCGATCTCTCCCAGGGCGTCGCACCGGCGCTGGGCCGGGGTCCTGGGGTCCTCGGACCCGTCCCGGGCGGACGCGTCGGTCACGGACCGGAGCGCGGTGATCAGGGTCTGTCCGGTCTCCGGGTCGAGGTTGCCGTCCACTCGGACCATCCCCTCGAGGGTGGGGGACACGTGCAGCCCCCGCCGGTCGTAGCGCTCGGAGTCCGCCCGTGCGGCGGCCTCCGCGTCGACCATGTCCTTGAAGTGGGCCACGGCCCTCTGGAGGTCCCGGGCGGGAAGGGTCCGGGCCGCGTCGACGAGCGTGGCCTCGACCTTGGAGAACTCCTCGGGGCTGGCCTCGTGGGCGGCCACCAGCTGGCCCACCACTGACGGCGAGACCTCTCCGTCGTACAGGGCCTCCCGGACCTCAGGCATCGCCTCCAGTGCCCGGGCCGCCCGGACCTTGTTCGCGGCCTCCGACCACGAGGCCTGGAACCGGTGCTCCACCCAGGAGGTGATGGACAGGTGGCCCGAGTCCGCGTAGCTTCCCCGCCGCTCGACCTCGGCGAGCGTGCGGGCGCTCTCGGCGTCGATGACCCCGGAGGCCCGCCGGAGCTCAGACAGCCGGTCCTCCAGCTCGGTATCGGACAGGTGGCGGAGGTCCACCGCCCGCAACTCGTCGAGGCCCGATCGAAGCGTGCTCATGACCGTTCAAGTATCGAACAGGCGTTCGATAGGGACAAATGGCACAGTCGAGTCATCTTTCGTCACCCGCAGAGCCTCGAATCCATCCCCCAACCGGGGGCGGGAAGCGCCGTGATCACGGCAGAGACCCAGGACGCGAGCCGAGTGAATGCCCGGTACGAGAGAACGACCCGGCGAACCGCGCGAAGCCTGATCAGGTCGAGGGCGCGGGCTGGTCTGAAGCTGGCCCGCCGTCGCCGTTCGGGAGGGCGCCCGGGAAGGTCCAGGCTTCATCCAGCTTGTCGACCGGCCATCGCTCTCGCTGTCTCGTCGCCAGCTTCTCCATCAGGGCGATCGCCGCCGGGTCCTCCTCGGCGGGGCGCCAGTCGACGACGTGTGCTTCCACCGCTCGTCGCCAGATGTCCAGGCCCCGGTCGGTGCGGATGATCGTCAGCGTCCAGCCCTCCCGCTGGCCCAGGCCGCCGAAGGAGATGTCGGCGTGCTCCGCCGCGAAGTCGGGGCACATCTCGCAGCCGGGGCGTGAAAACCGGCGGGCTTCCTTCAGCGGCACGTCGTGGACGTCGCCGTTCGTCGTGTACACGATGACCTTGCCCTTCACGTTGATCCGGGCGATGTCCTCGTACTTCACGCCCAGCTCGCCGTGGATCTTCTGCTCCATCAGCCCCTCGTACGTGAATGACTTCGAGCACAGCAGCCCGAACGTCCACGCGATCTTCTTGCGCCACTTGGCGACCCGGCGCGACTCCAGGGCGCCGGTCACGCTGGCCATGCACGACATCCCCACCAGCGCCATCTTCGACAGCCCGCGCTTGGCTCCCTCGATCAGCGCCATGGGGTTCGCGGAGTACGTGTACCGCGAGCCCGCGGTCGCCAGCACCCCGGGGACGTCGGTCACGATGGCCGGCTCCGCGTCCCACGGCCGTTCGTCGGACAGCCGCGAGGTGGCCACGCCGTCGAGCTCGCCGTTCTCCAGTCCCCAGATCAGCAGCGCGCTGACCACGCCGCCGTCCTGGCCCACCGCCAGCACCCGAGGGTCGGCCGCCCGGGCCAGCACGATCGACTGGTGGACGCCGATGACCTCGTCCACGGAACGGGTCCGGCCGAACAGCATGCGGTCGATCTCCGGCTCCCATTCCCGGAACCGGGGGCAGCCCCTGGTGCAGATGTCGCACCCCCGGTCGCCGTGCGTGCAGTGGTCCGGCGGCCCCTCCTCCAGGTGGAACGGGCGGTACGCGCCGTTGTGCCCCGTTCCGTCGTCGTGGTCGTAGCCGAGGACGTGGAACGGGCAGACCACCACACAGGCTGAGCACCCGGTGCACAGGCCGGACGTGACGACCTCGTGGTGCAGGTCGCGCCACTGGGTCTTGTCGGCGGAGGTGGGCACGAGCCGTCAGTATATGGATGCCCGCCGCCCGCGAAAGGCAAGCCCGCTGACCTCGTTGCCCGTAGTACCTTCCGTCCGCGAACCTGAGGAGGGAGAGGCATATGCGACGATGGCTCGGCCTGGCCGTGGTGGCGGTGGTCGTGATGCTCCTGGGTGCGGCGTGCAGCTCTTCGAGCGATTCGGGCGACGAGGGCGGCAGCCAGATCACGATCGCCGGCGACAAGGCCAACGACCACGGCTCCAAGGATGCTTCGGGGATGAAGTCGATCGAGGTCGAGGCCGACAACTTCTACTTCGAACCGACCACGCTCACCGGCACGGCCGGGCAGACCCTGGAGATCGAGATCAGCAACGAGGGCAGCACCGTGCACAACTTCTCCCTCGACGACCAGAACCTCGACCAGGACATCGAGAACGGCAAGAGCGCCACGGTGACCGTGAGGTTCCCGAGCTCGGGAGTGGTCGAATTCTACTGCAAGTACCACAAGTCGAGGGGCATGGTCGGCCAGCTCAAGGCCTCCTGACCCTCCTCGGGAGGCGCCGGGCGGGGAACCGGGGAGCCATCACCCGGTTCCCTGCCGTTTCGTCGCGTTGGGCGCCCAGCCGTCGCTCTACGCCCGCGAACCCGAAGCTACCCTCGTCGCGTAGAAGGATCGGACGGGGCCCGAGGGGCTCTAGGGGTCGATGCGGGCACGGGGACGAATCGGGGCGACGGTGGCGCTCGGGGCGCTCGTGGCGCTCGTGGCGCTGGCGGGCGCATGCACGTCGGGCGGCGAGCGGCAGCGAGCAACCCGGGGGCCCACCTATCACCCGACCGGGCGGCTGGTCGCGCTGGTCGGCAGGTTCGGCGGGCACATCGTCCTGCAGGACGTGGCCACCGGGAACACGATCGACATGACGCTTCCCGCGGTCTTCGGCTCCTGGGGAGCGGCCTGGCGAGGCCCCCGCGGCCGCCTGTACGCCATGCCGCTCGTGTTCGACGCCACGGCTCGCTCACAGCTCTATCTGGTCGGAGGGAAGCAAGCACCGAGGCGGGTCGGTCCGTCGCTTGCCGGGGTCATCGGCTTCCAGGTGACGGCCGGGTACGCCGTCGCGTGGGCGTGTCCGGGCGTGTTCCTCATGGACCTGTCCGACCCCTCGGGGTGGAAGCGGGTGTCGCCCGGATGCGGGGCCGCGATGTCGCCGGACGGCCGGCGCCTGGCCTTCGCGACCGAGTCCGCGCTGTGGGTCATGGACGTTCCGGACGGGACGCCCCGCGAGGTCCTGCGGTTCGCCGACCTGGACGAGCTGGGCCGGGCCCACATCCAGCATCGCTCGCTGGAGCAGGTGTCCTGGGGGAAGGGCGGGGTGGCGGTGGCCGTCGGTGACACCTCGCGGGGCGCCGTGGCCATCTGGAACGACGACCGGCCGCCGGTGGTCGACGTCCTCGGCCCGGTTCGTTTCGGCGAGATGCGGTGGCAGCCCGGGGGGGACCTGCTGGCGTTCGTCGACTACGCGCCTGGCGGCGAGCTGTTCGCGCTCGATTCCCGGACGGGGGAGGAGCGGCTGCTGGCGGAGGTCGGGGACTACGAGGGCCTGGCCTGGTCGCCCGACGGCCGTGTCGTGGGGGCGGCGCTCAGCTTGAACATGGTGGCGCTGGTCGACCCCGGCGCCGGCCGCGTCGGGACGCTGGTGACCCCCGGCATCCCGGTGGCCTGGCTGCCGAACGCGCCGTGATGCGCCCGCTGCGACGGATCCGCGCCGCGCCGGGAGCGCTCGCCCGGTCGCTCGTCCGGCTGGGGCGGTTCCCGCCGCTCCTCGGCGCCGTGATCGGGGCCGGCGCGGTGGTGGGCATCGCCGCGGCCACGGGCCCGATGGTGGTGTCCTCCGCCGGCAACGCGGCGATCGCCGAGCGGATTGGAGGTCCCGACGCCCCTCCCGTCGGGCTCCGGACCCAGGCCAGGATGCCCCTGAGCTGGGACCGGGTGGCGTTCCGGCTCCCGCTCATCCGCGAGGGACTGCGCTCGCTCCCGGTCGGTCCGCCGCTCGTCACCGTCCTGGGAGCGGACTCCGCGAGCCTCGCGACTCCCCGAGGCTCGGCGCCGGTCCAGATGGTCACCCGCAGCGGGTTCCTCGACCACGTGACCAGGGTCGGTCGAGGCCGCCCGGAAGGGCTGTGGGTCCCCAGCTCCGCGGCCCGGCGGCTGGGGCTGGGTCCCGGCGGGACCGCGACGCTCGACGTCGGCGGCATCCGGACCAGGATCCGGGTGGCCGGGGTGTACCGCGACATCGACCCGTACCACGTCCCCGCGTTCTGGACGCCCGTCATCACGCGGATCGCACCAGCGTCGCCGGACGACGATCCGCCTCCGCCGCTCCTGCTGGGCGACCTCCGGCCGTTCCTGGACGCGGAGCATCGCGTGCTGGACGAGGGGACCGTGGAGATCCAGGCGGCCGTGCCACCCGGCCTGTCGCTGCGGGAATCCCGCAGGGTCGCCGCCGCGATGGGCAGCGTGAAGGACGGGCTGATCGACCCCGCGTCCCCGTACTACCGGGCCTTCGACGTCGCCGACTCACTGCTCCCGGCCCTGGTGGCGCAGGCCGACGAGGCCGTGGCCTCCACCACCCAGCCGGTCCAGGCCATCTCGCTGGCGGGGGAGCTGGCCGCCCTGATCCTGGCGGGAGCCGGCGGGATGTTCCTGGCCCGACGGCGGAGCGTGGAGTTCGCGCTGTTGTCGTCCAGGGGAATCGGGTCGGGCGCCCTCGTCGGCCGGACGGCGGTCGAGGCGTTCCTGCCGGCCGTCGCGGGCGGCGCCCTGGGATGGGTCCTGGCGAGGGCGCTCGCGTCGCTCACCGGGCCGGGCGCCCCGGTCGACCGCGCAGCGGTGGCCTCGGGCGCGGCCCGCGCGGTGCTCGGAGCCGTCGCGGCGGCGGTCGTCGTCGGAGTCTTCACGGCCGTGGCGGTGCGGGCGGACGCTCCGGATCGGCGGACCCGCGGACGGGCCGCGGCCGGCTTCCCCTGGGAGCTCGTCCTGCTCGGGCTGGCCGGCGCCTCGGCGTACGAGATCTTCACCCGGGGAACGCAGGCCGTGGACACCGCGACGCTGCAGCCACCGCGGCTCGACCTGCTCGTCCTGGCGTTCCCGTTCCTGTTCGTGGCCGGCAGCGCAGGGCTTGCGGTGCGGCTCATCCGGCGGGCGCTCCCGCGGCTGCGGCGGGCCGCGGCGACGCGGCGGCCGTGGGTGCAGCTCACCGCGGCGCGGGTGGCGGGCTCGCCCCGGCTGGCCTCCGTGTTGATCCTCGTGGCCGGCCTGGCCATCGGCGTGCTGACGTACTCGAACGTGCTGGCCGCGTCCGTGGGGTCGACGGCGGACGCCAAGGCCGTCCTGTCCGTGGGAACCGACGTCGTGGCGACGACCGGAGCCCTCCCCACCATCCTGGGGAAGGCCCCGTTCCGGTGGTCGCCGGTCGAGCGGGTGCCGGATGTGACCCTCGACCCCGGAGGCACGCAGGTCGACGTGGTCGCCGTCGACCCCGGGTCGTTCGCCCGGGCCGCCGCGTGGATCGGTCCGTTTTCCGGGCCGCCGGGCGCGCTCCGGGACCTCGACGCCGGGGGGCCCGTTCCGGCGATCACGGTGGGGGCGGGGCTCCCCGAGGGGGCCCGGCTGACGCTCAACGGCGGGGCCGTGGCGGTGCGCGCCGTCGCGTCGATGGACGTGTTCCCCGGGGTCCAGCCGGGCAACCCGACCCTCGTCGTCGACCTCGACCGACTGGCGGCCGCCAGTCCCGCACTCGCCGGCGTCTCCCACTCCTTCGAGCTGTGGGCCCGCGGCGACCCGGCCGACATCCTCCCCGCGCTCCGCCGGGAGGGCTTCGACCCGACCTACTTCGTCACGGCGAAGCGGGAACGCGCCTCGCCCGGCTTCCAGGCGCTGTCGTGGACGTTCGGGCTGTTGCAGACGTTCGGCGCGCTGGCCGGGCTGCTGTCGGTGCTGGGCGCGGTGCTGTACCTCCAGGCCCGGCAGCAGCAGCGCGAGGTGACCTACGCGCTGGCCCGGCGCATGGGGCTGAGGCGGGGGGAACACCGCCGGTCGATCGCGCTCGAGCTCGGCGCGATGCTGCTGGCGGCGTACGTGATCGGTGCCGGCTTCGCCACTGCCGCGGCCGCGATCGTCCACGGGAAGGTGGACCCGCTGCCCGCGCTGCCGCCCGGCCCGCTGTTCCGGGTGCCGGTCCCGGCGCTGGTCGCGGTGGCGGCCGCCGCGGCGGCCCTCGCGTGGGCCGGGGCCATGCGAGTCCAGCGCCTGGCCGACCACGCCAACGTCGGTGAGCTCCTCCGCCGCGCCGGGTAGCTAACCGGTCGGGTCGCCTTCGAGCCTCGCGGGCTCGATGGCGTCGCGGACCTCGATCACCTCGGACACGCCCGCGAGCTCGAGCACGGCGCGGATGGGGGTCTCGGTGGGAACCACGACCCGGAGGGTCTGCCGGCGGGAGCCGAGCCGGGCGGCCAGCCGCAACAGCAGGGAGACGCCGACGCTGTCGAGATAGGTCGTCCCCGTGAGGTCGACGATCAGCTCCCGGCTGCCGTTGGGCACGGCCGCGGCGATCGCCGCCCCGAGCTGGGCGGCGTTCGACATGTCCACGTCGCCGTGGATCCCGACTACGGTCTGTGCTCCGCGCCGCTCCACCTCGACCCGCGCCAGCTCGGTCACCGGGCCAGCCCCCTGCGCATCCGCACGACCGTCCCCCCCTCGCCGCTGTCGACCTCGACGGAATCCATGAACCCCCGCATGAGCGGGATGCCCCGGCCGCCCTCGTCGACGGACGGCGGTCGCCAACCGCCGGTGTCCCGGATGGTCACCTGGACGGCGTCGTCGACCCTGGCCAGCTCGACGTCGAGCATGCCCTCGCGCGCGCCGTAGGCGTGCTGGATCACGTTCGCACAGGCCTCGCCGCACGCCACGAGGATCTCATGCTCTGCCGCAGTCGTGGCGCCTCCTTCGCGGAGCCACCGCCGGACGGTGCGGCGGAGCGGGGCGAGCACGTGCGGCTCCGCGGGCACGCGCATCCGCAGGGCCGCCCCCATCGGGATGGGGCGCAGTACCAGCAGGGCGACGTCGTCGGCGCCGTGGGCCCCGACGAGCGTCTCGATCAGCCGGTCGCAGAGTTCGTCGAGATCGCCGTCCACATGCGTGGCCACTTCCTCCAGCAGACGGGACATGCCGTCCCGGATCGAGGTTCCCCGGCGCTCGACCAGCCCGTCCGTGAACAGCAGCAGCGTCGAGCCCGAAGCGAGGCGGTCGCCGGCCTCGTCGGGCTCGGTCGTGAGCTCCACCCCCAGCGGCGGCGAGAGCGCCTCCTCCAGGTAGGTCACGGTCCCACTGGGATCCACCACCAGCGGGGGCGGGTGGCCGGCGTTCGCGAAGCGGATGTCGCCGGTCTCCGGATCGAACACCAGGTACAGGACGGTGGCCATGTCGGCCGGCAGGAGCCGGGCCATGAGCCGGCGGATCCGGCCCACCACCCCGGCCGCCGAGCGCTCCTCGAGGGCGAAGGCGCGGAGGGCCATGCGGATCTGTCCCATCGCCGATGCCGCCCGAAGTCCGTGCCCGGCCACGTCGCCGATGGCCACGCCGACATCCCCGTTCGGCAGCTGCACGACGTCGTACCAGTCCCCGCCCACCTCCATGCCCGCGGTGGCGGGGACGTAGCGGGCGGCGATCTCGATCCCCGGGATCTCGGGGAGCCGCTCGGGCAGCAGGCTCCGCTGCAGCGTCTCGGAGATCCGGTGCTCGCGCTCGGCCTGCTTGCCCTCGGTGACGTCCTGGACGGTCCCGACCATGCGCAGGGGCGTCCCGTCCGGGCCGACGTTGAGCCGTGCCATCCCCAGCAGTACCCGCTCGGTGCCGTCGCGCCGCACGATCCGGTACTCCCGGGCGGGCAGGGCCCCCCCTCGGCCGCCGCGGAGGACCTCCTCGACGTTGCGCCGGATCCGGGCGACGTCCTCGGGGACCACCAGCTCGAGGGCCTTCTCGAACGACCCGTCGAACTCGTCCGGTTCGAACCCGTGGATCCGGTACATCTCCTCCGACCATGTCACCCGGTTCTCCGGGATTCGCCATTCCCAGCTTCCGATGCGGGCCAAGCGCTGGGCCTCGGCCAGCTGGCGCCCCTGGTACTGGAGCCGGCGTTCGGCGTCCCGCCGCTCGGCGACCTCGCTGCGGAGCCGCTGGTTGGCCGTGGACAGCTCGGCGGTGCGCGTACGGACGCGTGATTCGAGGAGCCCGGCGGCGCGCTCCAGCTCCTGTTGCGCCCGGATCCGGCCGGTCACCACGGCCGCGAAGAAGAACGAGCTGAACGCGACGGTCGCGTTGAAGGCCTGCAGGGTGAGCATGCGGCCGAACAGGCTCCCCTGGGCGAACGGTCCTGAGCTGTGGGCCGCCGCCCACGTGGCGACGGACGAGACGATCAGTGCCGCCGGCGCCGCGCCGCGCTGCTGGAACCGCCACGCGGCGTACCCGACCAGGGGGAGGACGAGGAACAACAGGCGCAGGTTGGACTGCGAGACCCACACGGCCACGACCGTGATCAGCAGGAACAGGCCCGCGGCCTCCGCCCGCCGGGCCCACGACACGGGCCCAAGCCGGCGGCGGGCGAACTCCCCGAAGCTCAGCAGGAAGGGGGCCACCACGAGGACGCCCATGGCGTCGCCGGTCCACCACACGGCCCACGTGGCGCCGAACTCCGACCAGTCCACGGCGCCGGAGGCCGCGAGGGCCACGGTCCCGATCGTGGCGCTCACGAGCATGCTCCCCAACGCGCCGAGGAAAACGATCGCGATGGCGTCGCGCTGGCGATCGATCTGACGCCGGAACCCGACCCGGTCGAGGAGCGTCGCGGCGAGCAGCGGGGCCAGCGTGTTCCCGGCCGCGGTGGCCAGGGCGACCACCACGTCGCTGCTGAGCGGGGCGTTCACCGCGAACGCGGCGACCGCGACGCCGGGCCAGACCCGGCGCCCCAGCACGAGGAAGGCGACGACCGCGATCCCTGTCGGCGGCCAGAGCGGCGTGACGTTCTTCTGGACCAGGGCCAGGCGCAGGCTGAGCCGCGCCGCGACGTAGTACGCGACGCCGACCAGCAGGGCCAGGACGACGGTCCGGAGGACGTTCCGGGCGGGGTCGTCCGCCGGCCGGCCCCCGAGGCCAGGCGTGGCCCATCGACGGGCGTGATCACGCACGACAGCCGAACCAGCGGGGCGCACGTGGAGAGCGTAGCCCCAGGACGGAAAAGCGTGGCGAATTGCGAGCCGCTAGATGGCGAACGACTTGCCGCAGGTGCACTCGTGGGTGGCCTGCGGGTTCACGACCTTCAGGCCGCCGCCGAGCATGAGGTCGCGGAACTCGAGCGTCGAGCCCTGGAGGATCGGCGCGCTGCGCGGGTCGACCACCACGCGGAGGCCGTGGGCCTCGAGCACCTGGTCGGCCTCGGCCGGGGCGTCCTCCAGGTCCATCTCGTACTCGAACCCGTCGCACCCGCCGGCCACGATCCGGATGCGAAGCACGGCGTCGGGGCGGCCCTGGCGGCCGGCCACGGCGCGCACGCGCCGGGCGGCCGGCTCGGTGATGGTCAGGACGGGCGCCTGCGTCTCGGTGCTCACGCGTTCCATGATACGAGCCACGCAACGTGTCCCTCGCCGCCGCCTCGGGTTCCGGGGATGTCGCGCACCCCTCCACTACCATGGCTTGCGCCATGGAATCCTCCCCGGGCGACATCGCGGCCGCTCTCCGCGCGGTACTGCCGCCGGCCCCGGCCCAGCTGCCCCAGGGGTTCGGCCGCCCGGCCGGCGTGCTGCTGCCGCTGGTGGCCGGGCCCGGGCCGCTATCGCTGGTGTTCACGGAACGGACGGCCGAGCTCTCCCGGCACGCGGGCGAGATCTCGTTCCCGGGGGGCATGCCCGAATCCGGCGACCACGGCCTCGCCCACACCGCGTTGCGCGAGGCGCACGAGGAGATCGGCGTCGCGCCCGAGGCGGTGGAGATTCTCGGCGCCCTGGCGCCGCTCCCCACCTTCGTGACCGGCATCCTGATCGTCCCGTTCGTCGGCCTGCTCCACGAGCGGCCGGAGTTCACGCCGAACCCGGCGGAGATCGCCGAGATCATCGAGGCCTCCCTGGCCGAGCTGGACCAGGCGGAGGCCGAGGTCGAATGGGACATCGGCGGGCGGACGTGGACCGGGCACACCTACGATGTGGGCGGGAAGGTCATCTGGGGGGCGACCGGCCGAATCCTCAAGGACTTCCTCGACCTCGTGCGAAGGGAGGCGCCGTGGATGCTGCGGACCCGAGCCGCGTAGACGAGCCGACCGGCCCCAGCGAGTACACGGGCCGCGACTGGCCGGCCGGCGTGCAGGACCCGCAGGACCCGAGCGTCCGCGAGCTGCGGGCCATCCTGGGCGACGCCCGGACGATCGCGGTCGTCGGGCTCAGCAACGACCGGACCCGCGACGCCTACGACGTCGCCGAGTACATCCAGCGGAAGGGCTACCGGATCGTTCCGGTGAACCCGAGCGAGACCGAGGTGCTGGGGGAGAAGGCCTACCCGTCCCTGCTGGACGTCCCCGAGAAGGTCGACGTCGTCGACGTGTTCCGGCGGGCCGACAAGACACCCGAGATCGCCCGGCAGGCGGTCCGGATCGGCGCGAAGGTGCTGTGGCTGCAGAGCGGGATCGTCAACGAGGAGGCCGCCCGCATCGCCACCGAGGCCGGGCTCGACGTGATCATGGGCGTGTGCATCCGCACGGCGAAGCGGCGCTTGGAAGGGGAGGCGTAGATGCAGCGATGGGAGTACTTCGTGGGTCCGCTCCTCGAGCACAACCCCGGGGAGATCCTCAACACGTTCGGGCAGGACGGCTGGGAGCTGGTGACGGTCCTGCAGATCGAGAACCCGCAGGGCGGCCGTTCGCTGGTGGCCTATCTCAAGCGCCCGCTCGCGTAGCGGCGGCGGGCCGCATGCCGACCACCGAGGCGCTCGGGCGGGTCCTGGCCTGTGCGGTCGTGGTCCTCGCCACCGCGTGTTCGAACCCGGACACCGTCCCGCCCCCATCATTCTCGTTCCCCTCGATCTCGCAGCCCTCGGGCACCATGCCCGGCAGCCCGGTTCCGTCGCCGCGGGGTGGCGAGTGGGTGACCTACCACCACGACGCAGCCAGGAGCGGGTTCGCGGAGGGACCCTCGCTCGCTGGCGTGCGGCAGTCCTGGGTCTCGCCCGAGCTGGACGGGGACGTCTATGCCGAGCCGCTGGTGGTCGACGCCCGGGTCATCACCGCGACGGAGAACGACACGGTCTATGCCCTCGACGGCTCGACGGGGGGGATCGTCTGGAAGACCAACCTCGGCACCCCCGTCGACAGCTCCACCCTTCCCTGCGGGAACATCGAGCCCACTTCGGGGATCACCGCAACTCCGGCCATCGATCCGTCGACCGGGTTGATCTACGTCGTCGCGTTCCTGGCTCCGGGACGCCACGAGATCTTCGCGCTCCGCGAGCGAACCGGCGAGGTCGTCTGGCATCGACCGATCGACCCGCCCGGCATGGACCCGCTCACGCAGCAGCTGCGGTCGGCGCTGGCCCTGGCCAACGGTCACGTGTACGCGGCATTCGGAGGGCTCCTCGGCGACTGCGGCGAGTACCACGGGTGGGTGGCCGGCGTGAGCTCCGACGGGAGCGGAGACCTGCTCGACTACCGCGTGCCGACGGAGAATCGCGGTGGCATCTGGGCCCCCTCCGGGCCGGCCGTCGACGATGCCGGCAACCTGTACGTCGCCACGGGGAACAGCTCCTCCGCCGCGACCTTCGACCTGGGCGACAGCGTCATCAAGCTGTCACCGGAGCTCGAGCCGATCGACTTCTTCGCGCCGGAGAACTGGGCCCAGCTCAACACCGGCGACGTGGATCTCGGGTCGGTGGGGCCGGCGGCGCTCCCGATGGGCCGCGTCTTCCAGATCGGCAAGGAAGGGGTGGGCTACCTGTTGGACGGTTCGCACCTCGGCGGCGTCGGGGGCGAGCTCTTCCGCGACCAGGTGTGCGGCGGCTCCTTCGGGGGGACCGCTCACACGTCCGATTCGGTCTACGTCCCGTGCACGGACGGGCTGGTGGCGCTGGCCGTGGCCGGTGACGGGCGGAGCTTTTCGCAGCGCTGGCGATCCCAGGACTTCGACGCCGGTCCACCCATCGTCGCCGGCGGACTGGTGTGGACGGTGGACCTCTCCTCGGGCGCGCTGGTCGGCCTGGACGAGGGCAGCGGCGACGAGGCCATGCGACAGGACCTCGGGGACGTCTCCCACTTCGCGAGCCCGTCCTCGGCGTCGGGGTGCGTCTTCGTCCCGACCCTCCGGACGATCACGGCGCTCTGCGCTGGAACGACGTGAACCGCGACGATCTCAGGTCCCGCGGAGGACCCGGCGCAGGAGGTCCTTGGCGCCCGCCACCAGGTACTCGCGATCGATCCCGCCCTCGTACAGGACGGCGTGTTCCACCGTCCCGTGGATCGCGTGGTCGAGGAAGGTCGCCGTCAGGACCGGATCGGTGGCGTCGAACGCGCCGGCCTCTGTCCCGGCCTTGATCCCGGCCGCGAACATGTTCCGGAGCTTGCCCGAGGCGTCGCCGAACAGCGCCGCGCTCTGCGGCTGGAACCCGTCCCGGGCGAAGACCTGGATCAGGTCCCGGTGCTCGAGCAGGTAGTCGATCATGCTCTCGACCGTCACGTCGGCGAGGGCCCACCAGTCGTCGTGCCCGACCGTCGTGTACAGCTGCAGCGCGCGGGACACCAGGTCGTCGACGAACCGCTGCTTCAGCGCGCCGAGCAGCGCCTCCTTGGAGTCGAAGTGGAGGTAGAACGTGCCCTTGGCCACGCCCGCGGCCTCGGTGACGTCGGAGATCGTGGCGTTCGGCAGGCCCTTCTCGGCAAACACCCGCCGCGCGGCCGCCAGCAGGTCCTCCCGCCGCTCGTCGGCCGGCTTGGCCACCCGCCGCCGCGAGGCCTCTCCCCGATCGACCGCCGCCCGCGCCATCACGCGCAGTCTACGGGCCGGACCGGCCGGCGGGTTCTGCATGCATGGCCAGGGCCCGGCGGACGCTACTCAGAGCAGGGCTCGATCGAGGACGGCGGCCAGGAATACCACGGGGAGATAGACGAGCGAGTACCGGAAGAGGCTCGCAGCCGCGTGTGACGTGGCATCGCGGCGGAACGATCCGGTCCGCCTGAGCAGCTCCGCCCCCAGGAGCGCTGCCACGGCCCCGAAGATCACGCCCAGCCCTCCCCACGCGAGCGGCGCGAGACTGACGGCCACCGCGGCCGCCGCATACCGCAGCATGCGTCGCGCGGCCTCGGCGGGCGGAGCGACCGCGGGCAGCATCGGCACTCCCGCCCGTCGGTAGTCCCGTCGCAGGAGGGTGGCCAGCGACCAGAAGTGCGGCGGGGTCCACAGGAAGATCACGGCCGCCAGGGCAAGCGCTGTGCCGTCGAGCCCGCCGGTGGCGGCCGCCCAACCGACCAGTGGGGGAAAGCACCCGGCCGCCCCGCCGATGACGATGTTCTGTGGAGACCGAGGCTTCAGCCACCACGTGTAGACCAGCACGTACCATGCCGATCCGGCCAGGGCCAGGCCGGCCGCCAGAGGGTTCGTCGCCACCATCAGCCAGGTCCCCGCGAGGACGTTCAGCAACAGGCCGAAACCGACGGCCTGCGACGCGGCGAGTCGCCCGGCCGCAACGGGCCGGTCGCGCGTCCGGACCATGACGGCGTCGAGATTTCGGTCGATCGCGCAGTTGATCGCGTTCGCCCCGCCGGCGGCCAGCGCTCCACCCCCGACCACGGCGATCAGCGGACCGAGGGACAGCCGGCCGCGGTCCCCGGCCAGGAACCCACAGGCACCCGTGAACAGCAGCAGGGACACGATCCGTGGCTTGGTGAGGGCCACGTAGTCCGCGGCGAGCGCGAGGAGGTCCTTCCGGCCGGCCGCCGCCTGTACGCTCACGCTCACCCGACTCCCGTGCCGTTCACCGACGCGTTCCGCGGTCCGTCGATGCGGCGTAGACTCGGGACCGACATGCGGTCCCTGTACGACCGGTGCGTGCGGTGCGGGATCACGGTTCCATCGGGGCGCTCGGTGTGCCGGAGGTGCAATCCCGCCGACCTTCCCAGCCCGAGCCCCTCCCAGTACCATGCCATCGTCTACCTCACGATCCTCGTCACGCTGGTGCTGGCCGCCGTGTTCCTGCTCCTGCGAAGCTGAGCGACTCCGAGTGGTGACCTCCGGCGCCCGGGGGTCACGGATGCCGGCCATTGCCCCACTGCCGGCCGGTGTCCGCGAACCAGCCCACGCCGCCGGCCACGAACAATGCCGCGCCGATGGCCAGGAGCCACGTGCTGATGATCGCGCCGAGGACGAGAGCCACTCCCGCCAGCGACAGCACGAATGGCCAGATGGTCGGCGTCACGTGGGGCTCTTCCTCGGCATGCTCCTCGGACCGCGCCTCGCGCGCGGTCGCTCGAACCGCCCGGCGAACGAACAGCCCGATGAAGGCGAAGCCGGCGGAGCCGACGACGAACAGCAGCGTGCCCACGTACTCGTGACTCGTGGAGCCGTAGATCAGTCCGGCGGCGACGAGGAACAGCGCCAGCCCCAGCACGACGCGCGCGTACAGGCTCACGTCGTCCCCTCCCGCACGAGCTCCCGCCGCGCCCCGGAGACGGTCATGGCCCTTTGGGGAAGACCGAGGGCAGGAGGGAAAAGGCCAGGTACAGGGCCACGGAGACGATCACCACGAAGTGCCAGTAGATGGCAGCCGCCTCTGCCGGCTCGTGCCGGACCATCGCCAGGCGACCGGTGGCCGAGCGAACGAGAACCAGGACGAGGAACACCACGCCCCCGGCCACGTGCGCCAGCGCCAGCCCGGTCATCATGTAGAAGAGCGACGCGTAGATGCCCTCGCCGATCCCGAAGTCGACCTGGGCGTAGCCGAACAGCTGCAGCGCCACGAAGGCCGCGCCCAGTACCAGCGTGGTCGCCAGCCACACCGAGAGGCGCCGGTCGTCGCCTCTGCGGATGGCGCGGACCCCCATCTGGAGGAAGAAGCTGCTGGCGACGAGGAGGCCGGTCATGACGGTGGGGATCCCGGAGCCCGGCACCGTGACGTCCTTGGGCGGCCAGGACGGCTGCGAGGAGTAGCTCATCGCGTAGATGGCGAAGAACGCGGCGAAGAACATCGCCTCCGAGGCGACGAAGAGCACCATCCCCAGCACCGGGCTGCTCGTCCCGCGGACGGCGCGTTCGTCGCTCGCCAGCTCGGCCGTGCTCATGTCCCATCTCCCTCAGCGGCCGTCCCGGCGACGCGCGCGTCGTACACGGGACGTGCGGAGCCGATGGCCGGGAGCCGGTCGAAGTTGTGCACGGGCGGAGGCGAGGTCGTGGCCCACTCCAGCGTGTTCCCGCCCCACGGGTCGGCCGGCGCCGTCCTCGGCTTCCGGAGCGTGGTGATCACGTTCACGGCGAAGATCGCCATGGAGACGGCGATGACGAACGCGCCGGTGCTCGAGATGAAGTTCAGCGTGTTCCACCCCCGGTCGGGCGCGTAGTCGGCGATCCGGCGAGGCATGCCCTGCAGGCCGAGCATGTGCATGGGGAAGAAGGTGAGGTTGAAGCCGATCAGCTGCAGCCAGAAGTGCCACCGGCCGAGCCTCCCCGACAGCATCCGTCCGGTGATCTTGGGGAACCAATAGTAGATCCCGGCCATGATCCCGAAGACCGTCCCGCCGAACAGCACGTAGTGGAAGTGGGCCACCACCCAGTACGTGTCGTGGATGGCGAAGTCCATCGCCGGCGAGGCCATCCACACGCCGTCGAGCCCCCCGATCAGGAACATGGCCACGAAGCCCAGCGCGAACAGCATCGGGGGTTCGAACCGCAGCTTCCCCTTCCATAACGTGGCCAGCCAGTTGAAGAACAGGACACCCGTGGGGATCGAGATCATCTCGGTGGTGATGCTGAAGAACGGGAGCTCGACGGCGCCCGTGACGAACATGTGGTGGGCCCACACGCTGAAGGACAGGGCCGTGATCAGGAGGAAGGCCAGGACCACCCCCCGGTAGCCGAACAGGGGCTTCCCCGAGAACACCGGGATGACCTCGCTCACGATGCCCCAGGCCGCGAGGATCAGCATGTACACCTCGGGATGGCCGAAGAACCAGAACACGTGCTGCCAGTAGAGCGGGCTTCCCCCCTTGGCCGCGGAGAAGAACGTGGTCCCGAGGTGGCGGTCGGCGAACAGCATGATGAGGCCCGCCGTGATCACGGGCGTGGCCAGCACGACCAGCAGGGACGTGGCCAGGGTGCTCCAGCAGAAGATGGGCATGCGCATCATGCTCATGCCCGGCGCGCGCATCCGGAGGATGGTCACGATGAAGTTGATCGCCCCGAGGATCGACGCCGCGCCCACGAGCAGGAGCCCGGCGATCCACAGATCCTCCCCCGTCCCCAGCTGCTCGGAGAGCGGGGCGAAGCTGGTCCAGCCCCCAGCGGCCGCTCCACCCTTGGCCACGAACCCCGAGACGATGGTCAGGCCCCCGACCGGGAGCAGCCAGAACGACAGCGCGTTGACCCGGGGGAACGCCATGTCCAGCGCGCCGATCTGGAGCGGCACGAAGTAGTTCCCGAACCCCGCCAGGGTCGGGAAGATGAACAGGAAGATCATCAGCGTGCCGTGTTCGGTGAAGACCTGGTTGTAGGCGTGGGCGGACAGGAACTGCTGGCCGGGGCGGGCCAGCTCGGACCTCATCAACAGCGCCATGATGCCCGCGATGACGAAGAACGAGAACGAGTTGACCAGGTAGAGGATCCCGATCTTCTTGTGGTCGGTGGTGCTGAGCCACTCGAGCACCCTGCGGCGGTGTGGCTCGGGCGCGAGGGGCTTCGGCCTCGTCTGGATGACGGCCATCTACCGCTCCTCCTGAGGCGCCGGTCCCGGGTCGCTCGACACTGTTCGGATCCCCATCACTTCACGATGAACGCGCCGGCCATGGCCACGCCATGGACGTCGCACTGGAAGTAGTACCGGCCCGGCTTCAGCTTCGTCGTCGCGGTCACGTCGAAGCTCCGGGTCGCGACCCCCGGGAACCTGCCGGTCTCGAAGTATTCCCCCTTCTTGGCGATGGCATCCTGGATGCTCGGCCAGATGCCGAAGTTGTGGTCCACGCCGTCGTCCAGGTTCGTGACCGTCAGTGACAGGGGCTGTCCGGCCGGGATCGCGATGCAGTTGGTGTTCCACGTGGTGTTCTTGGCCGTGAGGTGGACGCTCGCGCCGTTCGGAGAGCAGTTCCCACCGATCGCGTGCAGCGTCTTGTCCTTCACCCAGGCCGCGTAGTCGGTCGGGGACACCACCTTCACCACGAAGGTCATCCTCGAGTGCCACAGGCCACAGAACTCCGTGCACTGCGCCTGATAGGTCCCGATCTTGTTCGGGGTGAACGTGAACGTGTTGGGGTGCCCCGGGATCGCATTGCGCATGAACAGGAACGCCGGGATGTAGAACCCGTGCATGACGTCCCGCGAGACGAGCGTGACGTGAACCGGCTCGTCCACGGGGAGCTCCATCTCCATCGGCTGCTTCAGCGTCCGTCCGGTCGTGAAGATCCCCTCGTTCAGGTAGTAGGCGGTCCATTCCCACTGGAACGCCTCCACCCGGAGGTTCAACAGCGGAGGCTCCTGCTTCTGCACGTCGGACAGCGTCCGCTCGCCGAACGGGAACAACACGGCCACCAGCACGGCCCCGAAGGCGAAGAACCCGACCAGAGCCCGATTGCTCCCGAAGACCTGGGGCGGGGCCTCCTCGTCCCGCTTCCGGTACCGGATGATCGAGTAGATCAGCAGCCCCTCGACCAGCACGAACACGAAGGCGCCGAGGCCCAGGATGATCAGGTAGAGGTTGTGAATCTTCTGCCCCTGGTCCGTGGCTCCCTGCTGGGCGCACGCGGACAGGAAAAGGGCCCCGGCCCCCACTCCGGCGAAGAGCCGCCACCTTCCTCGCATTCCGGCTACGTCACGGTGAACTGGACGACCATCCCCCGGGCCGCATGCGCCTTTCCCTTGGCTTCGGGGTCGCCCAGGTTGCCCGTCTCGAAGCAGGCGAACACGTAGTTCCCCGGCGGAAGGTCGAACACCTGGGCCTTCGTGGACCCGGTGGCCACCTCACCGATCTCTCCGAAGGAGAGGAAGTCTCCTTCGGCGTCCGGCCCCTTGGCCTTCGCGTCGGAGATGACGTCGTCCTTGGACTTCCCCGACGGGAGCGACAGCAGGATCATCTCGTGGAGGATGTCCAGGTTCTCCCGGTTCGAGAAGTTGATTGTCATGTTGCCACTCGGGATCGACGTCGGGAAGCCGTGGTACCGGAACTTCTGGACGGAGACCGAGTAGGTCGGCGGCCCCTCGTTCCCTCCACTGCTACACGACGTCGCCAGGACGATCAGGGCCGACGTGAGCGCCAGGACGACACCGACGCCCGGTGAGAGCCTTCCCGTGGAGCTTCTCAGCCGCATGGGCACCTCCTCGCCATGTCCTCGACTGCGGCCCGGCCGGGCGCGGAAGACCCGACGAGGCCCAGATGACGCCGTCTACCGTTGCGTACCACAACGACGCGCGCGTCGGAGCGCCGAATGCCCCACGTGAACGAACTGTCATGAACGGGCCCTGTGAACATGCTAAACACCGGCCCCGGATGACAAAACCGTCATCTTGGCGGCGCTCCGATTTGCGACGCCTCGGCCCGGGCCCCAAGCTAGGACGGAGATGTCCGTACAGGCATCGTGGAGTGAATCCGCCTCCGGTCCCCAGAGCCGGGCCGATGCACCGGCTCGCATCCTCCTGATCGACGACGAGCCTCGGATCCAGAACTTCGTGGCGCGAGGCCTGAAGGCGCAGGGATACGTCGTCGACACGGAGACGGATGCGGTCGAGGGCCTCCGGGCGGCAACCGTTCATCCCCACGATCTGGTGATCCTCGACCTGCTCATGCCGGGCCTCGACGGCGTATCGCTCCTCCGGCGCCTGCTCGAGCGCAGGCCCGGCCAGGCGGTGATCGTCCTGTCGGCGGTGGCCGAGCCCGCGTCGAAGGTCGAATGCCTCGAGCTCGGAGCCGAGGACTACCTGGCGAAGCCGTTCGTGCTGGACGAGCTCCTCGCCAGGGTCCGGGCAAGACTCCGGCGGTTCACCGACACCACCTCCACGAGGATCTGCGTCGGCTCGCTGCGGCTCGACCTGATACGCAGGGAGGCGGACAGGGGCAGCGGGCCGGTCCCGCTCGCCGAGCGCGAGTTCCTGCTGCTGCGGGAGCTCATGGGGAACGCCGGGGTCACCGTGTCGAAAGAGCGGCTGCTCTCTTCCGTGTGGGGCTACTACTTCGACAGCGGATCGAACGTCGTGGACGTGTACGTGGGGAGGCTCCGCCGGAAGCTCGGGCCCGAGGTGATCGTCACGGTGCGGGGAGAGGGCTACCGGATCGATGGAGTCTGACCGCTTGGAGTGGCCCCTTCGAAGGCTCCACTGGATCGACGTCGCGTGGATCGCGTTCGCCGTCGCCAACCTCGCGGGAATGTTCGTCTTCGCGGAGTGGGAGACCGTTCCCTTTCACTTCATCTGGGTCAGCCTGACGCTCCTGTACGGGTTCCGGGTGTGGGCGCTCCGACGGACGATGGTGACCCTCGTCGCGGTGATGGTGGCGACCGCGGGGTTCATCCTGATCGACGTGTTCCGGGAAGCCCAGCCGGCCGACGAGATCACCGAGGTCCCGTTGATGGCGGCGATGTTCGTGGCCATGGTGTGGCACGCCCGGCGCCGGGCCAGCGCCATGGAACAAACGCAGCGGATGTACGAGGCGAACAGCCGGCTGCTCGAGCGAGAGCGTCAGTTCATCCAGGACGCGTCGCACGAGCTCCGCACGCCGATCACCGTCGCCCTGGGCCACGCCGAGCTCATCCAGAAGGGCGCCGATGATGCCCTGGTCGCCGAGGACGCCAACGTGGTGGTGGACGAGCTCATGCGGCTGCGCCGGCTCGCCGAGCGCCTGTTGCTCCTGGCGGCCTCGGAGCATCCTCACTTCCTGCGCAGGTCTCGGCTGGACGTGGAGTCGACCGTCGTCGACACCGTCCGCAGGTGGACGCCGGTCGAGCGGCGTTGGGTCCTCGGCGAGCTGGAGGAGGCAACGGTGGACGCCGACCCCGACCGGTTGGCGCTGGCCCTGGACGCCCTGATCGAGAACGCCGTGAAGCACACCGGCCCGGAGGACTCCGTCACGTTCTCGGTTCGGCACCGGGACGGCATGGTGGTGATCGGCGTGGCCGATACGGGAACGGGGATCTCCCCGAGCGACCTGAGCCGGATCTTCGACCGGTTCGCGCGGCCGGATCCCGGCCGGAGCCGCGAAGGTGGGGGCGTCGGCCTCGGCCTGGCCATCGTGAAGACCGTGGCCGAGGCGCACGGCGGCTGGGTGGCGGTGCGGAGCGATCCCGGGAAGGGGAGCGTCTTCGAGCTCGCCGTGCCCATCTCCGGCCGGCCCGCGGCATCCGAATCGGCACGCGCCGAGCTGGGCACGGGCAGCCTGATCGAACAGGAGTAGGGGACGGGGGAGAGGGTCGGGCGACTCCTGATGCCGATCCCATCGACGATCGTCGCCGCGACCCGGCACCCGGGCGCGGCCACCGTGCTCGGGTCCTGGCAGTTCGACCCCCTGGTCGTGTCGGGGATGCTCCTGTCGGCGGTTCTCTATCTGCGCGCCGTGCGACGTGTGTGGCGCACCCACAGCCCGTCGGCGTTCCCCCGTCCCCGTGTGATCTCGTTCCTGGCGGGACTGGCCGTCCTGTACCTGGCACTCCAGTCGCCCATCGACACGTACGCCGACCAGCTGCTCTCCGACCACATGGGCCAGCACCTGCTGCTCACGATGGTGGCGGCGCCGCTCCTGGTTCTGGGCACTCCGGTGACCCTGGCCCTCGCGGCGACCTCGGCGCGGAGCCGGAGGCGATTCCTGCTGCCGGTCCTGCACAGCCGGATCATCCGGGTCGTCGGCTCTCCCCTCTTCGCCTTTGCGCTGTTCGCGCTCGTGATGTGGGGGTCGCATTTCTCCCCGGTCTTCGATGCCGCCCTCCGGAACGAGACCATCCACTCCCTCGAGCATCTGGCGTATCTGTCGTCGGCGCTCGTATTCTGGTGGCCGGTCGTGGGCATGGATCCCAACCCCGCCCGTCTGTCGCATCCGGGTCGCCTGCTGTACGTGTTCCTGGCGATGCCGGTCATGGCCATCCTCGGCCTGGCCATCTACAGCTCGGACCGGCTCCTCTACCAGCAGTACGGGGCGGCGAGCCGATCGATCGGTTTCTCACCGATCGCCGATCAGCACCTGGCCGGGGCCATCATGTGGGAGGGCGGGATGCTGGTCATGGTGGTGGCCCTGGCCCTCGTACTCCTGGACTGGATGCGCCGGGACGAACGCGAGGCGGAGCGGGTCGACGCGCGGCTTGCGCGTGCCCCGGGAGCCGGAGCCGTCGGTGAGCGGCTCGGGGGGCAAGCCTCGACGTGAGCGACCTTCGGATCTCCCGTGCAGCCGAGGTGGGGCCCCCCCCGATCCGGGCCACGCGAGGGTGGATCCGGGTGGCGCTGGTCTTCGTCCTGCCGGTCGTCTTCATCTCCCTCGCGGTCTCCGTCCTCAGCGTGGGAGGGTCCCGGGAGGACACGATCGGCATCGCCGACTACTCCGCGCCGCCGGTCCCGGAGGATCGCCTCGCCCCGAGCTTCACCATGCCGAGACTCGGGGGAACGGGAGCCGTCTCGCTCGACGACCTCTCCGGGCATCCCGTGGTCTTGAGCTTCTGGGCCTCCTGGTGCCCTCCGTGCCGAGAGGAGGCTCCATTCCTGACGACGGCATGGAACACGTATCGGGCGGCAGGGGTGCGGTTCCTGGGCGTGGATCACCGGGACGCCCGGACTGCCGGTCTGTCCTTCACGCGACGCATGGCGAGCCCCTATCCGAGCGTCTTCGACCCCGGCGGCGAGCTCGCCGGCAGATACGGGCTGCTCGGCATCCCCACGACGTTGGTGATCCGGGCAGATGGACGGATCGCCTACCGGATCACGGGCAGAGTCGACGCCACGAATCTGAGCTCGGCCCTGAAGCGGCTCCTCGGCTCCGGCTGACCGACCCGCCTCGGGGCGGAGTTCTCCGAATCGGATCCAGCGCTCTTATCTGGCTCTTGGGCCGCGTCCAGTGGCCTCCGATCTTCGACCGCTTTCATCTCAGGTGTCGAAGAACCGACCTTTCCGAAAGGGGCACGAGATGATCGATCCGGCTTCGGTGGGTGACTGGATCCAGGCGTCGCTGATGGTGGGGGTCATCGGAGTCGTCGGCGCGCTGTCCGCGCGGGGGCTCCGGGAAGAGCACGAGTGGTCGAGTGGAACGGGCGAGCTGACCAGGACGCCCTGACCTCGTCCGCCTGGGCTATGCTGCCGCCAGGCGGGTCGCTTCGTTGGCCGACCCCGCCGAGAGAGGATCTCTGCGCGGGAACGGGGGCCGGTGCCGATGCTGACTGCTTCTTCAACCTCCCTGGTCGGGGCGGGGTGGGTCACCGCCTGGCTCGTTCCGGCGCTGCTGGCCGTCCTCGTGATCGTCGCCATCTGGTTCGGCCTGCGCTGGGCTTACGCAGGGGATCTGGCCAGTCTCGGCAGTCTCCCCCTGTTCGCCGCCGTCTCGCGGGGGCATCTGCGATCGGTGGCCCGTTCCGCTCGGCGCGTCGAGTACCCGCCCGGAGGGGTGGTGACCGAGGAGGACAGGTTCGGTGACAGCCTCTACGTGATCGAGACCGGCACGGCCGGGGTGAGCGTGAAGGGAGATCACAAGGCGACACTCGGCCCCGCCGGATATTTCGGGGAGGTGGCCGTGATCGACGGAGGCCCCCGAACGGCCACCATCACCGCGGAGACCCCCCTGTCCACACTCGAGCTTCCCTCGGATTCGATGCAACGACTGCTGGACAGGGATCCCGCCTTTCGGCGTGGCATCTTCCTCGGCCTGCAGGGGATCCTGCGCAACGTGGGCGCACCCGTCCCCGAGGACCCCGGTCCCTCCGTCGATCGGGCGATGCTCACCGATCTGTGTCGGCGGTTGCGGGAGCTGCAGCCCGCCGACTGGGCCCAGCCTCGCTGTTCGCCGCGACGGTTGCTCGGACTCTCCATCCCACGTCGCGAGTAGGGAATCGCCGACGGATCCGCTGCGGCCTGCCGGGCAGAGCCGGGGGCGGTCCTACACGAGCGCCTGCGCGAGATCGGCCACGAGGTCGTCCGGGTGCTCGATGCCGACCGAGAGCCGCACCAGGTCGGACGGGACCTCCAGCGGGGAGCCCGCCACGCTGGCGTGCGTCATCGGCCCGGGGACCTCGATGAGCGACTCCACGCCGCCCAGCGACTCCGCGAGGAAGAACAGCCGGGTCCGCTCGGCGATCCGCCGGGCCCGCTCCTCGGAGCCCGCGAGGAACGACACCATCCCCCCGAAGTCCCGCATCTGCTTCGCGGCGACCTCGTGGCCGGGGTGCTCCGGCAGGCCCGGATAGTAAATGTGCTTGACCATTTCCGAGGCAGCGAGGAACCCCGCGACGGCGCGCGCGCCTCGGCAGTGAGCCTCCATGCGCACCGCCAGGGTCTTGATCCCCCGCAGCGCGAGGTAGCAGTCCATGGGGCCGGGGACCCCGCCCATCGAGTTCGTCAGGAACTCGACGCGCTCGGCGGCCTCCCGATCGTTCATCACGACGGCCCCGTTCACCAGATCCGAGTGGCCGCCCAGATACTTCGTCACGGAGTGCACGACCGCGTCGGCTCCCAGGTCGAGGGGCCGCTGGAGGTACGGCGTGGCGAACGTGTTGTCGACCACGCACCACGCCCCGGCCTCGTGGGCCACCGCGGAGGCCTGGGCGATGTCGACGATCTTCAGCAGGGGGTTGGACGGGGTCTCCACCCACACCATGCGGGTCTCGTCGCGGACGGCGCCGCGCAGCGCCTGGACGTCCGTCATGTCCACGGTGTCGAAGGCCAGGCCCCAGTCCGAGAGCACCCGGGCCAGCAGCCGGTAGGTCCCGCCGTACACGTCGTCGGCCAGCAGCACGTGGTCGCCCGGCTTCAGCAGCATGAGCAGAGTGGTCTCGGCGGCCATGCCGGAGGCGAACGAGAACCCCCGCGCGCCGCCCTCCAGCGACGCGATCGCCGTCTGCAGCGCCTCGCGCGTGGGGTTGCCGCCCCGCGCGTAGTCGTACCGCTTGGGCTTCCCCACCGAGTCCTGCGCGTAGGTCGACGTCTGGAAGATCGGGACGTTGACCGCGCCGAACGATGGCTCGGGGTCCTGCCCCGCGTGGATCGCGCGGGTCTCGAACTGCCAGTCCTCGTTCATCGCATCTCCGGTGGGAGCTCCCATCGTCGTCTCCTCAGTTCCTCGACGGCCTCCTGGCCGTCGCGGGCCGTGGCCCACAGCATGGACTTCCGGCGGGCGTCGTGACCCGGCGCGAACTCCCGGCTGGTCGACTCCCCGCACGCAGGGTCGCCGCAACCGCACGGCGTCATGCCCGGGAACCGGACTTGGATGTCGGGCGCGGCGGGATCCTGGGGACACCGCCGGAACGGCCGGGCCGGCAGGGCGCTGACCGGCAGGACGATCACGCCCTCCTTCGGATCGCCGAGCGCCGTCGAGCGGCCGCGCAACGCGAGGAGGCCGGTGAGCGCCGCCAGCGCCGCGTCGATCTGGTCCTGGGACCGGAGCCCGCCGGTGTCCACCCGCTGGGAGCGCAGGACCTGCATCCGGAAGTCCCGCTTGCGCACGGTGGGCGGCGGGATACAGCCGGACAGCGCCACCGCGGTGCCGTGCGGGAACACCTCGATGGCATGGCGCTGCACGGCGCCGCTGCCGAACCGGGGAAAGCCCGCCTCGGCGGCTTGCTCGAAGGCCCGGAACCCGACCTTCATCCAGGCGTAGAAGGGATGGTCGTCGTGCCGTCCGGCCGGCGGAGTGCCGTAGGAGTGGATGCCGAACCGCCGGAGCTCCCGCTCGGTCCGCCGCGACCCGTTGCCGGCCCCCCACGCGGGCGGCGCGTCGATCGCGACCACGTCGGGCTCGAAGTCCCGGATCAGGCCAGCCAGACGCTCCGGCTCGACGCGGCGAGCGGTCTCGAGTGGCCGCAGGGAGTCGTCCAGCAGCACGAGGTCGAGGCCCTTCGCCACCCCGACGTCCACCCCCAGCGACCGCACGCTTATTGCCGGTGGGCGAGGAACTCGAGGAGGTCGGTCCGGGTGAGGACGCCGAGCACCTGCTCGCCCTTCGCCACGAGCACCGCCGGCGAGCTCTGCAGGGAGGAGAAGGCCACGTCGACCGGGTCGTCGAACTGCACCATCGGCAGCGGCGACGACATCACCTCGGCGACGTCGGCCTGCAGGGCGTCGGGGTCGCGGAACAGCCGTTCCAGGAGGCCCCGCTCCCGGATCGAGCCGACGAAGGCGGTGACCTCGGTGGTGTCGGGTTCGCGGACCACCGGCGCCTGGGAGATCCCGTGGGCCTGGAGGCGGTCGACGGCCTGGCGGACCTTCTCGTGCGCGCCGACCGTGACCAGGGTGGGCAGCCCCTCGGGCTTGGCGGCGAGCACCCGCTCGACCCGCGCCTGCTCGGGCCGCTCCACGAAGCCGTACTGCAGCATCCACGTGTCGGAGTACAGCTTCGACAGGTAGTTCCGGCCGGTGTCCGGGAACAGCACGACGATCACGGCCTCCTCGGGCAGCTCGCTGGCCACCGTGAGGGCCGCGACCATGGCCGTGCCGGTGGAGCCTCCGACCAGGATGCCCTCCTGGCGCGTGATGGCCCGCGCGGTGAGCAGCGCGTCCCGGTCGGACACGCGCACCCACCGGTCGACGATCTCGGGATCGAACGTCTCCGGCCAGAAGTCCTCCCCGATGCCCTCGGTGAGGTAGGGGCGGGCCTCCTCGCCGGGCTGCGCCGAGTACAGCGAGCCCTCGGGGTCGGCGCCGACCACCAGCACGCCGGGCTTGCGTTCCTTGAGGTACCGCGCGGCGCCGGTGATCGTGCCGCCGGTGCCGACGCCGCACACGAACACGTCGACGCGGCCACCGGTCTGCTCCCAGATCTCGGGGCCGGTGGTCTCGTAGTGGGCGCGGGGGTTCTCCTGGTTGAAGTACTGGTTGGGCTGGAACGCCCCGGGGATCTCCTCGGTCAGCCGGTCGGCGACGCGGTAGTACGACTCCGGCGACTCAGGGGCGACCGCGGTGGGGGTGATCACGACCGCGGATCGCGGCGGCGATCGCGAGTCCGTGACCCGTGTTGCCGGAGGTCGGCTCGACGATCGTGCCCCCCGGCTTCAGGTGGCCTTCGCGTTCGGCCGCCTCGATCATCCGCAGGCCGATGCGGTCCTTGACGCTGCCGCCCGGGTTCAACAGCTCGAGCTTGGCCAGGATCGTGGGCTTCACGCCCTGGGTGACGCGTTGGAGCCGCAACATCGGCGTGTTCCCGACGGCGTCGAGGAACGAATCCAGCATGGCGGCAGCCCTCCCGTGCGGTGGCGGTACCCCCGCGGGGTCTATTGTCCACGACCGACCCCGGTGGAGGCCAGCGGAGGTTACGGCTTGACCAGCTTGAAGATCCCGGCCCCTGCGCTGAAGTACAGGGCCCCTCCCGGGCCGGCCTCCATCGAGTAGATCCCGTCGGCGTTCGTGTAGACGACGGCCTGCGACTTGATGCCGAGACGGTCGGAGGTCAGCGTCACCCGCCGGATCTGGTGCGTGTTGAACGCCCCGAAGAACATCCGGCCCAGGCTGGCGTCGCCCAGCCCGCAGTGCCGGCAGAACACCAGGCCGGTCGGGGCGATGGTCGGGGTGAACCACCGCTTCGGCAGGATTCGCGGGACGGGGCCGCTGTTGTTGGTGTTCTGGGGGGCGGAGCCGCTGCCGCAGTCCTGGTTCGGCCCCCAGCCGAAGTTGCCGCCCCTCACGATGCGGTTGATCTCGTCGTTGCATGACGGGCCGTTCTCCGATTCCCACAGCCGTCCCGTCTGGGGATCGAAGTCGAATCCGAACGAGTTGCGGAGCCCGAAGGACCAGATCCGCTTGTCCTTCGGGCTGCCGAACGGATTCCCCGGGGCCGCCGCGCCCGTCCGGGTCATGCGCAGCACCTTGCCCGCGGCGTTCGTCCTGTCCTGCGCGTTCGACGAGTCGTGCGCCTCGCCCTGCACCGCGTACAGGAAGCCGTCCGGGCCGAACAGGATCCGCCCGCCATCGTGGTACTGGCCGGCCGTCGTGTTCGAGCTGAAGATCACCCGAACGTCCTGGGCGTGGCCGCCCACGTTCTTCATGCGGAGGATCTGGTCGCGCTCGCCCCCACTGGTGTTCCTCGTGGCGTAGGCGAAGACGAACGGACGCGTCGGGTAGTCCGGGTCGAGGGCGAGACCCAGGAGGCCCTGCTCGCCGGCGCTCACGACGTTCGAGATCGTGAAGAAATGCCGGTTCGTGTGCGTGGCCGGGTTGACAACCCGGATCTCCCCGGTGGCCTTCTCCCCGTAGAAGATGCGGCCCTGCGGCGTGAACGTGAACGTGACCGGCTGGTCGAGGCCGGTGGCGACGGCGCGCCTGGTGATTCCGGTTCCCCTCGACCCGATGGCGGGCCGGTCGACGCGGGCGGTCGCGGGGTGCGCCGCGGCCGGGCCGGGCATCGGCCCTCCGGTTGCCGCCCGAACGGGAAGGCCGATCATCAGCAGGCAGAGGGCGGCGGGGAGGAGCGGCCGGCTGCGCACGTCCCATCTATACCGCAGGCCGGTGGGTTCCGCCGTCGGTCCGTCGAGGGATCGAATCCGGCGGCCGGGGGAGCGGCCCCCAGCCGTTCCGGCGGCGACGGGCACCCGCGGCCGTTCTACCGGGGACTACCATGCCGGAAGGCGGCGTCCGAGAGCGGCGCCGCGCCGCCGACGCGCGGAAGGGACAGGCCGTGGATCGGGAGATCAGGGCTCCTCGCGGGTCCGAGCGCTCGTGCCGGGGGTGGCCGCAGGAGGCCGCGCTGCGCATGTTGATGAACAACCTCGACCCGGATGTCGCCGAGCGGCCGCAGGACCTCGTCGTGTACGGCGGCACCGGGAAGGCCGCGCGCAACTGGGACGCGTACGACGCGATCGTGCGGACGCTCCGGGGGCTGGGCGACGACGAGACCCTCCTGGTGCAGTCGGGGAAGCCGGTGGGGGTGTTCCGCACGCAACCGTCGGCCCCGCGGGTGCTGATCTCGAATGCGATGCTCGTCCCGAAGTGGGCGGACTGGGAGACGTTCTGGGAGCTGGAGCGGGCCGGGCTGACCATGTACGGCCAGATGACCGCGGGGTCGTGGATCTACATCGGGACCCAGGGGATCCTCCAGGGGACCTACGAGACGCTCGCGGAGTGCGCGTCGCAGCACTTCGGGGGCTCGCTGCGGGGCCGGCTCGTGCTCACGGCCGGCCTGGGCGGGATGGGCGGCGCCCAGCCATTGGCGGTCACGATGAACGAGGGGGTGGCGCTCTGCGTCGAGGTCGATCCCGCGCGCATCGAGCGCCGGGTGAAGACCCGGTACCTCGACCGGGAGACCGTCGACCTGGACGAGGCGCTGCGGTGGGTGGAGCAGGCCCGCGCCGGCGGGGAGGCCGTGTCGATCGGCCTCGTGGGGAACGCCGCCGAGGTGCTCCCGGAGCTGGTCTCGGGGGGGTTCCGGCCCGACGTCGTGACCGACCAGACGTCGGCGCACGACCCGCTCGGCGGCTACGTCCCGGCCGGGCCGTCGCTGGAGGAGGCCGTCCGGCTTCGGTCGTCGGACCCCGAGGCGTACGTCGCGCGGGCCCACGAATCCATGGCCCGGCATGTCGACGCGATGGTCCGGTTCCAGGAGGCCGGCGCGGTGGTGTTCGACTACGGGAACAACCTGCGGGCCGGGGCGGAGCAGGGAGGGCTGGCCCACGACCGGGCGTACGCGTACCCGGGGTTCGTGCCGGCGTTCGTGCGGCCGCTGTTCTGTGAGGGGAAGGGGCCGTTCCGGTGGGCGGCGCTGTCGGGCGAGCCGGACGACATCGCGCGGACCGACCGGGCCGTGATGGAGCTGTTCCCCGACGACGAGCGGCTCCACCGGTGGCTGCGGATGGCCGAGGAGCGGGTGTCGTTCCAGGGCCTGCCGGCTCGGATCTGCTGGCTGGGATACGGCGAGCGGGCCAGGGCGGGGCTCCGGTTCAACGAGATGGTGGCCAGCGGCGAGCTGAGTGCGCCGGTCGTGATCGGCCGCGACCACCTGGACGCCGGGAGCGTGGCCTCGCCGTACCGGGAGACCGAGTCGATGCGCGACGGCAGCGACGCGATCGCCGACTGGCCGATCCTCAACGCGCTGGTGAACACCGCCGCCGGCGCGCACTGGGTGAGCGTGCACCACGGCGGCGGCGTGGGGATCGGGTACTCGATCCACGCGGGCATGGTCGTGGTGGCCGACGGGACGGCGGACGCGGCCGAGAGGCTGGAGCGGGTGCTGACGAGCGATCCGGGGACGGGCGTGGTCCGCCACGCCGACGCCGGCTACGACCGCGCGCTCGAGGTCGCGGAGGAGCGCGGCGTCCGCCTCCCCTGGCGCGAGTAGGTGGTCGGCATGCTGCTCCGTCGCAGGCAAATCGACCCCGGTCGGTTGGCGGAAACGGCGTACAGTCGTGATTGTGGGGTGCTGATGCGGCCCATGGGGCGAGAGAGATGCTGGGCTGGATCGTGTTCGGGGTGGTGGTGGTCGCGGCGACCGTGGGCTTCGGCATCCTGATCCACCGCCTCAGCCGGTGGAACGACCCGACATGGGACACGCCCGAGCACCAAGCGGAGGCGTTCCTCTGGTCTGAACGATCCGGGAGCGGCGGGGTCGGATCGTAGAACGGACGTGTCAGACCGGCGGTTCCCAGCCCTTCGTGACCTCGGCGATCCTCGTCCGGAGGTCCGCCACGTCGATCCGCGTGGGGCTGCCGCGTTCGGCCACGACCTCTCCACCGACGACCACGCGGGCGATGGCCTCGGGCTGCATGGCGTAGACGACCTGCTTGGGAGCGGTGGCGGCCGGCTGGAGTGACAGCGACTCCAGGTCGAGCACCACCAGGTCGGCGGCGTGGTCGGCGGCGATGCGGCCGACCGGGAGCCCGAGGATCTCGCCGCCTCGCCTCGTCCCGGCGATGAGCACGTCCTCGGCGGAGATCGCCTCGGCGTTGGCGTCCACGGCCTTGGCCAGCAGCGCGGCCATCCGCATCTCCTCGAACACGCTCTGGCGGCTGTTGGTGCAGCCGCCGTCGGTGCCGAGGGCCACCGGGATGCCGCGGGCGAGCATCTCGCGCAGCGGCGCGATGCCGTCGCCCAGGAACGAGTTCGCGCCGGGGTTGTGCACGACGCTCGCGCCGCGCTCGGCGATGCAGTCGAGGTCCTCCGGGTCGACCCACACGCAGTGCACGAGGATCGCGCGCTCGCTGAGCACCCCGAGCGAGTCGAGGAACTTCACCGGCGACAGGCCGTGGCGCTCGAGCGACTGCTCGCGCTCGTACCGGCCCTCGGCCATGTGGACGTGGAACCGAGTGTCGAACTCCTCCGCCAGCGCGGCGCCGGCGCGGATCATCTCAGGGCTGGCCCCGTGGATCGAGTGCGGCGCGGGCTGGACGAACGAGCGGCGATCGGAGCTGAGGGCTTCGGCCAGCGCGCGCCCGTTCCGGAGGGCCTCGGCGGGCGTCTCCAGGTACCGCTTCGGCGCGCCCGACCAGTCGTACATGGAGCGGGCCAGCACGATGCGCAGGCCGGCCTCGCGGGCAGCGTCGATCACCGCGAGGTCGTTCTCGTTCCCCCGGTCGTGGAGGTAGAAGAAGTCGACGACGGTCGTGACGCCGTGGCGGACCATCTCTGCGAAGTCGAACAGCGCGCCCGTGCGGATGCCGTCGCGGTCGAGCCGCTCGGAGAACGGGTACAGCACGCGGTCCCGCCACCCCATGAACGACAGGTCGTCGCCGAAGCCGCGCAGCAGCGCCTGGAACGAGTGGGCGTGTGCGTTCACGTTTCCCGGGACGACGGCAACGTCGCCCCAGTCCTCCCGGTCGTGGCCGGGGAACTCCTCGGCCAGCTCGCCCGGGGGACCGGTGCCCAGGATCCGCTCGCCTTGAACGACGAACCCGTGCCGGCGCTCCCACCGGTCCTCGGCGAACACCAGCTCGGCCGTGATGAGCGTCATGACAGCCTTGTATCAGACCTGACCCCGTCTTCGTGGGAACCCACACCCGGCTGGACGGCCCTCCCCTTTCGAGAGTGAGGGCCCGCGCCGCCCTCGGCTTGGCGTCAGGCGGAGAGAGACAATCGAGGCGTTCTCTCGTCGAGCACCCGGAGGAGGGTCCCATGCTTCGAATCGCCACGCCGGCTTGGCAGATCGTTGTGAGGACACTGGTCGTCTACTTCGGCGTCTACCTCGGCTTCCGGGTCCTCGGGAAGCGCGAGATCGGGCAGATGACCACCTTCGATCTCGTGCTCATCCTGCTGATCGCAAACGCCGTGCAGAACGCCATGGTCGGACCGGACACCTCGCTGCCCGGGGGGCTCATCGCCGCGGTGGTGCTGCTGGCCGCGAACTGGACCTTCGCTCAAGCGAGGATCGCGAGCCCGAGGGCGGACCGCCTGTTCGAGGGACAGCCCAGCGTGCTCGTGGAGAACGGCAAGCTGATGCTGGGCCAGCTCCGGAAGCAGGGGTTGGCCGAAGAGGATCTCGAGATGGCCATGCGGGAGCACGGGATCGGGAGCCTCGACCAAGTGAGGCTGGCCGTGCTGGAGACCGACGGAGCGATCAGCGTCGTCCCGACCACCTCGCCGACCTACAAATCCAGGCGCCGCTCCCGGGCGACTCGAAGACGCTGAAGGGACGGTTCCCCCTCGCGCAGCCACGAGGCGAATCCGAGCCTCTTGCCCCGCTCGGGCCCGGCTCGCTAGTGTCCCCGCGACTGGAGGAGGGGGCGATGAGGCGAGTCGTGCGTGCGGGCGTGGTGACCCTGGTGGCGGTGGTGGCCACCGCGATTCCGGCGCGGGCGGATCCAGGCGATCTGGACCTCCACTTCGGCGGGACGGGGCACGTGAGCGCGGTGATCGCCGGCAATCAGGACGGTGTCGACGTGGCGGTGCGACCCTCGGGTCGTGTGCTGGTCGCCTCCGGGGGCGGCACGGTCGTGCAGTTCCTGGCGAACGGAGATCCCGACACCGGGTTCGGGTCCGGCGGGGTCGTGGCCGGCACTCCCGGCGTCGAGATCTATGCGATGGCCCTGGACCCGCTCGGCAACCTGGTGCTCGCCGGCGACATGGGGACCGACCTCTTCGTCGAGCGGCTGCTCCCGAGCGGGGATCCGGATCCGGACTTCGGGGGAGGCGACGGGTCGGTGACCACCTCGTTCAGCGAGGCTGCGATCGGCGCGGGGGTGACCATCGGTCCCCACGGCCGCATCGTCGTGGCCGGCCTGGTCGGCATCAGCCAATCCAGGGTGATGGTGGCCAGGTACCTGGACAACGGCGATCTCGATCACGCCTTCAGCGACGACGGGAAGGTGGCGACCGCGATCCTGGGGGACGACCACGCCGAGGACGTCGCGGTGGCCGACGACGGGTCCGTCGTGATCGCCGGGAGCGCGGCCGCATCCGATACCGGCCCGCGGAGCTTCGGGGTCGTGCGCTATCACCCCAACGGCCGTCTCGACCGGACCTTCAGCGGCGACGGGAAGGCCACGGTGAGGATGGGCACGGCGTCCGACGGCTTCGCCGTCCTGATCCAGCCGAACGGCGCGATCGTGGTCGGTGGGAACTACTTCCACCAAGACGTCATCGACTGGGCGCTGGCGCGGTTCACCCACGCGGGCAAGCTGGACCACTCGTTCAGCGGTGACGGGAAGCTGCCGACCACGTACGGGTTCGGCGCCAACTTCTTCGCCGGGATCGTGCGTCAGGGGAGCGGTGACCTCATCGCGGCCGGGACGCACCAGGACGCGGAAGCCAGATCCGTGTTCCTGGTCCGGTACCTGCCGAACGGGACGATCGACTCGGGCTTCGGAATCGCCGGGAAGGTCGTGGAGCACCTCGGCGACCACCCGTCCTGCCGGGGCATCGAGCGCTCGCCTCACGGAAAGGTCGTCATCGGCGCCACGGTGGACGGCGTGTCCTCGGACGGCGACCTGGGTGCGGCCCGGTTCCTGGCCGGCGCATAGCGGCCACCTGGGCGATTTCCCGGCGGCTTGCCGGGGCCGCGCCGCGGGACGTAGCCTCCGGCGCGTGCCGGTCCGGGTGGGGGAGCAGCTCGACATCGCCGACGTGGTCGCCGTCGCGCGCGGCGAGCGCGTCGAGTTCCCACCGGCCGCGGCCGAGCGCATGCGCGCGGCCCGTGCGGTAGTCGACGAGAAGGTCGCGTCTGGCGAGACCGTCTATGGCGTGACGACCGGCATCGGGAGCCTGGCCACCGTCCGCATCCGGCCCGAGCAGGCCGCGCAGCTCCAGTTCGACATCGTCCGGTCGCACGCGACGGCGGTCGGGCCGCCGCTGCCGCGCGAGGAGGCCCGCGCGATGCTCCTGTTGCGGGCACACGTGCTGGCGCTCGGCTACTCGGGAGTCCGCCCGCTGATCGTCGAGCGGATGGTCGAGATGTTGAACCGCGACCTGATCCCGGCCGTCCCGCAGCAGGGGTCGCTCGGCGCCTCGGGCGACCTGGCCCCCCTGGCCCATCTCGCCCTGCCGCTGCTTGGCCTGGGCGAGATCCTCGCCCCGGACGGGCCCGCTCCGTCTGCGGGTCTCATGGGTGGACTCGAGCCGATCGCGCTGGAGCCGAAGGAGGGGCTCGCGCTGGTCAACGGGACCCAGGGGATGCTCGCGATCGGCACGCTGGCGCTTTCCCGGGCGGAGGGGTTGTCGAGGGCGGCGGACGTGGCGGCCGCGATGAGCGTGGAGGCGCTGCTGGGGACCGACCGGGCGTTCGACGAGCGGCTGCAGCGGCTCCGCCCGCATCCGGGGCAGGCGGCGTCGGCGGCCAACCTTCGCCGGCTCATGGAGGGGAGCGAGATCGCCGCGTCCCACCGGGAGTCGGGCCACCTGGTCCAGGATGCGTACTCGATCAGATGTGCCCCACAAGTGCACGGCGCGACCCGGGACATCGCGGCGTTCGTCCGCCAGGTCCTGGTCCGGGAGATCGCGTCGGTATCCGACAACCCTGTCGTGCTTCCGGAGAGCGGCGAGGTCCTGTCTGGAGGGAACTTCCACGGCCAGCCGGTGGCGCTGGCGCTCGACGCGCTTGCCGCCGCAGTTGTTCCGACGGCGGGCATCTCGGAGCGGCGCCTGTACCGGCTGCTCGACCCGGCGCTGTCGAACGGCCTGCCACCGTTCCTCGTCCAGGAATCGGGCCTCTACTCCGGCTACATGCTCGTGCAGTACACGGCCGCGTCCCTGGTCTCGGAGAGCAAGACGCTGGCCCACCCTGCTTCGATCGACTCGATCACCTCCTCGGCCGGGCAGGAGGACCACGTGAGCATGGGCATGACTGCCGCCCGCCACGCCCGGGAGTGCGTGGCCAACGCGGAGGCCGTGGTGGCGCTCGAGGCCCTCGCGGCCGGGCAGGCGCTCGAACTGCGGGCACCCCTCACGCCCGGCCGCGGGAGCCGAGGCGCGCTCGCCGCGATCCGCGAGGTCGTCGACCCGCTCGACAGCGATCGGGAGGTCCGTCTGGACACGGCGGCGGCCATCGATCTCGTGCGCTCGGGTCGCCTCGTGGAGGCGGTCGAGGCGGAGGTCGGCGAGCTCGGCTGAGCCCGGTCAAGGCGGCGAGGCCGGGCCGACCTCTCAGCATGCCGCTCGCCCGACGCGGGCCTGGGCCACGATCACCCGCGGCGGGTCACGGGCCCGCCGTCAGGCTCGTTCAGGAGGAATCGCGGCCCGACGCCGGAGTCCCGCCGATCCACGTCTGGATCACCGGGTTGTGGCCGGCTCGGTAGGGGACCATCGCGAGGTCGGCGGAGTCCAGCACGGCGAAATCTGCCCGTTTCCCGGGCTCGAGCGAGCCCAGCCGTTCGTGCAGGCCGAGCACCCAGGCTGGGTTGACCGTCGCCGCGGACAGCGCCTCGAGCGGCGTGAGCCGGTACAGCGTGCACGCCATGGCCACCACCTCCGGCATCGACAGCACCGGCGACGTGCCCGGGTTGAAGTCCGACGCGATGGCCACCGCCGCCCCGGCATCGATCAGCTCCCGCGCTGGAGGGGGATCGGCGCGCAGGGTGAACGTCGAGGCCGGCAGCAGCGTCGCGACCGTGCCTTCGGCCCTCGCCAACGCCGCGACGCCCTCGGCGTCGACGTGGTTCAGGTGGTCGGCGCTGCGAGCGCCCAGCCGCACCGCCTCCTGCGCCGCGCCCGACGCGCCCAGCTGGTCGGCGTGGCACCGCAGCGGCAGGGTGGCATCTGTGGCGGCCGCCGCCACCCGGCGGAGGTCGTCGAGCGAGAACGCGATATCCTCCACATAGACGTCGACCGCCTCGACGAGCCCCTCCCGGGCCGCCGCCGGGATCAGCTCGTCACAGGCCAGCCGGACCCATTCCTCCCGGGCCATGCCGGACGGCACGGCGTGACACGCCTGGAGGGTCACCGTGCAGGTCTGCGGCGCCTCGGCCGCCAGACGGCGAGCCAGCCGGGCCTGCCGGAGCTCGGCTCCGACCGACAGCCCGTACCCGGTCTTGAGCTCCAGAGCCGTCGTCCCGGCCGCCAGCATCTCCGCGAGCACGGGACGGCAGAACGATATGACCTCCTCGTCGGAGGCTTCGGTCAGCATGCGCGCACTGCGATAGATCCCCCCCTCTCCGTGCAGGTCGCGATAGGACCGGCCGGCCAGGCGGGCCTCGTACTCATCCGCCCGCCAGCCGAAGAATGGCACGTGGGTATGACATTCAACGAAGCCCGGGATGACCGCGACGTCGCCGAGGTCATCCGGCTCCGCTGCCCCGTCGTATCCGCCGACCGGTCCCGCGTAGTCGATCACCCCGTCCGACCAGGCCAGGACCCCGTCGCGGATCAGCTCCGGAGCCCCGAGCCCCGGCCCCCTGCGAGGAACCGGGGCGCCGGACATGGTGGCCAGGGTCGCCGCCCGGACCGCGGTGGTCGCTCCCGCTGTCGGCACGGTGGCCGACCGTACACTGCTCCGGTGGACGCCGCGCGCAGGGATGCGACCCCCGAGCGCGTCGGTGTCCGGGACATCCTGGCCATCCGGGAGATCCGCGTGGTCGTCGTGGCCACGTTCGTGGTCATGCTCGGGTTCGGGATCCTCTCGCCCGTCCTCCCGCTGTACGCGAGGTCGTTCCACGTCGGCTACGACGCGGTCGGCCTGCTGGTCTCGGCCTTCGCGTTCATGCGGCTGTTGTTCGATCTCGTGGCCGGCCCTCTGGTCGGCCGGTTCGGTGAACGGGCAGTCGTCACCGCCGGCGCCGCGATGGTCGGCGTCTCCTCGGCGGCGGCCGCGCTGGCGCCGAACTTCGCGCTGCTCGTGGTGTTCCGGGGAGCGGGCGGTGCCGGCTCGTCGGTGTTCTTCGCCGGGCTGATGTCCTATCTCCTGCGGACCGCGCCCCCGGATCGGCTGGGCCGGGTGATGGGCGTCTTCTACGGCGCATTCAACGTGGGGATCATCGTGGGCAACCCCCTCGGCGGCGTCGTCGCCCATTTCTTCGGGCTGGCCAGTCCCCTGTGGTTCTACGCGGGAGCGTGCCTCGTGGCGGCCGCCATGTACGTCCGCACCGTCCGCGACCCCGAGCGGCTACCCCAGGAGGGCCGGCGGCCGGGACTTCGCGACCTGACCTGGAACCGGGCCTTCGCCGCCGTGCTCCTGGCGAACGCCGCGTACTTCTGGTTCGTCGCCGCGGTCATCTCGACGTTGCTGGCGCTGTTCGCGCACGACGTGCTGCACATGTCCCGGCTGGGGATCGGGCTGGTGCTCGCCGTGCTGTCGGTCGCGGAGTTCGCGGTGCTGTTCCCCGCGGGAAGCATGACCGACCGGCTGGGACGAAGGACGGTCCTGCTCCCCTCGCTCTTCGCGACCGCTGCAGTCGCATCGCTGACGGGCCTGGCCCCGTCGATCCCGCTGTTCATCGTCGCGCTGGCGCTGCTCGGGGTGGTCTCCGGGTTCGCCGGCGTCCCGCAATCGGTGATGCTGGCCGACGTCGTCCCGCCGCGCCTGCAGCCTGCCGCGATCGGCGTGTACCGCTTCGTCGGCGACCTGGGGTTCGTTCTCGGCCCCCTCGTGGCCGGCGCCGCCGCCGACGCGTTCGGCTTCGCCGCGGCGTTCGCCCTGAGCGCGATCCCCTGTGTCCTCGCCGCCCTGCTGTTGGCGACCGTCCCGGAGACGAGGCCGGAGCTCAGCTGAACGCGCCTCCCGGACGCCACATCATGAGGATGGCGATGACTACCACGCTCGCCGTCAGGTACATCCCCCCGAACTGGAGCTTCTTCGCCAGCGCCGCGACCTCCGGAGGCGGTCCGGTGGCCCCCTCGGGCGGGGGACCCGGCGGCATGGACCGCAGCAGCTGCAGCATCCTCGTGCCGTTGCGCAGCTGGACGAACACGGCAAAGAAGAACGTGGACGCGTACAGCACGATCGAGGCCAAAAGCCACTCGCTGTGCCACAGGTCGACGTGAGCCGTGTAGATCATGCCCGTTCCCGCCAGGGGGATGATCACGGCGAGCGGCAGGGTGAGCCTCCGCCTGATGAACTCGATGACCTCGGTGGCGTACAGGGCAGCCTCGGGATGCTTCTCGAGCATCGCGCCCCATGAACGGGAACGCGAAGTCCGGCCCCAAGGCGATGATGACGCCGAGGACGTGCACGATCAGGTAGAAGGTGAACCAGGACCACATGCCGAACTCCTCCCCTCGCGGCGGCGGCGGGAGTGTCGTGGCGGGCCGCGGCCGTGTCAAGCTGGCGGCCGGCGGGACCGTCCGGGCAGAGGTGGTCCTTCCCCTCGGCGTCGCCGAGGCCTGGGAGCGTCTCGTCGACTGGGAGTCGCAACCGATGTGGATGCGCGACGCCGACCGCGTCGAGGTCCTCACGCCGCATCGCCAGGGGATCGGCGTCGTGATCGGCGTGAGGACGCGCGTTCTGCATGTTCCGCTGTTCACCGACCGACTGGAGGTCGTCGCCTGGGACCCGCCGCGCAGGCTGCGCCTGGCCCACCGAGGGCTCGTGCACGGCTTCGGCGAGTGGCGGCTCGCCCCGGTGGCCCGGGGCCATCGACGCGGCACCCGCTTCACCTGGGAGGAGCGCCCCTCGCTCGCGGTCCCGGTGCTCGGCGCTGCCGTCCTCGCCGTCTACCGGCCGATCATGAGGTCCCTGATGCGACGGTCGCTGGAGGACCTCCGCCGGATGGTCGCGTCGGGGGAACCGCCGCGCCGCGCGTAGTCGGCCCGGTCAGGCGCGCTCCTTGCTCGGGGCGGCTGGGTCCGGCGGGCCGATAGGCTGGTCGCGACGTGGCCGGCCACGGAGCGGATTTCCAGCGCGACGCCGATTGGCTGTACGAGCTGTACGCCGAGCGGCGGTACGACGAGGCCCTGGACCTCGTGCTCGGCCTGCGCGACCGGTATCCCGACCGCGACGCGCAGATCGGGTTCTTCGAGGCGTGTCTGCGGTCCGTCCGGGGTCAGACCGAGGCCGCGATGGAACTCTTCCGGTCGGGGCTCGACCGGGGCCAGTGGTGGCGACCCGAGCCGCTCCACACCGATCCCGACCTCGAGCCGCTCCGGCACGATCCGCGGTTCATCGAGATCGTCGAGGAATCCGCGCGCCGCGCCGAGCGGGCGGCCGCCGAGGGCCGGCCGGAGCTCAGGCTGCTCGAACCGGCCGCGCCGAGCGGGACGGTCGTGATGGCGCTGCACGGAGGCTCCGCGAACGCGGAGGAGTTCGCGCCCAACTGGGCCGCCGCCGCCGCGACCGGCGCGCTCGTCGCCGTGCCGCAGTCCCCGGTCCCGTCCTTCCCCGGCGGGCAGACGTTCTGGTGGACGTCGCCGCCCGAGGTCGCCCGGCAGCTCCGGGAGCATATGGCCACGATCCGGGGCGCCGGCCACCGCGCGGACCGGCTGGTCCTGGGCGGCATCTCCCAGGGGGCCCGCACCGCGCTGTGGTGCGCGGTCCACGCCGAGCCCAAACCTGCGGTGGGCGTGATCGCCGTCGCCGGAGCGGCCGACCTCGATGCGGTCACGCCTGCCCTCCCGGCAGCAGCGGCCCGGGGGCTCAGGGTGTGGTTCCTCACCGGGGACCGGGACTTCGTCCTCCCGGCGATCGAGCGGACCCGGGCGGCCTTCGACGAGGCCGGGATCGAGACCAGGCTGACCGTGGTCCCGGGCGTCGGCCACGCATTCCCGCCGGACTTCGACGCACGCCTCCCCGAGCTGCTCGATTTCGTCCTCGGGAGGACCGCGAGGACGGGCGAGCCGCGATGATCTGCGCGAGCTAGTCTGAGCTGGACTACCCGGCCGGCTTGCCGCCCGGGGCCTCCGGTCCCGGAGGTTCCGGCCGCGACCGCTTCGGCACGCTGATGTCCCACCACGGGTGGCGGCCGCGGACCTGCCCGTTCAGGTCGACGTGGATGTGTTTGATCTCGCGGTACTCGTCGAACCCGACCCTGCCGTGCTCGCGGCCCAGGCCGGACTGCTGGTAGCCGCCGAATGGGTACCTCGGGTTGATCATGTGGTAGTCGTTGATCCACACCGTCCCGGTGCGCAGGCCCTCGGCGATCTTCACCGCGCGGGGGGTGTTCCCGCTCCACACGGCCCCGCCCAGTCCGTAGATCGAGTCGTTGGCCAAACGGACCACCTCGGCGTCGTCATCGAACGGGATCACCACCAGCACCGGACCGAAGATCTCCTCCTGGGCGATCTTCATCGAGTTGTCGCCGCTGAAGATCGTGGGCCGGTAGAAGTACCCGCCGTCGATCGGCGGGCGCTCGCCGCCGGTGAGGAGCTTCGCGCCCTCCTGCTGGCCGATCTCGACGTACCGCTCGATCGTGTCCAGCTGGGCCTGCGCGACCACCGGGCCGGTGTCCGAGGCCGGGTCCATCGCCGGGCCCACCACCGTCTCCTCGGCCCGCTTGACCAGCTCGGCGACGACGTCCTCGTAGACGGAACGCTGAACGAACGCCCGCGACCCGGCGGTGCACACCTGCCCGCTGTGGAAGAAGATCCCCCACAGCACGCCGTCGACCGCGTAGTCGAGGTCCACGTCGTCGAGCACGATCGAGGGCGACTTCCCGCCCAGCTCGAGCGTGCACTTCTTGATGTTGCCGCTGGCGAGCTGCATGATCCGCCGCCCGACCTCCGTGGAGCCGGTGAACGCCACCTTGTCGACGCCGGGGTGCGCAACGAGAGTCTCGCCGGCCGCGGCGCCCGGCCCGGGGAGGACCTGCACGACGCCCTCGGGGATGCCCGCCTCCAGGCACAGCCGGCCCAGCTCGATCGACGTGAGCGGCGTGTACGACGCCGGTTTCAGGATCACGGAGTTGCCTGCGCCGATGGCCGGGGCGACCTTCCACGCCGCCATCTGGATCGGGAAGTTCCACGGCGTGATCGCGGCGCACACGCCGATCGGCTCGCGCCGGAGGTAGTTGGTCGAGCCGGGGCTGCGCGGCAGCGCCTCCTCGTCGTCCTCGCGCGCCGCGAGCTCCGCCACGGCCCGGAACGTGGAGATGACCATCCCCACGTCGGCGTTCTTCGCCATGCGGATTGTGTGGCCGCCGTCGCGGGCCTCCAGCTCCGCCAATGCGGCCGCGTTCTGCTTCACGAGGTCGGCGACCTTCAGCATGGCCGCCGCGCGTTCGCGCCCCTTCATCCAGGGCCACGGCCCCTCGTCAAACGCCTTCCGGGCGTTGGCCACGGCCCGGTCGACGTCGTCATTGCCGGCCTTCGCGACCCGCGCGAACGCTCGCCCTGTGGATGGATCGATCGATTCGAACATTTCGCCCGAAGCGGCGTCGGCGAGCCCGCCGCCGAGCACGAGCTGGTGGGTGTCGGTCATGGCGAACGGTCCTCCTCGTCGGATTCGGCGCCGAACCGATCGTACCCGGGCTCAGGCCGACGCCGCCGCGAGGGCGGATTCCACGTCGCCGAGGTAGAGCGTGGCCCCGCACTCGATCAGTAGGTCCCGGGCCCGCTCGAGGTCGGCACGGGGGTCCTGGGCCAGCCGGGCTCGGGCCGCCGCCAGGTCTGCGAGGCTTCGGGCCTGTTGGATGCGCCTCGGGAGCGACTCGAGCTGGGATGCCGCCGTCTGAAGCAGTTCCGCCGACTCCGCGGGGTCCTCTGCCATGAGCCCCCGAGCCCACCGCTCGAACGACCGGGCCGTCGGGCGGCTCGCCGACGAGCGCGCGAGCTCGTCCAACCACTGCCCGACCTCGTCCCTCCGGCCCGCCTGGAGCAACCGGCGGATCAGCTCGAAGAGCAACTCATCCTTGTTGTTCTGCTCCTGGCCGAGGGACATCGCGGCCCCCTCCAGGAGCACCCTGAGCTCGCGATCGCCGTCGCCCCTCGCCCGGGCGAGCAGGGCCTCGGTCACGTGCATGGGGACCTCCACCTGCGGCTCCGGGTTGGCCCGGGTGATCGCCGCCGCATCGCGAAACGTGGCCTCGGCCTCCGTCGTCGCACCCCGCAGGGCGAGCACCGTCGCGAGCACGCCCAGGCGCATGCCCTCCAGGACGGGGTTCTGGATCTCTCGGGCCTCCTGCGCCGCCCGCCGCTGGAGCCGTTCCGCCTCTGCCAGATCGCCGCGGTCGAGCATGTGCTCGCCGAGCGTGCCGAGCAGCCAGGCGTCCGTGTCGCGCAGCCCCGCGCGCTCGGCGAACGCCAGCCCCTCCCGAAGGATGGCCTCGGCGCGGGAGGGGTCGGGGGCGTACTCGCGGAGAGTGGACGGGAGGTTGTTGTAGCACCGGGCGAGCAGCACCATGTCGCCGGTCGCGCGCGCGATCCGGAACGACTCCTCCACCATGGCGAGCCCCTCGGTCGCCTCCCCCCCGTTGCAGAGCGCCAACCCCAGCGTCTGCAGGGCGGCTCCCCGGGTGACCCCGGCGCCGGTGCGCTCGGCGATCCCCACGGCCCGGCGGAGGATCGGTTCTGCCTCATCGAGGTGCCCCCGCCGCCAGTGGAACCATCCGAGCCAGTGGAGCGCCTCCGCGAGGTCGCCGCCGTCGCCGAGCGGCTCCAGGTGGGCGAGGGCGCTGGCCGTGTGGGCCTGCACGGCCTCGTCGTCACCGGAATTGAACGCAATCCGCACGAGCTTGGTCTCGACCCGCCCGAGGCCGGAGGCGTCCCCGGTGGCCTCGAAGCCGCGCAGCGCCTCCTGCAGGGCCCGCTCCTGCTCCGCGTAGGACTCGACTCCCCAGGTGCACGCGTCCGCGTAGGACTCCCAGAGCCCGGCGAGGTCCCCCGGTCCGGACGCCGCGCTCTCGGCGATGTCGATCGACGTGCGGAACCACCGAAGCGCCGCCCGGGGCTGCCACAGGCGAAGGGCGCGTTCGCCCGCGGCCTTGGCCCACCGCAGGGCTTCCTGCGCCACGCCGCTCCGTTCCGTCTCCGTCGCTCCGAGCTCCCGGACGTAGCGCAGGGCCTCCGTGTAGTGGGTGGCGATGAGCTCGGCCATCTCCTCGCTCCGCTCGCCGGCCCGCTCCTGCGCCCACCCGGCCACCTGGACGTGCTTGTCGGCGCGGAGCGACTTCGGCAGTGACTCGTAGGCCACGTCGCGGATCAGCACGTGGCGGAAGGCGAGCTCGAGCTCCCCGGAGAACGTGGGGGGCTCCCGCGGCACCACGATCTCCTTCACCCGCAGGCGCCCCAGCAGCTCCCTGGCCCGTCCGGCGTCGAGGCCCCCGAGCAGGGCCACGGACCCCAGCCAGAACGCCCGCCCCACCACCGCGGCGTCCTGCAGCAGCGCCTTCTCCTCGGGCGGCAGCGAATCGAGCCTCGCCGCGATCAACCCCTGGATGGACCGGGGGACCTCGACCTCGTCGACCGAGCGGGCCACCTCCCACAGGGCCGCCTCGGTCGCCCGGAGCACGCCCCGGTCGATGAACATGCGGACTATCTCCTCGGTGTACAGCGGGTTCCCCTCGCTCCGTTCGATCACGAGCCGCTTCAGCTCCGGCGGCAGGGAGGTGGCGAGGAGGTCGTCGATCATCGCGCCGTTCTCCTCCGGCGAGAGCGGGTCGAGGAAGATCGCCGCGTAGTTCCGCTTGCCGCCGCCCCACCCGGGCCGGGTCTCCAGGAGCTCCGGCCGGGCCATCGTCACGACGTAGATCGCCCCCTGGGCCCAGTCGGCCAGGTGGTCCACGAAGTCGAGCAGCCCCTCGTCGGCCCAGTGGATGTCCTCGAGGACGAGGACGAGCGGGTACCGGGCGGCCAGCCGCTCCAGGAACCGCCGCCATGAGTCGAACAGCGCCTCCCGGGGGAACCGCTGGTCCGGCCCGGCGCCGACCAGCGTGAGGACGTGCGCCTCGACGTCCGCGGCGTCGGGCTCCTCGAAGAGGTCGCCCACGGCACGGTGGACCTTCTCCGTGACGACGTCCGGGGAGTCGTCCTCCAGGACCTCGCACTGCGCCTTGACGGCCTCGGCCAGAGCCGAGTACGACAGGTTGCCGTACGCGAGGCACCGGCCCTTGCGCCAGTACACGAACTGGGGGAGGCCCTCGACGTACTTCTGGAGCTCCCAGGTGAGCCGGGACTTGCCGACGCCGGCGTTGCCGAGGACGGTCACGAGCGCCGGACGGCCCTCCTGCTCTACCCGGTGCAGGGTCTGCTTGAGGACCGACAGCTCCTCGTCGCGCCCGACTAGGCGGGCCTCCAGGCCGAGTGGCGGGCGGACCCCGGCCCGTCGGGCCTTGACCCGGAGCGCCTGCCAGGCCGGCACGGGCCGGGCCTTGCCCTTCAGCGCGAGCGGCGGGAGCTCCCCGAAGTCGATGACGTCCTTCGTGCTCGCGTACACCGCCGGGCCGGCCACGACCCGGCCCGGTTCGGCCGCGGTCTGGAGCCGCGCGGCCGTGTTCACGGCATCACCGGTGAGCATGCGGTCGCGCGGGCCCGTTGCCCGCTCGAGGTCGACCAGGACCTCGCCCGCCTCGATGCCGATCCGCATCTGCAGGATGGGCCGGCCCTCCGACGCGAATCCCCGGTTCAGCTCGTTGAGGACCGCCTGCATCTCGAGCCCCGCGCGCACGGCGCGCTCGGGATCGTCCTCGTGCGCGTGGGGGACGCCGAACACCGCCAGGACGGCGTCGCCCATGAACTTCTCGAGCAGGCCGCCGTAGCGCTCGATCTCCGCGGCGAGCCGGTCGAACGCCCGGCCGATCACCGCCTGCACGACCTCGGGGTCCTCCCGCTCGGCGAGCTCGGTGGACCCGACGAGGTCGGCGAACAGCGCCGTGGCGAACTTCCGCTCCCGCCGTGCTGCCGCGGGCGCCTCCGCGGCGACGAGCGCCGTCCCGCACGACGAGCAGAACCGGGCGCCCTCGAGGTTCTCGAATCCGCAGGTCGGACAAGCCACGCCCACCGCGCGATTGTAGGTCCCCTCCGAACGCCGCCCAGGCCGGGGAGCCGTCTCCAGACGGGACCGGCGTCGCGGCCGAGGCTACGCTGCGCCCTGTGCTGATCAACCGTTTCGTGCCGAGGTTCGACGCGGTGGAGCGGCATCGCGCCACCGTGGCCGTGCCGCCCGACCGGGTGTGGGCCGCGCTCCGGGACCTCGATCTGGGGCGGTCGCGGACCGTGCGGTGGCTGTTGGCGGTCCGCGGGCTGCGCAAGCCCGGGCGGCGCCCCTCGTTCACGGTGGCCGACGCCGAGCGGTTCGGCTTCGTCGTGCTGGTCGAGGAACCGCCGGTCGAGGTCGTGCTCGGCGTGATCGGGCGCTTTTGGCGGCCCCGGGGCGGGGTGGTCCGCGTCACGCCCGAGGAGTTCACGGCGTTCGAGCGTCCCGGATACGCCAAGGCGGCGTGGTGCTTCCGGCTCGGTGCGGTGGACGCCGGCACCGAGGTGCTCACCGAGACGCGCGTGGTCACGACCGAAGCCACTGCGCTCCGTCGGTTCCGCCGGTACTGGCGGCTCATCCGGCCGTTCAGCGGGTGGGTCCGCCGCCGGTCGCTCGCGCTGCTGAAGGAGGCCGCCGAGGCACCCGAACGCGCGTAGGGAGTGCCCGGCGCGACTCGACGGGTACGATTCGGTGCAGGAGGTTGCCGCGGATGACGTACGACGAGAAGGTCGCGGAGTTCAAGGCACGGATCGACGCCGGGGAGAAGATCGAGGCCGGCGAGTGGATGCCCGACGAGTACCGGGTCGCTGCGCTCAAGTTCATCGAGATGCACGCGAACTCCGAGGTCATGGGGGCGCTCCCGGAGCGAGAGTGGATCCCCCGGGCTCCCACCCTGAAGCGGAAGCTGTCGCTCACCGCGAAGGTCCAGGACGAGGTCGGCCACGGCCAGATCCTGTACCGGGTGGCCGAGGACCTCGGTAAGTCCCGCGAGGCCATGTTCGACGACCTGGTGAACGGGCGGACGAAGTTCCACAACGTCTTTCACTACCCGACGGAATCCTGGGGCGACGTGGCGGTGATCGGGTGGCTCATCGACGGCGCGGCGCTCGTCACGCAGAAGGCCCTGCTCGATTCCTCCTACGCGCCGTACGTCCGGGCCATGCGGCGGATCTGCGCGGAGGAGTCGCTGCACCTCCGCCACGGCGAGGACCTCGCGCTCGAGCTGGTCAGCGGCACGCCCGAGCAGCTCGAGATGTTCCAGGACGCGGTGAACCGGTGGTGGCGGGCCATCATGCACTTCTACGGCCCGCCCTCGAACCCGAAGAAGGACGTCCTGCTGTACTGGGGGATCAAGACCCGGTCGAACGAGGACCTCCGCTCGGAGTTCCTGTCGACCTACGTGCCTCGCCTGTGGGACGTGGGGATCTCGGTCCCCGACCCGGCGCTGCGGTGGGACGAGGACCGCGGCGACTGGGAGTGGGGCGACGAGGCGTGGCTCGATTGGGACGAATTCTGGACGACGGTCAGGGGCAACGGACCCATGACCCACGTCCGCCTGGAGTACCGGAAGGCCATGTGGGACACCCACGCCTGGGTCCGCGAGGCTTTCGAGAGCATCCCGGCCGCAGCCTGACGGACCCATGTTCGTCTGGGACGTCCTGGGGAAGCGGACCGACTCCGACGAGTTCGCCGTGGTGGGCGGGGTGAAGGCCCCCGACGCCGAGATGGCGTTGGTGCTTGCCCGCGAGACCCACTTCCGGCACAAGGAGGGCGTCCAGTACGCGGTCCGTCGCCGGGGCGACGCCGAGCTTCACGTCGGGCCGTGGGACCACGAGCAGCTGGGCGGCGTCACCGACCGCTCGTACCGGCGGCAGGAGGCGTACGCCGGCGTGGGGGCCAAGCTGAAGCGCGTCGCCGGCCACATGGTGGAGCAGGGTCTGAGGATCGACGCGCCCCGGCCGCCCAGAGGACGGGCCGCCACCCCGCACAGCCCCGCCGAGGCCACCGAGGCCGGCCCCGGGGACGAGATCTCGCCGGAGGACCTCGCCGCCTCGGGCACGGCCGGATGACCGACGCCGCGTGAGACCGTGAATCTCCACCTGCGAGGGGTTGTCCTACCGGATGACGTCGAGCGCGACGTCTTCGTCACCGAGGGCGGCACGATCACTTTCGACGACGGGGCTGCCGACGCTCGGACCGTCGTCGGCGGCGGGTTCCTGCTTCCGGGGCTGGTCGATGCCCACGCACACCTGACAGTGGGATCGGATCTCGAGCCGGTCGACGACGAGGGGGTCCGGGCCAACGCCAGCGCCCAGCTGGATGGCGGCGTGCTGCTCGTCAGGGAGCCGGGAGCCGCCTCGCATGCGTCGGCGGGGCTCGGACTGGCCGACGGCGCGCCCCGGCTGCAAACGGCAGGCCTGTGGCTGGCCGGCCCGAAGCGGTTCTTCCCGGGTTGGGCGCGTGAGGTGACGGACGGCGAGCTTGCCGACGGGGCTGGAGGAGCTGCGGGCCGGAGGGGGCGAATGGGTGAAGGTCATCGGTGACTGGCGGGTCGATGACGAACGTGTCCCGACGTTCGACCCCGCGACGCTGGCCGGCCTGGTCCGGCGCGTCCATGATGCCGGTGGCCGGGTGGCCATCCACGCGATCCTCGCCGAGACCGTGGAGATGGCGGTCGCGGCGGGGTGCGACTCGATCGAACACGGAACGTTCGCCGCTGAGACGATGGTGGCCGCGATCGCCGACCGGGGGATCGCGCTCACACCGACGATCGGCGCGGTGACCTCGCCCGTGCCAGACGACGCGGCGCCGGCGACCCACGAATGGGCCCGGGCAATGGGGCAATCCATCCGCCGGGTCGTTCGCGACGCCTGGGAGGCCGGTGTCGTCCTCCTGGCCGGCTCGGACATCGCGATCGCGCACGGCGAGATCCGGCGGGAGATCGAGCTCCTCGCCGCCTGCGGGCTCCCGGCGGAGGCCGCGCTGGCGGCCGGGTCCTGGGCGGCCCGGGCATTCCTCGGGCTGCCGGGGATCGAGGAGGGCGCGCCGGCCGACGTCGTGGCCTACGCCCGGGACCCGCGCGAGGACCTCTTCGTCCTGGCCGAGCCGGTCGCGATCGTCCTGGACGGACGGCCGGTCGAGGTCCGGCGCCACTAACATCGAGTCATGGACGACGATCCGCGCATCGCGCTGCTGTTCGCGCTGGCGGACGACGAGCTGATCCTCGGGCACCGCCACTCCGAGTGGACGGGCTGGGCTCCGCACATCGAGGAGGACCTGGCGTTCTCCTCGATCGCCCAGGACGAGATGGCGCACGCCCGGCTGCTGTACGGGCTGGCCAAGGAGGCCACCGGGCGCGACGAGGACTCGCTGGCGCTCGGCCGGCGCCCGGAGGAGTACCGCAACGCGGTGCTGTGCGAACGGCCCAACCGGGACTGGGGCTACTCGCTGGCCCGGCAGTTCCTGTACGACACCGCCGACGCCGTCCGCCTGGAGGCCGTGGCAGCGTCCTCGTGGGGCGAGCTCGCCGAGCTGACCGGCGTGATCCGGCTGGAGGAGAAGTACCACCTGGATCACGCGCGGGCGTGGTTCGACCGCCTGGCCGGTGGGCCTCAGACGGCCCGCCAGAAGCTGGCCGAGGGCCTGGCCGCGGCGGTGGGCGAGGCCGTCGCGTTGTTCGAGCCGATCCCCGGCGAGGAGGGGCTGGTGGCGGACGGCGCGCTGCCGCGTGCTTCGGAGGACCTGCTGGCCGACTGGCTCGGCCGGCTGGGGGAGGACCTGGAAGCGGTCTCCCTGGACTATGTGCTCGAGCACCACGGGCCGATTGGCGGCGAGATGGTCCCGACGTCGACCGGCGAGATCGAGGCCGGGGCCGATGCCCTCGCCGTCCCCGGCATCGTGCGCCGGGACGGGCGGTGGGCGCACGAGGGCGCGTTCGCCGGCGCCGGCGGCCGCCGGGGCCGCCACTCCGAGGACTTCCAGCCGCTGTGGGACGAGATGACGAAGCTGTACCGCGAGCACCCGGGGGCGACGTGGTGACCCGCCCGGCCGGGGTCCGCGACGCCGTCGAGCTGGCGGCCTGGGAGGCACTGGCGGGCGTCCGGGACCCGGAGATCCCGCCCGTGTCGATCACCGACCTCGGCGTCGTGGAACGGGTCTGGGTCGACCGGGACGCCCTCCACGTGGAATTGTTGCCGACCTTCGTGGGGTGTCCGGCGCTGGACGTGATCCGGGAGGACGCGGAGCGTGCAGTGGCCGCGGTGGCCGGCGGGCGGCGGGTGGAGGTCCGGTTCGTGTACTCGCTACCGTGGACCAGCGATCGCATCACGCCGGAGGGGCGCGAGGCGCTCCGAGGGTACGGCTTGACGCCGCCTCCCGCCGAGGCCGCCGGGCGGACGTTCGTCCAGCTCGCATCGCTGCACCGGACCGAGGGTTCGTCGGCCTGCCCGTTCTGCGGCAGCGTGGACACGGTCCTGGAGAGCGCGTTCGGGCCTACGCTGTGCCGTACCACGCACTTCTGCCGGAGCTGCCGGAACCCGTTCGAGGCATTCAAGCCGAAGTCGGCCGGCTGAGGCTGGCTCACGTGACGGGCTGCCCGTAGCGAGACCACGGCTCGTGCGGGCTGTGGTCGAATAGCCGGACGTTTCGAGGACAGGCGACTGTGGCGGACGACCCCATGATCTCGCTCCAAAACGTCACCAAGCGCTACGAGAGCGCGGCTGTCGGCGCGGCCGTGGAAGACCTCTCGCTCGAGGTCGCGAAGGGGGAGACCGTCGTCCTGGTCGGCCCGTCCGGGTGCGGCAAGACCACGACGATGAAGATGATCAACCGGCTGATCGAGCCCACGTCCGGCACGATCACGGTCGACGGGACCGACGTGCTGCGCCAGGACCCCGTCGAGCTCCGCCGGGGCATCGGCTACGTGATCCAGAGCATCGGGCTCATGCCCCACCGCACGGTGGCGCAGAACATCGCGATGGTGCCCAAGCTCCTGGACTGGGAGGACGCGAGGATCGACGCGCGCATCGAGGAGCTGGCCGGGATCTTCGACCTCGACCGCGAGCTGCTGCGCCGGTACCCGGCCGAGCTGTCGGGCGGCCAGCGCCAGCGGGTCGGCGTGGCCCGGGCACTCGCCGTGGACCCGCCGGTCATGCTGATGGACGAGCCTTTCGCCGCGGTCGACCCGATCATCCGGGCCCGGCTGCAGGACCAGTTCCTCGAGATCCAGGAGCGCCTGCGCAAGACCATCGTATTCGTCACTCACGACATCGACGAGGCCATCAAGATGGCCGACCGCATCGCGATCCTGAACCGAGGCGCGAAGGTCGAGCAGTACGCGGCCCCGGAGGAGATCCTCCGCGCACCGGCCAACGACTTCGTACGGGACTTCGTGGGCGCAGAGCGGGGCCTGAAGCGCCTGGCGCTGATCCCGGTCTCGGCGATCCAGGTGGACCCCGGGCCCGTCGTGGCACCGACCGCCACGGCCGAGGAGGTTCGCCGGGCCATCCGCGACGGCGGGTTGGGGTGGGTCAGCGTGGTGGCCGACGGCGAGCTGCTCGGCTGGATCGACCAGGAATCGCTCGACGGCGCGGCAACCGCCGCCGAGGCCGGCCCCCGGAAGTTCAGCGCCTACGTCACGGTGGACGACTCGCTGAGAAGGGCACTCGATTCCATCGTCACGTCGTCCACCAACGTCGCGGTGGTCGTGACGGAGGGCCAGCGCTACCTCGGCATCCTGACCCTGGACCGCCTGTCCCGGGAGGTCACGCAATGACCGGTGCGGAGGTCGCGGTGATCGCCCAGGAAATTCGACCCCCCACGATCTGGCAGTGGATCGGAGATCACGTGCACCTGATCCTGACCCAGACCGGCCAGCACGTGGAGCTCACCGTGATCGCGGTGGCGATCGGGCTCGCGATCTCGCTGCCGCTGTCGATCCTGGCCTACCAGCGCGCCTGGCTCTATCCGCCGATCACGTGGCTCACGGGGCTCCTGTACACCATCCCCTCGATCGCGCTCTTCGTGCTGCTGATCCCCTTCACCCACCTCTCCATCACGACGGTCGAGATCGGCCTGGTGACCTACACGCTCCTCATCCTCATCAGGAACATCGTGGTCGGCCTCCGGGGCGTCCCCGAGGACGTGCGGGAGGCCGCCACGGGAATGGGCCTCACGAGGCGCCAGGTCCTGTGGAAGGTGGAGCTCCCCATGGCCCTCCCCGCGATCATGGCGGGGGTCCGCGTGGCCACCGTGAGCACGATCGGGCTGGTCACGGTGGGATTCATCATCGGCAAGGGCGGGCTCGGCGAGCTCATCATCGAGGGGCTGAACCGGTTCTACACGCCCGAGGTCGTCGTGGGGGCCGTCATGTCGATCGCGCTCGCCCTCGTCGCCGACGCGCTGCTGCTCCTGGTGCTTCGCGTGCTCACGCCGTGGACCCGCGGCGGCGGGCGAGGGCTCCCGAGTCCCTCCGGCAGGGCGGGCGCATGAACCAGTTCGTGCGGGCCATCCACTGGATCTTCACCGCGTCGAACTGGAGCGAGGTGAACTTCCAGGCGGGGATCCGCTCGCAGCTCGTCTACCACGTCGAGCTGTCGGCCATCTCCCTCGTGATCGCCACGGCGATCGCCGTGCCGGTGGGGATGGTGGTCGGGCACACGCGACGGGGCCAGTTCCTCGCGGTCTCGGTCGCGAACGTCGGCCGGGCCATCCCCTCCTTCGCCCTGCTGGTCCTGGCGTTCATCGTGATCGGCGACGTGTGGCCGTCGCTGCAGTTCAGCATGGCGCCCACGATCATCGCGCTCGTCCTGCTCGCGATCCCCCCCATCCTCACGAACACCTACGTGGGGATCCAGGCCGTCGAAGCCGACACGGTCGAGGCCGCGCGGGGCATGGGCCTGGCGGAGCGGCAGGTGCTCGGCCGCCTGGAACTCCCGCTCGCGGCGCCGCTCATCATGGCAGGGCTCAGGACGTCCGCCGTCACGGTCGTGGCCACCGCCACACTGGCCGGGTTCGCGGGCGGGGGCGGCCTCGGGGTGTTCCTGTACAACGGGTTCGCGCAGCAGGGCCAGGAGCAGCAGCTCATCGGCGGCGCGCTCCTCGTGGCCGTGCTGGCCGTCTGCACCGAGCTCCTGTTCTCCGTGCTGGAACGGCTCGTAACGCCCCGGACTCGATCGAGACGGGATGATCGGGTCCCGGGTCCGCTGCCCGGAGCCCGCGCGGTCCCTTCCGCCTGAAGGCGGGCTGATAGGGTTCGCGAGTCCACGTGTTGAGGGGGGTGGGACACCCCCACGACGGACGGGAAGGGAGTTGAACCCATGCGGAATCACCGCAGGTACGCCCTCGGGGCGACCCTGCTCGCGGCGGCCCTGCTGGCCGGCGCGTGCGGGTCGGGTGGGGGCGACAACGAGAGCACGGCCAGCACGACCGGAGGGGGCGGCGGCCCGACGATCGCCAGCACTTTCGTGTTCGGCGCGCCCCCCGACTGCGCCACGAACAAGCTCTGCGCCATCGGGCTCAAGGAGCTGTACGGGATCGAGTTCAAGCAGATCAAGACCACGGACTTCGGCGGCCCCATCACGGTTCACGCGCTGAAGGCCGGGTCGATCCAGGTCGGCGAGCTCTTCTCGACCTCCGTCTACGATCCTGACTTCGTGGTCCTCGAGGACGACAAGCACCTGGAGTCGTCGGACAACATCGTCCCGGTGATCCGGAAGGACGTGGACACCCCCGAGATCGACGACATTCTCAACGCGATCAGCGCGAAGATCACGACCGACCAGATGCTCGAGCTCAACAAGATGGTCGATATCTCCCAGCAGGATCCGACGGCCGTGGCCAAGTCCTTCCTGGACGACAACGGGCTGATGTCCGCATCCAGCGGCTGCAGCGGCGACCTCACGGTCGGCGTCTCGGGCAACTTCTCCGAAAGCAAGATCATGGCCGAGATGTACGGCCAGGCCCTCGAGCACGCCGGCTGCTCGGTGAGCTACCAGCTCGACCTCTCCAGCCGCGAGGTCTCCGACAAGGCCCTGTTCTCGGGGGAGATCGACCTGAAGCCCGAGTACCTGGCCAGCGAGTCGACGGCGCAGGACGCGAACGCGAAGGTGTCGGGCGACCCGCAGAACAACGCCACGATCCTCGAGGGGCTCATGGCGAAGCAGGACGTGAACGTGCTGGACTTCACGCCGGCGGTCGACACGAACGTGTTCGTTGTCACGAAGGAGACGGCCGATCAGTTCAGCCTCAGCAAGGTCAGCGACCTGGCCAAGCCCGCGCCATAGCTCGGCGGTCGCGCGCACGAAAGGGGGCTCGCCAGGCGGGTGAGCCCCCTTCGGCGTATCAGGCGCTCGACCGTTCTCCGGCGCGGACCTCCACGTCGAGCCGATTGGCCGGCGGAGCCAGCGGACAGGACCACCGGGGATCGTACGAGCACGACGGGTTGTAGGCGAAGTTGAAGTCGAGCACCAGGCGGCCGTCCGGGGTCGCGCCCAGGTCCGAGCCCTTCACGGTGTCCATGAGGTACCGGCCCGCGCCGTACGTCTCGCGCCCGGCAGTCGCGTCGCGGAACGGCAGGAACAGCCCGCCGCCGTAGCCCTCGAGCCAGTACGCGTCGAGGGAGACGTCGCGCCCATCGAGCGCGAACCTGACCGATGCGAACCGGGTGAACCGGTACGCGCCGCCGTCGCTGGCGCCGATCTCGAGCGTCTCGAGCTCGGCCGGCACCAACTCGCCGGTTGTGCGGAACGCCGGGTCGTACGGGAACAGGGGGATGCCCGGGTAGGCACCGCGCTCGGCCTCCGGCACCGGCGACTGGGGGTGGGACCGGAACAGGTCGTCGCGCACGAGGCGCCACCGCTTCCAGGCGGCCCCGGGGCTTCCGGCGGCCGCCGTGGCCCGCACCTCCGCGTACAGCTCGAAGATCCGGCGCTTCCAGTCGAGGAGGTCCAGCAGGTCCCCGGCCGCGAGCGTCACCGCTCGTCCGCGGCCGCCACCGCGGTCCCGGCCTGGGGCGGCCCGGTGCACATGTGGTGGTGGTGGGGCTGGCCCCGTTCGTGGACCTCGTCGTGCTCAGCGCTCCCCACGAAGACCCCCACGCCCTCCTCGTCCTCGTGGTATTCGGGCTCCTTCTCCGCGTGCGCGCCCACGCGCTCCCGTTCCTCCTCTTCTTCCTTCCGGGCCGGCGTGGGGTTGCGGATCCCGGCGCCATTCACCAGGGCCCCGGCGAACAGGAGGCCGGCCCCGATGACCATGGCCAGGTGGAACGAGTGCGTCGAGGCCTCGCCGGCCGGCTTCGCGAGCTGAGACCCACGGATCGTGCCGTCGCCGCGGAGATGGAACGTCACCCCCGGCTCGGGCTGGTTGAGCGGGGTGATCTCGTCGCGGACACGGGTGCTGCCCACGTCGAGGTTCGGGACTCGCGAAGCGAGCCCCGAGTAGAAGCTTCCCGCGATGGCCACGAAGATCAGGGCGCCGGCCAGCTGGGGCCCGACCCGGGAGATCGCGTTGTTGATGGCCGAGGCCACGCCGGAGTTGTGCTCGGGGACGCTCGTCATCAGCGCGGTCGTGAGGGGCGCCACCATGATCATCAGCCCAGCCCCGAACAGCAGCAGACCCGGGAGGAAGTGGACGAGGTAGTCGCCCGGCGGGAGGATCGAGGAGCCCGGTCCGGTCCCGAAGTGCCACGCCGCGCTGGTGGCCGGCACCAGCGTGTACCACAGCACGCCGAGGCCCATGATCGCCGGCCCCACGGCCATGTACACACGGGGGCCGTGCCGCGCCGCCAGCTTCCCGAACCGCGTCGAGAACAGCGCCAGCAGCAGCGTACCGGGGATGCTCATGATCCCGGCCGCGGCGGGGTCGTACCCCAGGGTCCCCTGCACGAACAGCCCGAGGTTGAAGAACGTCACGTACAGCGCGCCGTAGATCACGAGCGTCGAGATGTTCGTCACCGTGAAGTTCCGGGAGCGGAACAGCGCCGGCGGGATCAGGGGGTGCTCCCGCTTCCGCATGAGCGGGGTGAGAGCGATCGTGGCCGCAGCGCCCAGCGCCAGCGCCACGTACGCCGCCGGGTCCCGCCACTCGCGCTGCTGGCCCCGGATGGTCCCGAAGGCCAGCCCCCCTACGGCCACCGCGACCACCGCGGCGCCCAGCCAGTCGAACCGCGGGGACATCTCCTCGTCGCGGGACTCGGCGACGTGGCGAAGCGTGGCCCACAGGGCCACGCCGACGAGCGGGATGTTGATCAGGAACGCCGCCCGCCACGAGATGCCCTGCACCAGCAGGCCGCCGATGAACGGCCCGAGGATCGTGGTCCCGGCGGACGCCCCGGCCCACACGCCGAAGGCCCGGCCGCGTTCCTCGCCGGTGAAGGTCGTGTTGATGATGGCGAGCGACCCCGGCACCAGCAGCGCGCCCATCGCGCCCTGCAGCAGCCGGAACAGGATCAGCGACTCGAAGTTCCACGACAGTCCGCACGCGAGCGACATGATCCCGAACCCGGCGAGCCCGATCGCGAACGTCCGCCGCCGCCCGTAGTAGTCGCTGATCGCCCCGGCGAGGATCAGCAGGGCCGACAGCGTCAGCAGGTAGCCGGTGTAGACGTAGTTCTGGGCCTCGAGCGTGCTGAACAGCGAGCTGTGGAGCTCCTTGCCGATCTGGGGGAGCGCGACGTTCGTGACGGTCGAGTCGAGGAACACGATCCCCGACCCCAGCACCACGGCCGTCATCGTCCACCGCCGCCTGCTGTCCAACGGCACCTCCTCGTCGAGCCTGGGACGCAACGCTAGCCGAACGAACCCACGCGCGGGTCCGTTTCTTCCCGCCACGGCTAGTGGCCGGTGAAGTCCGGCTCGCGCTTGTCGAGGAACGCGCCGATGCCCTCCGCGAAGTCGGAGGAACCGGCCAGGTCGGCCTGGGTGACGGCCTCGCGCTCGAGCGTCTCGGTGAGCGACAGGCGGAGGGCGTCGCTCATCAGTGCCTTGGTGGCGCCGATCGCGAGCGTAGGGCCGCCGGCCATGCGCTCGGCGAACTCGGTGACCGCCGTCTCGAACTCGTCGGCGGGGACCACGCGGTGGACGAGCCCGATGCGCAGCGCCTCCTGCGCGTCGAGGAGGTCGCCGGTGATCGACATCTCCAGGGCCTTGGCGAAGCCGACGATCCTGGGGAGCAGCCAGTTGCCGCCGGAGTCCGGGACCAGGCCGATCTTCACGAACGCCTGGAGGAACCTCGCGGCGTCGCTCGCGATTCGCACGTCGCACGCCAGGGCGAGCGACAGCCCCGCGCCGGCCGCCACGCCGTTCACCGCGGCGATCGACGGCATCGGCAGCTCCACGATCGAGGTGATCATCCGGTTGTAGCCTGACCGGAGGTGCTCGGCGACGTCGAGCCCCCCGCCTCCGTCGCCGCCGGTCGCGGCGGTGAACTCCGTGAGGTCCTGTCCTGCGGAGAAGCCCCGGCCCTCGCCGGTGATCACCAGGCACCGGATGCCCTCGTCCTCGCGTGCCGAGGCGAGCGCGTCGAGCGTCTCCTGGGCGAGCCGCGTGGTCAGCGCGTTCAGCTTGTCGGGCCGGTTCAGCCGGATCCAGCCGACGCCGTTCCGGACCTCGTATCTGATCTCCTGGTAGTCCATCGGCCGTTCCTTTCCCCGCCTGTGGTGCGCCGGGAGCCTACCCCGCGCGCCTGCCGGGCCGAGCGGGTAGGCTCGATCCCGCGAGGAACGGGGGAGCTCGGTCGGACCGGGCTGAGAGGCCGCCTGCGGAGGCGGCGACCCCAGAACCTGATCCCGGTAATGCGGGCGGAGGGAGCGGGCATGGCCACCGTCACGGAACGGCTGGAGCGGGCGCTCGAGCGCGAGGCGCCGACCTGGGGCATCCGCCCCGTCCCACCCGAGCACCGCCGCCTCGGCGGCCTCGACTTCGCGGTCCTGTGGGGCGACCTGTCGATCGGGCTCCTGGTGATCCTGACCGGGGCGCTGCTCGTTCCCGCGCTGGGGCTGCCCGTCGCGCTGCTGGCGATCGCGGTCGGGAGCATCGTCGGGTGCATCCCGCTCGCGCTGGTCGGCGCGGCCGGCGCGCGCGACGGCGTGCCGGGCATGGTGCTGTTCCGGGCGGTGCTCGGGCGGCGGGGCTCGTACCTCCCGAGCGTGCTGAACATCGTGACGTTGGTCGGATGGACCGGCTTCGAGCTGTGGGCCATGAGCCTCGTTGCGAACAGGGTCCTGCACCTCGGGTACTACGCGTGGCTGGCGATCGTCGCGGTGGTGTGCACGGCGCTCGCGCTGGGCGGGCCGATCGTAGTGGTCCGGCGGTGGCTGGAGCGGTTCGGCGCGTGGGTCATCGGCGCGGTGGGGCTGTGGATCACGGTGAGGGTGCTGACGACGGCCGACCTGGGCGCGATCTGGCACTCGCCGGGGAAGGGCGGCTTCCCCAACCACTTCCTGCTGGCGGTGGACCTGGTGATCGTGATGCCGGTGTCGTGGCTGCCGCTGGTGGCGGACTACAACCGCTTCGCCCGTCGCGGGGCGAACGGAGCTGTCGGGACCTTCGCCGGGTACGCGATCGGGAACGCCTGGTTCTACGCGCTGGGTGCGCTGCTGGTGCTGGCGGCGGGGCTGCCCCAGTTCGCCACGCCGGGGGACCTGGGCTCGGCGATCTCGACGCTGGCGGGTGGGTGGGTCGTGCTGCTGGCGCTGCTCGTCGGGGAGACCGACGAGGCGTTCGCGGACATCTACTCCAGCGCGGTGTCCTCGCAGAACCTCAGTGAACGGATCCGCCAGCGGGGGGCGGTGATGGGGGTGGGCGCCGCGGGGGTGGCGCTGGCGGCGTGGCTGGGCGGCCGCCCGTCGCTCGCCGTGGGGAACTACGAGCAGTTCCTGTTCCTGCTGGGCTCGGTGTTCGTGCCTCTGTTCGGTGTGTTCGTCGCGGACCGCTTCGTGCTGCGGAACCGGCCCGGCGATCCCTTCGCGGGGACCGTCCCGGCGTTCCGGTGGCGGGCGCTCGTGCCGTGGGTCGCCGGCTTCCTGATCTACCAGTGGAGCGTGCCCACCGCGCTGGCCGGGTGGAAGGACGGCATGAACACGCTGTTCCACACGTGGCTGCACCTGCCGTTCCCCCTGTGGGATTCGGCGCTCGGTGCGAGCATCCCGAGCTTCCTGGCGGCGATGGCGCTCTCGCTGGTGGTGCTGGATCGCCCGAGGCCTCGGGCGGAGCCGGTCGGCGACGCCTCCGCGGGATGATCGATGGTGGCGGGGGTCGAGAGGCTCGGAGGCGACGGTAGATTCACGCTCAGGAGTTCTAGGGCTCCGCCTCGCGCGGGGCCCGGCCGCTACGGCTGGTCCGGGCCGGAGCCGTTCGGGGAAGGCCCGGGCTCGTCGGCGTCGGCGACGGCCGGTGGCGGTGCGGCCGTGACGAGGATCACCGCGGGCTCCGTCGACGCGTTGGAGATCGTGACCTCGCCGCCGGCCGGGGCCAGTACGGCGGACCACTGCTGGACGCGGGTGCGGGCCTTGTCGACCTGGATCACGACCTCGCCGGCGACCACCAGGAACAGTGCGTCGGAGGTCGGGTCGCCTATCGGTCCGACCCGCTGGGTCCGCTCGAGGCAGATGAGCTGGGACCACATGTGCTCCGTCTCGAACACGTCGTGCGTCGCGGGCCCCTCCGGGTCGAAGTGGACGAGATCACGCAGGTCCTTGGCCTCCATGGCGCGCGAAGCGTACCAACGGCGGTCGTGGCCTCTTCCACTGGTGGGCTGGGAGGGCGACCGGTGGCGCCTCGGCGGTCAGGACATGCCGACGAGCCGGGCGGCCCGGAGGCCCCGCTACGGTCCCGGGACCCGACAGGGAGACCCAGGCGGTCGACCGCTCCCGCCGGTTGGCCTGGTGGTTCTTCGACGAAGGGCGAATGTTTGGTCTCGAGGCCGAGCTCCCGGCCGCACAGGGGGCCGTCGTGGCGAGAGCGCTCGAGCGGCTCGCCTCGGAGCTTCCGGCGATGCCGGGAGAGGAAGAAGACTTCTGCGTCGAGGCTCGCCGGGCCGATGCACTCGTGGCGCTGGCGTCCACCCGGATCGCCGAGGATGCGGATCCCGACCGGGCCACCGTGGTCGTCCACGCTTCGCTGGCGACGCTCCTCGGAGATGGGAACGCCGAGATCGAGGGCGGTCCGGCGATCCATCGGGAGACGGCGCGCCGCCTCGCATGCGACGCGAGGATCCAGATGGTGGTCGAGAACGCGGCGGGCGAGGTGATCGGCCTCGGGCGGATGTCGCGAGAGTCTTCGGCGTGGATGATGGGACAGCTCCGTCATCGAGACGGCGGGTGCACCTTCCCCGGGTGCGGGACACGCCGGTTCGTCCATGCGCACCACATCATCAAGCTCGTGCACGAGTACGGATGGACGCTCGATCGTCGCGACGACGGCACGATGCGGTGGTTCCGTCCGGACGGGACTCGCTACCGTGCGGGGCCGGGCCCGCCGGGCGAGCCCGGCACAGCCGAACGACCGGAACGAGAGCCCGTGCTGGCGCTCGGTGAATTCCGGCCCCTTCGATGGAACGGGCGTCGCCTGGAGACGGTTCCTCACGTCAGGAGTCCAGGCCCCGAGCTGAGCCCGCGAACCCGGCCGAGCTCGCGAACGGTGCGGTCGGGCCGGGGTTTTCGGTCGCGCGCGATAGACTGCCGCTCTCCGCTGTGCGTCCGGAAGAGCCGTTCGAACCGTACGCCCGGAACGCCATTCGGAAGGAGAGCCGGGAATGCCGAAATTCCAGTTCGCCACGACATCTGCCGCGGAGGCCTCCGCAGCATTGCTCGTGCTGCCCGTATTCGAGGGGCCGGAGGCCGGGCCCGGGGTCGAGGATGCCGGTCGCGCGCTCGGCGCCGACCTCGTCGGCGCGGTCCGGGACAACAACCTGAAGGGCCGGTTCGGGGAGACGCTGACCGTTCCCACGTTCGGACGGCTCCCTGCCACCACGGTGCTGCTGGTCGGTCTCGGCAAGCGCCGCGACGTCAGGCCGGACACGCTCCGCCGGGCCATGGGGAAGGTCGCCCGCACCGCGTCGCGGTTCGAGTCCGTCGCGACGACGCTCGCGCGCGCGGCCAGACCGCCGAGCGAGGCCGTCCAGGCGGTCGTGGAGGGGCTGCTGCTCGGCTCGTACCGGTTCGACCGGTTCAAGTCGGCATCGTTGGACGGCGACGCGCCGGACCGGCAGGCGCTTCAGATAGTGACGCTGCTCGGCGTGGACGAGCGCGACGCCGCCCGCCGCGCCGAGGTCACCGCCGAGAGCGTCGCGTGGGCCCGGGACCTGGTGAACACGCCGGCCGGGACCGCCACGCCGGAGTTCCTGGCGACCGAGGCCCGGAAGATGGCGAAGGAGACCGGGCTCGACGTGAAGATCTGGACGAAGTCCGACCTGGAGAAGGAGGGCTTCGGCGGCGTGCTCGGCGTCGGGCAGGGCAGCGTGAACCCGCCGCGGTTCATCGAGCTTTCCTACTCGGGCGGCCGGGCCGGCGACCCGCCCATCGCGATCACGGGCAAGGGGGTCACGTTCGACTCCGGGGGCCTGTCCATCAAGGACGCCAAGCAGATGGAGTGGATGAAGGCCGACATGGGCGGGGCGGCCGCGATGTTCGCCGCGATGCGTGCAATCGCCCTCCTAAAGCCGAGGATCAACGTCATCGCCGCCATCCCGTCCAGCGAGAACCTGCCGAGCGGCTCGGCGCTCCGCCCCGGCGACGTGGTGCACCACCGCGGGGGGAAGACCTCCGAGGTGCTCAACACCGACGCGGAGGGGCGGCTGATCCTGGCCGACGCGCTGGCGTACCTGTCCGAGAAGAATCCCCGGGTGATCCTCGACGCGGCGACGCTGACCGGCGCCTGCATGATCGCGCTGGGCGAGGAGATCTGGGGCGTGATGGGGAACGACCGCCGGCTGATACGCGACGTCATCGCGGCCGGCGAGGCGGTGGGCGAGCCCGGATGGGAGCTCCCCCTGTGGCGGCGATACCGCGAGAAGATCGAGTCCCCGGTGGCGGACGTGAAGAACATCGGCGACCGGTGGGGCGGCGCGATCACCGCGGCGCTGTTCCTCGCGGAGTTCGTCGGCGACACCCCGTGGTGCCACCTCGACGTCGCCGGCACCGCGTACTGGGAGAAGGCCGGCGACTACTGGCCCAAGGGCGCGACGGGCTCGCCGGCCCGGACCGTGATCCGCTACGTGCTGGACCGGGCGGCGGAGGGCTCGGCCCGCGGTGCCACGTCCCGTCGAAGCCGCACCGGCTCGAAGTCCTCGGCCAGGGCCGGGGCCCGCGCTTCCTCCACGAAGTCCTCCGCGAAGGCGTCACGGGCCGACCGCTCGGCGGCGCCGCGGACCCGGACGCGCTCCGGCACCGGCTGACTGCATGTCCGACGAACCGCAGGCGGGGCCCGCCCTCGCCGTATTCGCCCACCCGGACGACGCGGAGATCGGGGCGGGCGGGACGATGGCCAGGTGGGCGTCGCAGGGCCGCGAGGTCCACCTGCTGATCCTCACGAACGGCGACAAGGGCTCGCAGGTCGTCGGCCTCGACTCCGAGGAGCTGGCCCGGATCCGGGCGGAGGAGACCGTGGAGGCCGGGAGGATCCTGGGGCTGCACGACGTCCGGGTGCTCGACACCCCCGACGGCGAGCTCGAGAACGTGTTCGGCGTCCGCGCCGCGGTGGTGCGCCGGATCCGCGAGATCCGTCCGCGCGTTGTCCTGTCCTGCGACCCGACGACGTGGTTCATGGGCAGTCGATACGTGAACCACGCCGACCACCGAGCGGCGGGCGCCATCGCGTGCGATGCCATCTTCCCCGGCGCCGGCAACCCTCAATTCTATCCCGAGCACATCGAGGAGGGCCTGCGGGCCTGGGACGTCCCGGAGCTGTGGCTCTCCTGGAGCACCGAGCCCAACCACCGCGAGGACATCACCGGCTTCATGCCGACCAAGCTCGACGCGCTCAAGGCGCACCGGAGCCAGGTGGAGGGCGACATGCTCGGGTTCTTCGAGGAATGGCTGCCCCTGGAGGCCGCCGAGGCCGGGCGCATGATCGGCGTCGAGCACGCCGAGGCCTTCCGCCGCCTCGACCTCCGCTGAGCCGGCCCAGGGCGAGCTACCGGCGACCCGGGCGATCTACCGGCGACCCGGGCGAGCTACCCGCGGCCCGGGCGAGCTACCCGCGGCCCTGGACGTTCCCCGCCGCGTAGTCCTGGGGCTTGGTGGCGACGGCCAGGTTGACGTCGCGGAAGTCGGTCAGGGGGTCGGGGAACCGCTCCCGGAACGTGGCCCGGGCCCGGTCGACGAACGAGCGCCAGGCGTCGTCGCCGAGCATGTCGCGGAGGAATCGGCCGGACGTCGTGGTGGTCCGGCCGTCGACGTAGTCGTCGAGGGCCATGACGAACCGGTACTCCCGCTGCTCGACCGTGACCGGCCGCAGGCGCGCGTCGCGCAGCCCCTGCTCCAGCCGGCGCCGGTCGCGGAACCGCTCCTCGTTGGGCATGGCCCTCCGCACGGCGTCGTCGAGCATCTCGTGGGTGGCGAGCTGCTCGACCAGCTCACGCCAGGTCCGCTGGAACTCGTCCTCGGTCTCGCCCCACGACGTCACGGCGAGCCGCCCGCCGGGCTTCAGCACGCGGATCAGGTCGAACAGCGCGGTGTCGACCTTGTGGAAGTGCGACAGGACGAAGCCCGCCGTCACCACGTCGAACGTCGCGTCGCGGAACGGCAGGTCGATGGCCTCCGCCGCGGCCACCGGGACCTCGGGGCGAGCCTCCCGGGCCACCCCGAGCATCGCCAGCGAGGCGTCGACGCCGACCGCGACCGCCCCGGACTGCCGGGCGGCCTCCGCGAACACGCCGGTCCCCGTCCCCACGTCCAGTGCCCGATGCCCTGCGGCGACACCCGCCGCCGCCACGAGGTCCCTCGCCACGATCTCCGTGCGCCGGCCGTGGATGCGCTCGTACGTCTGCGCGATCGAGTCGTAGGTCCGCCAGTCGTTGCGCAGCGGGCCCGCGTTTGCATTGCTCGGTGAGGCGCCGGGTACAGTGGACCCAGCCCCATCCCGCTCGCGAGGTCGACGATGGAAAAGCCCAGACACGGCGGACACCTTATCGCGCAGGCCCTGAAGAACGAGGGGGTGCGGTACCTGTTCACCCTCTCCGGCGGGCACATCGCGCCGATCTACGACGGGTGCGTCGACCTCGGCATCGAGATCGTCGACTTCCGCCACGAGCAGGCCGCCGCTCACGCCGCTGATGGGTGGGCCCGGCTGACACTCGGCCCCGGGGTGGCCGCGGTCACCGCGGGCCCGGGCCTGACCGACGCGGTCACCGGCATCGCCAACGCGTTCTACGCGAACTCGCCGATCCTGGTGCTCTCGGGCAAGAACCCCATCGTCGAGTTCGAGATGGGCTCGCTGCAGGAGATGGACCAGGTCACGCTGGTCCGCTCGGTCACGAAGTGGGCGAAGACCTGCTACGAGACCCGCGCGCTGGGCGACTTCACCACCACGGCGCTCCGCCACGCGCTCTCCGGCCGGCCGGGCCCGGCGTTCCTCGACGTCCCCCTCGACGTCCAGTTCAACAGCGCGTCGGGCGTGGAGGTACCCCGCGACTCGCGCACCGCCTCGAAGCCCCTCGGGGACCCAGACTTCGTCGCGCGCGCCGCCGACCTGCTGAACGCGGCCGAGCATCCGGTGATCTTCGCCGGCAGCGGCGTGCGGTGGTCGGGCGCCCACGACGCACTGGCGGAGCTCGCGGATGTGACGAAGTTCCCCGTGTTCCTGAACTCGCTGGGCCGCGGCTCGCTGTCGCCCCGGCACCCGTCGTGCTTCGCCGCCGCGCGGAAGTTCGCGCTGCAGGACTGCGACGTGCTGCTGGCGCTGGGCGTCGACTGGGACTTCCGCCTGGGGTTCGGCCGGAAGAACATCAACCCCGAGGCGAAGGTGATCCAGGTCGACGTCGACGGCGTCCACATCGGCCGCAACCGGCCGGTCGACGTCGGCATCGTCGGCGATCCCGGTCGGGTCATCGGGCAGCTGCTGGCGGCGGGTTTCGGCCGGCCCGAGGAGCCGGACTGGACGGAGCGGGTCCGCCAGGAGGAGCGGCGCATGCAGGCCAAGGCCCAGGAGGGCATGGAATCCGACGCCGTGCCCATCCACCCCCAGCGGTTCGCCCGCGAGATCCGGGACTTCCTGGATCCCGACGCCATCGTGGTCGGCGACGGCGGGGACATCGTCGGGATCAGCGCGTCGATCATCCCGGCCAACGGGCCGGGCCAGTGGCTGGACCCGGGTCCGTTCGGGTGCCTCGGCGTCGGGCCCTCGTTCGCCATCGCCGCCCGGCTGGCCCACCCCGGCAAGCAGGTGGCGGTCGTGTACGGCGACGGCTCGTTCGGCCTGAACGCGATGGAGTACGACACGGCGATCCGCAAGCGCCTGCCGTTCGTCGGCATCATCGGCAACGACGGCGCGTGGGGGCAGATCAAGGTGGCCCAGGAGGCGTTGTACGGCCCGGGGAACGCGCCGGCGGCCGTCCTCGGCGACTCGCCGTACGAGCGGATGGTGGAAGGGCTGGGCGGGTACGGCGAGCGCGTCGAGAAGCCGAACGAGATCCGCCCCGCGCTGGAGCGGGCGTTCGACGCGGGGGTGGCGGCGTGCGTCAACGTCATCGTCGACCCGTCCCTGATGCAACGGAGCTCGTACCTGGGCTGAGGCTCCACGGAGGAAACGGATGCGAGCGGGCGACGACGAACGGTTCCGGCAGCCCCGCAAGCCCCGGCGGGGGCTCTTCCGCCGTCGCGCCGGCGAGGTGCGGTCGTCCGACGTCGACGTCAAGGCCATGATGAAGTTCGCCCAGACGCGCCGGGGGGTCGAGGCCTACCTCGAGCCACGCACGATGCAGCAGCCCATGACCGTGGTGCTGGTGGCGCACGACGGCGAGTGGCTCCGGTTCACGATCCCCGACGAGAAGGTGGTCCATTCGCTGTCCCGGAGCCAGGGCGTCCCGGTGTACGAGGCCGCGCGGACCGGCTACCCCCGCCGGATGAAGGAATACCGCCGCGACCGCCCCCCCGGCGCCGAGCCGCCCGTCGCGCCGCCGCCGGAGGACCTTCCTCCGCTGGACTGATCGTCGCTCGCGCATCGCCGCCGGAGGACCTCCTCCTAGCCGGACCGGCGTCGACGCCCGATCTATTGCGCGGGCGGCGAACGGCCCTAGCATCACGGTCCCTCACAGGAAGGTGCCCGATGAGCACACGTCGCGCCGCCCTCGCCATGCTTCTCACGGCCCTGCTGGTCGTCGCCCTCGCGCTGCCCGCCGTGGCCGCGGCCGGCGATCTCGACTCCACCTTCAGTGGCGACGGCAAGCTCCGAGTGGGGATCTCCGGCGGCGCCAGCGACGTCGCGATCCAGGGGGACGGGAAGGCCGTGGCGGTGGGCGAGGCGGAAACAAGTTCGCCATCGTGCGCCTCAACCGCGACGGGGACGCTCGATGACACGTCAGCGGCGGCTTCGGCCACAACTTCGCCTTCGCCGCCTACCGACGGGCGGCGACCTGGACCACACGTTCAGCGGTGACGGCAAGATGGTGAGGTCCACGTCGCTGGGCGGAGGGCTGTCGGCTCTGCACGTTCTCGATAGCGGCCGGATCGTCGCCGCGGGCACCACGGTCAAGAGCCAGACCGGTGACCAGTTCCTGGTCGAGAAGTACAAGCGGGACGGCACGTTCGACACCTCGTTCGGCGGCGGCGACGGCGCGGCCGTGACCGGGTTCAAGACCGGCGGCGAGTCGAGGGATGACTTCGGGCTCGACATGGCCGTGCAGTCGGACGGGAAGATCGTCGTGGCCGGCGAGTCGATCGGCACGGACAAGCGGTTCGCGGTGGTCCGCTACACGTCCGCGGCGTCCTCGACCCGTCCTTCAGCGGTGGGGGGGTCCTGACGTCGTTCGCCCAGGACGCCGCGGCTACCGGTGTGGCCGTCAACAACGGGACCCACAAGATCCTGCTGGTGGGGGACGAGATCACGACCGCCCGACGATCGGGATCGACGCCGGGCTCGCCGCGCGGTACCTGGGGGCGTAGCGCCCTTCCTGTTCCCCGGCCGTCCGGCGCGAGAGAATCGGACGGATGCGCGAGGGTCCGTGGGCGAGGAAGGCCGCCCGCCGCCGCACCGTGATGCACGCGTTGCTGGCGTTCGTGCTCCTGGCGGTCGCCGCCGGAGCCGGATACGTGGCGATCGTCCAGGTGCCGAAGTGGCTGAAGGGAACATCCCCGCCGGTCTCCCCGGCTCCCAGCCCGACGGTGTCCAGGCTGAACCCAATCCCCGGCTGCATGAGCCCCGGCTTCCCCGACTTCCAGGACCTGGGGCTGGTGGCGTGGGCCCAGGACGGCGACCTGCACCTGGTCGACCTGGCCACGTGCCGGCAGCACGTGCTGGTCGAGGGCAACGTCGCGCCGCCGGTGCGGTTCAGCCCCGACGGGAAGTGGCTGGCGTACGGCGCCGGATCCACGGTTCCGGTGACCGGAGGGAAGCCGTCGACGGTGCCCGGTGCGACGGCGTCGTGGGCGTGGTCGCCTCGCGGGGCGCGGCTCGCGGTGGTGACCCGGGGCGGCGGGGTGCTAGTGGCCGAGCCGGGCGGGAAGCCCAGCCCGCTGCTGGCCGAGGGTTCGAAGGCGGGCGGCGCGAGGTGGAGCCCGGACGGAACCATGGTCGCCACAAGCCTTCCCGACCGGATCCTCGTGGTCGACGCCGGCACCCTCGAGCCGCGGACCGTGTTCACCACCACCGGCCCTGGGCCCGACGTCGCCGGATGGTCGCCCGACTCGAGATGGGTGCTGTTCTGGGGCGAGCCGCTCGTCCAGCACCCCCGGAAGGCGGCCGGCCGGGCGCTCGACGCCGTGCCGGCGGCGGGGGGCGACTGGCAGAACGTCTGGAACGAGATGCTGCCGTTCGACGACTTCGTGGCGCCGTGCGGCCACGGCATGGCGATCGCCGCCGGAGGGCACCGGCTGGTCAGCCAGGGGAAGCAGGTCCTGCTGACCTCGCCGCCGAGCTGGCGGTTCCACAACGCGACGAACGACTACCTCCGGAGCTGGGCCTGGCCCTCGTGCTCGCCCGACGGGAAGTGGCTGGCGGTGACGGCGATGGCGAACCGAGCCGAGCCACGGTTCCCCTCGGGGGTCCGCTCGATGTGGGTGATGGCCACGGACGGTTCGCCGCGGCAGCGGATGGATCCGCCCGACCTCGGGGCGCTCGAGGCGCCGAGGTGGTCGGCGGACGGACGCACGCTGCTGGTGGTCCAGCGCACCGAGAACGACTGGGGCGCGCCCGGCTCGCTGGTGCTCGTGCAGGTGAGCCCGAAGACCGGCAAGCGGCTCCAGCGGGCGGACCTCCACATCGACATCGGCGCCGCGCCGGGGCCGGGCGGGCACCAGGGGTGGGACGAGATCTCCGACTGGTATCGTCCGCCGCCCGGCGCTTCGGAGTGACCTCAGCCGTCCACCCGGCGGGCCGCCGTCTGCAGGAAGCGCGCCCGCTCCACCACGGCCCTGCGGTGACGGCCCCGGGCGACCACGCCGCCCTCGTCGGCGACCTCCAGCTCGAACTCCAGGGTCGCCCCGGCCACTCCGGTCAGCGTGGCGGCCGCGGTGACGGCGGCGCCCGGCGCTGAGGGGGCGAGGTGCTCGAGCTCGACCCAGGTGCCCACCGACGTCCGGCCCTCGGGCAGCCGCCCGGCAACGGCCGCGCACGCCGCCGCCTCGGCCAGCGCCAGCACGGCGGGGGTACCCAGGACGTCGACGTCACCGGAGCCCAGCCGCCGGGCCGTGCGGTCCTCGTCCACCCGGACGGTGACCCGCCCGGTCAGGCCGGGCTCCAGCTCCCACGCTCCATCCACGTCCGCTCCTCGGCCCGGCGGGTCGGACGCCCGCCGGTAGGCTTGGCCGACGTGCAGCTTCCCACGACCCCCCGACCGCGCGCCCGGACGCCGCGGTGAAGGGCCCGGCCGGCGTGCTCGCGCTGGTGCTGGCCGAGACCGTGGCCGGCGGGGCCGCGCTGCTGTTCTTCACGCCGCTGTGGGGCGAGGTCCGGCGGGGGTTCTTCAAGCTCACCGGCATCGTCATCGCGGTCCTCGCGTTGTCAGCCTGGGGGTCGATCGCCGCCGCCCGCCGGCCGGGCAGCGTGGCCGGCGGGCAGGCCTGGTGGCTGGCCCTCGCCGTGACCGTCGCCACCGCGCTGTGGGTCGTCCTCATGTTCGCGCGGGCCGAACGCCCGGGCCGGGCCGTGGGGTTCCTCACGGTCCCGGGCTCGATCGCGCTGCTCGGTGCGCTCGCGGGGACGGCCGACCACAGCCACCCGGTGGCGTTCCTGCAGCTGCTGGCGGGGGCGGCCTTCATGGGCGCCGTGGTGGACGGCCTGCTGCTCGGCCACTGGTACCTCACCGACCGCCGGCTGACGCGGAGGCCGATCAACCGGTTCACCGCGGCCCTGCTGGTGGCCGTGGTGCTGGAGGTCGCGGCCGTCGCCGCCGGGGGGTTCGGCGCCACCGCCACGTCGCGCGAGCTCAGCCCGCTCCTCACGGCGGCCGGGGTGGCCTCCTACGTGGCCATCGGCATGGTGCTGGCCACGGCGCTGATCGCCGTGATGATCAGGATCACCCTCCGGGGCCAGCGCGCGACCGCCGTCCAGGCGGCGACCGGGTTCTTCTACTTGGCGGTCATCACGGCCTTCACCGCCGAGCTGGCCGCCAAGGTCCGGTTCCTGCCGTGAGCGGGGTCGCGGCCCTCATCGCGGCCGGCGCGGTCGCCCAGGCGGTCGCGTGGCGGCTGGTGGTCGCCCGCCGGGTGACGGTGTGGGTGGGGATGGGCGTGACCATGGGGGTGCTCGGCGCCCTGAGCCTGCTCACCGGACGGGAGCACCTCTCGCCGAGGGTGGATCTCCTGCTCGCTTCCACGGTCGGTATGGGGAGCGGCGTGGTCCTGTTCGGGGCCACGCGGGTGTTCGTGCGGTTCGCGGCCGCCTGGGAGACCTTCCGCCGCCACACCGTCGAGATCTACGGGAACCGGTCGTGGGTGCGGCTGCCGGTGGCGCTCGTGGTGGCGGTGGGCCTGTCCGCGCCGGGGGAGGAGCTGTTCTGGCGCGGGCTGGCCGGCGGGCGGTTCGCCACCGCCACCGGGTCGCTCGTGGCCGGCGCGGCCGTCGCGCTCGGGGGCTACGTCGCGGCCAGTCTGGCCAGCACGAACCTGCCGGTGATCGCCAGCGCGATCGTTGGAGGGGGCCTGTGGTCGCTCCTGTTCGCGTGGACGGGCGGAGTGCTGGCGGGCCTCTGCTCCCACGTGGCGTTCACCGGCCTGATGATCCTCCTGCCGCCGCCGGCCGCCCGGGCCGGGGGGACCCCGTGATCCGCCCGCTCCCTCCCGAGGTCGCCGCGGTCCTCGACCACGGGTCGCTGTGCTATCTGGCGGTCGCGACCCGCTCCGGCCCCCACGTCACGCCGGTGGTCTACGCGACCTTCGGCTCGCGGCTGTGGGTGACCACGGCCCGGCGCACGGTGAAGGCGGGGGTGTGGAGGGTCCGGCCCCGCGCCGCCGGGCTGGTGCGCGCCGGCGACCACGCGGTCTCGTTCACCGGGTCGGTTCGGATGCACGACGCGCTGAACCCCGCCACGTGGCCGGCGTCGGCCGTCTCGCTGCCGGCGGTCGCGCTGGCGGCCGCCGAATTCACCCGGCGGAATGCCCGGTTCTTCGCCGGGTACGCCGTCGACGCCCGGCGGGTGCCGCTGTCGTGGACGCCGCCGGGTCGCGTGTTCGCGGAGATCTCCGTCGAGGCGGCCGCGCTGCTCGAGGACTGGGGGGAGGAGCCGAGGAAGTGGGGGTCCCTGGGCGAGACCGTCCACTCCCACGGCTCGTTCCGCCCGGGGCGGGCGGCGCAGTCGGTGTTCGAGGTGGTCCCGGACGAGGTCGGCCGCCGCATCGAGCGCGGCGGGCAGGCGGCGCTCGCCGTCGACGGGGCGGACGGTCCGGTCGTGTTGCCCGTGTCGTTCCTCGAGGACCACCGGGTCCTCTACGCGGCGGTCGATGCCCGGTCGCTGGCGCTGGCCGAGGCCGGGCCCGACGCGGCGGTGGGCCTCGCGGTGGACCACGCTTCGCGATGGCGGGCCAGGGCCATGACCGGCGTCATGGTCCGGGGCACGGGATCCATCCATGTGCTGTCACGTCTGCGGTCGGGCCGGGCCTCGGCCGAGCGCCTGGTGGAGCGGGCCGGCGTCCTGCCGGAGGGGATGGCCCTCATCCGCGTCCGCCCCCGCCGGATCGTGTGGTGGAGCGGATGGGCCAGCGGTACGGTGATCCTCGACCCGCGGGGCCGGGTTTCAGGAGGGGCCGGAGGGAAACCGATATGGGGCACGTGAGCATCGACATGGAGATCGACGCCACGCCCGAGGAGGTCTGGTCCGTCGTCTCCGACCCCCGCAACCTCCCGAGGTGGGACCGGCACATCCTGTCGGTCAGCGGCGTCCCCGAGGACGGACTGAAGCCCGGGGTCACCTACATCACGGAGCTCCGGATGCTCGGCGTGCGCGGCACGGTCGAGGCCGAGGTCCTGGACATCGAGCCGCCGCTGCGCTCGCGCATCCGCCTGCGGGGATTCCTGGAGGCCACCGTGAAGACGAACGTCAGCCCGCTGTCGGGCGGCCGCCGGGCGCTGCTCGAGCACGACATCCGGTACCACCTCCGTGGCGGCGGGCTGGCCGCGTTCGCCACGCAGGGGCTGGAGCTCACCGGCGGACCGAGCGTGGTGCTTCGCCGGGGGACCCTGGCGCAGAAACGCCAGATCGAGGCGCTGGCTCGCGGCCGTCCCTGACCGCTACCCCTTCCGCTCCTCGTCGTCGTGGCGGAACCGGAACGTCCGCCCCGGCCTCCCGACGATGAACCCGACGATCCCCCCGAGGAGGGCGCAGACCAGCATCACCCAGATCAGGTCGTTGTGGGCCTTGAAGAACACGTAGTTGACCGGCACCGAGTGTGCGTTCCACACGATGAACAGGATCAGGACCGTGAGGATGAGGAGGACCACGATCGCCTTCGCGGCGCGGGCCTGCCGGTGGCGCTGCAGCTGATGCAGGCGCTCGCTGTCGGCCTCGGTCCTGGGGTCCTCGGGCTCGTCGCCCTCGCGATGCTCCCTGCGCACGTGACCCTCCCCTTCGCTCGGTGGCCGGATTCTCGCACAGCGCAACGCCCCGACCGGGTCGGCGACGTTGCCATCTCGGCCGCCGGCCGGTTCAATGCGGCCTCGTGATCGCGCGCTCGTGACCGGTCCGTCGACCGGGTCGAGGCTCCGGGAGGCCACGCTGCTGGCCTCGGTCGCCGTGCTGGTCGAGTTCGCCTCCTCGACGAGGGCGGCGGAGCGGCTCGACCTGGCCGCGTTCCGGGGCGTGAACCGAGGGCACGGGCGCCTCGCCGACGCCCTGTTCGGCGGGCTGACCGAGACGGGATCCATCACCTCGCCGGCCGTGGGGAGCGTGGTGCTCTCCCTCGGGGGACGGCGCCGCACTGCGATCCGCGCGGCCGGGGCGGCCGGCACCACCTGGCTGCTGGGCCAGGGGCTGAAGCGGCTGTACCTCCGGAGCCGTCCCTACGACCGCCTGCCCGAGGTCGTCCGGCTGCTCATCGGGCGTCCCCGGGGGACGTCCTGGCCGAGCTCGCATCCGGCCGTGATCGTGGCGTTCCTCACGGTGGCCGGCGAGGAGCTCGGGTTGTCGCGGGCGGAGCGCGCCGCGCTGAACGCGCTGCCCGCCGCCGTCGGACTGTCGCGGATCTACCTGGGCGTCCACTATCCGTCGGACGTGGTGGCCGGGCTCCTCCTGGGCCGGGCGATGGGGCTGGCGTGGCTCGCCGCGCCCGGCGGAACGGGCGAGGGTCGAATGGCGGACCCGGCGACCTCAGGGCCGCTACACTCGGCGACCGGATGAGCGCCCTCATCGGCTCCATCGGCTGGCCCGTCCTCGACCGGATCCACTTCGGCGGCAAGATCGCACTGTCGCCGCACGGCCTGGGGATCGCGCTGGGGTTCCTGCTCGGCTCGGCGTGGCTCCTGCGGGACAACGTCCGGCGCGGGGTCCGGGAGGAGCACACGTCCTCGATGCTGTTCTGGGCCCTGATCGGAACCATCGTCGGCGCGCGGCTGTTCTACGTGATCGCCCACTACTCCGAGTTCGACGGGATCGGCGACATGCTCGCGATCTACCGGGGGGGCATCTCGCTGCTCGGCGGGATCGCCGGCGCGGTCGCGTTCGCCTACCCGATCATGCGCCGCCGCGGGTACCGCCTGTTCCAGGTCATGGACGGCGCGGCGGTGGGGCTCGCCCTGGGCGTGTTCGTGGGACGGACCGGCGACCTCATCATCGGCGACCACCTGGGGAAGCCGACCAGCGCCCCGTGGGCGTTCTCCTACCACGGCGGCAACCTGTCGGGCTTCGACTGCGTGGCCGGCAAGTGCACGGAGACCCTGCTCCAGGGCGCCCAGAGCCTGACCGTCTCGAGGGGACACGCCGAGCTGCTCCGGGGCGGCCAGACCGTCGGGACCGGCGTGGGAGTGCACCAGACGGCCCTGTACGACTTCGTGAGCGTCGGGCTCCTGCTGCTGTTCCTGCTGCTGGTGATGAACCGCAAGCCGCGCCGCGAGGGCATCATGATCATGACGTGGGCCATCTGGTACGGCAGCGCCCGGATCGTCACGGACTTCCTCCGGGTCGACAAGCGGTTCTTCGGGCTCACCGGGAGCCAGTGGTCCTCGGTGGCGGTCGTCACGGCGTCGGTAATCACCCTGGTGGTCTGGGCGATCCGCCCCCGGCCGGGACCGAAGCCCCTGGCTGCGGGCGTGGCTCCCGACGAGGCCACGACCTCGTTCACGCCGCCCGCGGAGCCGAGCGCGAAGCCGTGAGGAGGCCACGATGAGCGGGAAGGCGTCGCTGGCGGTCACGGTGGCGCTGGTGTGCGTCGCGGTGGTCCTCGTGGGCGTGGCGATCGCGACGAAGTCCTACGTCCCCCTGTTCCTGTGCTGGATCCCGCAGGCGGCGATCCCCTTCGTCGCCTCCAGGGCCAACGAGGGCCGCCCGGCGAACTGAACGACAGCGCTAGTGGGCGTGGCCGGCGTGGCCGTGCTCGTGGTCGCCGTGGCCGTTGCCGCCCGCCGAGGGCGACACCATCAGGTTCAGGGGCTTGCCCACGACGGTCTTCAGGCTCTTCGCCAGCCGGCGTGCGGCCTCGCGCAGGGCCTGTCCGGCCGGGGAGTCGGGTTCGGAGAGCACCACGGGTCGCCCCTCGTCGCCGCCCGCGCGCAGCGGCGGGTACAGGGGCACCTGGCCCAGGAGCGGCACGCCGAGCGTGTTCGCGGCCTCCTGCCCGCCCCCCTCGCCGAACACGAACTCGCGCTTCCCGCAGTGGGGGCACGCGAACCACGACATGTTCTCCACGACGCCGACCACGCGCTGGTGGACCTGGGCGGCCATCTTCCCGGCGCGCTCGGCCACCCTCCGGGCCGCCTCCTGGGGCGTGGTCACCACCAGCATCGACGCGCCCGGCAGGAACGACGCCATCGACAGCGAGACGTCGCCGGTCCCCGGCGGGAGGTCGCACAGGAGGAAGTCGAGCTCGCCCCAGTACACGTCGCCCAGGAACTGCTGCACGGCCTTGTGGAGCATCGGTCCGCGCCAGATCACGGGCTGGTCCTCCGGCACGAAGAACCCCATCGAGATGATCCGGACGCCGTGGGCCTCGAGCGGCAGGATCATGTTGTTGAACCCGACCGGCTGGCCGGACACGCCCATCATCCGGGGCACGCTGAACCCCCAGACGTCGGCGTCGAGCACGCCCACCCGGTGCCCCTCGGCGGCCAGTGCCGCGGCCATGTTCACGGTCACGCTGGACTTCCCCACGCCGCCCTTCCCCGAGGCCACGGCGACCACCTGGGTGGACCCGTCGGTGAAGAACGTCTGCTGCTGCTGCGCGCCCCCGCGGAGCTGCTGGACCATCCCCTCGCGCTGCTCGCCGGTCATCTCGCCGAGGAGGACCTCGATGTGGCGGATGCCCTCGAGCGGCGCCAGCGCGCCCCGCACGTCGCTGTTGATCCGGTCCTTGAGCGGGCACCCGGCGATCGTGAGGAGGATCTGCACGGTCACGGTGCCGTCGTCGACGCGGATGCCCTGGAGCATGCCCAGATCCTCGATGGGCTTGCCGATCTCCGGGTCGAGCACCTTCCGGAGCGCCTGGCGGACCTGTTCCTCGGTGACCATGGGTATCTGCTCCTCGACGGGGCCGCTTCGCGCGGCCGGCTGCGGAGGCGGGATTATCCTGATTCGAACCGTGCGAACCGTGCGAACTGCTGCCTCGATGATACGACCCCCGGTCGCGGGCGCATCCGGGAGCGAGTGACGTGGCCGACGTCCGCGCCCTCGAGATCCACAAGGCGCTCGCCGACGACACCCGGTTCCGGCTGTACCGCTACCTGGGGCTGTCCGGCCGTGCCGTCTCGGTGCGGGAGCTGTCCCGCCGGCTGTCACTGCACCCGAACACTCTCCGGCCCCACCTGCGCCGCCTGGAGGAGGTCGGCCTGGTGGCCCGGGAGGTCCGCCGGGGGGCGACCGTGGGACGGCCCCAGACGCTGTACGTCGCCGTTGAGGCGCCGGCCACGGAGGGCCGCGACTACCGGCTGCTCGCGGAGATCCTGGCGCCGCTGGTGGGGGGCAGGCGGGGGGTCGACCGGGCCCGGGTCCTCGCCGCGGAGTGGGGCCGGTACCTGGTGATCCGGTCCGGACCCCGGCCCGGCGTCCGCCTGGCCGCGGCCCGGAACCTGGCGCTGCTGCAGGGGGCGATGGCGTCGGCCGGCTTCGACCCCCGCTTCCGCCGCCGGGGCCGGCAGGCCGTCGAGGTGGCGCTTCGCGACTGCCCCTTCCGGGACCTGGTCGAGGACCACCGCGAGCTGGCCTGCTCGGTCCACCGGGGCCTGGTCGAGGGGATGCTGGGGAGCCTCCAGCCGCCCCTCGCGCTCGAGGAGTTCCATCCCCTCGTCGAGCGCGGCGTGTGCCGGCTGGTGGCGGTCGCCGAGCGCACCCCTCCCGGCGGGGGGACCCGCACGCGCGCGGGCGCCGAGGCGGCACCCGGAAACGAGTAGCCGGACTCGCCCTTCCTTGACTCGACCGGCCCGCGAGGTGGGGGAATCGGCCGGAAAGCTCCCGGTCGGTACCGATTTCAGTTGCCCGCCCCCCGGTCCGATAGGGGAAGGAATGGAAGTCGCCGCCGCCCCTTTGGCGTCGCGCGCCGCGTCCGGGCAACGGACGCGCGAGGTCGCCATGCTGCTGTTCGAGCTCCGCCGGGAACCCGGTACGGCCGGGCGCCTCACCGCGGAGGTGGCAGAGAAGGTCCTCAACCGATGCGTGCTCTCCGCGCTCGAGGTCCTCACCGGCGCGGGCGCGGAGGTGGTCATGGCCGGGACCCGGAAGCGGCCCGTGGTGGAGGCCCGCTTCGAGGGCGCTCGTGCCGCGGAACGCGCCGCGCGGTCGGCGAACGAGGTCCTCGCCGGCGTCCGCCGGGTCCAGCGCGCCCGGGAGAACGAGTTCCAAGTGGTGGGGGCGATCACGGCGGGCCTCGCGACGCGTGGCCCTGACGGTGTGACCGTGACCCTCGGCCACGCCGACGTGATGCTCCACCGGCTGCGGGAGGCCGCCGCTCCCGGGCAGATCCTGATGTCGGCGGCGGCCCGCCGGGCGTGCGTCGACGCGGTCGACACCGTGGCGCTCACCGCGGCCTCGGACGGCGGGGTCGGGGCGCACCTGCTCCGCGGCCTCCGCCCGGCGGGGGAATAGCGCCGGGAGCGCCGGTCGTCGACACGAAGGGCAATGGGCGGGGAGACCGGCTCGCCCGGACAGGGAGGAAGGAAGGATGGACCAGGAACAGACGGCGGCGCCCTCCGGAGAGGGAGCCGGCGAAGCCGAGCTGGTGGGATGGCTCCGGCAGCTCGTGGAGGCCGAGGGTTCGGATCTCCACGTGAAGGCCGGTTCGGTCCCCCGCATCCGGGTCCGAGGCCGGCTCATCCGGCTCGAGCGGGATCCGCTCACCGCCGAGGAGTCGGAGGCGGTCACGCTCGCGATCGTCCCCGGGGCCCGGCGGGACCTGTTCCTCGAACGGGGGGAGATCGACTTCGCCTACTCGGTCCCCGGCGTGGGCCGGTTCCGGGTCAACGCGTTCCGGCAGCGGGGCTCGTGCAGCCTGGTGCTCCGCCGGCTCCGCATCGGCGGGCCGGAGATCGAGGAGATCGGCCTGCCCCCGATCGTCCGCCGCCTGGCCGACGAGCCCCGCGGCCTGATCCTGGTGACGGGGCCCACGGGCTCCGGGAAGACCACGACGCTCGCCGCCATGATCGAGCACATCAACCGAACCAAGCCGGTCCACATCGTGACGATCGAGGACCCGGTCGAGGTCCTGCACCCCGACCAGGAGGCCTCGGTGAACCAGCGCGAGGTGGGCCAGGACACCGCGACGTTCCTCACCGCGATCCGGGCGGCCCTCCGGCAGGATCCCGACGTGATCCTGATCGGCGAGATGCGGGATGCGGAGACCGTGGGCGCGGCGCTGCAGGCGGCCGAGACCGGGCACCTGGTGCTGTCGACCCTGCACACCGCGGACGCGACGGAGACCGTGAACCGCATCGTCGACTTCTTCCCGGCCGGGCAGCACCGCCAGATCCGGGTGAGCCTGGCCGCCGCGCTCCGGGGGATCCTCTGCCAGCGGCTGGTGCCGTCCACGGACGGGCGCCAGGTCCCAGCGGTCGAGGTCCTGGTGAACACCGGACGCGTGGCGGAGCGGATCCTCGAGGCGTCGGCGACCTCGGAGATCCCCGAGGTCATCGCGGAAGGCGGGTACTACGGCATGCAGACGTTCGACCAGGCCCTGCTGGTCCTCGTGCGCGACGGCGTGGTCACGCTGGAGGACGCCATCGTCACCGCCACCGAGCCCCACGACTTCCAGCTTGCGCTCCAGCAGGCCGGCATCGTACCCGCCGCGTAGCTCAGCTCTTCGGCGGGGCCTCCGCCGCCGGGGCGTCGGGCTGGGGCAGCCCGGGCGCCGCCGGACCCGCGCCGTTCCCCTGAGAGTCCTGTCCGAACGCCCGGCTGAGGCCGCCCAGGCCGGACAGCAGCTGGGACACCTCGAGCGGCACCACGAACTTCGTCGACGGCGACGACCCGATGACCTTCAGCGCCTCGAGGTACTGCAGGCTCATCGTCTTGGCGTCGACGGTGTGGGCGACCTCCCAGATCTTCGAAAGGGCCAGCGCGAAGCCTTCCGCGCGCAGGATCGCGGCCTGGCGGTCGCCCTCCGCGTTGAGGATCGCGGCCTGCTTGTTCCCCTCGGCCACCGTGATCGCGGCCTGCTTCGAGCCCTCCGCCTCGGTGACCACCGCGCGCCGGGTCCGCTCGGCCGACATCTGGCGGGTCATGGCCTCCTGCACCGCGGGCGGGGGGATGATCTCGCGGATCTCGACGTTGGTGACCTTCACGCCCCACCGCTCGGTGACCTCGTCGAGCTTGGCCCGCATGATCTCGTTCATCTCCGCCCGCTTGGCCAGCAGGTCGTCGAGGGCCATGTCGCCGGCCACCGACCGCAGGGTGGTCGCCGCGATGTTCTGCGCGGCGCCCGCGAAGTTCCCCACCGCCAGCACGGACATCTGCGGGTCGACGACCTTGTAGAACGTGATGAAGTCGATCGAGACCGGCGCGTTGTCCTTGGTGATCGCGGTCTGGTGGGGGATCTCCAGGTACAGCTCGCGGAGGTCCACCCACACCGGCTTGTCGATGATGGGGATCAGGAGCACCAGCCCCGGTCCCTTGATCCCGATGTTCCGTCCCAGGCGGAACACCACGAGGCGCTGGTACTCCCGTACGACTCGCAGGGCCTGCGGCAGCAGGATCAGGATCAGCAGCAGCAGGACACCCAGTCCGATCAGCAATCCGAGCACGTTCCCTCCCCTTGGGTCGAGATCTAGGTCGAGGTCGGACGGGGCTCCGCCCGCTCCCTGCTTCCGATCGACTCGTCGCGGCCCCGCTCGAGCTGCCGGGCGCGTTCCGAGACGGGCACGTCGGCGTCCGGGACCGCGGCCGCTCCGTCGCCGGCCGCGGCCGGCGACACTTTGAGCCGCAGCCCGTCCACGTCCACCACCACGACGCGGGTTCCTGCCGGGACCGGGCCCGACGTCGACACCGCGCTCCACGTCTCGGACGAGACGTGGACGTTGCCATGCGGCGTCAGCGCGCTGGTCACCACGCCGACCCTGCCGATGAGGTTGGTCGAGCGCATCTGCACCGGCAGGCGCCGGGCCTGCAACAGCGCGCCGAGCACGAGCCCGAAGAACCCCGCGGCCATCCCGGCCACCGGCACGATGACCCACCACGACACCCGGGCGTTGGGCACCGACGGGTCGAACAGGGTGAGCGCCCCGGCGACCAGCAGGAGCACGCCGATCACGGTGAACACGCCCACCCCCGGGGCCTTCAGCTCAAGCAGGAACGAGATCACCGACCCCACGAGCAGGAGCGCGCCGATGATCTGGAACGGCAGCACCCCGAACGAGACGAACGACGCGGCCAGCGACAGCACGCCGAACACGGCGGCCAGGCCGATCCCCGGATGGATGAACTCCAGGACGATGAGCGCGATGCCCAGGTAGAAGAAGATGAACGCGAGGTCGGGCGAGAGCAGCCCGTGGAGCAGCCCGGCCATGAACCCGATGTTCCGGTCGACGACCGTGGCGCCGGTCGTGTGGAGGGTCACCGTCCGCCCTTCGGCGACGGGGACGGTCTGGCCGTTCACCGCCTCCAGCAGCGCCGCGGTGTCCGGCTCGATGAGGTCGACGACGTTGATGCGCAGGGCCTCCTCGGCCGGGATGCTCACCGAGTTCCGGACGGCATCCTCCGCCCAGGCGGCGTTGCGCCCCCGGGCCTCGGCGATGGCCTTGATGGTGGCGACGGCGTCGTTCAGCACCTTCGTGCTCTCGATGGCGCCCGAGACGCCGACGGGGTGGGCGGCGCCGACGTTCGTCGATGGCGCCATCGCAGCCACGGAGCCGGCGAGGAGGATGAACGTGCCGGCCGAGGCCGCCCGGGCCCCGGAGGGCGAGACATAGGTGATCACCGGGACCGGCGAGTTGAGGATGGCCTGGGTGATCTTCCGCATCGAGGAGTCGAGGCCGCCCGGCGTGTCGATCGTGAGGAGCACCGCGACCGCGCCCTCGTCGGCCGCGGCGTGGATCCCCGAGGTGACGTAGCCGGCCTCGAACGGGTCGACCACCCCGTCGAGCCGGAGCGAGACCACCTGGTTCCCGGCGGCGTTCGCCGGGCCGGCCGCGAACGAGATCGCTGCGCCGATGGCGAACAGCGCCCCCAGAGCGCGCAACCCCCGCATGACGCCTCCATCTTCGCACCCGCGGGACCTCCGGTGGAAGCCAATCCGGCACATCCCGGACGGGCTCGGGCGGCCCCTCGGGCCATCCACCCGGCGACATGGAGTGCGGCGGAGCGCATACTGGATCCATGACGGCCCGGCCCACGCCGTGCACGTATCCAAGCCGAACGCGCCGGTGGCGCCGTATATCCCATGGGGGGACGTCGCCATGATCTTCGAGTCGGCGGGTCCCCTCACTGCTCACGAGGAGCAGGCGCTGGTGCGGCGCCTGCTGTGCGGCGATGAGGAGGCGGTACGGACCATCTACGCGCGGTTCGCGCGACCGGTGTACAGCCTTGGGCTCCGGCTGCTCGGGAGCGCCGAGGCGGCCGAGGAGCTGACCCAGGACGTGTTCCTCACGGCGTGGCGGAAGGCGGCTCGCTTCGACGCGAGCCGGGGCCGGCTGTCGACGTGGCTCATGGCCATCGCGCACAACCTCGCCGTGGACCGGCTCCGGCGCGAGACGGGGGCGGGCCGGCCCAGCCTGGTGCTCGTCGAGCAGGTCCCCGAACGGGTCACGGAGTCGGACGTCCAGCCGGTGCTGGAGCGGGACTCGGCGCGCCGCGCCATGGAATCCCTGTCGGATGCGGAACGCGATCTGGTGGTCCGGGCGTACTTCGCCGGGCTGACCGCGCGGGAGATCTCCGAGTCCGACGGCATCCCCCTGGGCACGGTGAAGACCCGGTTGCGGACGGCCCTGATCAAGCTGCGCCGGGTGAACGAGGGCAAGGAGTTCTAGGTGCGGTTGGTGGATGACGTCTCCGGCGGCCCCCCCGCCGAGCCCGCGCCGGCCATGGACTGCGTCGACGTCCGCGACCGGCTGACGGAGTACGCGCTGTCGCTGCTCCCGGCCCCCGAGCTGGAACCGGTGGAGGCGCACCTGGCCTGGTGCGCGGGATGCCGGAAGGAGGCGGCCGAGCTGACGGGCGGGGCCGCGGTCATGGCGTTGTCGCTGCCACAGGCCGACCCTCCGGCCCCGCTCGAGGAGCGGATCGTGCGGGAGATCGGCGGGGCCCCCGGCGACCCCCGCAGCCGGCAGGGGCGGGGCAGGAGCCGGGCGGTGATCCTCATCGCCGCAACGCTTGCGATCTTCATGGGCCTCGGATGGGCGGCGACCTTCGGCCGGCTGCAGACCGCCGAGCAAGCCCGGGATGACTCCCAGGCCCGCGCCTTGAGCGCGGTCGCGGGGTTCGAAAAGCTCTCGAAGGACCTGCTGGGCGACCGGGCAACTCCACCCCGCGGCGACACGCTGCACGACGTCCAGCTGATCCCCGGGCTCGGCTACCGCGGCGGCGGCAAGGCGTTGATCTACCTGTCGCCTGGCCGGCAGGACTGGGTGCTCGTGTACGCGGGCGGGCTCGACCCCAAGGGCGGTCCGTACGGCGCCACGATCCAGAGTCCGGAGGGCGACGTGATCCCCCTCGGCACGAGCCCCCCCGACGTCGCCGGTGGTGTCACGCTGTTCGGCCAGTACCCCCGGTCACTGAAGTCGTTCAACCGGATCGTCATTACCGACCGCCGGGGCCACGTCGTCATGTATGGCACGGTGGACGGCGTGACCGCGCGGCCCACCACCGTCGGCTGACCCGCCGCTACGCCAGCTTCTCCGCGAGGTACGCGGTCCCCTTCGGGTAGCGGTACTCGATCGACATGTGCGTGGCGTCGAACAGCTCGAAGAACGTCTCGACCCCCAGCCCGTCGAACAGCCGCTTCACCGCCTGCGCGCCGAGGTCCAGGTACCACTCGTCGCGCTTGCCGGCGTCGATGTACACGGCGCGCAGGGACCGCGCTGCGTCGGCTCGGGCCGGGATCATCCGGACCGGATCCCGCGCGAGCCACCGTTCCCACACCTCCGGGTCGAGCTCCGCGGTCTCGGTGTCGAACGGCAGGCGCACCGTCCCGTCGGGGTCGGCCGAGTAGCACGCCGCCATGCACCAGTCGTTCATGAGGACGCCGTCGGAGTCCTTGCTCATCGGGGGCCGCGACCGGAAGTCCTTCCAGAACTCGTCGAACGAGCCGTGGTAGTGGTCGCGCAGGGCCCGGACAGACTCCCGGAACTCCGGGAGGTAGCACGCCTCGAACAGGGCGTCGCCGGCGTGGGTGGCGAGGCCTCCGAACAGGTCGGGACGGAGCAGCGGTGTGACCATGGCGCCGTAGCCGCCGCTCGACTTGCCCTGGATGCCGCGATGGTCCCGGTCGGCGAGGGTCCGGTATCGGTCGTCGACGAACGGCACCACCTCCTCGCACAGGAACGAGTGGTAGTTGCCCGTCCCCGGCGAGTCCAGGAACTGGCTCCCGCCGAGGGAGGTCCAGCAGTCGACGAACACGACGACGGCCGGCGGGCACTCGCCGCCCGCCATCGCCCGGTCGAGCAGCTCGGGGTAGTTCAGCCGGAAGGCGGACCGGTTCCGCCACATGTCCAGCTGGCCGGTGAGCCCCTGGATCGCGTAGATCGAGGGGTACCGGCGCCCCGGGTCGTCGTCGTACCCGGGCGGGACGTACACCCACAGCGGCCGGTCGGCCGGGTCGCCGAGCGCGTTGCCCTCGAGCGACTTTCCGTGGATCGTGTGGTCCTCGATTCGTCCGGCGAACTCGATGCTCCAGGGTTCCATGGCGCTTCGGCTCCTCCTCGCTTCGGGGGCGCGCCGGCCGGACGGCCGGGTCCGGAATCCTACCCGCGGGTGCCGGCGGCGGTCTGCGCTACCGTGGAGACATGACGTACGACGCGCGTTGGCGGAGGCTCCGGTGATCGCCGCCTGGTCGCCTGCCGCGATCACCATCGCGGTCCTGGCGCTCCTTGGCGTCGCGGCCGCCGTGTGGTGGTCCGTCGGGCCCGGCCGCGAGCGCTCCGGCCCGGACTACGCGGCGCACCCGGAGGGCGCCCCGCGCATCCGGCGCCGGCCCCAGATCGAGCCCTGGATGGTGGCGTCCCTCGCGTTGCTCGTGGCCGGCGTGGTCATCGCGCCGCGCCTGCTGGGGTTCACGTTCCTGTTCCTGCCGCTGCTGTTCGGGCGTCGCCGCAGGGGCCCGGGGGCGGGGGGCGGGCACGACCGGGCCCGCGACGAGCCCGATTCTCCGTACGGCGGCTGAGGCTCGGAGTCCCCCTCGTTCACCACGGGGTGAGCGTCTGCCCGTGGCTATGATCGGGTCGTGTCCATCGCGTCGGAGGTCGTGGGGGTCGGGCTGGCGGGCGGCCAGGGGGTCCGGGCCCGCCCGCTGACGCTCAAGGCGCCCGGCTATCTCCGGTCGAAGGCCGCCATGTCGTTCCTGGGACGCCGGCTCATCCGGTGGGTGTTGGAGATCCTGAGGGCCGAGGGGATGAAGGAGTTTTACGTCGTCGCCCACGGCAAGGAGAACCGGTACCAGATCAAGGTGATGATCGGATACGGCGAGGACCTCGGCGTCGCCGTCCAGTACTCCCCGGTGAAGTACGACGCGCTGTCGACGGGAAGCGCCGACTCGACGCTGCGGATGCTCGAATACTGGGACCTCTCGGGGCCGGCGCTGGTGTTCCCCACGGACTCCATCATCGACTTCGATCTCGAGCCGATGTACGAGGACCACCTGCAATCGGGCTCGGCGGTGACCATCGCCGCGATGAGCCGGGCACCCGCCGACGTGGCGGAGAAATATGGAGTGATGCTGACGAATCCCGGTGGCGAGATCCTCGAATTCGTCGAGAAGCCGACGCTGGGGGAGCTCCGCGAGCACTTCGCGGTGCACGCGCCCGACGAGTTCGATCGACTCCCCCTGCTGACGAACGCGGGGTTCTACCTCGTCGATTCCGCGGTGCTCCGGGAGGTCGCCGGGAACCCCGACCTCGCCGCGCTGCGTCGTGTGCGCCTCGATTTCGGCAAGGACCTCCTCCCGTGGCTGGTCGATCGGGGGTATCCGGTGCGGGCGCACGCCGTCCGGCGCATCGGGGATCTGGGCAACGTGGAGGACTTCGTGGACACCATGGTCGACGCGCTGCACGGGAGCTTCGAGTCGGTCCGCCGGCTGCTGCCGCCGCCGTTCGACCCCGACCAAGAAGTGTGGATCGCGCCGGAGTCGCTGTCGATGCGGGACGCGCTGACCGGCAAGACCCTGCTGGAGAAGCTGGCGGAGGGCCTCGTGACGATCGGGCCGTGTGTGCGCATCGGCCGGTTCTGCGAGATCGGGCCCGGGGTGGTGATCTCGGAGTCGAACCTCGACGACGACGTCGAGGTGCGCGAGGGCGCGTACCTGTCCCGGTCCCAGATCCGCGACGGGGCCATCGTGGGGCCGGGCGCCCGGCTGCGGAACGTGGTGGTGGGGTCGATGACCGAGATCCGGTCGCACCGGGCCACCCCCACGGTGATCGAGGACTACGTGGCGCTCGGCGACGAAGTGGTCGTGTACGCGGGCGTGCACCTCGCCGGCGAGGTCTCGGTGTACCCCCGACTGAAGGTGCCGAACGGGATCCGCGTGCCGCGCGGCACCGAGCTGGCCGGCCCCGCCGACGTGCTCCGGTACCTGTGATGCGGCTCGGACTGGCTCTGCCCCACTACGACTACTCCTTCCCCGACTCCGGGCCGCTGTCGTGGGAGCGGCTGCGCGACGCGGCGGTCCGGGCCGAGCGGCTGGGCTTCGACTCGGCGTGGGTCAGCGACCACTTCTTCCTGACGCTGGCCCGGTACGGCGGCGACGACGAGCCGCGGGGATCGCTCGAGCCGATGACCTCGCTCGCCGCGCTGGCCACCGCGACGTCGACCCTCCGGCTGGGGACGCTGGTCCTTGGGCCGTTCCGCCACCCCGGCCTCCTGGCCAAGATGGCCACGGTCGTCGACCTCGTCTCGGGCGGTCGCTTCGACCTCGGGATCGGGGCCGGGTGGTACGAGGACGAGTTCCGGGCGTTCGGCTACGAGTTCGGATCGACGGGCGAGCGATTCGCGCTGCTCGAGGAGACGCTGGCCGTGCTCCGGCTGCTGTTCTCCGAGGGGCCTGCCTCGTTCGCCGGCGAGCACCTCCACCTGGACGGCGCGTTCAACCACCCGGCCCCCGCGCAGCGGCCGGGCCCGCCCGTGTGGCTGGGGGCCAAGGGCGGTCCCCGCTCCCTGCGCCTGGCCGCGCGCCACGCGGACGGCTGGAACACCGTGTGGCGGTGGACGGTCGAGGACTACGCGGAGCGGGTCGCTGATGCCCGGCGGGCCTGCGAGCGGGAGGGCCGCGACCCGGCCACGCTGCGGCTGTCGGTCGGGCTGTACGCGCTCGTGGGAACGGACCGCGCCGACCTCGCGCGCCGATACGGCGCGTTGCGGCGGTGGACGCCGGCCGGGGCGCTCGGCGACGAGCCCCTGGAGCGCTTCGCGAACGGAGCCCTGGTGGGGACCGTCGAGGAGGCTGCCGAGACCGTCGGCCGGTTCGCGGAGCTCGGCGTGGAGGAGATCATCGTGTCGCCGGCATCGCTGCCGTTCGCCATCGGTGACTGGGACGAGGTGGAGCTGCTGGCGACCGGGCTGCTCCCGCGGATCCGATGAGCGGGTCGCCCCCGTTGGAGCCGGTGGACGCGGCGATCCGGGTCCTGTCGGAGGAGGGCCGCGAGCTGCACTGGACGGCGATCCAGGACCTCGCGCTCAAGCGTGGGTACCTGGACCCGTTCGTGCAGCGCGACCTGCGCAAGCGGATCGTCGCGGGGCTGGCCCGGGCAGCGAAGGAGGGGCGGGTCGTGCGGGCGTCGACGGGCGTGTACCGGCTGCCATGACCGGAACGCACCGAGCGGGACCCGCCTCGGGCTGCGGGTCCCGCTCGCGCGATTAGGAAGATCCGCCCGACTGGCCGTCCGTGGAGGAGGCCCCGGCGGTCTGGGACTTGCGGGGGCGGCCCCTTCGGCGGGTGCCGGTGGCTCCGCCGGCGGACGCGCTCTTGGGGGGCCGGCCGCGGCGTCGCGGTGGCGCGGCGGCCTCGGCGGCTACCACCGCGCGACGTCGCCCGGGGCGCGGGCGACGTGCCCCCGACGTCAATTCGTCCACGTGCGTCTGGCAGAGGTCCTTGGTCCAGTTCTGCCGGCCGACTTTGATGGTGACCGTTTGGACCGCAGGACGACCGCAGACGTCGCAAACCAGAATGGTACGTTCACCCATGCAACCGTCTCCTTTCCGTCCGCGGCCACCCTATCGGTTCGCGGGAGACGTCGCCACTACGGGCGCGGCATCGGGCGGTACGCGGCACCGGTGAATCGTTCGAGTTTCTCCCATTCGTGGTGGGCCTCGATGTACCGGACCGTACCGGACCGCGACCGCATCACCATCGAATAGGTCGTGGCACCGTCCCGGTAGTAGGACACGCCGCGCAGCAATGAGCCGTTGGTGATGCCCGTCGCCGCGAAGAACACGTCGTTGCCTCCGCACAAGTCGTCGGTGTCGAGGACGGCCGAGACGTCGTAGCCGCCGTCCTCCAGCGCGGCGCGTTCCTCGTCGTTGCGCGGGTACAGGCGGCTCTGGATGGCGCCGCCGAGGCATTGCAGCGCGGCCGCCGCGACCACGCCCTCCGGGGTGCCGCCGATCCCCATCAGGATGTCCACGCCGGTGCCGGGGCGCGCCGCGGCGATGGCGGGGGCCACGTCGCCGTCGGTGATCAGGAACACGCGGGCGCCCGCCTCGCGGACCTCCGCGATCATGTCGTGGTGGCGGTCCCGGTCGAGGATGACCACGGTGATCTCCTCCGGGCCGACGCCCTTGGCCTTGGCCACCCGGCGGACGTTCTCCGCAGGCGGCGCCGTGACGTCGAGGGCGTCCGCGGCGTCGGGGCCGGTCGCCACCTTCTCCATGTACACGGCCGCCCCGGGGAAGAACATCGAGCCCCGCTCGGCCAGCGCGAGGACCGACAGCGCGTTGGGCTGGCCCACGGCGGTCAGGCGGGTCCCGTCGATGGGGTCGACCGCGACGTCGACCCGGGGTCCCGAGCCGTTGCCGACGGCCTCCCCGTTGTAGAGCATCGGCGCCTCGTCCTTCTCGCCCTCGCCGATGACGACGACCCCATCCATGGCGACGGTGTCGATCATCAGGCGCATGGCGTCGACCGCGGCCTGGTCGGCGGCGATCTTGTCCCCGCGGCCCACCCACCGCCCCGCCGCAAGGGACGCCGCCTCCGTGACCCGAACGAGCTCCATGGCGAGGTTCCGGTCCGGTCGTTCCGTCATCTCACGTCACCTCTTCCGCTGCTAGACGAGCACGTCGAGGATCGTGCGGGGATCCTCTCCTTCGAACAGGATCCTGTAGACGGCCCGGTGGTAGGGGAGGTCGAGCCCCGTTCCCTCGGTGAGCCGGTGGACGTCGGCTGCGGACGCCACCCCCTCCACGGTCATCCCCCGGCCCTCGAGCTGCCGGAGTGCCGCCTGGGGCTCGTCGCCCTCGCCGATCAGCTCGCCCAGCAGCCGGTTGCGTCCTCCGTTCCCCGTCACCAGCACGTCGCCCACCCCGGCCAGGCCCATCGCGGTCTCCCGGCGTCCGCCGAGCGCCTCGATCAGCTCGCACATCTCCTGCACGGCCTTCGTGAACAGCGCCGCCTTGGCGTTGCGGAAGGTCTCGTCGGAGAGCTTCCCCAGCCCGTCGAGGAGCCCCATCCCGAGGGCGGCCACGTTCTTCGCGGTCGTGCAGTACTCCGCGCCGACCACGTCATCGGTGAAGGACAGCTGGTACGCGGGAGCGGCCACTGGTTCGCCGGCGGCCCTGGCGTCGTCGACCGAGGCCGAAGCCCACACGGCGGCCGACGGCGCCCCGCCGGCCAGCTCGGCGGCCAGGCACGGGCCGGCCACGATCACCACCGGCGGGCCCGGCAGCTCCGCGCCGTACACCTCCGAGACCCGCCGCCCGCTGTCGCTCTCGACCCCCTTGGCCAGCGACACGAGGAACCGGGCGTCGCCCACGACCTCGCGCACCATGCCGGCCAGCGACCGCGCGGTGTCGGAGGTGGCGGCCAGCACCGCGATCTCCACGTCCTTCGCCGCGCGGTCCAGCTCGTCGGGGCCGTGGATGGCGAGCGAGGCGGGGACGTGCTCGGGAAGCGCCGGGTGCTTGCCGACCGAGCGCAGCGCCTGCAGCGCCCGGTCGTCGTGGGGGTTCGCCCACAGCGCCGCGTCGAGCCCGGCGCGGGCGGCGTGCATGGCGAGCGCCGTGCCCATCGCGCCGGCCCCGAAGACGGTCAGCCGCGCCATGTGTACCGGGAAGAGTCGCCCATCCGCGCTCACCATAATTGGCCCGATGACGGAGCGACATCCGCCGGCCGAGGCACCGGCCCGCGCGCTGGGGGCGGGGTTCGACGCGCCGCTCCTCGCCCTGGGCGTGGTGGCCGTGTCGTTCTCCGCGATCCTCATCCGCGAGGCCCACGCGCCCTCCCTGACTGTCGCGCTGTACCGGAACGCCATCGCCACGGCCCTGCTGCTGCCGGTGGCCCTGGCCCGGCATCGCGCCGAGCTCCGCGCGCTGGACCGCCGGCAGGTGGGGTTGGCCGCGGCGTCCGGCGCGATGCTGGCGCTGCACTTCGGCACCTGGATCCCGTCGCTGTCCTACACCACGGTCGCGGCCAGCGTGGTGCTGGTCACCACGCAGCCGGTGTGGACCGCGCTCGGCGGGCGGTTCCTGTACGGCGAGAGGCTGCGACCCCGGGCGCTGGCCGGGATCGCCGTGGCGGTGGCCGGGGCCGCGGTCATCTCCGGCGGCGACGTGGCCGTGTCGGCCCGGGCGGCGTTCGGGGACCTGCTCGCGCTGATCGGCGCAGTGACCGCGGCCGCGTACTTCCTGATCGGGCGGAACCTCCGCCGGGACCTGTCGCTCGTGCCGTACGTGACGATCGTGTATGCGACCTGTTCTCTCCTCCTCCTGCCGGCCGCGCTGCTGTCGGGAGCGGCGATCTCGGGCTTCTCGGCGAAGACCTGGGTGATGTTCCTGCTGATGGCGCTGGTGCCCCAGATCCTCGGGCACACGGTGTTCAACTACCTGCTCCGGTACCTGGACCCCACGGTCGTCGCGATCGCGATCATGGGCGAGCCGGTCGGCGCGACCCTGCTGGCGCTGGCCTTCTACGGCGAAGTCCCGCCCTGGACCGCCGTGGCCGGTGGCGTCGTGGTGCTCGCCGGGATCTACGTGGCGATCTCCGCGCAGGGCCGCCGCAGGACCGTCCCCGAGGCGCCGGTCGATTGACGGGAGTCACCGTCTGGCCTCGAGTCGGGGGGCGGATCCGTGGGGGCAGGGCGCGGCGGGGCCGCCTACGATAACGGCCGATGGCCGAGCAGCAGGAGCACCGCGTGCCCGCGGTCGACATCCGCGACGTCCAGGTCATCAAGCACGGGCGGAGCTTCCTGCTGAGCGATGAGCGCGGCGACATGCCGGCCGGCAACGACGCGGCGCTCGGCCTGTACCACCGGGACACCCGGTTCCTGTCGCGCCTGGAGCTCACCTGCGGCGACCTCCGCCCCCTGGTGCTGCACTCCTCGGTGGCCCGGAACTACGCCCAGGTGGTGGAGCTGGCGTACCCGCTCCGCGTGCAGGGGGAGGACGGCTACGAGCGCAAGGAGAACCTGTCGCTGTCCCGCCACCGGGTCCTGGGCGACACCCTGATCGAGCGCCTGCACCTGCAGAACTTCGGCAAGATCGACCGCAACCTCCGGCTCTCGCTGGAATTCGAGGCCGACTTCCTCGACATCTTCGAGGTCCGGGGGATGGACCGGGGGCGGCGGGGCCAGCTGCAGGCTCCGCGCGTGCAGCGCCATCAGGTGGAGCTGGCCTACCGGGGGCTGGACGGAGTGGAGCGCTCCACGACGATCCGCTTCTCGCCCCAGCCGACCGAGCTCGGGCCCGGATCGGCGGCCTTCGACGTGACCGTCCCGCCCGGCGGCGAGGCCGAGCTGATCGTCGAGGTCCAGCCGCGGGTCGGCGAAGCGGAGCCGGTCCGCCGGCCGCTCCGCGAGGCCCGCGAGCAGCTCGAGCGGGAGTACACGAGCTGGCGGAAGCGGTGCACCAGGTTCCACACCTCGAACTCGCAGCTGTCGATGTTCCTCGACCGGGCGGTCCTCGACCTGCGCATGCTCCTGTCCGAGGACGACGAGGGCCGGCCGTACCTCGACGCCGGGGTGCCGTGGTACTCGGCGCTGTTCGGGCGGGACTCGCTGATCACGGCGTACCAGTGCCTGATGGTGAACCCGGACCTGGCGTGGGCGACGCTCCGCCAGCTCGCGGCGTTCCAGGGCCGCACGGAGGACCCGGACCGGGAGGAGGAGCCCGGCAAGATCCTCCACGAGCTGCGGATCGGGGAGATGGCGGGCGCCGGGGAGGTCCCCCACACGCCGTACTACGGCTCCGTCGACTCGACGCCGCTGTGGCTGATGCTGCTTGCCTCGGCCTTCGCGTGGACCGGTGACCGCGAGGCGCTCGTGGAGCTGTGGCCGAACGCCCAGGCCTGCCTGGAGTGGATCGACCGGTACGGCGACCGCAACGGGGACGGGTTCGTGGACTACGAGCGCATTGCTCCGCGCGGCCTGGACAACCAGGGATGGAAGGACTCCCACGACGCGGTGGTCCATCCGGACGGGTCGAAGGCCCACACCCCGATCGCGCTGGTCGAGGTCCAGGGATACGTGTACAACGCCAAGCTCCGCACCGCCGAGACCGCGCGGGCCCTGGGCGACGACGGGCTGGCCGACCGGCTGGAGAAGGAGGCGGCCGACCTGAAGGAGCGGTTCAACCGCGAGTTCTGGATGGAGAAGGAGGGGTACTACGCGCTGGCCCTGGACGGCGAGGGACGGCAGGTGGCCACGATCTCCTCCAACTCCGGGCATGCGCTGTGGACGGCCATCGCGGACGACGACAAGGCTGCCAGGGTGGCCCGCAAGCTGATGTCGCCGGCGCTGTCGTCGGGGTACGGCATCCGGACGCTCGCCGACCGGCAGGTACCGTACGACCCCATCGGATACCACACCGGCACGGTCTGGCCGCACGACTGCGCGCTGATCGCGCACGGGCTGAAGCGGTACGGCTTCGACCGCGAGGCCATGAAGGTGATCGACCAGGTGTCCGCGGCAGGCGCGCACTTCCCGCTGGCCCGGTTCCCCGAGCTGTTCTGCGGGTTCTCCCGCGAGCAGGTCCCCGAGCCGGTGCAGTACCCCGTGGCCTGCCGCCCGCAGGCGTGGGCGGCGGGCGCGCCGCTGCTGATGCTGCGGTCCTACGGCGGCATCACCGCCGACGCGCCGAACGGCGTGCTGTTCATCCACCGGCCGAGCCTGCCGGCGTGGCTCGATCAGATCGAGGTCCTGGGGATGCGGGTGGGAAAGGCCCGGGTGGACCTCACGTTCACCCGGACGAACGGCGTGACCGCGGTCCAGGTCCCGCGCAAGGAGGGCGACCTCGAGGTCCTGATCCGCCAGTGACCGGCTCCCGGCCGACCGTGGGTGTCCCCCCGGAGGGCCCGATCGAGCCTCCCCGGCCGGAGTCCCTCGCCGACGTCGGGGGCCCGGAGGACGACCGCCCGGCGCCCGTCTCCGTCGACGAGTACGAGGAGCTGGCCCGGGAGCGCCTCGGGCGGATGGCGTTCGACTACTACGCGGGCGGGGCCGGCGAGGAATGGACCCTCCGCGAGAACCGGGCCGCGTTCCACCGGTGGGTGCTCCGGCCCCGGGTCCTGATCGACGTGAGCGAGCGGGACACGTCCACCACGGTGCTGGGAACGGCCGTGGCCTTCCCAGTGCTCGTGGCACCGACCGCGCTGATGCGCATGGCCGACCGCGAGGGCGAGGTGGCGGCGGCGAGGGCGGCCGCGGCCGAGGGTTCGGTGATGGTCCTGTCGACGATCGCGTCCGCGACGATCGAGGAGGTGGCCGAGGCCGCGCCGGAGGCTCCCCGGTGGTTCCAGCTGTACGTCCACCGGGACCGGGGGCTCACGCAGCACCTCGTGGAACGGGCCGTCGCCGCGGGGTACCGGGCACTGATGGTCACGGTGGACGCCCCGCTGCTCGGGCTCCGCGACCGGGATTCGAGGAACCGCTTCGCCACGCCCCCCGGTGTGGGCCTGTCCAACGTCGGCGCGCGGTTCCTGCCGGAGGTGGGGGAGGGAGAGTCGGCCCTGTTCGCCTACGTGCGGTCGCAGCAGGACCCCGGAGTGACGTGGGACGACATCGGGTGGCTGCGCTCGCTGTGCGACCTGCCGATCGTCCTGAAGGGGATCGTGACGGCGGAGGACGCGGCGCTCGCAGCCGACGCCGGCGCGGACGGGATCGTCGTGTCGAACCACGGCGGACGGCAGCTGGACGGGACCATCGCCACGCTCGACGCGCTGCCCGAGGTGGTCGAGGCGTCGGGCCGCTGCGAGGTGTACCTGGACGGCGGCGTCCGGCGGGGATCGGACGTGCTGAAGGCGCTGGCCCTGGGCGCCCGCGCGGTGCTGGTGGGACGCCCGGTGCTGTGGGGCCTGGCGGTGGGGGGCGAGGCCGGCGCCCGCCACGTGCTGCATCTGCTCCGGCAGGATCTGGACATCGCCATGGCGATCGCCGGCTGCCGGACCGTCGACGAGATCACTCCGGCGCTGGTCCGACCCGCACCCAGGTGACGCCGTGGACTTCTTGCTGACGCCGGAACAGGCGCTCGTGCGGGACACCGCCCGGGAGTTCGCGGAGCGGGAGGTCGAGCCGTACTCGCGGGAGTGGGACCGCAGCGAGCGGATGGATCCCGCCATCGTCGGGAAGCTGGCCGAGGTCGGGTTCCTGGGCGGACCCATCCCCGAGGAGTACGGCGGGATGGGGCTCGACAACCTGTCGTACTGCCTGGTCGTGGAGGAGGTCGGGAAGGCGGATTCCTCCGTCCGTGGGTTGATCAGCGTGAACGTCGGCCTGGTGGCGAAGTCGGTCCTGAAGTGGGGGACCGAGGAACAGAAGCGGCAGTGGCTCCCCCGGCTGTGCGGCGGAGACCCGCTGGGGTGCTTCGGGCTCACCGAGCCGGGGACGGGGTCGGACGCGGGGTCGCTGGAGACGAAGGCCGAGCGGGACGGCGACGGCTGGCGCATCTCCGGGTCGAAGATGTTCATCACCCAGGGGACGTGGGCGGGGCTCGCCCTGATCTTCGCGCGGACCGGGCCCGAGCCCGGCGCGCGCGGCGTCACCTGCTTCCTGGTGCCGACGGAGGCGACCGGGTTCTCGGCATCGCGCATCGAGGGCAAGCTCGGGCTCCGCGCGCAGGACACGGCGGAGTTGCACCTGGACGGCGTGGCGGTTCCCGACTCCGCGCGGCTCGGCGAGGTCGGCGAGGGGATGAAGGTGGCGATGTCCGCGCTCGACACCGGCCGGATGTCGCTGGCGGCGGGCGCGGTGGGGATCGGCCAGGGCTGCCTGGAGGCCTCGATCCGCTACTCGCAGGAACGGACCCAGTTCGGCGCGCCGATCGCACGGTTTCAGCTGGTGCAGGAGCTGATCGCCGACATGGCGGTCGAGGTGGACGCCGCGAGGCTGCTCCTGTGGCGAGTGGCCGCCATGGCCGACCGGGGCGAACCCCACCGATTGGAGTCGTCGATGGCCAAGTACTTCGCGAGCGAGGTCGCCGTTCGGGCGGCGAACGCGGCCGTGCAGGTCCACGGTGGGTACGGCTACGTCGACGAGTACCCCGTCGGGAAGTACCTGCGCGACGCCCGCGTCACGACCCTGTACGAAGGCACCAGCCAGATCCAGAAGCTCATCATCGGACGCGCGCTCACCGGCGAGGACGCGTTCAGCTGACGGGTTCGGATCTCTCGGTCCCGCGGGAAGGCCCGAGCACCGGCGCGTGTACCATGTCGCGCCCATGCCGGGGATCGACCTGCACGCCCACTCCACGCGCTCCGACGGGACGTTCACGCCGGCGGAGCTGGTCCGGCTGGCCCGCGAGCGGGGGCTGGACGTCGTCGCGCTGACCGACCACGACACGACCGAAGGGCTCGGGGAAGCGGCGGCCGTCGCCCAGGAGGTGGGCATCGGCTTCGTGCCCGGCGTCGAGCTGTCCGCCACGTACGAGGGGTCCAGCATCCACGTGCTCGGCTACTGGGCCGACCCTTCGCATGAAGAATTCGCCGGTGAGCTCCGCCGGCTCCGCGAGGACCGGTTCCGCCGGGGAGAGCTGATGGTCGAGAAGCTCCGGGCGCTCGGCTACCCGATCTCGTTCGAGCGCGTGCGCCAGATCTCCGGCGGCGGGAACATCGTTCGGCCGCACGTGGCCCAGGCCCTGGTCGAGACCGGCGTGGTCCCCACCGAGGAGGACGCCTACACGGAGGAGCTCATCGCGGACGGCGGCCGGGCGGACGTGCAGAAGCACGCGCTGCACCCGCTGGACGCGCTGGCGCTGATCCGGCGGGCCGGAGGGGCGTGCGTGCTGGCGCACCCCGGCATGTGGGCAGCCCAGCGGTCGGTGCCGCAGCCGCTGATCGAGGCCATGGTGGAAGCGGGCATGGCCGGGCTCGAGGCAGACCATCCCGACCACACGCCCGAGCAGCGCGAGCACTACCGGGAGCTGGCCGCGCGACTCGGCGTGGTGGCCACCGGAGCGAGCGACTGCCACGGGACACGCTACGACCCGGTCCGGCTGGGGACGGTGACCACGGAACCCGCCGCATTCGCCGGGCTGGAGGCCGCGGCCGGCCGGTAGCCGCCTCTACAATCCGCGGCGATGAGCTCCCACCTGGACTGGGTCTTCCTCGACATCGGCGGGCCGATCTACTCCGACGAACCGTACCGGCGCGCGATCCGCATGGTGCTTCGCGAGCTCGGCGCGTCGTTCGCCGACGAGGAATACGAGGAGGAATACGAGCGGTGCCGGGCGGCGCAGCGCGGGTCGTTCAAGGCCCGGCTGGCCCGGCGGTTCCTCGGCGACGGCTTCGACGTGGACGAGGTGACGCGGCGCGCCGCGCGGCACTGGGAGTACGAGCCGGACGCGCCGTACCCGGACGTCCGCCCCGCGCTGGAGGAGCTGGCGACTCGGTACCGGCTGGGGGTGATCGCAAACCAGCAGGCGGCCGTCAGGGAGGCCATGGAGCGCGACGGGCTGGACGGCTTCTTCGAGGCGTGGGCCGTGTCGGAGGACCTCGGCGTCGAGAAGCCCGATCCCCGGATCTTCACCGCCGCGCTGGAGATCGCGGGCGCGCCGCCGTCGCGGAGCGTCATGGCCGGTGACCGGCTGGACTACGACGTCGAGCCGGCCAGGGCGGCGGGGATGCGCGCGGTGTGGGTGCTGCGCGGGGAGGCGCCGGCGCATCCGACGGCGGAGCAGCTCGCCGTGGCCGACGCGGCGGTCACCTCCCTCGCCGAGCTGCCGGCCGCGCTCGAGGAGCTTCCGTGAGGGTGTTGATCGTCGGCGGCGGGTACGCGGGGATGCTCATCGCGCGCCGGACGCAGCGCCCGTTGCGGCGGCGGGGCCACGAGCTGGTGCTCGTGAATCCCGAGAACTTCATGCAGTACCAGCCGTTCCTTCCCGAGGCGGCGGCGGGGAACATCGAGCCGCGCCACGTGGTCGTCCCGCTGCGCCAGGTCCTCCGGAAGGCCCGGTTCGTCGCGGGCGAGGTGACGCTCCTCGACCACTCGCGGCGCATGGCCACGGTCCGTCTGGCGAGCGGCGAGGTGGCCGAGCAGCCCTACGACGTGGTCGTGATCACCGCCGGCTCGCGGTCCCGGATCCTCCCCGTGCGGGGCCTGGCCGAGCACGGCGTGGGGTTCAAGACCCTCACCGAGGCGATCTACCTCCGGAACCGCGTGCTGTCGTGTCTCGAGGTGGCCGCGGAGGCGGCCGACCCCGCGGTGCGTCGGGCGGCGCTGACGTTCGTGTTCGTGGGCGCGGGCTACGCCGGGGTCGAGGCGATGGCCGAGCTCGAGGACATGGCCCGCTCGGCGCTGCGGTTCTACCCGATGCTCCGGCAGGAGGACATGCGGTGGGTGATGGTCGAGGCCACGCCGCGCATCCTCCCCGAGATCAACGAGCGCCTGTCGTCCTACGCGAAGCGGCGGCTCGAGCGGCGGGGGATCCGGGTGCTCGTCGAGACACGATTGGAGTCGGCCGAGGGCGGGGTGATCCGCCTGTCGAACGGCGACTCGTTTCCGGCCGACACGCTGGTCTGGACGACGGGGGTGAAGGCCGCGTCGCTGGCGGCGAGGTCGGGACTCCCCGTCGACGGGGCCGGGCGGGTGACCGTGGACGAGTTCCTTCGCGTGACGGGGGAGGACGGCGCCTGGGCCTGCGGCGACGCCGCGGCGGTGCCGGACCTTCGTACGGGGGGGATCTCCCCGCCGACCGCGCAGCATGCGCTGTTCCAGTCACGGCGGCTGGCGAGGAACCTCCTGCGGACGCTGGCGGGTCGGTCGCCGGAGCCGTTCCGCCACCGGAACCTCGGCCAGATCGCCTCGCTGGGGCTCTACCGGGGGGTGGCCAGCCCGCTCGGGATCCGCGTCCGGGGGTTTCCGGCGTGGTTCCTCCACCGGACCTACCACCTGCTGCGCATGCCGACGACCGGCCGCAAGGCACGGATCGTGCTCGACTGGACGGTGGGGCTGTTCTTTCCCCGCGACATCGTCCAGCTGGGATCGCTGCAGCATCCCCGGGAGCCGTTCCGCCGCGCGACCGGGGATGGCGAGGAGGAGTCCTAGCGAGCTTTCGCGGGCTATGCTCCGCCGGCGCCGCGGGCCGGGCCGTGCGCTCCGGTGGCGCCGCCCGCCGGCCTGAGGGCTCGAGCGGCGGCCGACAGCTCGAGGAGCGCGAAGGCCTCGGTGCTCTCGCCACCGGCGTTCGTCCGAACCGCCCCGATCGAGCGGAACCGGGCGAGCCCCGGATCGATCCGCGCGAGCGTGGAGGCCGACACGAAGACCTGGCCGGGCCCGGCGAACTCCTGCAGGCGCACCGCGAACATCCGGACCGTCGCCATCGCCCGGTAGGTCATCGGCACGTCGCCCGGCAGCGAGGCCTCGACGACCACTCCCGTGTTGACGCCGACGCAGGCCTCGATCCCATCGGTGGCGCCGTGGACCGCGTCGCGGAGATCGTTGCCGGCGACGATCGCTTGCAGCGCGTGTTCGGGACGCGAGAACTCGGCGCACAGAACGGGCTGCGACTCGCCGCCCCCCACCGCGAGCCGCTCCCCGCCGTGCGATCGCAGCGCGCCGATCGCAGCGGCGAGCGCGCCCCTGACGGCATCGTCCGCCGCGGGCCCGCCGAGCCGAGCCGCCAGGGCCCCGTGGCCCCGCAGGTCCGCGACGACCAGCGAGATGGGATGCTCTCGCCGGGTGGCGCTCCAGGATGGCCCTCCGTCGCGTGTCGGGAACCCGCCGAGGGTGTCCGCGAGCGTCCCACGCCGGTGGACCGGGAATCGGATGACGTTCTCGTCCTGCTCGTCCATGACGGGGCCGCTCCTGGTCGAACGTCGAGAGCCGCGCCGCGAGCGAAGCTCGCTGCTCCCGAGTGCTATCGGCCGCGCAAGCAGGGGGTTTGAGCCATTTTCATGAGGGTCTGGACCGGTCGTTCAGAGATCGTGCCGCCGCCGTGACGCGTTGCACCGACGGATTCGGCGGAGTGTCGCCGCTTGACGCTCGACCGGGAGCCGCGTTCAGGATTGGCCGGCGTTCGGCGTCACCAGCAGCCGGACCGGTGCGCCTTCCTTCGAGGCGAGGCGGTCGATGCCCTCCTGGACCCGATCCAGAGGCAGTCGGTCGCTGATCGACCCCGAGACGTCGAGCCGCCCCGAGGCCATCAGCGCCAGCACTTCCTCGAGATGGCCCTTGGAGTACCCGAGGTGGCCGAGGATCGACAGACCGAGAAAGGAGACGAATGCGAGGGGCCCGAGATCGAGCGGCTCGAAGCTCTGGCCGACGACGACGATTCGACCGCGTCTCGTGCACGAGGCCATGGCCTGCCGGATCACGGCCTGCTTGCCGATCAGGTCGACCGCCAGCTCGAGGCCCCGTCCCCGGGTCGCGTCGCGGATTCCGTTCGGGACGTCCTCGGACGGGGCGAACGCGACGTCGGCACCGAGTCGGAGGGCTCGCTCGCGGGCCTCGGGGATCGGGTCCACGGCCGCGATGAACGACGCCCCGGCCAGCCGGGCGATCTGCACGGCGTGGGTCCCCAGCCCCCCGATGCCCCACAACCCCACGCGCTCACCGGGCCGCAGCCCACCACGGTCGACCAGCGCCGCGTACGGCGTCGACACGGCGTCGCAGGCGATCGCTCCGTGCTCGAAGGGAACCGCATCGGGGAGCTTCGCCAGCGAGTACCAGGGAGCGGCCACCAGCTCGGCGAATGCTCCGTCGTAATGCGCTCCCATGACCTGGGGCGCCCGGCACTCCTCCAGCAAACCGGCCGCACACGCCCGGCACCGCATGCACGCCTTGCCGGCCGCCACCGCAACCCGGTCCCCAGGTTTCCACACCGGAACCTCCGCGCCGACCGCCTGGACCACACCCGCCGGCTCGTGTCCCAACGTCAGCGGCGGCACCACCGGCAGCGGGATCTCCCCCCGCACGAAATGCAGATCCGACGCACAGATCCCGCAAGCCTCCACCCGCACGACGACCTCGGACGCCCCCGGAGCGGGATCAGCAACCTCCTCGACCGACAGCGGCCGACCAGGACCGACAAACCGAGCAGCACGCACGAGACGCGATCCTAAAGGGAGCCGCTACTCGTTCCGCTTCACCTCGACGTGCGCGGCGAGCGCGGCATGGCTGCGCTCCAGGTCGGGGAGCTCGTGCCCGGCCGTCATCTCCTCGACGGCCCAGTTCGTCAGGTCCCGGATCGAGACGATCCCAGCGAGCGATCCGCGGTCGAGGACCGGGAGGTGGCGGATGCCGCGCTCGGCCATGACCTTCGCGGCGTCGGCGATGTCGGTGCGGGACTCGACGGTGGCCAGGTCACGGGTCAGCCGCTCGCCGACCGTGCGCTCGCGCGGGTCGATGCCGTCGGCGACGACGTTCACCAGGTCGCGCTCGGTGACGATCCCCGCGATGTGTTCACCCTCGATGACGATGACCGAAGAGATGCGGTTGTCGTGCAAGATCCGCGCGACATCGGCGAAGCTGTCCTTCGGGCTCGCGGTCTTCACGTCTCTGGTCATGATGTCGCCGACCTGCATGTTCGACCTCCTGGGACGGGCTCACGGCTAGCCTACCGCCGCTACAGCGAGCCCGCGTAGGCCAGGCAGGCCGCGTACGCGGCCAGGACCAGCGCACCCAGGACCCGGCCTCCGCGGCCGCGAAAGAGCATCCAGGTCCCGGCCAGTGCGAAGAGCCCGGCGGCCCCCAGGAGCGCGACCGCGGCAGGACCGTCCAGCTCGAACGGGCGGACGACGGCCGCCAGGCCGGGGACCAGCGTGACCAGTCCGGTCACGGCCCCCAACGCGGCACTCGGGGGGTCGGCGTCGGCCGGTCGGGCGCGCGGGAACAGGACGAGGACGGCGAACGGCAGGGCGGCGATGGGCCCGGCGATCGCGGCTCCGGCGAACCCCGGCCCGAGCGGCGCCCGGACGGCGACCCGGAGCGTCCCTTCCACCAGCGCGAACGCCCCTCCGGCGAGCAGCGCTATTCCCGTGGCCGACCGAAGGGCCCTCTGTGGCGTCGAGGAGGTGTTCTCAGGCGGCTTTCCCGCTCCTCGGCCCGGCTCCGGTTCCTGGGACTGATCCGGGGCGGGCGGGCCTGCCCGCAGGGCCGGGCCCCAGTTCCATCCGGGATCCGGCGCCCCGAGCGGCGCCTCCCGGTCGTCCGCCCCTCTGGCCGGGTCGCGGCCGGGCTCCATCGCCGCCCAGGAGGCGTAGGGCACGAAGAGGAGCGTGAGCAGGATCCCCTCGCCTCGGGTGAACTCCCCGTCCGCCGCGAGCAGCGCGATCAGCACGAGCGCGGCCGCGGCGGCCACGAAGCCCATCGGCTCTCGGACCTCCGTCGGCCGTCGTCCGAGGAGCAGCGCCGCCCCGAACGCCGCCGCCAGCACGAACAGCGCGGTTCCCGGGAAGATCCCGCCGGCGATGGACGTCTGGCCGCGCCCCACCGCGACCAGCATGGTCGCCGTGGCGGCGGCCAGCCCGATGACCCCGGAGCGCACCGGAGCCACGGGCAGCCGTCGTCGCGAGGCCAGCTGGGTGACGCCCCGACCCAGCGCGGTCGAGCCGGCGGTCGCCGCCACTGCCGCCACGACCAGCCAGAGCACGCCGAGGAGCATGGCCGGCGATGCTATCGGCCCCCGATGACGACCGCACCGGATCGCGCCCCCTCCGCACGGCTCGACTCACCTTCAGGTGGAGCTGCTGTGCTCGCCGGCGGCGACTGAGACGGCGCCGAACCGGTCCCCGAGCCGATCCAGCCACCGGGTCGCCCGAAGCCGCTCGAACAGCTCGCGGGCCTCCGATGCCGGCGCCATGGCGTCGGCCGAGCGGCCGGCCGAAGCCAGCCACTCGGCGTGCTCCAGCAGCGAGACCGCCATCCAGAACGGCATCCCGAGCTCGCGGAACATCCCGATGGCGGCCTTGAAGTGGCCCTCGACAGCAGTGTCGTCGCCGCGGAGGATTCCCAGCCGGGCCCGAGACCGGTCGCGGTGCGCCTGGTAGAAGGGGAACACCTGGGCAGGCGGAAGGGCATCGAGCAGTTCCAGGATCTCCTCCGCCCGATCGGTGTCGCGGAGCGCCAGGGCCGCCTGTACCGCGAGCGCGAAGCCCTGCTTAACCCCCTGGAAGCCCATGCCGAGCGTGCGGCGAGCCTCCATGGCGGTGCGCCCCGCTTCGAGCGCCGTGCGGTGGTCTCCCTCCATCTCGGCGAGCACGCCGGTCGCCCAGACGTGGATCGACCTGGACTGGAGATCGTCGCCCTCGGCGGCGTGCCGGAACGCGGCAAGCAACGCCTCGATACGGTCGGCATCCCCCCGGGCCGCGAAGACATCCGGGAGGGAGGAGAGGAACGTTCCCGACAGCACGTCGCCGGCCTGCCTGCCTTCCAATGATTCCCACGCGGCGACTGCCTCGTCCCACCGGCCGGACTGGCTCTGGCTGAACGACATCTCCTCGATGAGGTAGGTCTCCCAGGCCCGGTGTCCCACTCGCCGCGCCATGGCCAGCGCCTCGCGGTACATCTCGAGCGCATCCTCGTACCGGTCCCGCCGGTTCATGTTCTCCGCGAGGTTTCCGTACGCCCGCAGCGCCGCGGCCGGGACGTCGTTCTCCAGCGCGACCGTTAGGGCGTGCCGGACCAGGGCGAACGCCTCCTCCTGGTGATCGAGGTAGATCGCGATGACGGACTTCGTGTTGAGGGCCTCGGCGATGATCTCGGGGAGCCACTGCTTCTCGGCGATGTCGAGGGCCCGCTCCACCGGGGAACCGACGAGCTCCATCTCGCCCCTGAGGAACCGGATCCTGGCCAGCTGGGCGGCGACCCGCGCCAGGTCCTCATCGGGCTCCTCCACCGACAGGACGTCGTAGGCCCGTTGCAGGCGCTCGACTGCCTCCTCCAGGCGCCCCGCCTGCAGGTCCGTGTCTCCGAGCCGGGCGGACACTCGTGCGGCCGCGTGCTCCTGGCCCAGTTCGTGGAACAAGCGCATGGCCTCTGTGAGGTGAGTGGTGGCGGCGTCCACGTTCGCCGCCGCGGTGGCCATCTGCCCGGCCCGCTCGTGCAGTGTGGCACGCTGCTCCTCCTCGTCGGCGAGCTCGACTGCCTGGCTGAAGTAGCGCAGGGCCTCCTCGCCGGCCGCCAGCGAGGCCGCTCGCTCGGCCGCTCGCACGACCATGTCCCGTGCCCGGGCCCGGATGTCCTGCGCGTCCTCCGCGTCCGGCGCGAGGGAGAGCGCATCCACTAGGTGGGCGGCCACCACCTCGACGATCTCGTCGTCGTCCGCGCCCCAGGTCAGCTCGAGGTGGTCGGCCACCGCCAGGTGCCGCTGCTTGCGGTCCCGGCGGGACAGCGTCTCGTAGGCGACGGTCTTCACCAGGTCCTGGAGGAACACGTACTGGCCTCGCTCGGGGGACAGCGGGTCGGACTGGATCGACAGGACCTCCTTGTGCACCAATGAGGCCAGGAGCGACTGCAGCGCGTCGTCGGGAAGCGCGGACACCGCGGCCAGGGACTCCCTGGTGAACGTCTTCCCGAGCACGGAGGCGTCCTGGACCAGCCGGCGCTCCTCGGGGGCCAGCCCGTCGAGCCGCGCGGCGATCAGCGCGTGGAGGGTCTCGGGCACCTCGAGGCCAGGGATCTCGCCGGCCGGCCGATAGGCGCCGCCCTCCGGGACCAGCAGCCCCCGGTCGAGCAGCATGCGCACCGTCTCGATCGCGTACAGCGGCACGCCCTGGGCCCGTTCCAGGATCCGCTCCCGGAGGTCCGGGGGCAGTCCGGGCACCAGGCCGTCGAGGAGCGTGGCCATCTCCTCGTCGGAGAGCGGCTCGAGGTACAGCGACGTCACGCCGCGACCGGTTCCCCAGTTCGGCCGGCGGTCGGTCAGCTCCGGCCGGGACAGCGTGACCACGAACAGCGGGTGGCTCCGGGACCAGTCCATGAGGTACTCGATGAAGTCGAGCAGCGACGCGTCGGCCCACTGCATGTCCTCGAACACCATGATCGTGGGCATCTGGTCGGCCAGGCGCTCGTAGAACATCCGCCACGCGGCGAACAGGTCCTCCCGGTCCCGGGCGGTCCGGTCCTCCAGTCCCAGCAGGTGGGCCAGCCGCGGTTCCAGGAACCGCCGTTCCTCGGGATCGTCGAACGACTCCTCCACCGCCTGGCGGAGCTTCGGCAGGGAGGAGGCCGGGTCCTCGCCCTCCAGGATGCCGGCGCGGGTCCGGACCATCTCGGCCAACGCCCAATACGTGACGCCCTCGCCGTAGGCCAGGCATCTGCCCCGGTGCCACCGGAAGCTGGTCGCGAGGCCGTCGACGTACTTGTAGAACTCCCACCCCAGGCGGGACTTCCCGATGCCGGCGACGCCGGTGACGGAGACCAGGTGGGCGCGGCCCTCCTCGGCGCTCGCGTGGACGAGCTCCTTCAGCATGCGGAGCTCACGCTCGCGCCCGACGAAGGGCGCCTCGAGGCCCTCGCTGCGACCGCCGCCGCCGACCTTGGCCACCACGCGGGCGGCGCGCCACAGGGGCATTGGCTCGGCCTTCCCCTTGAGCTCGTGCGACCCGGCGTCCTCGTATGCGATGGCGGCGTCCGTGGCCCGTCGCGTCGTCTCGCCGACGAAGACCTGTCCCGGCTGCGCGGCCGACTGGATACGCGCCGCGGTGTTCACCAGGTCGCCGGCCACCATCCCCTGGTCGGTCGCGCCGAGCGTGACGGCCGCCTCGCCGGTCAGCACCCCCGCCCGGGCCTTCAGGTCCGGCGCCCCCGCCTCCCGCCCCAGCGCCGACACGGCCTCGGTCAGGTCGATCGCGGCCCGGACGGCCCGCTCGGCGTCGTCCTCCTGGGCCACCGGCGTTCCCCACACCGCCATGACCGCGTCGCCGATGAACTTCTCCACGGTGCCGCCGTACCGCTCGATGAGCCGCCGGCACGTCTCGAAGTACGCCGACAGCAACTCCCGGACCTCCTCGGGGTCGCGAGCCTCGCTGAGCGTGGTGAACCCGACGAGGTCGGCGAACAGCACGGAGACCAGCCGGCGTTCGGACGATGCAGCGGCCCGCCCGTTCGGCCGAGCGGCCGCGACCCCAGCCGGCTCGACGGCGTTGCCGAGCGCGGTGCCGCACTCGCCGCAGAACCGGTCGGACGGCTCGTTCGGCGCGCCGCAGGATGGGCACACGACGGCGAGCGGCGACCCGCACGACGAGCAGAACTTCCTGCCCTCCCGGTTCACGGTCCCGCAGTTCCCGCAGGTCACCCCATGTCCTCCTCCGCCGCTCGGACAGGGTACGGGCCCCCTGCAGGGGAGCACAACGGTCACATGGTTTCGGGGGGGCGAAGCCCCCCGACGTGACGAGCTCAGCCCGCACTGGTCTTTGGGGGGCGGTCGGGGGGCGAAGCCCCCCGACGTCGGTTAGTGGTCGCTGCGGCCGGTGAAGTGGAACGACCCGAGCTTCAGCGCAGGCACCCGGGAGGCCGAGAAGAAGAACTCGCTCACCATCTCGGTGTCGCGCCCCACCATCTCCGTGCCTCCGAGCGCCTCGAGGATCGACTGCGTGAACCGGAGGTTCTTCACGGGGTGCCTGATCTCGCCGTCCTCGACGAGCCACGTGCCGTCGCGGGTCATGCCGGTGATGACCGAGTCCAGCGGATGCACGACGTTGGAATAGTGGAACCGGGTCACGAGCACCCCCCGCTTGGTGGCCGCCACCATGTCCTCGACCGAGGCGTCGCCCGGCGCCATCTCCACGTTCAGCGGGAACGCTCCCTCGGGGTTCGGCGCCGGGAGCGCGTGGCCGGTCGACTCCTTGCCGGCCTGCCGGGCGCTCCTGCGGTCGTAGACGCCGTCCCGGAACACCCCGTCGCGGATGAGGTCCACCCGCCGCTTGGGCGTTCCCTCGAAGTCGAACGCCGCCCCGGGCATGCCCGGCGCGAACACGTCGTCGGCGATGGTGATCGTGTCGGCCGCGACCCGCTGGCCCTCCTTCCCCGACAGGCACGACCGGCCCTCGGCCAGGGCCCGGCCGCCGAAGCCGAGATAGGACAGGAACGCGACGAGCGTGGCCACCGCGGCCGGCTCGAGCACCACCTCGTACCGGCCCGGGTCCAGGTCCCGCGGCGCCTGGCTTTCGCGGGCCTTCAGCGCCGCCCGCCGGCCGATGGCCTCGAGGTCGAGCCCGCCCGCGCCGACCGACCACGCCTCGACGTAGCCGGCGCCGCCGTCCCCGCCGCTGACCAGGCTGGTCACGCTGGCCTGCGTGGTCGGGCCGTAGCAGAACTGTCCCTCGGAGTTCAGCAGCGCGATCTCCGCCGCGCCGGTCTCGTAGGAGCCGGCCGCCCGGAACCCGTCGGAGGCCTGCGCCACGATGGCCTCGACCCCCTCCGCGCGCTGCTCGGGCGTGGTCCCGGCCGTGGCCTCGTCGAAGGCGTCCTTGGCCGGGACGTCGGCCTTCGGGGCCAGCCCGGGGAACAGCGGGTCGGGCGACGTCACCTCGGCCAGCTCCCTCGCGCCGGCCGCCGCGCGCGCCGCCCCCTGGGGTGTGAACTCGTTCGTGGACGCCACCGCGACCCGGCCGTCGTCGACGACCCGGATCCGCAGCGAGGTGTCCTCCCGCCAGGTGCTCTGGTGGATCGCCGAGTCGGCGAACCGCGTCAGCCCGCCCCACGAGTGGAACAGCAGCACCTCGACGGCGTCGCCCCCCGCCTCGAGCGCGGCCTCCATGACCTGCCGGGCCCGGTCGGCGCCGATGGGCTCCACTACCGCACCCCGACCTGGACGTTCCGGAACCGGGCCGGCGGCGTCCCGTGGCCCACGCGGGCAGTCTGTCCGGGCTGCCCCTTGCCGCAGTTCGGCGTTCCCCACAGCACCCATTCCTCGCGCCCGCCCACCGCGTCGCACGAGCCCCAGAACTCCCTGGTGATCCCCGTGTAGTTGGGGTTGCGGTACAGCTCGGTGCGCTTGCCGTCCTTGATGCGCCAGGCGATCTCGCAGCCGAACTGGAAGTTCACCCGCCTGTCGTCGATCGACCAGGACTGGTTGGTGGACATGAGGATGCCGTCGGCAGTGTCACCGACGATCTCCTCGAGCGACCCCTCGCCGGGCTCCATGTTGATGTTGGTCATGCGGATCAGCGGGAGGTGCTCCCACCCGTCTGCGCGCATGGTGGCGTTGGACCGCTCGCCGAGCACGGCGGCGGTCTCCCGGCTGGAGATGAACTCCTGGAACACGCCGCCCACGATGACCGGCACCCGCTGGGCGGGGACCCCCTCGTCGTCGAAGCCGAACGTCCCCAGCCCGCCCGAGATGGTGGCGTCGGCCGTGATGTTCACCAGCGGGCTCCCGTATCGCAGCCGGCCCCGGTCCTCCGGAGTGAGGAACGACGTGCCGGCGAAGGCCTCCTCCATGCGCAGCACGCGGTCGAGCTCGATGGGATGCCCGATCGACTCGTGGACCTGCAACCCGACCTGGCCCGAGTCGATGATCAGCGTGGTCACCTCGCTCGGGCAGTCCTTCGCCTTCAGGAGCTCGGCCGCCTCGGTGCCGATCCGCTCGGCCTCCTCGACGAGCGCCAGTCGCGGGATGTGCTCCCACCCGGCCGCCGTGATATGGCCCCGGAACGAGTTCGGGAACGACCGGCGCTGCAGCTCGCCGTCACCCATGGCGGTGGCCTCGATCCCGCCGCCGGAGTGGGTGACGGTCTGCTCGATGAGCGCTCCCTCGGAGGAGCTGAAGAACGAATGCCGGCGGAAGAGGTCGAGCCCGGCCTCGCCGAAGGTGACGCCCTCCACGTCCTGCATGCCCCGCGACGCCTCCATGAGCAGCGCGACCTTCTCCTCGAGGGGGACGGTGAACGGGTCCACCTGCACGGGGCTGGACCAGGTGGCCACGACGGGCTCCACCTCGGCCAGGCGGATCGGGTCCCGGGGGAGCCGGGCGGCGGCCCGGGCGATCTCCACGGCCAGGCGAGCCGTCCTGGTGATGTCCTCGCCCTCGGTGCGGGCGGTGGCGGCGAACCCCAGGTACCCGTTCACCAGCACCCGGATCCCCGCGCCGGTCGAGCGGGACCGGTCGATGCCCTCCATCTCCTGGTTGCGGACCGTGAGGGTCTCGGTGTCCTCCTCGACGAACCGCGCGTCGGCGTAGTCGGCGCCCGCCTCCACGGCGGCGTCCACTGCCTCCTGCACGATGTCCTGCATACCCGATCCCCCAAGGGGCCGGCGGCCCGGGGACCTTCCCCGTCCCCCGAGCGCCGGCCCGCCCGAGCCTAGCGCACCGCCCCACCTGCCTCGCAAACGCCGGGGCTATGCTGGGCGGCCATGGAGCTCGGCCTGCACCTCGGGTACTGGGGCGCGCAGCCGGTGGAGGTCATGCCGCTGGTCGAGGAGGCCGAGCGGCTCGGATTCGGTTCGATCTGGAGCGCCGAGGCCTACGGGTCGGACGCCGTGTCGTGGCTGTCGTGGGTGGCGTCGCGGACCAGCCGGCTCGAATTCGGCACCGCGATCATGCAGATCCCGGCACGGACCCCGGCGGCGACGGCCATGACGGCGATCACGCTCGACCACCTGTCGGGCGGGCGGTTCCGGCTGGGTCTCGGGATGAGCGGACCCCAGGTGGTCGAGGGGTGGCACGGCATCCCGTACGGCAAGCCGCTCGCCCGGACGCGCGAGTACGTCGAGATCGTCCGGGCGATCCTCCGGCGCGACAAGCCGATGGAGTTCCGCGGGGAGTACTACACGATCCCGGCCGAGGGCCCGGGGACGACCGGCCTGGGCAAGCCGCTCAAGACCATCGTCCATCCCCTGCGGGCCGACCTGCCGATCTACCTCGCGGCCATCGGCCCGAAGAACGTCGCGCTGGCCGCCGAGATCGCAGAGGGGTGGATCCCCACGTTCTACTCGCCGTCACGCGCGGGGATGTTCCGCGAGTGGCTCGACGAGGGCTTCGCCCGGGCCGGCCGTTCGGCGGAGGGATTCGACATCGCGCCCATGGTGCCGGTCTTCGTGGGCGACGACGTCCAGCAGTGCCGCGACCTGGTGAAGCCCTTCCTGGCGCTGTACGTCGGCGGCATGGGTGCGCGCGGCCGGAACTTCTACAACTCGCTCGCCCAGCGGTACGGCTACGAGGAGGCGGCCGCGACGATCCAGGATCTGTACCTCGAGGGTCGCAGGGCCGAGGCCGCGGCTGCCGTCCCCGACGACCTGGTCGACGAGGTCTCGCTCGTCGGCCCCGCCGAGCGCATCCGTGAACGAATGGAGCCCTGGCGGGGGGCCGGCATCACGACGCTCATCGCCACGACCCTGCAGTTCGACGCCCTCAGGGCTCTCGCGGCCGCCGTCGCGTAGGCCTCACGCCTATGCCCGGGCGGGCTCCGCGGCCGCCGCCGGCGCCTCGTGGATCTCCCGCGCCGCCCGGATGCCGGACTCCAGGGCCCCCTGGATCCACGCGTGGTACAGGGAGCAGTGCTCGCCGGCGAAGTGGATCCGGCCCTCGGGCTCGACGATCGCCGCCTGGAGGTCGGTCTGCTGGTCGGGGGCGAACAGGGCGAATGCGCCCCGGGCCCAGCGGTCGCCGTACCAGGCGTGCGACGTGCCGACCTCGTACTCCTCGCGGATGCGCGGGTGGATGCGCGACACGTCGTCGAGCGTCTCCTCCAGCCTGGTCTCCGGGTCCATCGCACCCCACTGCAGCGCGTCCTGGCCCCAGGAGTACGAGGCCAGCAGCACGCCCCGCTCCGTGTCCTCCGGCGACGGCGGGTAGTTCATCCGGCGGATCGGCAGGTCCGTCACCGAGGCGCCGCCCCCGACGATGCCGTCCTCCTGTTCCCAGAATCGGTGGCGGACCTGGAACAGCACCTTCGTCGACGCGTGGTAGTTCAGCTCGCGGATCGCCTTCTGCTTCTCGCGCGTGAACGCCGGCGCGACCTCGACGGTCCGCAGGCAGGGGAACGGGATCGCGCACGCGCAGAAGTCCGCGTCGAGCGAGAACCGTCCCGCTTCCGTCTTGAAATGGACGGTCACCTCCTCGGGGGACTGCTCGATCGCGTGGACGTTGGCGCCGAACCGCACCTCGTTCTGCAGCTCGCCGAAGAACCCGTTCGGCAGCGCGTCCATGCCGCCGTCGATCGTCTGCATGTCGACGTACGCGCCCTCGAGATCCTCCCGGAGCACCTCCATCACCGCGTTGTTCATGTCGGTCTCGACGAAGTTCATGACCGCGTAGTACTCGATCGCGCCCTCGCTGAACCCGCGGTGCTCGAGGAACTCGTAGAGGGAGTACTGGTCGAACTGGGCGCGGATCTCCTCCCACGCGGCCGGGCCCTCGCGGTCGAGCAGCGCCTTGATGTCGGCGACGGCCCGGGCCCACAGGTCGTCCGCGGTCTTGCCCCGCTCGTGCGGCTCGAGATCGAACGGAAGCCGCTCGGGGTGCTCGTTCGCCTCGGCCATGGTCATCCGCTGCCCGCCGATGTACACCAGCCCGCGAGGGTTCCCCATGGCGAACGGGCGCAGGGGCAGCCCGAAGGCCGCGCAGTACTTCAGCGTGAGATCGTGCGAGCGCGGGATGCGCATGGCGCCGAACTCCGCGTACAGCCCCGGCGCGAAGTCCCGGCAGGTGAACACGCGCCCGCCGACCCGGTTCTGGGCCTCCAGCACCGTGACGTCGTGGCCCTGCCGCTTCAGCTCGTACGCGGCGACCAGCCCGGCCATCCCGGCGCCGATCACCACGACCCGCTTGCGCTCCCCGGGCCGCGAGTCCAGCCCGTGGTCGACGACGCCCAGCGTCTCCTCCGGCACGGGCTCCCGCACGATCGGCTGCCCCGACTCCGGCATCGCCTCGTCGGCCGGCCGGTCTGCGGTCACCGTTCCACCTCGGCACCCATGACCACGGGTGCCGCGTGGATCTCGCGCGCGGCGCGGATCCCGCTCTCCAGCGCGCCCTGGATCCACGCGTGGTACAGGCTGCAGTGCTCGCCGGCGAAGTGGATGCGACCCTCGGGCTTCACGATGTCGTCCTGGAGCTGGGTCTCCTGCTCGGGTTCGAACAGGGCGAACGCGCCCCCCGCGTAGGGGTCCGCGTCCCAGCAGTGCATGGCGCCGAGCTCGAACTCCTCCGTGATCTCGGGGTGGATGCGGGCGACGTCCTCGATGGCCTGCTCGACCGCGTCCTCCTGGCCCATGGAGGACCACCGCAGCGCGTCGCCGCCCCACGTGTACGACGCGAGGAGCATGCCGCGCTCCTCGTTCGGGTCGCTGAACGACGGGTACACGATGCGGCGGATCGGCAGGTCGGTCGCGCTCGTGCCGCCGACGATCCCCAGCGGCTCCTTCTCCCAGAACCGCGTCCGGGTCTGGAACACGATCTTGGTCGAGGAGTTGTAGTGCAGTTCGCGGATGGCCTTCTGCTTGCCGCGCGACAGGGCCGGGCGGACCTCGACGTTGCGCATCACCGGATAGGGGAGCGTGCAGATCGCGTAGTCGCCGGTCACGCTGAACCGGCCGCCGGGCGTGCTGTAGTGCACGGTCACCTCGTGCTCGGTCTGGTCGATCGCGGTGACCTCGGCCCCGAACCGCACGTAGTGCTTCACCTGCTGGTAGAAGGCCTTGGGGAGCATGTCGGTCCCCCCGACGATCTCCTGCATGTCCTCGAAGGACCGCCCGACGATCTCGCGGAGCTGCTCGATCACCGCCGCGTTCATGTTCTGCTCGCGGAACGACATCACGCCGTACAGCTCGATCGCGCCTTCGCTGAACCCCCGCATCTGCAGGAACTCGCGGATCGAGTACTGGTCGTACTCGCGCAGGATCTGCTCGAAGGCGCCGTGGCCCTCCTTCTCGTACAGCTCGCGGACCTCGGCCGTCGCCTCGTCCCACATCTCGGAGTAGGTCCGGCCGCGCTCGTGCTCCTCCAGCTCGAAGGGCAGCCGCTCGGGGTGCTGGTCGGCCTCGTGCATGGTCATCATCTCGCCGCCCACGTACACCAGCGACCGGGGGTTCCCCATGCTGAACGGCCGGAGCTCGAGCCCGAACAGCCGGCAGTACTCGAGCGTCAGGTCGTGCACGCGGGGGATGCGCATGGCGCCGGCCTCGATGTACAGCCCCGGAGCGAAGTCCCGGAGCGTGTAGACGCGCCCGCCGACCCGGTGCTGCGCCTCGAGCACGAGCGGCTCGTGCCCCTGCCGCGCCAGCTCGAACGCCGAGACCAGCCCCGCGATCCCGCCACCGATGATGATCACGCGCTTCTGCGGCTGCGGCCGCCGCTCGAGCCCCTCAGAGGGGACGGCCAGCACCTCCTCCGGCACCGGCTCCACCCGAAGCTCCTGAGCCGGCCCCTCTTCCATGAGGTGGTGCTCCTGCTCGTGCATCTCCCCGTTCCGGCGCTCGCCGCCCATGTCGAAGCCTCCCCAAGTCCTCGGAGGCGCGAGTGTATGCCCCCACTCAGCCTCGGCGGAAGAGCCGGAACGGGCACATCGGGCGAGGAGGTCATGCCTCCGCGACCGGCGAAGCCGCCCAGAAGCCCAGAGTGAAGCACTCGGCCGGACATCGACGGGCAGCGTGGCCCGTGTCGACGATCTGGTCGTTGGGGGTGCGTCGGCGCGGCGTTCATGCCAGGATCGCGCCCATGTGGCCGGCGGGCAAGGCGACCAGGCTTTTGGCTCTCCTCTCGGGGCTCGCCCTGATCGCCGTGTCGGGCGCGTCCGCTGTGTCGGCGGGGAAGGCGGGCTCACCTGCCAGTTCCGTCTCGAGGACATCGGCCGAGGCGTCGTTGCCAACGGAGCAGTCGGCGCTCGACCTGGCGAGGAGCCACATCAAGCACCTCATCTTCATCGTGCAGGAGAACCGCTCGTTCGACCATTACTTCGGGACCTACCCGGGAGCCAACGGCATCCCGATGGTCGATGGGCATCCCTCCGTGTGCGCGTGGGACTCGGTTCTGCATCGTTGCGTCCACCCCTACCACTCCACGAACCAGCGCCAGGTCGGAGGCCCGCACAACGAGGCCGCCTCGAAGATCGACGTGGATGCCGGGAAGATGGACGGGTTCGTGCGCTCGCTGGTCAGGTGGCGCCTCCCCTGCGCGCTGAACCGGGACGCGCCCGGCTGCGCCGCCCTGAGCGGGCCCGGGGGCCAGCCGGACGTCATGAGCTACCACACCCGCAAGGAGATTCCGAACTACTGGGCGTACGCCGACCACTTCGTGCTGCAGGATCGGATGTTCGCGCCGGCGGACTCGTGGACCCTCCCGGCACACCTCTACCTCGTGTCCGGTTGGGCGGCCAGCTGCCCCAAGCCTCGCGATCCGATGAGCTGCCAATCCGATCTGGCGCTGGGGGTCCAGCGGCGCAAGATGGACAAGGGGGTCGATCATCCGCTGTGGGGCTGGACCGACATCACGTACCTGCTGCACCGAGCCGGGGTCACTTGGGCGTACTACGTCGGGAATGACACGTGCGTCCAGCAGAACCCCTGTCCGGCCGGTCCGTACCGCACGCACTCTGCACAGAGGCCCCTGCAGTGGTTCACGACGGTCCGGCAGGACTACCAGGTCCGCAGGATCCTGGGACAGGCGGACTACTACCAGGCCGTCGCGAACGGGACCCTCCCGAAGGTCTCGTGGATCATGCCCTACGGGGGGGTCGGTGAGCACCCGGACCTCGCACATCACGACATCAGGCCGGGCATGTGCCACGTCACGAGCGTGATCAACGCCGCGATGGAGGGACCGGACTGGGATTCGACGGCGATCTTCCTCACCTGGGATGACTGGGGCGGCTTCTACGACCACGTCCGGCCTCGCCACGTCGATCAGCTCGGATACGGCATCCGGGTCCCCGGCCTCCTGATCAGCCCATGGGTTCGCCCGGGGACGATCGACCATCGGACGCTTTCGTCCGACGCGTATCTCAGGCTCATCGAGGACCTGTTCCTCGACGGCCACCGGCTCAACCCCAAGACCGACGGGCGGCCGGATCCCCGCCCGACCGTGCGCGAGTCGGTCACGGGGCTCGGCGACCTGCTGGGCGAGTTCAGGTTCGACGCGGACCCACTCCCCCCGCTGATCCTGGAGCCCCTGCCGCTCCAGTCCTCGAGTGCCGACCCCGTGGCGAGCCCCCCTCCGACGCCGGAGGAGGCCCTCTGCGCTCCGCGCTGATCCGCAGGGTCTCGAACCGGCGACCGTTGAACTGAGCGATCGGATCGGCGAGCATCCCGCCGATGGCGCCGCTCCTCGTCGAGAACCGGTTCCTGCACGTGGCGCAGGTCGCGCTGGCCTACGCCGGCGGCGTGGCGACGGCGGCGTGGCTGATCGTCCTGGCCGTCGTGCGGGTCGCGCGGGCGCCGGAGAGCCCGGATGAGGGACCGCCGACCATGGACCTCGGACCCGAGCCGCCGGCCGTGGCGAACCTGCTGGTCAACCGGTGGAGGCCCACGCCCGAGGCCGTGCCGGCCACCCTGCTCGACCTGGCGGCCCGAGGTTCCGTCGAGTTCCAGCAGGTGGCGCCAGGCCAGTTCGAGTGCCGAATGCGCCGAGCAGACCGGGGCGACGTGCTTCCGTTCGAGGAACGGGTGCTGTCGCACCTCCGGTCCAAGGCGGTGGACGGCGTCGTGCCGACCGCCGCCCTGACGACCGGGCCGGCCGACGTGGCCGACCGGTGGTGGAAGGGGTTCCGGGGCGAGGTGGTCGCCGAGGCCAAGGCCCGCGGGCTGTCCGAGGACCTGTGGAGCGCCCGGAGCAAGGCCGTCGTCGTCGCCGCGGCCGTCCCGGCGGCGGTGCTGTTCGGCATCGCCGTCCCGGTCTATGGGGCCGCCTATTTCGCGATCGCGGCCCTGGCCGTGACCGGGTGGCTGTGGGGGAGCGGCCGGCAGCGCTCGACCCCCGCCGGGCTCGAGGCCGCATCACGGTGGCTGGGCGTCCGGGAGCACCTCCGGCAGGACACCGTGTTCGACACGCTGCCGCCGACCGCGGTGATCACCTGGGAGCGGTACCTGGCGTACGGCGCCGCGCTGGGCGAGGCCGCCGGCGCCGCCCGGCCCATCGCCATGGGCGCCGAGAGCGACCGCCGGGCCTGGAGCCCGGTGGGCGGGCGGTGGCGGCAGGTCCGGGTGGTCTACCCGGGGAACGTCGCCTCGCCGGGATGGGGACGATCGCCCGCCGCGATCGTGGCGCTGTCGCTCCTGGCCGGCGCCGCGACGACCGGCCTGTTCTTCCTGGCTGCCGCGCTGGACCGGGAGGCCGCGACGTCGTCGGTCGCCGACAAGCTGCGGACCGGGGAGGCGGCCGCCCTCGCGGTGGCCGGCGTCGTGGCCGTCGCCGCGGCGATCCAGCTGGTCCGGGGGGCGATCGACCTGTTCGCCCACCGCGAGGTCACCGGGCTGATCCTGCGCGCCCGGCGGCAGGGCAGCGACGACAAGCCCCAGTTCTACCTGGCCGTGGACGACGACTCGACGGACCGCATCCGGGCCTGGCGGGTGCGGCCCCAGATCTACCAGCGAGCGTCCGAGGGCGACTACGTCGCGGTGTCGGTGACCAGGAACCTCCGGTACGTTCGCGCGCTCTCCACCACGGCGCGACCGGTGCCGGCCCCCGACCGCACGAGCTGAGCCAGGGAACCGGTGGCGCCGTGGGGGCGCGGGGGCCGCGCCCTCCACTGCCGAGTCGTCAGCGTACCGGCCGCGCGGTCCGCTCAGGCACGCTCGCCGGCACGAAGACGATCTGCCCGGGCTGGGTGGCCACCAGCCCGTCGATCTGGATCTTCCTGCTCGCGGTCACGTTCTTGATCCTGATGTTGCCGATCCGGACCGAGGAGAACGCCGCCGTCGTGAACACGGCGAACCCGGATCCGTCGGTGTTGCCGAACCCGAGCGACTGGGTGCCGATCAGGATCTGGAACGTGCCGCACCCGGAGCACATCTTTACCATGACCCCGAGCTGCTTCGCGTGGACGCTGCTGAGCTTCAGCGTCGCCCCGCCCTTCGAGGTGTTGGACAGCGTGCCGAGGAACGGGCCGGAGAGCCCGGACTGGCGTGTCCAGCCCGCCGACGCCGTCATCGTGTGATCGTCGACCGGGATCATCGTGCACTTCTGCGCGCTGAACGAAGACACATTGCCCGCGTTGTCCCGGGCCCGAACGGAGAAGCAGTACGACGTGCCGGCCTGGCCCGTGAACGTCTTGGTGGTCCCGGTCAGGTGCTGCAGGCTCGCCGGCTGCGTGAAGGAGCCGAAGCCGGCGTTGAACTTCGCGCTCTTGACCCGGATGTCCACGTCGTCGAGGCCGCTGCCGCCGGTGTCGCTCGCCTGCCACTGCAGCTGGATGCTCTTGCTGAAGGTGACCGTTGCCGACGGCTTCGTCAGCTTCGCGGTCGGCTTCGTCGTGTCGCTCGAATCGAACGAGGCCGTGACGGTCCTGTTCGCGTTCACGGTCACGTTGCACTGGGTGCCGACCACGGAGTCACAACCATGCCAGGAGCCGAACGACGATGTCGCGTTCGCCGTCGCCGTGAGGTGCACCGTGTCCCCGGAGTTGTAGGAGAACGAGCAGAAGCCTCCGCAATTGATGTGCCCGTCATCGCTCGTCACGGTCCCGCCACCGGTTCCGGACTTCGAGACGTTCAGCGTGAACGTCCCGGGGACGCATCCTGGGAACTTGAACGAGCCGATCCTCGTCTGCCAGTTCCCCGCGGTGCCCTGCGTCTGATTCGCGTAGTACTGCCCGACATACCAGAACGTGCAGTCGTCGGCCGGGTCGACACTCATGGCGGTGTAGTCGCCCCAGCGGTGGCATGGCGCCCCCCCGCAGTTGTTCTTCTGGGATCCGCCGCCGGCGATCATCTGCGCCTCGCCCTGACTCAGCGCGTTCAGCGGGTCGCTGACCAGGCGCCCGGCGTAGGCGAGAGAGGGGAACTGGGCATTGTTCGACGTGCTGTAGCCGACGGCCATGTTGCCCAGTCTGTCGACGGCCAGGCTCGGCATGAACCGGTACAGCCCGTCATGGGCATGGTTGAAGATCTGTTGCTGCACGGGCGTCTTCGAGACGGTGCCGCCCGTGACATCTAAGGTCCCCCTCGGGAAATCCCCCACCGTGGAGATGACCCGCCGTAGGGTGCGCCGAGCCCGGTCCTTCCGGTTCGGTTTCATTAGTGACTGGAGCGAGCCTGTGGCTCGACTTCTCGAGAATGATCGTC
>WNGA01000547.1_pt1 | contig 116035 bp, 90 predicted proteins | sample 5400061 | NCBI WGS metagenome assembly WNGA01 (sample SAMN13153366, study PRJNA577476) | soil metagenome | isolation source: 100 cm soil or saprolite under grassland replicate 2 | place: USA:California | collected 2016-06-15 | reverse complement strand
TCACCGGGTCGGACAATGTGCCGGCGCGTGGTGGCGCCATTCTGGCATCGAACCACCTGTCAATCATTGATTCGTTTTTCCTTCCTCTCATGCTGGACCGGCCCGTGACCTTCGCGGCTAAGTCCGAGTACTTCACGGGTACGCGCCTCGTTGACCGGGCGGCTGCCCTCTATTTGCGCCGTACCAACCAGCTCGCGGTCGACAGGTCCAGTACGCGCGCCGCGCGCGGCATGCTGGAAGCCGCCCTCGACCTGCTGCGTCGCGGTGAACTTTTCGGAATTTACCCGGAGGGAACCCGATCGCCCGACGGGAAGCTGTACCGCGGCAGGACGGGTGTTGGCTGGCTCGCCCTCACCTCGGGACTACCGGTGATCCCGATCGCAATGATCGGCACGGATCATGTGCTACCACCGGGAAGGGTCACACCACGGCTCGGTCTGATCGAGGTTCGCGTCGGTAAGCCCATGACGTTCGAACAGCACGGTGGTATGGGTGCGCCGGCCAAGGCGCGCCGGGCTGTCGCCGATGATGTAATGCGGGCAATCGGCGAGCTCTCCGGGCAAGAGGTCGCGCCGATTTATGCCTCCACACGCAAGGAGCAGCTCGCTGCCGCGAAGCGCCGCATGGCGCGAGGCGCGGCCGGAGCGTGAACCCGTCTCGCGGCGAGCGCGGCCGGAGCGCTTACGGCGAGGAGCGGGATGCCGGGCACGCGAGCCGGATCGGGGTTTCAACAGGCGCTAAAGATGGCGGTCGTCTTCGTCGTCTTCGTCTGGGTAAACCTCTGGGTCTACAGGCAGGATGACCGGGAAGGCCTGGGTCTCGGCTCCGGGCACGGCATGGCTAGGACTCGCGAGACCGGGCTCTTCCGCCGCCGCGGGCTGGGAATACGGGAGCGATCCAGCGGCCCATGACCTGTCGCGGTCGGTACTGGGCCGCAGCCCGCTCGAGACGGCCCGGAAATCCTCTGTCTTCGCGCCAGGATTCCACCCGGACCCATGCCCAGCCGCTTGTTCGCCGCCAGTCGGCGCGCGGAGATCGTCTGGTCGGCGTGGCGCGGCGAAGCCAGCCGCTGCGGGGTGGCCGTCTTCCCCATGTCGCCCCTGGCCCTGCGGGGGAGGCGGCCTGCGGGCCGCATCACTCCGGCCGACTGGCCGGCTGGTGGTCGGCGGTGCGGCTGCTGGGCCGACGGCCGGCGGTGCGGCTGCTGGGCCGACGGCCGGCGGTGCGGCGGCTGGGGAGGTCGGCGGTGCGGCGGCTGGCGGGGTCGCGACCGGCAGGGAGCCGGGGGGCCGGTCGGCCTCCAGCGGGCCGAACGCGGATGGACTGGCCTCCGGTGCGCGGGCAGCGGGTGTGCTCGCGGCCGACGGCGGGCCATCAACCGCGGCGCGGTCAGCCGGCGCCGCGCCCCGGGCGTTCATGGCCTCCGGCGTGCCCTCTCCCGTGCGCGACCTCCCGGAGGCTCTATGTGGATCCGTGGCGCCGGGCGAGCCGCCGGTGCTGGCGGGTTCCCTGCCGCCGGCGCCGGGGGGTTCCCTGCCGCCGGAGGGACCGGGGGTTCCGCGAGGCATGGTCGCGCCAAAGTCGGCGGCCGCACCGGAGGGCTCGGCCGCACCGTGGGCCCGGGTACCGTACGGCCAGCTTGGATCGGAGGCTTTCTCCGCCCCGTACCGCCGTGCCGTCCTGGGGGCCACCTCCGAGCTGTAAGGCCTGCCCGTATCCGAAGAACCAGCTACGTCCGAGGACCCGGCTGGGTCCGAGAGCTCGGAATCACTTGGCGGCACGGCACCAACGGGCCTGCTCGCCGGGTCGCGCGGCCCAGACGGCCCCAAGGCACCGGGGTCGTCCCGCCAACGGGCGTCACTTCGCCCGTTCATGCCGCTTTCCTGATGCGTATGGCTCGAAGCGATCCCTGCGCCATTTGTGGCGGACTCGATGGCTTCCCAGATCGGCTCGGTTTTCGGCTTCGGGGCCGGCGCCCATGGCGGTCCCTCAGCGGGCGGGGTCGGTGGACCAGACGTGAGATTGGGAAGCTGCCCCAGCGGTGGCCGCTGGGGCTCGCTCGCCGGCGCCTCCCACGGCGGGCTCGCTTCCTGTGGGCTCACCTCAGGGTCGGGGGTTCGCGCGGCCGCCGATCGCGTCGGCTGCGGTGTATAGGGCGGCTGACCGCCATCTTGCCGTCGGCGCCTGCTCAGCTGCAGGGCGAGTGCCAGCGAGAACAGGAGCAAGAGCCCGGCGCCCCCGATGAGCGCGTCACGGATCAATGACGTGCGCCGGCTGATGGTCGTGGGCCCGGCCTGTGATGGTGACCCGGATCGTGTCGCACGGCGGCCCGCTGGCTGAGCCGTCGCATGCGCCGCGGCCTGGATCCGCCCTGCCGCGCTGAGGGCCAGCGCGGCGTCGGCCGTTCCAAATCCCGAGCCGTCAGTCCTGCCGTTGACCGGCTGGTATAGCGTGCCCTGGGTTAGGGCGTGCCGGACTTGTCGCGGCGTCAGACCTGGATACCGCGCGCGGATCAGCGCCGCCATGCCCGCGACCACCGCACTGGCCGCGCTGGTGCTGCTCACAGTGGTGTAGCCGGTACCAGGAGTGGCCGTGATGATGTCCCCACCCGGTGCCGTGAGTGTCACGTAGGAAAGACGGCTGGAAAAGGATGACTTGGTGAAGGTTCTGTCGAAGGCCCCGACCGCGATGACGCCAGGGTATGCCGCCGGGTAACTTACCCGACCCTGCCTGGGACCGTCATCGCCGGCCGGCGCAACGAGCACGGCCCCCTTGGCGAGCGCGTACGACACGGCCGTCCGCTCGGCAGTGGCACCGCCTGCCGCCCCGGCAGCCCCTGGAGTGCCGTCAGCGTAGGCTGCGCCGGGATCAAGAGGAAGATCGATGACCTTCGCACCATGGCGCACGGCGTACCTGATCCCGGCTGCGATCGCCGCCGGAAGTTTGGAAGCCACGGCGGCGTCCGTGCGCAGCGGATCAAGCTCCTCGAGGGCTACCCGAATCGACATGATCTTGACCTTGGGTGCCACGCCCAATATGCCGTCGGCAAACCCCGCGCCATGCCCGTGCCCAGCGATGATCACCGCCATGGCCGTGCCGTGAGTGCCCCAATTGGCGTCGCCGGGCCGGCGTCCCGAAAGGGTGTAGTCGGGACCTGTGGTCACCGATCCAGCCAGGTCGGGCTGGTCGGAGTTGACGCCCGTATCAAGGACGGCCACCGTAACGCCCGCGCCACGACTGGTTGGCCAGGCCTTGGTGACGTGGACTTCCGTTAACCACCACTCGTTGTCGCGAACCTGGTCGGCTAGGCCGGGGGCAGCCACGAGTCCGACGGTGACCGCAGCCGCCGCGGCCACCGCAAGGAGCGGCGACAGTGGATGGCGCGGGACCGTCAGCGACACGACAGCGATGCCTCCCTTTACATGGGCACTTCGGAATTGTGCCACGCTTAGCCCGTTCAGTCCCAGGCTGCGAATTCTGCCCACCATGGATCGCTGGTTGCGGCTCTCGCTGGTTGCGGCTCTCGCTCAGCGAGGCCCTGAGTCGACTGCTCCACGGACCACCCCGTCGCCTACCGCGTGAAGGAGGAACCGAAGCGATCGACATCGGTGGCCCGGGCATCAGCGAGTGACGGTTACGCGACGCCGGCTCTTCGCGAACCGTGGTTCTCGAGCAGGCTCTAAGGCGCGGCAGCCAGGCGCACGTGGGCACCGGGTGGCAGCCCAAGCCGTTGCGCGGCATCGCCCGCATTGACGGCCAGCGCCACCAGGCCGGCGGAGTCGGTGAAGGCAACGAGTTCACCCGGCGCCACCGCGGCGAAGGTCTCGAGATAAGGCACCGTGAGCTGGCGCCTTCCACACCGGACAACAAGAGTGCTGCCGAAAGCGGCGCCGAGCACGCCGATCTCCGACGCCTTGATCGACAGCTGTACGTTCCCGAACCTGTCCACGGACATCACCTCGCCTTCGACCTCGTCATCGTGCAGGCGACTGGTTGGCGCGGGCAGCGTCATCATGTCGGCAACGGGCATCTCGGTGCCCACCGTGGCCATGTCGGCGCCATTGAACAGGTGAGCGGCAACCGGAGTGAAGATGTCGCGGCCGTGGAAGGTCGGCGACACCGGGTGCAGCCACAGATCGCTATTGCTCAGCTGAACCGCGCGGTCGGCGCCGCCTGCGCCCGTGACGGCCCACGACAGCACACCGTTGTCAGGGCCGACAAACACCCGCTCACCCGCCTGGACGGCGATGCCGAGACGCGCCGTCCCCACGCCTGGATCGACCACCGCGACATGAACGGCCGGCGGGAGGTAGGGCACGGTCTGTGCGAGCACGGCAGCGCCGCGCCGCACGTCACCCGGTGGCACAAGGTGGGTGACATCGATGACGAGCGCATCCGGGGCGAGCCGCGCCGCCACGCCATGACAGGCAGCGACGAACCCATCCTCGAGACCGTAATCGGACAGGAACGTCAAGCATTTAAATGTGGCCACGAGTTGTGAGCGTACGTCGGACTGCGCCACTCGGATAGAGCCGTCCGCCGCATACAATGGTCCCGCTCGTTCCCTCGGTCAGCGCGCCTCGCCCACCGTCGCATGCAAGGCTCGTTTGGCCGGCGCGCGGTGGGCCTCTTCCAAGCCCACGGGAAAAGGCGCAGCTGAACAGGCGGGAAGGAAATGCCAGAACCGCTGACCGATCGGGACATGCGGATCTTGGCGTTCGAGCGCCGGTGGTGGCGATATCCAGGTGCCAAGGAGCAAGCCATCCAGGAGGCCTTCACCGTGCCGGCCGCACGTTACTACCAGCTACTCAACGAGCTAATCGACCGGCCAGAAGCGCTAGCGTTCGACCCGATCCTGGTGAAGCGCCTGCGCCGCCAGCGCACGGAGCGGCGGCGGCTACGGTCGGCCCGGCGCCAGCCGTGACAAGATCGGGATAACACCTGCAAATCCATTACGCCGCGAGGGTGCCGTGAGTAGTGCGTTTCCTGAGGGTGGTCTTCCGCAACCCACCACGCCGGAGGGGAAAGCTGGCCTCGCCACCCTGCTGAGTGAGCCCAACGGGGCGCTTGTCGCGCTCGACTACGACGGCACCCTTTCCCCGATCGTGGCCGACCCGATGGCGGCCCGAGCGCACCCGGGTGCGTCCGCGGCATTGCGGCGGCTCACCCCTCGGGTCGGCACCCTTGCTGTGATCACCGGTCGGCCCGCTGCCGTAGCGGCCGATCTGGGCGGAATCGCCCACGTCCCCGGCCTTGTGATCCTCGGCCACTATGGGATCGAGCGCTTGGAATCGGGCAAGGTCACAGCCCCGCCACCCCCACCAGGCCTGACCATGGCGCGCGATGAGCTCCCCGCGGTGCTGGCCGGGGCGGGCGCACCGGCGGGCACGTGGGTCGAGGACAAGGGCCACGCGGTCGCTGTCCACACGCGTCGCACCGCTGACCCAGACGCTGCGCTCGCGCTGGTCCGCGCGCCGCTGACGGCGCTCGCCGAGCGCGCCAGCTTGGCGGTGGAGCCAGGGCGGATGGTCATCGAGCTCCGGCCGCACGGCATGGACAAGGGCGCTGCGCTCAAAAATCTTGCCGCCGAACGGCTGCCGCGTGCGATCTTGTTCTGTGGTGACGATCTCGGGGACCTGCCGGCCTTCGCCGCGGTGCGCGAGCTGCGTTCGGCTGGCATACCTGGGATCACAGTATGTAGCGGATCGGCCGAGGTCACAGCGCTCGCCAAGCAGGCTGACCTGGTCGTCGACGGCCCGGACGGCGTTGCTGCGCTGCTGGCACAACTCGCCACCGCGATGGGCGGCTGAGGTCGGGCGAGCGTAAGCCCCGGCTTAGCCTCGCGGTACGGTCCGGCCAGTTCACCCGAGGGCGTCGAGCTGGGCGGCGAGCCATTTCCGCGGGGGAAGCCTGGTCGCCGCGGCCGCGAGGCGGGCACACCGCGCACGCCGCTGCTCGAGCGGCATCGACAGCGCCTCATGCAGCGCCGCAGCCGTCCCCGACACATCGAATGGATTGACAAGCAGCGCGTCCTCGCCGAGTTCCGCCGCCGCACCGGCCTCCCGCGACAGCACCACGGCGCAACTGCGCTCCGAAAGGACCGGGCCCTCCTTCGCCACCAGGTTCATCCCGTCTCTGATCGGGTTGACCAGCAGCACGTCCGCCAGCCGGTACGCAGCGAGCGAACGCGGGTAGTCGTCGTTGACCTGCAGAATCAGCGGGTCCCAGTCGTCGGTGCCGTACTCGTCCTCGATCTCGCGGGCGATTCGCTGCACCGAGGCTGTGTACTCGCGGTACTCAGGGAGGTCGTGCCGTGAGGGATAGGCGAAAGCCAGGTGAACCACCTTGCCACGCCACTGCGGATGTGTGGCCAGCAGCTCGCGATAGGCGGCAAGTCCGCGAACGATGTTCTTGGAGAGTTCGGTGCGATCCACCCGGACGATGAGCCGTCGGTCGCCGACCGCGTCTTTCAGGGCCTGCATCCGTGCCGCGACGTCAGCGGCGTCAGCACGCTCGCGCAACTCGGCGCCGTCCACACCCAGCGCGTGCACTCCGATGTGAGTCACATGGCCGCGGTAGCGCACCGTGCGGCGGGCCCGGTCCACGTCGGCGCCGAGGAATTCGGTGCAGCAGTCCAGGAAGGCCTGAGCCCAGCGTTCGCACAGAAACCCCGCGTGGTCTGCGCCGAGGATGCCGTCAAGCACCTCGTGCGCAACGGCGGCGGGCAGCATCCGGTAATAGTCGGGCGGGGCCCAGGGCGTGTGGGAGAAATGGGCTATCCGCAGCGCCGGGTGGGCGTCCCTGAGCATTCGAGGCGCCAGGGTGAGGTGGTAGTCCTGCACGAGAGCCCGCACTCCCGCCGGGTCGGCGGCGGTGTTGCTGGCCGTTGTGAGCGCGGTCGCGAAGGCCGTGTTGTAGGCCCGGTAGGACTCCCACTCGCGCTGCCACGAGAGCCCGAAATGGGGTTGGTTCGGGATGTCGAAAAGAAGATGATGCACGAACCACAGTGTCGAGTTGGCCACCCCGTTGTAGGCGCGGTGGAACGTCCCCGCGGGTATATCCAGCATTTGGACGGCTGCCGATCCGGTGTCGTGGCCGTCCAGATCGAGCCTGCCCTCCGGGGCATGGCGCGCGGCCGTGCGGTCCGCATCGCTCAGCGCGGCACAAATCCACAGGGCATCGGTACCGGTGCCGGACACCGAGGACAGCCCCGACACCAGCCCTCCACCGCCTCGTCGGCCGATCAGGATTCCGTCGTCGCGCAATGAGAACGAAACGGGTCCGCGGTTGGACGCGACCAGAACCTGGTGCTCACTCATTCCGGTCAGGCTAGCCGAGGACCGCGGCCAGGCTTCGGCGTTACGAGCGTGCTGACGTGCCGGCCTGAGCAGCACAACCGTGCCCGGGCGCCGGCAGCCGGGTCTGGTCCTGCGCGGGCGGTCATGCCCGGGTCCTGCGCCGGGCGGCCATGTCCGGGCCCTGCGCCGGCCACCGGGCCCGGACTCGGCGTCGGCGACCCGTCGGCTACAGTCTCCATATGGCCTCATAACGCCAGCGCCGGCGCGCCCACAAGCGCCGGTCATAACTTCATGCAGCTCATCCAGAGGGGTGGAGGGAATCGGCCCGTTGAAGCCCCGGCAACCACCACGGTGACGCATGCTCGCCCCTGCGTCCGGCGAGGCCGCCGTGACAGGTGCCAATTCCGGCCCGCGGCCAAAGTGGTCGCTGGGAAAGATGAGGAGAAAGGGCCTCGTTACGTGAGCAGACCTGCGGTCGACGAAATTTTCAGCGCGCCAACCCCTCGTTCCCCTTCATCCCTGTCTGCTGGCCGTTTCGGCTTCGCAACGAGCCTGACGTGCCGTGAGTGCGGGCACACGTGCGATCTCGGGCCCTGGTACGCGTGCCAGGAGTGCTTCGGGCCCCTCGAGGTGACCTACGATCTGCCGCCGCTCACGCGTGCCGCGATCGAGTCCGGACCACGCAATATCTGGCGTTACGCGAGCCTGCTGCCCGTGCCCGCGGACGTTGCCGACGTGCCAAACACCGAGCCCGGCTGTACCCGACTGATGCGCGCGGACAACCTCGCCCGGGCTCTCGGCATGCAGCGGCTGTGGGTGAAGGACGACAGCGGCAACCCCACCCATTCGTTCAAAGACCGCGTTGTGGCCGTGGCGCTTGCCGCCGCGACCACGATGGGCTTCAAGGTCCTGGCCTGTCCATCGACTGGAAACCTGGCCAACGCCGTCGCCGCTGCGGCGGCGCGTGCCGGGATCCGCTCGGTCGTGCTCGTGCCATCCGACCTCGAGCAACAGAAGATCATTGCGACCGCCGTCTACGGTGGCACGTTCGTGACCGTGGATGGCAGCTATGACGACGTCAACAGGCTCGCATCCGAACTGGCCGGCGAGCATGAGGACTGGGCGTTTGTGAACGTCAACGTCCGGCCCTACTACGCGGAGGGATCCAAGACCCTCGGCTATGAGATCGCTGAGCAGCTCGGCTGGCGGCTGCCGGAGCAAATCGTCGTTCCTGTCGCGTCCGGATCGCAACTAACCAAGATCGATAAAGCATTTAGGGAGCTGATCGGGGCGGGTCTCGTGGCCGAATCGCCTTTCCGCGTCTTCGGGGCACAGGCCACCGGGTGCTCGCCAGTGGCGGCCGCGTTCAAAGCGGGACTCAACGTGGTCCGCCCGGTGAAACCAGACACGATCGCCAAGTCGCTCGCGATCGGCAATCCGGCCGATGGGCCATACGTGCTCGACGCCGTGCGCAGAACCGGCGGCGTGGTGGAGGATGTCAGCGACGCGGAGACGGTGGCGGCGATCCGCCTGCTCGCCGCCACCGAGGGAGCCTTCGCCGAGACCGCCGGCGGTGTGACCGTCGCCACCCTGCGGAAATTGCTCGCAGAGGGCCGACTCGACCCGGCCGCGGAAACCGTTGTCATCAATTCCGGGGATGGCCTGAAGACCCTGGATGCGGTCGCGCCGGTGGCGCAGCCGAGCGCGTCCATAGCGGCATCGGTCGTAGCGTTCCGAGAGGCGGGCGTGGCATGAGCGTTTCTGTCCGGATTCCAACGATTCTGCGCAGCTACACCGGTGGGGCTGCCGAAGTGAGCACCGATGCGGGCACCCTGCGCGAGGTACTGGCCGGCCTGGATGCCGCCTTTCCTGGTATCGCAGGCCGGATCCTTGATGGCGATGGCCAATTGCGCCGATTTGTCAACGTCTACGTGGGCGACGAGGATGTGCGGTTCGCCGCCGGGCTCGACACGCCGGTCCCGGCAGGCGCCCAGGTTTCAGTGATCCCAGCTGTTGCAGGAGGATAGGTAGGACCCAGGTGCGCCCGCACCCGCGGCGGGCAGGCACGGTCGGCCGCGGACCGTAGGGCCAACCGCCACGACCGCGCCCGGCCAGCCGGGCCGACCTCGGCCGTAGCCATGGTGCGAACAACGGTGGCGCCAGGAGCGTGGCCTTTCGTTGTAATTCCGTGGGTAACGGATGCGCAACGCTTCCTCTAGGGGGTATGGTCGTCAGCGGTCGCCGGCCGCTTGAGCCGATAGCGATCAACGGGCTCCGCGGTTGCATGGGTGGAGCCCGAGGCCCGAGCGCAGTTAGGGAGTTGTTTGTAATGCCGCAGGGCACCGTCAAGTGGTTCAACGCGGATAAGGGCTACGGCTTTATCGCGGTCGACGGCGGCAGGGACGTGTTTGTGCACTTCTCGGCGATCCAAGCAGATGGGTACCGCACCCTCGAAGAGGGCCAGCGGGTAGAGTTCGAGATCACCACTACCGAGCGCGGTCCGCAAGCAGAAGCGGTGCGCGCCCTGTAGAACGTTCTGTCACGCTCGCTTGATGACCCGGCCCTCAGCTGAGGGCCGGGTCATCTCGTATTGTGGACGGCGCCACGCCCTGGCCGGAATGAGGTGCGCAGAAGCCGGGATCACAACAGGTGATTTCCCCGCCCGACCGCAGGCGAACATCGACCAGCTTGCACTCTCGATCCGAGAGTGCTAAACAGGTCGTTGGCACTCTCGTGTGGAGAGTGATAACACGTTCGGCGGGATCGGGGCGATGAGGCCTGGTATGCGGCCGGGAAGGGACCGGCAGCGCACCGTGTCGTCCGTCGCGGGCATCGGCTCGGTCTGCGCACGCCAGAAAGAGTTCCGGGAGGACTGGAGCCTATGGCTGCCAAGATGATCGCGTTCGATGAAGAGGCCCGGCGGGGCCTCGAACGCGGCATGAATCAGCTCGCCGATGCCGTAAAGGTGACGCTTGGGCCCAAGGGACGCAATGTCGTCCTCGAGAAGAAGTGGGGCGCCCCAACGATCACCAATGACGGTGTATCGATTGCCAAGGAGATCGAGCTCGAGGATCCATGGGAGAAGATCGGCGCAGAGCTCGTCAAGGAAGTCGCGAAGAAGACTGATGACGTTGCCGGCGACGGCACGACCACGGCGACAGTGCTTGCCCAGGCGCTGGTTCGCGAGGGCCTGCGCAATGTGGCCGCCGGGGCCAACCCGATGGCGCTCAAGCGGGGCATCGAGGCCGCGGTTGAGCGGGTGAGCGAAGAGCTTTCCAAGATTGCCAAGGATGTCGAGACCAAGGAGCAGATCGCATCCACCGCATCCATCTCCGCTGGCGACATCGCGATCGGTGACATGATCGCCGAGGCGATGGACAAGGTCGGCAAGGAAGGCGTCATCACCGTCGAGGAGAGCCAGACCTTCGGACTGGAGCTTGAGCTCACCGAGGGCATGCGCTTCGACAAGGGCTACATCTCGCCCTACTTCGCCACTGACCCTGAGCGAATGGAAGCAGTGCTCGACGATCCCTACATCTTGATCGTCGAATCCAAGGTCTCGGCCAACAAGGACCTGCTGCCGCTGCTCGACAAGGTGGTGCAGGCGGGTAAGCCGCTGATGATCATCTCTGAGGACGTCGAGGGCGAGGCGCTTGCGACGCTCGTCGTCAACAAGATCCGTGGCCTGTTCAAGTCGGTCGCGGTCAAGGCGCCCGGATTCGGTGACCGGCGCAAGGCCATGCTGGGTGACATCGCAACCCTGACCGGTGGCCAGGTCATCAGCGAAACGGTCGGCCTCAAGCTGGAGTCTGCAGACGTTGAGCTGCTGGGCAAGGCTCGTAAGGTGGTCGTCACCAAGGACGAAACAACGATCGTCGATGGTGCCGGCGACGCCGAGCAGATCTCCGGCCGGGTGAACCAGATCCGTGCCGAGATCGACAACACCGACTCCGACTATGACCGCGAGAAGCTGCAGGAGCGGCTGGCCAAGCTGGCCGGCGGCGTCGCTGTCATTAAGGCCGGTGCAGCTACCGAGGTCGAGCTGAAGGAGCGCAAGCACCGCATCGAGGACGCGGTCCGCAACGCCAAGGCGGCTGTCGAGGAAGGCATCGTGCCCGGCGGTGGAGTGGCTCTGCTGCAGGCCGGTCGCAGCGCCTTCGAGAAGCTCGACCTGTCCGGCGACGAGGCGACCGGCGCGGCCATTGTGCGCCGCGCGCTCGAGGAGCCGCTGAAGCAGATCGCGGTGAACGCCGGCCTCGAGGGCGGCGTGGTGGCCGAGAAGGTGCGGACGCTGGAGCCGGGCCACGGGCTGGACGCAGCGACCGGTGCGTATGTCGGCATGTTTGACGCCGGCATCATCGACCCGGCCAAGGTGACCCGGTCGGCGCTGCAGAACGCCGCGTCGATCGCGGGGTTGTTCTTGACGACCGAAGCGGTCATCGCCGAGAAGCCGGAGAAGGAAAAGGCCCCCGCCGCCCCAGGTGGCGGTGGCGACATGGACTTCTGACAGGTCCATCCGGCAGCACGACAGGGCCGGTCCCGCATTCGCGGGACCGGCCCTTCGCGCTTATCAGGACGCGGAACTGGGAAATGTAGGACGTGTGCGGACTCTTCCTGCGGATCGTGCCGACGGTCCGCCTGCGCGCGAACAATGGCGGGTATCTGCGCTGTTGCCTGCGACGGGCGTGTTTCTGCTGGCTGCCCTGTGGGGGCTGTCGGCGTTCGCCGGCTGGGCCGCGGCGGCGTTCTGTTCTGATCGAGGGCTTGGCCAGGAGTGCCGCGCGCACGTCAACGCCGCGGTACGCCCTTCCGCTATGGTCGCCGTGGTAGCGGCGCTCCTGGCGGCCGCGGCGTTAGCTGCGGCCCGGGTGGCGCGATCCCCGTCCGCCGCGCGAACGCTCCGGATGCGGCTTCTCACCGCATCGGCCGGGTGCTGGGCGGTAGCCCTGGCTGTGCTCTTCGCCCTCGGGGAGGCAGCGGGCGGCTGACCGCGGTGGCGTCAGGGCCTGGGTGGCCGGCAGGCCGTCCCGGCGCGGGTTCGGCTGTCGCTTCCGAACCGTGTTGGCTGCCGAGGCCCGGTCTGCCGGATGCCCGAACTCGCCTTGGTCGCTGGGGCCGGCCCAGGAGCAACGAAATATTCCCGGCCGAGCAGGAGTCCGAAAATGGGAACGGGCAACCGAATCAGCACTCTGAACAGCTGCGATGCTCGGCCCACTCCGTTCAGCTGCGACCTGTGGGCCGCGAGAGCGGCGCGTTTCTGTGCGGCGAACCCGCGCACGTCCACACGATGGGTGATCGCGGACCGCGGACTGTATGCCGTACGGAGAGCCGCGGTGTCGCTACGGACCGGAAGCCGCAGGAACCGCAGCACGTTGAGTAACCGTACGATCGGCTCGCGCGGAAGCGTCGCCTCGAGGACCCGGATGGTGCCCACCATCTCGGCCGCCCGCGCACCGACCTCGTGCACCTTCACATGGTCTCGGTGCCCGTAGCCGCCCTGCGGGTCATAGCTCAGCAGCACCGCGGCCTGCTCGTCGCGCAGCAGGTCGGCGAGCTTGGCGGCGGCCTCATCGACGTCTGCGCGGGCGAACCGGGCTCGGTCTGGCGGGTCGGGATATAGCAGCGGCCCGTACCCGCTGTCGGCATAACCGAGATGAACGACCCGAGCGACACCCAGCACCGACGCGCTGGCCCGCAACTCGCGCAACCGAACGTGAGCGCTGGCGGCGGTCGCTTCGCCCATCACCCCGTCACAGGCCACCACGAGGACAACCCGATTGCCCTGCGCCGCCAGCCGGGCCAAGGTGCCCCCGGTGAGCAGCGCCTCGTCGTCCGGATGAGCGTGAAAAGCAACGATCGTTACCATCGCACACGCGCTCAGCTCTCATCGCCTGCCAGCAGGCCGGTGGCATCGAGGATCTGATAAGCGTAGCCCTGCTCGGCGAGGAACCGCTGGCGATGGCCCGCGTATTCGGCGTCCACGGTGTCCCGCGACACCACCGTGTAGAAGCGCGCACGGCGGCCAGGCTGCTTGGGCCGCAAGATCCTGCCAAGCCGCTGGGCTTCTTCCTGCCGTGAGCCGAAGGTGCCGGACACCTGGATCGCGAGCGCCGCCTCAGGGAGGTCGACCGAGAAGTTGGCCACCTTGGACACGACGAGCGTGCCAACCCGGCCCGCGCGGAATTCGTCGAACAGCCGTTCGCGCTCCGCAACCTTCATTTCGCCCATGACCACCGGCGCGCCGAGCCGTTCACCGAGGTCTCGCAGTTGCTCTATGTACTGACCGATGACGAGCAGCCGCTCGCCGCGGTGCCTGGCCGCGAGATGCTCGACGACGGCGGCCTTCGCCCGGGTTGTGGAGCAGATCCTGTAGCGGTCATCCGGGTCAGCGGTGGCGTAGGCAAGCCGCTCGCCGGCCGGCAGCGCCACCCGCACCTCGACACAGTCGGCAGGTGCGATCCAGCCTCGCGCCTCCATGTCTTTCCACGGCACCTCGTAGCGTTTCGGGCCGATCAGCGAGAACACATCGCCCTGACGGCCATCCTCGCGTACCAGCGTGGCGGTCAGCCCAAGCCGCCGGGTGGCCTGCAGATCCGCCGTCATGCGGAAAACGGGCGCGGGAAGGAGGTGCACCTCGTCGTAGATGATCAATCCCCAGTCCCGTGCGCCGAACAGATCGAGGTGCGCGAAGGCGCCCCTGCGCCGCGCCGTCATGATCTGGTACGTGGCGATGGTGACCGGCCGAACCTGCTTGCGGATTCCGCTGTACTCGCCAATCTCCTCGTCGCTGAGGCTGGTGCGGTGCAGAAGTTGGGCTCGCCATTGGTGTGCGGCAACGGCGTTGGTCACCAGGATGAGCGTGGTTGCCCTGGCCATAGCCATCGCGGCCGTGCCGACAACCGTCTTGCCCGCTCCGCATGGCAGCACGACGACGCCGGAGCCACCGTGCCAGAACGCCTCCGCGGCCTCTTGCTGGTACGGCCGGACACTCCAGCCTTTTTCGGTCAGCGCGATCTCGTGCCGCTCGCCATCCACGTACCCGGCGAGGTCGGCCGCGGGCCAGCCGAGCTTGAGCAATACTTGCTTGAGGCGCCCGCGCTCGCTCGGGTGCACGGCCGCGGTGTCGGCGTCGATCCGCTGACCGATCATCGGCGCGACCTTGCTGCTGCGCAGCACCTCCTCGAGGACGGCATGATCATGCGCGGCGAGCACGAGACCATGCGCGGGATCGTCGTGCAGTTGCAGCCGACCGTAGCGGCCCATCGTCTCGGCGACGTCCACGAGAAGGGAATGCGGGACCGGGTAGCGCGAGTAGCGCAGCAGCGCGTCGACAACCTGCTCGGCGTCGTGACCGGCCGCTTGCGCATTCCACAGCGCAAGCGGCGTCAGCCGGTAGGTGTGCACGTGCTCGGGCGCGCGCTCTAGCTCGGCGAACGGCGCGATCACCGTGCGGCAGTCAGCGGCCAGGTCGTGACCCGCGTCGAGCAGCAGCGTCTTGTCTGACTGAACGATCAGCGGCCCGTCAGCCATCTCGGTCCCCTCCCTCGCCCCCATCCCAGGTGCCCCACTGGGGTGGCGCCTCGCCGCAATCTTGCCCCCCCTTGCGCGCCCGCTGCGGGCAAATGACACAGACTTTCTTCTTAACGGCTGCGCTTGGTGGCGCGCCCAAGGACGCTGTCCCGGTCAAATCGTGGCGCGGGACCTGGCCGAGGGGAGCACCACAACCCCGCTCGCAACCAGTGGTCCGCTCCGTCAGCGGTCGGCAGCGCGCAGCACGCGGACCGCGGCCAGGGCCCGTTGCTCGACCGGCCACGGCGCCCGCGCCGATCGCACAGCTTGCCGCGCCGTCGGCGCGTGCCTGCCCGAACGATCCTCGGCGCGGCGGGCCACCGTGATGATCTCGACCGCGCCGTCCGCTGACTCAGCGGCCGGAGAATAACCGAGCTTTCGCAATACCCCGATCACATCGCCGCGGTCGGCGAGAGAGACGAGCACCGTCGGTGCGAGCAGCCGCAGGCGCAGCGCGGCCGCCCGGCGGTCAGCGGCGATCTCAGCGAGGACCGCGGCATCCTCACTCCGGATGTAGGAGGAGGCACCGCCGACCCGCACCTGGCCGTGTCGGCGCGCTACGTCCTCAATGAGATAACGCAGCGGCTGCGGCACCGGTGTGCGGGAGCGCTGCTGGAGAAACTCGAGCAGTCCCTCGCCGCTGCGGCCGGCGTCTAGTGCACGGCGCACCGAATCGGCGGAGAAGCGGTACACGGTCGCCCCGCCGGTCGACTCCACATCGGCGGCGACCGTCAGCTCACGATCGAGTCCCCCGCCGAGCGGGCCAGGCGCAACCGCGGTCATGTCCGCCTGGAGCACCACGTAGTCGACAGGTTCTGGCAGGATTCCGGCGAGTGCGGCGGCCGCGGCGGGTAGGCCGTCCAGCACCAACGCGCGGCCGGGGGCGGACAGGGCGCCAAGGCCGGTCAACCCAAGCTGCGCGGCCTCCGCCATCGCGGTCTTGGCCAGCATGGCCTGCAATTGGTGCTGCCCCCGCGGCCAGCGCCAGGCGAGCCGCCGCAACACGGCCTGCACGCTCACCGATTCGCCTGGCGGGACGGTCGCGAGCTGGCCGAGAACCCATGACCGCACCCGCGGAGCGTCCACCCTGTCGAGGCCCGCACCGAGCGCGCCCCGAAGCCCTCCGTGCTCGTCACGCGCTCCGACCAGCGCTGGCACTCGCGTCATCGCGAGCCACGCACTCGCCAGCGCAGCCCACTGGTCTGCGGCGGCGGTGTCGCGCCAGGCGTCGAATGCACGCGAGGGCAGCCATTCTCCGCCCGTCCAGCCAGACGCCGCGAGCAGTCCCGCCGCTCGCGCCACCTCGGTGTACAGCGTGGCCGCGCGGAGGTCCACGTCGACCGAAGCGGCGGCCTTGCGCAGCTCACGAATCCCGAGCCCGCCCGATTTCAGCACGGGTACCGGTGCAACCCCCCATCGGCTGAGCATTCCGGCGGTGGCCCGCAGCGCGCTCAGCGCCGCATCGGCAGCTGCTTGGTTCACCTCGCGTGAGCCGTTCGGTATCCCACGAAGCGGCGGTGGCTCGGGCGCGGCACGGCCCTGACCGTCACCAAGCGTCGGCTCGCCAATGGCCGCGCGCAGGCCGGGTGCGAGGTGAATGTCGGCGCACGTCTCCCACGTGAGCGCGCGGGCACGAAGCGCTGTTAGGCAGCAGTGCAGCGGGTCAGATGGTACGGCGAGCATTTTCTGCAGGCGGCTGGCCGTCGTGGGTTCTGGCCGTCCGGCGAGAGCATCGAGGACGTGCAGGGCAAACTGGTCAAGGTCGTCCAGGGCACGCTCGAGTGACAGCCTCTTCGTGGCGCGAGACGCGAGCACGTCGACGCCCGTCGGCGCCGGGCTGACCAGATCGGGACGCACGGCGAGCAGCGTGGTGAGCTCGGCGTCGCTGCGGCCGCGCAGCCAGGCACTGAAGCCGTCACCATCGGCGCGGAGCCCGCTCTCGCTCACTCGCCACACAGTACTGCCGCACTTGGCACCCATAACTGCGCCTGCGGACCTCCATTGAACGGCAGCGACAGCAAGAGGGCGCGTTCAATCTCGCTGACGTGCGGCGGGTGCTCGCCACGTGGGGTGCGCCCAAGGCACTAGTAGAAGACGAGCGCCGAAGGCTTGACGCGGCGGCTCTGGAGGCTCAGGGGGTCACATGGGCGGCGGCGGAGGGTTCCGCTCGGGCGGCGACCGAGGGTTCCGCTCGGGCGGTGGGCGGGTCTGCTCGGGTGGCCGCGGAGGAGTCGGCTGCGGAGGGTTCCGCTCGGGCGGCGGCGGAGGGTTCCGCTCGGGCGGCGGCGGGCCGCGCCGCACCCCAGCCGGACTCCTCGCCCGCACCGGGTAACGGCGGATCGGGCAAACCGCTCCTAGCAGCCCGTGGAGGGTCGTTAGAGCGGTCCTCGTCGCCGCAGCCTGCGCAGGACCAGCAAGCGCGGTCCGGGCCGGATGTTCCGGCGGCTGAGCTAGGCATAGCGGCGGCGGGTGAGCCGGGCGTGGGGGCGGCGGGTGAGCCGGGCGTGGGGGCGGCGGGTGAGTTCTATGCGGCGGCCGGCGAGCCTCAGGCGCTGGCGGCTGATGAGCCGCAGGGTCTTGGATCCGCGGCCGGCGAGCCTCAGGCACCAGCGGCCTTTGAGCCACAACGACCTGCACCGGCGGCCGATGAGCAGCGGTCAACTCAATCTCCTTCACCCGCGCTTAGGCGCGTGGTGGGACCCAGCCGTTCACCTGCCGACGGGGGTTCCGTGCGCCCAGCGCCGAAATCCCAAACCGTTCCCGCGCGCGCCTCGCGGCGTGGGCGCATGTGGCGTCCGGCCGACCGCCAGACCTCCGGCTTCCCCGCCAACGGGCCGTCCGTTCGGGGCGATCATGGGAGTGGGCTCGGCCTCGTGTCGGTGACACGATGGTTTGGCCGTGAGGCACTGGCAATCATCCTGCTCGGCCTGGGTGGGGTGGTCTTGCCGTTCCCGGTTTGGCTTGTTGGCGCGGTGATCGCGCTTACCTCGTGGGCGTGGAGCAGGCCGGAAAAATTCGTCGGAGTCGTATGCCCGCTTGTTGTCACGGTGGCGGGTATTGGCATCATCGGCGCACTTAACCGGAATCCGAGCATGCCGATCGATGTACAGGCGTATATCGGCGCCGCGCACACGGATGGCAAGCTCCTAATGCGCATCACGACGGCAGCGGGTGCCTTGTTCCTCGGCGGCCGGCTAGTGCGCCGCTTCCGGGCCGCGGCGCGACGTTCACCCAATCCATGAGTGCACCGTGCGTGTCGCATGAGATCTCATGATCGGGCAGCAGCCCGAGAGTCAGCCTGGTCCAATCGAGCGTGGGCGTCACCAGGATCTGGCCTGTCCGGACACCCCCGATGACCCCCTGGACGGTTGCCGTGGTGGGATTCTGGGTACACCCACTGTGGGCTTGAGACGGCCATTGCGGTAATTAGGGATTCCCGGCCTCGCACGCGATCCCGTCCCAGCACCATCCGAACGTGTGAGGCTGCGGAGGAAGCGGCCCCGGCGTAGCCGGGGCCGCGCCCTCGTTTGCTGGGTCGGCCGCGCCCTCGTTTGCTGGGCCGGCCGCGCCGTTGCTTGCTTGGGCCGGCCGCGGCGTTGCTTGCTGGGCCGGCCCCGCCGCCTCCCCGAACCGGGGCATACCACTGCCACAGCCCCCTCCGCCCGGGCTACGGCGGGTCGGCGCTGCGCCGTTTGCCCCCAGGTCCCCTCGGCCGCGCCTCATTCCCAGGCCGCAAAACGCGCGGGCGCGAACGATACTCCGGCAACGCCGGTTGGCACATACCCCGCATGCCTGCCGGACCGATAGCCTGAAGTTGCGCACGTAGCGAGCTTTGCTGGTCCCGATTCACGCGAGGTCATGTCCTGTGCCCACTGGCAAGGTCAAGTGGTATGACGCCGACAAGGGGTTCGGTTTCCTCACCCGCGACGACGGAGGTGAGGTATTCGTGCACTCATCCGCCCTGCCTGCCGACATCTCCGCGCTGCGTGCGGGGCAGCGTGTGGAGTTCGGCATTGTAGAGGGCCGCAAGGGAGCGCAGGCCCTTCAAGTGCGGCTGCTGGAGCCGCCGCCGTCGATGGTGAAGGCGGCCCGCAAGAAGCCGGACGAGATGATCGTGATCGTCGAGGACCTGATCAAGCTGCTTGATGGCATCTCGAACACGTTTCGCCGCGGAAAGCATCCCGACAACCGTGATGCCGCGAAGATCGCGACTGTACTGCGCGCCGTGGCCGACGACCTGGAACCGCCGGGCCCCGCATCAGGAGCGCCACCGAGGGCGCGACAACCAGGCGGCCGGCGCTAGTCAGCGGCGCCATCGATCGCCCCCCGGCCCCAATTCGGCGCGGCGTAGCCGCGCTAGGCGCTCGCCCGCCAACTTCTCACCCGTTGCCCCGAATCGGAAATTTCTCCCCGTGCCCGCCCCTCAGCAATGTCCTCCCGCTCCGCCAAAGACAGCCTCTTGCCCGCCACAGCGCCCTCCAGTCCCTGCCCGGGACCCCGGGCCTTTGATCATCCCAGGGTGTCGCGACAGAGTCTGGAGATCAGGGGGTGAAGAGTTGGCGTCCGCGGCCGTCCCGCTCGTTGACGCCGCTGGCTACGGTGATCCGCCTGGCCCAGCAGAGGGCAGGTCGGCAGCCGACGTTGCGAGCCCGGCGCGTGTCTCCTCGACCGCCCGCCTCCTGCGGCGTCTCCTCGCTACCAGGCCAAACAGTGCTGCGGCGAGACCTGCCGCGGCGATGGACAGGCCAATGATCCCGTTCGCTGGAACTGACAGCAGCACGCCAGCCAGGCCACCGGCGACCCAGGAGAGTTGGTGGAGCGTCTCGGAGACCGCAAAGGTGGATGAGCGGATCTCTTCCCCGATCTCCCGCTGCACGATCGAGTCGAGCGCCAGCTTGGCGAGCGCCTGAGCGAATGCCGCCACGAGCGCAACCACAAGTGCCGTGGCTAGGCCGAAGAACACCGCGCAGGCCACCGTGACCAACGTGGACATAGCCATCGTGCCGAACATGATCAGATGCGGCACATGCGACCGCAGTGCGGACCCGGTCGCCGTCCCGGCCAGGCCGCCCACGGCCGCGGCGGCCACTAGGGCGCCAAGCGCCACGTTCTGGCTAACGCCATGGAAGTGATGCGCCGGAGACCGTAGCAGGAACGCGAGGAACAGGACCATAAAGCCCGAGTAAGCCCTGATGGCAGCGTTCGCGCGGATTGCCTCGCCCACCACAGGCCCGACATTGGCGAGCGTCCGCCATCGTCGGCCGTCGGCCACCTGGCGTTTCGTCGCGGCCTTCGCGGCCTTCGACGGCGCAGGCGGCACAGGGCTCACGGTGTCGACATGATCAGGCAGCCTGATGCTGCGTACCGCACCCACCAGAAAGATCACGGTGCCGAGCCGCAGCACCCAATCCGCGTGAACCACGGTGCCAACGCCGGCCGCGACTGGCACGGCCACCGCGGCCGCGATCAGCGATGCGAGGCCGCACCGCGCGTTCGCGGTGACCAGGGTGATCTCAGCAGGCAACAGGCGGGGCGTGATGGCGCTGCGGGTGATGCCATACGCCTTGGAGAGCACCAACACGGCGAACGCGGAGGGCAAAAGGGTTAGCGGGTCCTTATGCAGGACCGCGCCGGCCATCCCCCAGCACAGTAGACTGCGGCCCAGCATCGTGCCGGCCAGAATGTAGCGTCGCCCCTGGTGCACCCGATCAAGTGCTGGCCCGATCACAGGTGCGAGCAACGCGAACGGTGCCATCGTGACGAGTAGGTAGAGCGCAACCTGGCCTCGTGCTGCTTCCAGCGAGGCGTGAAAGAACAGAGTCCCCGCCAGAGCCACCGCGATGAAGGCATCTCCGGCACTGCTCACTGCGGTCAGCTCGATGAGATCGGCGAGACCCGTACGGCCAGCCCCGGATGCGTGCGTGCTCCGGTGGATCAGCCGTCCGGCCCACTGTGCCGCCGAACTTCCCGTCTGAGCCATCGGACGGGCGACTGCGCCTGCCGAGCGGGTGGCCCGTCGCGTGGTGTCCCGGGCCTTCCGCCAGGAGTCGCCTGCTCCCATGGACCCAGTATTCTGCGCATCGGCGACCAGAACGACACCGCGCGCCGCCTAATGCTGCGGACGCGGCATCAATAGGGGAGAATTACCAGGCGTGAGCACAACTCGGCTGCGGTTCCGCCCCCCGGTGCTTGATGAAATCTGCGTACAGGCGGTTGACGTCGCGCGTGCCACTGCCGCGGCAGTGGCCGGGCCTGGTCAGGTGGGTGAGCACATCGATGCGGTAGCGGAAGGCGACCGCGTCGTGACACATCTGTTCGAGTGTCTTCACCCCGGCTACCACGGCTGGCGCTGGGCGGTCAGCATTGCCCGTGCCGCGCGGGCCAAGGCGGTGACCGTGAGCGACACCGCGCTGCTGCCTGGGCCTGACGCACTGCTCGCTCCGGAGTGGGTGCCGTGGCGCGACCGTCTGCAGCCTGGCGACCTGGGCGTTGGGGACCTGCTGCCGGCCTCCGAGGATGACGAGAGGCTCGTGCTTGTGGGCACGCTCAGCGGTGACGATCGGCCGGCCTGGAGTGGCGGTGATGACCTGTCGGCCTGGGATGACGCGGGGCTCGCGGTCGGGGTGCCAACGGCAGGCCGCCATCGCGCGCTGTCTGCGATCGGACGAGATGAAACCGCCGCGCGCTGGTACGCGGCGGATCGCGGCCCGCGTACACCCCTCACGCGCTCCGCTCCCGCGACGTGCGCGACCTGTGGTTTCTTCGTGCCTCTCAGCCCGCCCCTCGGCCAGCTCTTTGGCGCGTGCGCGAACGAGTATGCTCCGGATGACGGTCGCGTTGTCTCAGCCGATCATGGTTGTGGTGCGCACTCAGAGGCCGCCCTTCCCGCTGGTCCTGATCAGCCGGCGCCGCCGATCATCGACGAGCTTGGCTACGACGTGGTCGATCAGCCCGGCCTGGCGGTGGAAGACACCACGTTCGAGTCGCTCGACCACGGCTGACCCGGTCTGGCGCGGGACCGGCGCTCTTACTCATCGCCTCGCCAGTCCCTCGGCGCCACCCCCAGCGACGGGCCTTCCTGGCGCTCGCCGCCCAGTGACCGGCCCTCCGACTTGGCCGCCATTTGCCGCCGTGCCGCCCGTGCGCGCCTGCGCTTCAGGTGCGGGACATACCAGAGGCCGAACAGCCCCATCACGAACCCGGCCGTACACGTCCAGATCCACCAGCCCCGGCCCGGTGGTAGCTGATCACGAAGCAGTAGGACCGTAATCAGCGCGATCGCCCAGCCCGCCGTGATCAGCCCAGTCACCACCTGCTCGTTGGTTTCGAGCGGCGGCGGGGCCGGCCTGTACTGGCGCGCCATACCCGCCAGCCTAGGAGGTCGCGGTGGCTGCCGTGCGTTCTCGTTCTGGGTTGCTAACGCTTCCCGGAATGCCGAGTAGTCGTATATCGTTAGCAAAGGTAATGAGTAAGGCTAACGAACATGACAGCGACACAGACCGGGATCAGAACCGACGCTGGCCTGGCGACGAGCCTTCGCATTTCGGTGAGTCGGCTGGCACGGCGGCTGCGCGTGGAGCGCTCGGGCGGGCTGGCACGGACCGGCTTGTCCGACACGCAACTGGCCGCGCTCGCCGAGCTGGAGCGCCATGTCGCGATGACACCGGGCGAACTGGCCGAACACGAGAAGGTTCAGCCGCCGTCGATGACCCGTGTCATCGCCGCGCTGGAGCAGCGAGGGCTCGTACTGCGGGCACCCCACCTCACCGACCGCCGCCAAGTGGTGCTGTCGGTCACGCCGGAAGGCAAGAAGCTGGTGAACCAGGCGCGCCGTCGCCGAGACGCGTGGCTCGCGATGCGGCTGAGCGAGTTGACCCCGCAGGAGCGGGTGATATTGCGGGCCGCCGCCCCGATCCTGGAGAAGCTCAGCCAGGCCTGACCGCAGCGGGGGATCCCAGCCAGTCCTCGGCTGACGCTGGCACCGAGCCGCGTCGCCGTGTCTTCAGCTCGCTGCGCAACCGCAACTATCGGCTTTTCGCCGCCGGGCAGGTGGTGTCCAACACCGGCACCTGGATGCAGCGCGTCGCCCAGGACTGGCTTGTGCTCGAGCTCACCCATGGCAGCGGAACGGCTCTCGGCATCGCGACTGGCCTGCAATTCCTTCCGTTGCTGTTGTTTGGCCTGTGGGGCGGAGCGATCGCTGACAGGTACTCCAAGCGCCGGATCCTGATGATCACGCAGGCCGCCATGGGGGCGCTCGCGCTCGTCCTCGGCGTGTTGGCGATGACCGGCGTTGTTGAAATATGGCACGTTTACGCGCTCGCGTTCACGCTCGGGTTGATAACGGTTGTTGACAACCCCACGAGACAGACCTTCGCCGTCGAGATGGTCGGCCGCGCCAGCATGCCGAACGCCATCGCGCTCAACAGCGCCATCTTCAACCTGGCGCGGATCGTGGGGCCGGCCGCCGCCGGGCTGGTGATCAGCGCGGTCGGCACCCCGGAGGCCTTCCTGATCAACGCGGCCTCCTACGCCGCGGTGTTGGTCGGCCTGAAGCTGATGCACCCGGGCGAACTGCACCCGGCCGAGCCCGCGCCGCGAACGAAGGGCCAAATCCGGGAAGCGCTTGCGTATGTGAAGGCCCGGCCGAGCCTGTGGGCACCGATGGTGCTTGTCTTCTTTGTGGCCACGTTCGGCATGAACTTCCAGGTGACGACGGCTTTGATGTCGCGAGAGATTTTTCACACCGGAGCGGGCGCGTTCGGTCTTGCCGGGACGGCGTTCGCCGCCGGGGCCCTCGGTGGGGCTCTGTTCGCCGCCCGTCGGCGGCGCCCAGGTGTCAGCCTGCTGCTGCTGAGCGCGCCGGTGTTCGGGCTGCTCGAGGTGCTCAGTGGCCTGATGCCGGCGCTGTGGTCATTCCTGCTGCTGCTCGTGCCGACCGGCCTGGCGCTGCTGACCTTCACGACGGCGGCGAACTCGACCACCCAGTTGAACACGGCTCCCGACATGCGGGGCCGCGTCATGGGGCTTTACCTGCTTGTCTTCCTCGGCGGCGCACCCCTCGGGTCGCCTATGGTCGGGTGGCTGGCCGAGCAATTCGGCGCACGGATGAGCCTCATCGCGGGCGGGTTGATCTCAGTGGCCGCCGCGGGCTTGTTGGCGATCATGCTGGCTCATAGCCGTGCCGTGCGGGTCCGTGACTACCTCCGGCCGCGGGAACTTCTCAAGATTGTTACCTAACGGCTGCCGCTCTGCGGACCGGCTGGGGCTGTTCCTCGTGCTCCTAGCGCATCTTTTGACAACCCCGATCCGCTCGCGTGCGCCACGTCCTGTCAAACAGGCTCTTGGCCGCGCAGGACCCAGCTCGCGACGGTCTCATACCTGGGGGGTTGCCTGCCGCCTAGATGGCTGCGGATTAGGTGAATCCGCTCTGCGGTCCATGGCGTGCCTGCATAGCTGACCAGTGCCTCGACCAGCGGGCGCACGTCGGCGGGCGCACGGCAACGGGCGAGGGTGATGTGGGGCTGGAAGCGCCGGCCTTCATTCGCCGAGGGCGCTCCAGCCCGCCGCGCGCCCGCTGCAACCGAGGCGGCGAGCGCGGCCAAGCCCCGCCGGTCACCCCGCAGCCCAGTCCACAGCACACGTGCCTTGACACCGCCCGGGAAGGCGCCCGCTCCGTTAAACGCCAGGCTGAGGCTGGGATGGCGGCCGGCCGCACGCTCCAGCCGCGGGGCCAGGCGGTTGGACACTACCTCGTCCACCTCGCCAAGGAAGGCGAGGGTGACATGCCAGGCGTCATGACGCGTCCACCGCAGCTGCGGCCACGCTGGCCGCAGCTGCGCCGCAGCCGCCTCAAGCTCGTCTACCGCGGCCGGTGGCGGCACGATAGCGATGAACAGCCTCATGCGGTGGCCGACAGAGCGCGAAACGAGCGCTCAGTACCCGGCGGCACCGTCGATGCGCTCACGGATCAGGTCGGCATGGCCGTTGTGGCGAGCGTATTCCTCGATCATGTGGACAAGGATCCAGCGCAGAGACACACGCTTGCCGGTCCGCCGTTGCACGCCGACGAGCTCCAGCGAGGGCGCGGCCGCCTCCACTTTTCTCGCGGCCTCGCACTCGGCCCGCCAGGTGGCGAAATCCTCGGCCACGTCCGCGTCGGCGATGTCGTCGAAATCACCGTCTGGGTTGTCGTCGTCCGAGCAGTAGATCAGCGGCATGTTTTCGCCTGCAAGTGTGCGCCGGAACCAGCTGCGCTCCACCTCAGCCATATGCCTGACCAACCCGAGGAGAGACAGCGTGGAGGGCGGCGCGGAGCGTTCACGCAGCTGCTCGTCGGTCAGCCCGTCACACTTCCAGGCCAGGGTCGCGCGGTGCCAGTCCAGCCACGCGTTCAGCATTTCTCGCTCGCCGGCTTCCAGCGGCGGGTCGATTCGCTCAACCGTCATGCACCCGATTCTCCAGCAACGTGCGCCCGCCGTTCACGCCGCCCGGCCAATCCGCGCCACCGCATCGACTACACCGTGTAGTGTCGCTGCCTGCTTCTCGCGTCAGCAGTGACCTGTAGAGTCCCTCTACGGGTCAGGGGCGGCCAGTGGAGTCCCTCTACGGGTCAGGGGCGGTCAGTGGAGTTCCCTCCCCGGGTCACGGATGACCAGTGGAGTTCCCTCCCCGGGTCAGGGGCGGCCAGTGGAGTCCCTCCCCGGGTCACGGATGACCAGTAGAGTCCCTCCCCGGGTCACGGATGACCAGTAGAGTCCCTCTACGGGTCAGGGGCGGCCAGTGGAGTCCCTCCCCGGGTCAAGGGGAGGCGCACGGCCAACTGTCCGCGCGGGCGCGGCGGCCCCGCCTTACAGGCGCTCGACCACATAATCGATGCAGGCTGTGAGTGCTTCCACGTCGGCGGGGTCGATCGCCGGGAACATCCCAATCCGAAGCTGGTTGCGGCCTAGCTTTCGATATGGCTCGGTGTCTACGATGCCGTTCGCGCGCAGCGTGGCCGCGGTCGCCGCGGCATCTACGTCGGCTACGAAGTCAATCGTGCCAACCACCTTCGACCGCTGCTGCGAGTCGGCGACGAAAGGCGTCGTATAGGAGGTCTTCTCCGCCCAGGTGTACAGCCGCTCCGCGGAATCCGCTGTGCGGGCAGTGGTCCAGGTCAGGCCACCATTTGCCAGCATCCATTCGAGCTGGCAGGCAAACAGGACGAGCGTCGCCACCGCAGGGGTGTTGTAGGTCTGGTCCTTGCCCGAATTGGTGATCGCGGTCGTCAGCGAAAAGAACTCCGGCACATAGCGCCCGCTCGCGGCGATCTGCTCCACCCGGCCGAGTGCCGCGGGCGACATGAGCGCAACCCAGAGCCCGCCGTCCGACGCGAAACACTTCTGCGGCGAGAAGTAGTACACGTCAAACTCGCCCGCTCGCACCGGCAGGCCGCCCGCACCGCTCGTCGCGTCCACGATCGTGAGCGCGTCCGGGCTCGCGACCCGGTTGATGGCCATCGCTACGCCGGTTGAGGTTTCGTTGTGTGTGAGCGCATAGACGTCAACCGTCGCCTCCGCCTGGGGCAACGGGTGGCTGCCTGGCGGGCTGTCGATGACGGTGGGCTCCGTCAGCCACGGCGCGCTCGCGGCCACCTTGGCGAACTTGCTCGAGAACTCACCGAACGACAGATGCTGCGACTTGCTGCGGATCAGGCCGAACGCCGCGATGTCCCAGAACGCGGTGGCGCCGCCATTTCCCAACACGACCTGATAGCCGTCGGGCAGGGCGAACAGCTCGCTGAGGCCCTCCCGGATCCGGTGCACCAGCGACTTTACCGGGGCCTGCCGGTGCGACGTGCCGAGGTAGGAGTCCGCGGATGACGCGAGCGCATCGAGCTGCTCTGGGCGGATCTTCGAGGGCCCACAGCCGAACCGCCCGTCGGCCGGCTTGAGGTCAGCAGGGATGGCGATGTTCGTCACGGCGTCAACCCTAAGTGGTGCGAGTCGCTGGTCTGATCGGGAGACCCGCTACCCGGGAGAAGAACTCACGGTGTCGCTTGTGGCTTTTTGTGCCAGATACGGGGGAACTTAGCCACCCGTCATGAGTGGGAACGGAGAGCCTCGGCCGCGCCTGGCACATCGTGGATGGAACGGGACTTCGGGCCCACGTACCGGGCGCTTGGCCTGATCAGCCGGCCGGTCCGCTTCTGCTCGAGGATGTGCGCCGCCCAGCCGGCGGTGCGGGCGCAGGAGAACATCGACGTGAACATGAACGACGGCACTTCGGCGAAGTCGAGCATGATGGCGGCCCAGAACTCCACATTCGTCGCCAGTACCCGGTCCGGCTTTCTCGCGTGCAACTCTTCAAGGGCGGCCGTCTCGAGCGCGACGGCAACCTCGTGCCGGGGAGCGCCAAGTTCTTTGGCGGTCCGGCGGAGCACGCGCGCGCGTGGATCTTCGGCGCGGTAGACGCGGTGGCCAAAGCCCATCAGCCGGTCGCCGTTGTCGAGCGCACGTTTCACGTAAATGCGCGCATCGCCGATACGCTCCACTTCCTCGATCATGTAAAGCACCCGGGCGGGCGCGCCACCATGCAACGGCCCGGACATGGCACCCACGGCGCCAGAAAGCGCGGCCGCCACGTCGGCGCCCGTTGAGGCGATCACGCGGGCGGTGAAGGTGGAAGCGTTCATGCCATGCTCGGCCGCGGACGCCCAGTAGGCGTCGATGGCCTTCACGTGGCGCGGGTCCGGGTCGCCACGCCACCTGATCATGAAGCGCTCGACGACCGTGTTCGCCTCGTCCACACGGCGCTCCGGCACCATCGGGACGCCGAGACCGCGGGCGGACTGCGCGACGAACGACAGTGCCATCACCGAAGCCCTGGCCAGGTCGTCACGAGCCTGCTCGTCACTGATGTCGAGCAGCGGCCGCATGCCCCAGCTCGGCGCCAGCATCGCAAGTGCGCTTTGCATGTCGACGCGGCTGTCGCCCGAATGCACGGGAATCGGATACGGCTCCGCGGGCGGCAGACCGGGCTGGAACTTGTCATCCACGAGCAAACCCCACACGTTCCCGAAAGAAACGCGCCCGACCAGGTCGTCGATGTCCACGCCGCGATAGCGGAGCGAACCACCCTCCCGATCGGGTTCCGCGATCTCGGTCTCGAACGCCACGACCCCTTCGAGTCCCGGCTTGAAGTCGGACATATGCGCTTCCTCCGTACAGTCCGGTGGCCGATTACACGTGATGCGGCCGAATCCGCCCGGAAAGATTCATTCAACCGCGTCCAACAAGGCGCGAGATAGTACCGGCCGGTAAGTTAGTGGCCCTCGGCGTCGCGATGTCATGAACCGTGTGATGATCAGTACCCGTGAACGCATCACCTGCACGCGGGGGTTCGGTGAGCTCATCCGGTCTTAGCAGACTCCCAGCGTCCGACCCTGAAGCCGGTCCGGCCGAGGAAGCCGGCCAGACACGCACAGGCTCAGGGACACCGGGCGAAGTCACCAAGGAGTCATTCGCGGCCGATCCAGTCACCCAGTTCTCGCGGTGGTTCGTCGATGCCGCCGCTGCTGATGTGCTGGAGCCGACCGCCGTGGTGCTAGCCACGGCCTCGGCGGATGGCATTCCGCGAGCGCGGACAGTCCTGCTCAAGGGCTATGACGCGGATGGCTTCACCTTCTACACCAACAAGACGTCACGCAAGGGCCGCGAACTGGCCGAAAACCCGCTCGCCTGCCTGCTCTTTCCATGGCATGCGATGCACCGGCAAGTGATCATCGAAGGCACGGTCGCCGAGCTGCCTGAGGCACAGAGTGAGCGGTATTTTCACTCCAGGCCGCACGGCTCACAGATCGGCGCGTGGGCGAGCCGGCAATCCGCCGTCCTCGAGTCACGCAGCGAGCTCGACGGGCGCTACGAGCGCCTGTATGCCCGCTGGCCACCAGGCAGCGAGGTGCCGAAACCGCCTTTCTGGGGCGGCTACCGGGTGATTCCCGAGCAAGTCGAATTCTGGCAGGGCCGTCCCAACCGCCTGCATGACCGGCTGCGGTACCGCAGGGAAGGCAATGGCTGGATCGTCGAGCGGCTTGCCCCCTGACGGCTGACCGACCCCGCGCCATGGAGCGCATAGAGCCTGTTGAGACCCCGGTCCGGCTCGCGTGCCCGCATCAAACGGGCTCTTCGCGAAGTGCCACAAAGCGCCCGCCGTTATGGGTCCGGCATGGCGTTAGCATCAATGGGGAGGAGGCCGCGTTGACCGCCCACGGGCTCATCGACACAACGGAGATGTACCTCCGCACCATCTTCGAGCTCGAAGAGGAGGACATCGTGCCGCTGCGCGCCCGGATTGCCGAGCGGCTATCGCAAAGCGGCCCGACCGTAAGCCAAACCGTCTCCAGGATGGAGCGGGACGGCCTCGTGCTCGTCGCGGGCGATCGCCAGCGCGATCGGCCGCTCTCCCTCACCCCGGCCGGGCGCGCACGTGCCACCGAGGTCATGCGCAAGCACCGGCTCGCCGAATGCCTGCTGCTCGAAGTGATCGGCTTGCCATGGGAAGAGCTGCATCTTGAGGCGTGCCGTTGGGAACATGTCCTGTCAGATGCGGTCGAACGCCGCATGCTGGAACTTCTCGGTTATCCCGTGTGCTGCCCGCACGGAAACGTCATCCCAGGGCTGGAGGAACTGGGCGTCCCACCGGAAATCAAGGCCCGGGTGATCGCCGTTGAGGCGGAACGCGTACACCCGATGACGGACGTTGTCTCATCACGCGACGTGCCGGTAATTGTCCGCCGGATCAGTGAACAAGTCCAAAGCGACACCGATCTAATGCTTAAACTCAAGCGAGTTGGGATACAACCCGGAGGCGAGGTGACGCTCGCGGCATGCGACACGGGTGTGCGGGTGACCTGCAGCGGGGCGGCTGGGAACCAAACGGCCGACCTTCCGCGCATGATAGCCGCGCACGTATTTGTCGCTCGGCGGTGAGCGGTGGACCGGGAAGGCGTGACGGGAGCTTTCTCGTTACCGGTGATTTTTGGGGAGGCGGGAGTGAAGAGCGGGTCGGCCCGCTGCCCCGACGTTGAGGTGACCCGCCGATGAAACAGTGGGGCGAACCTACTTTCGATGCCTACCTTCCTGCCGAGACTGTGCTGAACCAGGTAGAAACCGCGGTCATCGTCACGGACCGGCGCAGCAATCTGCTGTACGCGAACGCCTTTGCTAAGAAGCTGTTCCGATTGCCCGAGGACCTTCATCACCTGATCGGGCGCTCCATCCTCGCAATGGGGTTCGAGGAAGCCGACATCGTCAAGGCGACCGAGCTCGCCAAGCAGGTACTGCGAGGCAAGGTCTGGGAGGGAACCTTCGTCAGCTTGCGCCAGGACGGATCCCGGGTCTTCGTCCGTGCCCAGGCGGCGCCGCTGCGCCACCCGTCCGGTGCCATCGATGGAGTCGTCATCTTCGCTCGGGAAGCAATGCGGCGCGGCAACGAGCGGGAACTCGACCGTATCGGCCTGCTTGAACGGATCGGTGAACGGCTCGCTGGATCGCTCGAACTCGACAAGACGATGCGGCACGTGGCAGAGACCCTGGTCCCGCAGTTCGCCGACCACTGCCTCATCGACCTGCGTCAAGGCGAGAAGCTGATGCGCCGCGTGAGCACGCACTCCCAGGGCTGGAAACCACCCCCGGGGACGTGGGCACGGATTGGGGAGCCCATCCACTACCCCGAAGGACATTTCTGCCAGCAGGCCATGGAGCGGCTCGACACCATCGTGGTGGAGGAATTCGAGACCAGATCCTTCCCGGCCCCCAGTGCTGCCAGCCTAAAGGCGTGTGAGGACGCTGCTCTTACCTCGGTCGTGACCGCGCCGCTGTGTGTGCGCGGTCAGTTGCTAGGCGTTATGACCCTGGCGCTGTCACATCTGACTGAACGGGAGGATCGGCACTACGACTCGTTTGACCGCGACTTCGTGGGAGCAATAGCCAGCAGGGTCGCGATCGCCATCGACAACGCGATGCTTTTCGAGGAGGAGCGGCGCACCGCGCTTGCCTTCCAGAAGAGCCTGCTGCCACAGGAGATCCCCAAGTTCGACGGGCTGGAGATCGCCTGCAGGTACGTTCCCGCCAAGCCGTTGGAGACCCATGGCCAGGGCATCCAGACGCAGGTCGGCGGCGACTGGTACGACATTATCCCATTGTCGGCCGGCCGTGTCGCGATCGTCATCGGCGATGTCGAGGGCCGGGGTGCGCGGGCGGCTGCGATCATGGGCCAGCTCCGCGCAGCGCTGCGGGCCTTCGCGCACGATGACAAACCGCCCGCGGAGATGCTCCGCAAGCTCGACGAATGGTGCCGGACGCTTGGTCACGTCGAGATCGATGCGCACGGTGTGCCAACGCCGGTCACTCCGACGGTGAGCTGCACGTACATCGTCTACGACGCGTGGAGGCGCAGGCTGGCGTTCGCCAACGCCGGGCATGACGCACCGCTGCTCGTCGTTGATGGCGAGGTCGGCCAACTGGAAATTCAGCACAAAGGCGTGCTGCTCGGCGTCCGGTCGCAGGCTGTCAGCGGGGTTCCGCCCTTCCGCGAGGAGCAGCGGGAACTGCCGCCCGGTGCGACCTTGTTGCTCTACACCGATGGCCTGACCGACCGGCGGACTCGCGACGATGGCAGCGGTTTCTTCACCGAGGACGAGGCGACAGAGATGCTTCGCCAGGCCGTCAAGGCCGTGGCGCACAAGGACGTGCAGGCGCTCGCGAAGGCAGCCGAGGAGGCGGTGCCAGGTGATATCGATGACGACATGGCGATCGTCGTCGTGCGGTCGTCCGCCACCAAGCTCCCTTCGCAGGAGCGCGTCTTTCCAGCAGAGCCGATCATGGTGTCGGAAGCGCGGCGGATGGCCGCGGAGACCTTCGCCGACTGGCGGCTTGACCCCGAACAGGCGCAACTCGCCTGCCTGCTGGTCTCCGAGGTCGTGACCAACGTCGTCCTGCACGCCGCGCCGTCGCCCAGCCGGCGCCGCGAGCTGGTCTTCGAGGCGGCTGGCATTGGCGGGGGACTGGCCGGCACCGGCCTCGACGAAACCTGGGATCTTGGCCCCTTCGACGATGCTCCCGTGGCGACGGGGACAGAGTTCACCCTCCGCCTGCGGCGCGGTGAATCTGCGGTTTGGGTCGAGGTCTTCGACTCCGATCTGCGTCTGCCGCGGATCCGCAGTGCGGGCGAAAACGACGAGGGAGGACGCGGGCTCTATCTCGTGGACCAACTCGCCACACGCTGGGGTTCCCGGCCCACCAAGGATGGCAAGGCGGTTTGGTTCGAGGTGCCGGCCCGGCGCGCGGTCACGGCCTGATCGCCCGCGCGAGAGCTTCGCGGCTGACCCGCGGCGCGCGACCGCAAAAAAGCTGCTGCTCCTGTCGGCTGCGATGGCTCCGTCACTGGTGGGTTGAGGTGGCCCAGAGCAAGAGCGCGACAATGGCGAACACAACTATTGCCGCCGCCCAATGCTTACCCGTGACATGGAGGCCCGCCCGCCGCCGCAGCCGGGTCCAGAGGTAACCCACGATGATGGCCAGCAGAGCAAGCAGGATCACGCCAGAGCTCACCACTGCCTCCCGCGGTCGTGCTGTGTCGGCACTCTTCATCGAGCGTACGCTCTTGGCGACGCCGCGCTGCCACCGCAAAGAGCAAACAACTCCCCATCCGTCAGGCCACTACAAGGTTACGTAAAGTGACAGGTCCGGTCGGCGGCGTGGGGCCCGGGCGGCCACGGCGTCTGGCACCTCGATCTCCATGCGCAGCAGCGCGCCGCCCAGCGTCTTGCCGAGGTTGTCGCTGCGCAGCGACCTCGGCCCACCGCCGCCGAGCGCGCCAGCAGCGACGAAGTTCAGTGCGAGCACGTTCGGCGCCTCGTAGCGCCGCACCGGCCCTGCGATCAGGCTGCCGAAATGGGCCGCAACCCGCTCGGCGGTGACCCCCCGCCCGATGGCCTCGTAAGCCTGCTGGTCGTAGGCGAACAGCGCGATGTTGACGGTGTCGCCCTTGTCGCCGCAGCGGGTACCGCACAGGTCGCGCAACATGATCCGGGCCACCTGCTAGACCTCCGTGATCTCGTGGTGGACCTGCTCATCCACCAGGTCCTTCCGCACCAGCGCCGGCCAGAGCCCAAGCAGCTGCGAAGGTCGTCCCGTCATGCCACGCCCGGCGCCGGTCATGCCCCACGGCGGAGCGGACAGTGCGAGCGGCACGAGCTCCCGGTTCACCCGGGCGGCCGACTCGGCATCGCCACACCGCCACGCCATCCGGAGCATCACCTCGGGCAGCTCGCCGGTGCTGCGAGTCGGCACGGTTGGCCCGTGCAGTGCGTTCACTCCCCAGTACTCCTCGAGCCATTCGGCCACGGCGATTCCGGCGACCTCGGTCCGTTTGCGCAGGATCGCGGCGGTCGCGCGAGCCTTCGCGTGCGCGTCCGGCCAGCCGAACGCGACCCTGGCTTCGCCGGACCATCCAGCCGGATAACAGGCCAGTGCCTTGTAGCTCCGGGTCGCGGGCTTTCCGTGCGCGCCGGTCATCCGGACCCGGTCCCCGCCGAGGTCATCGAGCCGCAGCGCGGCGAAGTCCGCGACCACGTCTGGCGTTATGTATGCGGACGGGTCATGCACTTCATAAAGAAGCTGGTGCCGCACAGTGTCGAAGTCGACGCGGCCGCCGGTTCCCGGCGGTTTGGTGATCACCGCCGTGCCGTCCGCCTCGCACTCGGCGATCGGATAGGCGAGGTTCCATGGCTGTTCGATGGTCCACCAGTCGCCAGAGTAATTACCGCCCGTGGACTGGCCGGAGCATTCGCACAGGTGGCCGACCGCGGTGCCGGCGGCGAGCAGGTCCCAGTCATCGGCCCGCCAGCCAAACTCGTGGATGAGCGGGGCGAGGAACAGCGACGGGTCGGCCATCCTGCCGGTAATCACGATGTCTGCGCCGTCGGCGAGAGCCGCGACGATCGGGAGGGCACCCAGGTAGGCATTGGCGAAAAGCACGGGTCCTGGGAAGTCGCGCCACGGCTCGCCGGTCTCCGCATTGGTGAGCGCCCCGGGCACGGCACTGAGCCTGTCCAGCGACGGCATCAGGTCGTCGCCGGTCACGGTGGCGATTCGCAGGCCGCCGAGGCCAAGCTGCGCCGCCACCTTCGCCGCCTCAAGTCCAGCTGCGACTGGGTTGATCCCCCCGGCGTTTGTGATGATCTTTGTCCTGCCCTGCACGACGTAGGGCAGCGCGACCTGGAGGTAGCGCGGGAGGTCGCGAGTGTAACCCGCGGCCGGGTCGCGCAGCCGGTCCTTCTGCAGGATGGCGAGGGTCAGCTCGGCGAGCGCCTCAAGGCAGACATAGTCGGCTCCCGCGTCAAGTACCGAGGGGAGCGACGACACGGAGTCGCCGTAGAACCCCTGGCCGCCCGCGACCCGTACGGTCATCTCGCTGCCTCTGCCGGGCTCATGGGCCCGATTTTGCCGCAGGCCCCGCCGCACCGGCCAATCTCCCCGCGGTTACCGAACGGCTGCCGCTGCGTGTCACAGCTTTCCATGGGGTTCGGCAACATGGTGGCCCTCTGTGGCCCTAGCCGGCGAGGCGGCGCAGGGCACCGCGCACAACCTCCGGGTCGGTGGTCGTCCAAAATGGTGGCAGCGACGCGCGAAGGAAGCCGCCATACCGCGCCGTGACGAGTCGCGGGTCCAGGATCGCCACAACCCCGCGGTCGGTCATCGTGCGCAGCAACCGTCCCGTGCCCTGGGCGAGAAGCAGCGCTGCGCTTGTTGCCGCAACCGCCATGAACCCGTTGCCGCCGTGCGCGGCCACGGCCCGCTGCCTGGCGGAGGCCAGCGGGTCGTCAGGCCGGGGGAACGGGATCCGGTCAATGACGACCAGCTGAAGGGACGGGCCTGGGACGTCGACCCCCTGCCACAGCGAGAGCGTCCCGAAGAGGCACGTGGCCTCGTCGGCAGCGAACTGCCTGACTAGCTCCGCGGTCGAGTCGTCGCCCTGGCACAGCAGCGGCTGACTGATGCGACCGCGCAGATCCTCGGCGGCCTGCCGCGCGGCACGCATGGAGGAGAACAGACCGAGCGTGCGGCCACCCGCTGCGGTGATGAGCTCACAAGTTTCGGTGAGGTACTCGGGCGGCAGCCCATCGCGACCCGGAACCGGCAGGTGTTTGGCAACGTAGAGAATCGCGCTGCGTGGATGGTCGAACGGTGAGCCGACGTCGAGTCCCGTCCAGGCCAGGCCACCGGGGTCGGCCGCATGGTCATCCCGGTCGGCGGCATCGGCGGTCTGCCCCGGCGGATTGTGCGATTCTGTCGCAGGCGCATCAGCGCAGCCGTTAGGTACCTGCGGGGTCTGCCTTATAACGGCGCTCGACGGACCGTGGGGTGAGGCCGGAGGGAGCCCCCACTGCCGCGCCAGCGGTTCGAAGGAGCCACCCAGCGCGAGCGTCGCGGACGTCAGCACGACCGTCTTGCGGCCGAACAGCCGGTCCGCGAGCAGCCCGCCAACGTCGAGCGGCGCGACCCGCAGTGTGGGCGCTCGGCGCGAATCCGCGGCGTAGGGCTGGTCCGTCCACACAACTTCGCGGCGGGCCGCAATGTCCGGACCGAACGACTGCAGCAGGCGCTCTGCGGTGTCATGCGCCTCGTCTGCGGCGCTAAGAGCCGCCCGCCCGGCAGCGAGTTGTTCGGCGTCATCCTCGCTGCGTTTAAGCGTCACACGCAGCTCGGAGGCGCATTCATGAGCGGCATCCCGCACGAGCGCGAGTGACGCGGCCAGCGTTTCCGGGAGGAAGTCGATACGGCCGCCAGGTGTCTCGGCCAGGATCGGGGCAAGTGCCTCGCCCGCTCCCTTCAGGTTTCCTGCCACCGTGCTGCCGCGATCTCCAGCGCGGTCGCGGCCGTCGTCGAGCAGCCGACCGCAGCGGCGGGCCGCGGTTTCCACACTTGAGGCGCTGAGCTCCCCGCTCGCAACGGAGGTGACCCGGTCCACCAGGTCATGGGCTTCATCGATGATCACTATGCCGTGCTCGGGCAATACGTGAAAGTCCTCCATGGCGTCGATTGCCAGCAGGGCATGGTTGGTGACGATGATGTCGGCGGCGCCCGCCTCGTCGCGTGCCTTCTCCGCGAAGCACGTGGCGCGGAGCGGGCACCGGTTGCCCAGGCACTCTTTCGCGGATACTGCCACTTGCCGCCAGGCGCGGTCATCCACCCCAGGTACGAGCTCGTCGCGGTCGCCAGTAGTGGTCGTCGCTGCCCAGTCGTGCAGCCGCTGCACCTGACGTCCTATGGCGGATATCGATCGGGCGTCGAACAGCCCTTGATCGGGCTCATCCGGTGCGCCCGCCCGCAGCCTGTGCAGGCAAAGGTAGTTCCTGCGGCCCTTGAGGATCGCGAAGACGGGTTCGCGGCTGAGGATCGGTTTCAGGGCGTCCGCGAGCCTGGGAAGATCGCGCTCGACGAGTTGGCGCTGGAGCGCGATCGTCGCGGTCGAGACGACAACGGCACCAGTGGCCGCGGCGGCGTGGCGGACGGCGGGCACGAGGTAGGCCAGCGACTTGCCCGTTCCCGTCCCGGCCTGGACGGCTAGGTGCTCGGCGCGCTCGATGGCATTGTGCACCGCTTCGGCCATCGCAACCTGTCCCTGTCGTTCGGCTCCGCCGATGGCGGCGACCGCGGCCGCCAGAAGTTCGGGAACCTCCGGGAGCCCGTGTTCCGCCTTCGCGGGCTGAGTTCCCGCGTGGGCTTGGCGCGTCTCACCCGGCACGCTGACGACGGTATCGCGCAGCGAGGGTGGTCTGCTTGAGGGTGGTCTGCTTGAGGGGTGGTCTGCGCTTGGGGGGTGGTCTGCGCTGCGAGGGCTGCCCGGCCGCCCAGCGTGAGATAGGCTCGCACTCACCGAATGCCACTCGGTCTGCTGACTGAATTCTGCGGGATTGTCCTGGAGGGCATCGTGGCTGAGGCCTACATCGTGGGAGCGGTGCGTACCCCCATCGGCAAGCGAAACGGCGGACTTGCCGGTGTGCACTCCGCCGACCTTGCTGCGCACGTACTCGCGGAGCTCGTTAGGCGCACTGGAATCGACCCGTCCGCGGTGGACGATGTGATCATGGGCTGTGTCTCACAGGTGGGACCGCAGACCTTCGATATCGCCCGCACGGCATGGCTATCGGCCGGATTGCCGGAAACTGTGCCAGGTGTCACGGTTGACCGCCAGTGCGGTTCCTCGCAGCAGGCCGTGCACTTCGCCGCGCAGGCGGTGCTTTCCGGTACCCAGGACCTGGTCGTGGCCGCCGGGGTGGAGAACATGAGCACGGTGAAGATGGGCTCGAGCGAGGCGCTCGACCAGGGAATGCCACTGCCCTGGGGAGAGGGCTGGAAGGACAGATACGGCGACCAGGAAATCTCACAGTTCAGGGGCGCGCAGCTCGTCTGCGAGAAGTGGGGGATCAAGCGAGCAGAGCTCGAGGAATTCGCACTGGAGAGCCATCGGCGTGCGGTCCAGGCGATCGACGAGGGCAGGTTCGAGCGTGAGCTAACCCCCATCGCTGGTATCACGACGGACGAGGGGCCGCGCCGCGACACCTCTCTGGAAAAGATGGCGGGCCTGCAGCCGTTGCGTGACGGGTGGGAGATCACGGCGGCGACGTCGTCGCAGATCTCCGACGGCGCCGCGGCGCTGCTCATCGCATCAGAGACAGCCGTTGCCCGGCATGGCCTGGCTCCGCTCGCTCGCTTCCATTCACTGGCTGTGACTGGTTCGGATCCAGTGTTCATGCTGACTGGCCCGATTCCGGCGACAGAGCAGGTTCTCGCCAAGTCTGGTCTCGGCGTGACAGACATCGACGTTTTCGAGGTCAACGAGGCGTTCGCGCCGGTGCTAATTGCCTGGTCAACTGATACAGGTGCGTCGCTTACGAAGACGAACCCGAACGGCGGTGCGATCGCCCTCGGCCACCCGCTCGGTGCGACCGGGGCCATCCTGATGACCAAGCTGGTGCACGAGCTTGAGCGCAGTGGCGGACGGTACGGGTTGCAGACCATGTGCGAGGGTGGTGGGCAGGCCAACGCCACCATTGTCGAGCGCGTCACCTGATCGTTGGCGTGACTGTTCTCGCGATGGGATTGTTGAACGCCTTGGTCGGGCCGTGCCGTGTCTAACTCTTCTGAGGTATTTGGAACTTCTGATGGCGATGGGCCAGCGGTACGTTATGCGCTGTCCGGCCTATCCGGCCGCATCGCCCGGGTCACGCTGAACCGGCCACAGCACCGTAACGCGCTCAGCGCGGAAATCATCGAAGGATTGCTCGCTGCGCTGCAGCGCGCGAGTACCGACGATGCGGTCCAGGTGGTTGTCCTAACCGCGGCGGGCGAGAAGGCCTTCTGCGCCGGCGGGGATCTCGCCGACCTGGCCCGAATGGGCGCCGCGAGCCGCGGCGGGGATGCGGCCGGTCGCGGCGGGGAGGCGGCCGAAGAGAGTGGGCCGTTCCGCCTCTTTTCTGCGTTCCGTGAGCTGGGCAAGCCGATAATCGCGCGGGTGGCGGGGCACGCCCTCGGCGGTGGGCTCGGCCTCGCGGCCTCGTGCGACATCGCGATTGCGGCCGACGACATCAAACTGGGCACGCCGGAGATAAATGTCGGCCTGTGGCCGATGATGATCATGGCCGTTCTCAACAGGTGTATGGGGCCGAAGCAGGCGTTCAAGCTCTACTACACTGGCCAGCTCATCAGCGCCCATGAGGCCGTGCGGATCGGCCTCCTCACGGACGCGGTCCCGCGCGTTGAGCTGGACCAGCGCGTTGACGAGCTCGCCAATGTGATCGCCGCGAAGAGCCCAACCGCCCTGCGCCTGGGCCGCGAGGCGTATTTCGCCGCCGAGGGGCTGCCGTTGCGCGAGCAGCTCAGCTACCTCCTCAGACAGCTGACTGTGCTGGCCGGCACCGATGACGCGCGGGAAGGCATCGCCGCATTCCTCGAGAAACGGCCACCGCGGTTCACTGGGGCCTGAGCTCCGACGGCGGTGCGGTACCCGCCGCGCTGGGTCGGCTTGCGGTCATCGGCACGGCCATCGGCTTGCGATCATCCGCGTGGCGAGTCCGCTCGTGGCCAGCCGCACGCCTCAGCCGGTCCCGCGGCTCCTCTGCTGCTCTCCGCGTTAACGCTCAGCCCGGTAACGCTCAGCCCGGTGATGGCTTCTTCAGAAGCAAGGAATATATAACTTGACTTTTAGCTTTCATACGATGAAAAATGAAAGCAACATGGACGTGAGGTCCAGGCTTCGTGTGGGAGGTGACGTTACAGTGCTGCTGACGTCGATCGATCCGTTCGTTCAGGAGTTCGACCGGCTGGCCCAGCGCGTGTTCAACCGAGGCACTGACGGCTGGGCGGCGGGCAGTGGCCACGTCGTGATGCCGATGGATGTGATCAGGCGCAGCGACGAGGTCGTGCTGCGCTTCGACCTGCCGGGTATCGACCCGGGCACCATCGATGTGAGGGTTGACCGCAATGTGCTAACGGTCAGCGCGCGCAGGTCTGAAGGGTACGGCGAAGGTGACAGCCCGTTTATCCGTGAGCGGTTCATGGGCACCTTTACCCGCCGTGTGTACCTCTCCGAGACGCTGGATTCCGACAAGATCCACGCCGTGTATGAGAACGGCGTGCTTGTGGTCCGCCTGCCGGTGCTTGAGAAGGCCAAGGCGCGCAAGATAGAGGTTCACGCGGGCGACAAGAAGGCGCTCAAAGGCTGACGGATCTGCCACGCGCCTTTCGGTGACCTGAGCGCGACGGCCGCCGGCCTCCGTGGGCGGCCGGCGGTCGTCGCTGACCGCTCCGGAGAACCCCGATATCGTGGTGAGTGCGATGTCTTCGCTGCCCATTGATGACGAGTTTGCGCCGCTCTTCACGGTCGGCCAGGTGGCCAGCATGCTCGAGATCCAGCAGGCGTTCCTCCGTCGGCTGGATGAATTCCGGGTGGTGCGGCCGTCACGATCGGCCGGCGGGCAGCGTCGCTATTCGCGGGTCGAGATCACCCGGGTGCAGTACGTGCTGGAACTCGTCGATTCGGGCATGACCCTTTCCGCAATCCGGCGCATACTCGAACTCGAGAAGCGGCTGGCCAGCTTGGAGGCCGAGTGTGACGCCTTGCGCGCCGCGGTCGCGGAGCGCGACGCGCTGATCGCACGTCTCGCCCGCCCCAATAGGTAAGCCGACGCCGGGAGCACATCCGGTCCATCCCAGATGCGGGCCCGGCGGTACGTCCGCGGCCCGACCGCCAAGAGCCGGGTGCAGCCGACCGGGCCTACGTGAAGCTGCGGTGCACATTCTCCCGCGACGATGGCCCAGACTCAGTGGAAGCGATCCACGGACCTTCGATGGACGGGTCGATGATTCCTTCCTCCAGCCAGGTGTACCGGCCATCAAGAACCTGTTTCGCGAGACGGACGTCAAGCGCGTCCGTATTGTCCCAGAGGCCGGAAAACAGTTGGCTAATCCGTACGCGCGCCTGCTTGCAGAACGCGTCGGCAAGCTGGTACGAGTTCCCGCCACGGTCATCGGTACCGTCGGCCGTGGCGTCCATCTGCGCCCGCACGCACACCGCGCTCATGGCGAACAGCTCGGCCCCGATGTCCACGATCCGGCCAAGGAATCCCTGCTTGCGCTCGAGTCGGCCCTGCCAGCGTGACATGCCGTAGAACGTCGCGCGTGCGAGTTTGCGCGACGTGCGCTCGACATAGCGCAGGTGCGTGGCCAGAGGCCCGAATTCCCCGTAGGCGCCAGGCCGTTGACCTTCGCCGGCTACCAGCGTGGGGAGCCAGCGGGCGTAGAAACCACCGGCCCGGCCGGCCGCCCGTGCCTTGCGGCGCAGGCTCACGCCAGGCTCGATGAGCTCACCGGCCTTGGACAGGTGGGTGTCCACGGCCTCACGGGCGATGAACAGGTGCATGATCTCGGTCGAGCCTTCGAAGATGCGGTTAATCCGCAGGTCACGAAGCATTTGCTCGGCTGGTACGCCGCGCTCTCCACGGGCGGCGAGGGATGCGGCCGTCTCGTACCCGCGTCCGCCACGGATCTGAACAAGATCGTCAGCGATGAGCCACGCCATCTCGGAGGCGTACAACTTGGCGAGAGCGGCTTCGATGCGGATGTCGTTGCGCTTGTCGTCAGCGAGCTGGCTGGCGAGTTCGACCACGGCCTCCAGGGCGTAGGTCGTTGCCGCGATGAAGGAGATCTTCTTCGCAATGGCCTCGTGCTTGCCGATCGGTCGGCCCCACTGGACGCGCTCTTTGGACCATTCCCGCGCGATCTTCAGCGCCCACTTGCCGGCCGCCGCGCAGCTCGCGGGCAGCGAGAGCCGCCCGGTGTTCAGTGTGGTCAGCGCGATCTTGAGGCCGTCGCCTTCCCGGCCGACCCGGTTGGCCGCGGGCACCCGGACCTGATGCAATCGCGTGACGCCGTTCTCAATGCCGCGCACGCCCATAAAGCTGTTCCGGTTCTCCACGGTGATCCCGTTCGCCTTGCCCTCGACGACGAACGCGGTGATCCCTCCCCGGTGCCCCTCGCTGCGGGGTACCTGTGCCATGACAACGAGCAGGTCGGCCACCACACCGTTGGTGGTCCACAGCTTCGTCCCGTTGATCACGTACTCCGTGCCATCCTCGGTGGGGACGGCGTTTGTGCCCAGGCGTGCGGGGTCGGAGCCGACGTCCGGCTCGGTGAGGAGGAACGCGCTGACCTCGCCGCGGGCGCATCTTGGTAGGAACCGCTGCTTCTGCTCCTCGGTGCCGAACAGCGCGAGGGGCTGCGGCGCGCCGATCGACTGGTGTGCGGACAACAGGACATTGATCGCGGGTGAGGCCGAACCAGCGATCATTAGCGCCCTGATGTAATACAGCTGGCTAAGGCCAAGGCCGCCGTACTCACGCGGGATCTTCATGCCGAACGCGCCAAGCTCGGCCAGTCCCTTCACTACGTCAGCCGGGATCTCGGCATCGCGTTCGATCTGCGCGCTATCCACTTTCAACTCGCAGAACTCGAGGAGCCTGGCACAAAACTCATCACCAGCACGGCTTACCTCGTCGTCAGGTCGCGGATGTGGGTGGATGAGCCCGAGCTGGAGATCGCCGAGGAACAGCTGCTTACCGAAGCTGGGCCGCGCCCATTCGGTTTCGCGTGCCTCCTCAGCGACCTTGCGCGCCTGGCGTTCGTCAACGGGGTTGACCGTGGCCATGACAGCCCCCTACATGGTGTCGGCATCTAGGTCCTAAGTTACTCCTCAGTCCTACCCGCCGGTAGACAAGAGGCACGTAACCTGTGCGACATGATGCGGACCGCCCAGAAGCGACCGTGCGGTCAGCGAGCATTCGGCATCCAGATCCGGACCGTCGTGCCGCGGCCAGGTGCCGATTCGAGCATCGCCTGGCCGCCATGGGCGGCAGCGATCGCCTGCACGATGGAAAGCCCAAGTCCTGCGCCACCCGACCGGCCGGCGGAATGCGGCCGGGCGTCACTCTGCGGTCCAGTCTCACTTTGCGGACTGGTGTCACTCTGCCGCCCCCGCACGCCACGGTGAAACCGGTCGAAGGCGCGGGCGGCGTCCTCCGGCGACATGCCAGGTCCGGCGTCGGCTACCTCAATGAGTGCGCCGTTTCCTGCCCGGGCCAGCCGCACCTCCACGGGCGTGGCGGGCGGCGTGTGCTCGCGGACGTTAGCAACCAGGTTCGCGAGAACCTGCCGCATCCGCGGCTCGTCCGCCACCGCGATCAGCCGGGCCGGTGCATCGACCTTGATCGGCCTGCTGGGCTCGACGGCGCCGGCGTCCGCAGCGGCATCCCGTACCACCAGGGCGAGGTCACACCCCGTCAGGTCGAGCGAGTAGGTCCGGTCAAGCCGCGCGAGCTCGAGCAGTTCAGCCACGAGCATGCTCATCCGGCCCGCCTCCTCCTCGATGCGGCGCATGGCGTCAGGCAGTTCATCCTCCCCCAGCGCACCCTGCCGGTAGAGCTCGGCGTAGCCACGGACAGTGGTGAGTGGAGTGCGCAGCTCGTGTGACGCGTCTGCCGCGAACGTGCGCACCTTCTGTTCGGAATGCCAGCGTGCGGCGAATGCGTGCTGAATCCGGTCGAGCATCGTGTTGACGGCTCCCGCGAGCCTGCCTGTCTCTGTTGTGGTATCTGCGCCTGGCATCCGTGCGGTGAGGTCGCCACTGGAGGTGATGCCGTCCGCCGTTGTGGCCATCCGGTCCAGGGGCGCCAGCCCGCGGCCGATGAGCCAGCGGCCGCCAACTGCGAGAAGGGCGATCAGCACCACGCCCGTAATCAGCTCAGCAAAGATCACCATGCGCACGGGAGTGTCAACCTCGCTGAGCGGACGCCCGACGACGAGGAAGAGCCGCAGAGCGCTGGGCGGGTTCACGCCCGCCCTGGTCACCTGCTTCCCTGGGATACGACGCATGATCGCCTGGAGCGGCGTGCCATCCGGCAGTGCGATGGTAAATGGCTGGTGCAGCCGACGTCCGGCAAAGTGGATCAAGGCCATCTGGCCGAGTGCGGACTGAAGGCCAGTCGTCAGGTGGCCCTGGTTGAGCGTCACCGCCCGGCCCGTGGCCGGACTGAACACCACTGCGGCGACGTTGACGGGCGCACTGGTCAGCTGCTGCGGCGTGCGCAGGCTCAGCAGCCGGAGCTGGGTACTGAATTGCCTGCTCAAGCGGTTTTCCAACACAACGGTGCTGACCACGCCCATCACCACGAGGAACGCGGCGGTGAGGGCGATCAGCCCGATGAGCAGCCGGGCCCGCAGCGAGATGCCGCCGCGCCTGCGTGGCGGGTAATCATGGCCCGCTTCGTTCATCCTCCGTCCCTGGCCGCCGCCGGATCCGACTCGGCCGGAGTCCTGGCGGCTACGCGCATCGCATAACCCACACCGCGTTGAGTGTGAATCAACGGCGGGCCGAGCGGGTCGAGTTTACGGCGGAGATAGCTGATGTAGGTCTCCACGATCTGCGACTGCCCGCCGTAATCCCAGCCCCAGACATGCTCGAGCAGCTGCGCCCGGGTCAGCACGCGCCCCGGGTGGCGCATCAGGAAGCTAAGGAGCCTGAACTCGGTCGGCGAGAGGTCAAGCTCGGTTCCTGCGCGTCGCGCCGTCCACCGGGCCTCATCGAGCTCTACATCCTCAAACTTAAGCACCTCACTGGCGCCAAGGTCATCGGCGCGTTCCCCGCCCGGTGCGCCGGACGGGGCACGTACCCGCCGCAGGACCGCTCGCGCGCGCGCCACCAACGCTTCGACCGAGAACGGCTTGGTGACGTAGTCGTCGCCACCGAGGGCAAGGCCGGTCACAGTATCCGAGGACGTGTCCCTGGCGGTAAGGAAGATGACAGGGACCTCATTGCCGTGCGCGCGGAGCCTGCGGCATACCTCAAAGCCGTCCAGATCCGGCAGAACGACATCAAGGATGACCAGATCAGGCCGCTGCGCCGCCGCTTGCCGCAGCGCCTCGCCGCCGGTCGCGGCCGTGCCGACCCTGAAGCCATGGAACCGGAGTGCCACCTGGACCAGCTCGCGGATATTCGCCTCGTCGTCAACGACGAGGACCTTCGGGAGCCGGTCGTCTTCCGTCATGGCACCGCCCTCACCATATTTCTCATGCCGATGCGCACGCAGATCGCGGGCCTGGCCGCGCAGCATGATCCCACGAACGGGCCATCGGTCGTATGGCGGTTGGTCTCGGCTTGGTGGTCCCCGCCTCAGCTCGCCGACGAGGATGACCGGGGCGACGAGCCCGATCCAGGCCTGGACTGGCCCTTGCCCTGATTCTTCGGGACGAAGATCAGCCGTGCGTCGCGGACGCTGCCGCTTTCCGGTCCGCCCACGAACAGCCGGTCGCCCGTGGCGAGGGTGGATGGCGTTGCCTTGGCCCGGTTCTTCACGACGCTGGTCTTGCTCGTAAGTGTCCACACCCAGGTGGTTCCGTCGGCCGCACGCACGGTTACGTTCTTATCGTTGACCGCGATGATCACGCCGCGCTCGAATGCGATCTGGCGGAATCCGCCGTCGCGCTTGCGCACGGTGAACTCACCGTGAATGCCGCGCAGGTGCCGCAGAATTCTCGCCACGTGCCTGAACCGGACGCCATCGGCCTGGCCGGACGCGGCGGTATGGCCGGCCGCGCCGTTGCTGCTCACCGTGCCGTCGGTCGGGTCGAGGGCGGCGCTGAGTACCGCTCCCTGGCCACCTTGGGCCGACCCGCTGTGCGTCATGTCAATTCCTGCGATCGCGCCGCCGGCGGCAATCACGACAGCAGCTGCCACGCCAACGGTCCACCGTAGCGCCTTTCCGCGGCCACGAGGGTGATGGCACGTCGGGTCGGTGGGCACGGGGACAGGCTGTGTCGCGTCCCCGGGACCTTCCGTGCCGCCGCTACCCTGTTGTGGCTGATTCCACCAATTCATTTCGTTCATACGATGTAGCGTGCCTGCCTGAACTGGGATAGTGAGCGGCGTAACCTGGGAGCTCCCTGAGAGTGCGCATCAAGTTCCCCGAAGCCGGAAAAGCGTACCGAACGACCGCAGGACAGGAGATTCGTGGCCGAGAACAAGATCCAGAGCACGGGGATGCGAGACGCGGACGGACGCCCCGGCGTTCCTCAACCCATGGCCGGGGCGGGCGCCCTTGAGAATCACCTGGGTGGCGAGGATGCTCGCAACTACCGGCGGTACGAATATGACCTTGTCGCGCCGCATGTCGGAAATTCCATGCTAGAGATCGGTTCCGGTCTCGGGGATTTCTCGGCGCAGTTCCTGCCACACCTGACCCGCCTGGTGGTAAGCGATAACGATCCTTACTGCGTCGAGCAGCTGGCCAAGCGCTACCAGGAAGATCCGAGCGTGCAAGTTATCGAGCTTGCCCTGCCCGCGGAGGTACCTGTCGCCGAGCCGGTGGACACGGTGGTGGCGATGAACGTGCTCGAGCACATCGAGGACGACGTCGGCGCGCTGCGGTGCCTGGCGCGCGTCACCAAGCCGGGCGGCCGCATCGTGGTTTGGGTGCCCGGGTACCAGCAGCTGTACGGGGACTTCGACCGCAAAGTAGGGCACGTCCGCAGGTACACCCCGAAGACCCTTGGCGCTGCGGTAGCGGCGGCTGGCCTGTCCACCGAGCTGCTGAAGCCGGTCAACTTTCTCGGTGGGATCGCTTGGTGGCTCGCTGTTCGCCGGGGTGGTGCCAGCTACCCGAACCCGCGTCTCGTCCGGCTCTACGATCGCACCGTCGTCCCCGTCACCCGCTTGGTCGAGCGCTTCGTGCGGCCGCCGTTCGGGCAGACAGTATTGTGCGTGGCCCGGGTGCCGGAGCGGGCCGACGGCACGCTACATCCGCTCGGGAACGGCCACGCCGAGCAGGCCGAGGCCGGCCAGTAGGACCCGGAGCGTGACCATGGAAAGCGCGAGCCGTGATTCCCTAACGGCTGCGCTCGGCGCGCCAATCACCGGGCACTGCTCGTAGAACGTGGTGAACGCGCTGGCCAAGTCGAATAGATACACGCACAGGCGGTGCGGTTCGGCGACATCCGCAACCTGCCGGACGGCCGTGCCGAACCCGAGCAGCCGCAAGCTCAGCGCACGTTCGGCAGGGTGGGTGAACGTAATCGGTCCGGTCGCCTGATCAGGGTCGACCCGAGCCCTGCGGAAGATCGACCGGATCCGCGCGACCGCGTACTGCAGATACGGCCCGGTGTTGCCGTTGAGCGCGAGCATTCTGTCGAAGTCGAGGGCATAGCTGGAGTCTCTGGCCACCGACAGATCGGCGTACTTCAGTGCGCCGACTCCGACCGCCTCGGCGATCTGGTGCCGCAGTCGCGGGTCCTCGTATCGATCGGCGATAACCTTCTCGGCTCGCTCCACCGCCTCGTCGACAAGGGTGATCAGCTTGACCGGTTCGCCGGTCCGTGTCCGCAGTCTCTTACCGTCCGTGTCGGTCACCAGGCCGATCACCGCGTGTTCGGCAGTGATCCCATCGGCCAGCCAGCCCGCCAGCTCGGCTGTCGCAAAGACCAGTTGGAGGTGCAGAGCCTGCTCGGACCCGACGACGTAGATGATCCGGCGCGCCCACAGATCCTTGACGCGGTGCCTGATCGCAGCCACGTCAGTCGTGCCGTAGCCGTATCCGCCGTCACTCTTGCGCAGTATGAGCGGCAGGCGCCGCCCGTCGCGACCCGTGAAGCCGGGCGGAAACACACAGAGCGCGCCATCGCTCAGGACCGCAATTCCGGCGGCCTGAAGCTCGTCGCAGACGTCGGCGAGCATCGGGTTGTAGAAGCTCTCCGGCGCCATATCGGCTTCGGTCAGCGTTACTCCGAGCCTGCTATAGATCGCGCCGAGATACTCCATGGACTCGTCAACAAGCACTTGCCAGAGGCGAAGTGTTTCCGCGTCGCCCGCCTGAAGCCGCACCACCCGTCGGCGGGATCGGTCGGCGAAGGCCGGGTCCGTGTCAAACTTTGCCCTGGCTGCCTGGTAGAAGGCGGTGAACTCGCCCGCCGCGAGCTGCTCGTGGGTGGCCCGCTCACCGACGTCGAGTATGTGCTCGATGAGCATGCCGAACGGAGTGCCCCAGTCTCCGAGGTGAGCCTCACGGATTACGGTGTGGCCGAGGTGCTCGAGGATCCGGCAGATCGCGTCCCCCACCACGGTGGCGCGCAAGTGACCGACGTGCAGTTCCTTGGCAACGTTCGGCCCGGAGTAGTCGACGACCACCCGCTGCGGTGATGGTGTCGGCGACACCCCAAGCCGGCCATCGGCGAGCAGAGACTGTGCTTCTCCCGTGATCCAGCTGTCGCGCAGCCGGAAGTTGAGGAAACCTGGGCCGCTCACCTCGACGTCTGTGCACATGTCGGCAACGTCGAGATGGCGAGCAAGATCTGCCGCCACGTCGCGCGGCGGGCGGCCTAGCCGCTTGCCCAGCGGCAGCGCGACGTTCGCCTGGAAGTCGGCGAACGCCGATGGTCGGATCAGCGGGTCGGTCGCGGCCTCACCAGCGCCGAACGCGGCTGCGAGCGCGTTGCGCATCCGCTGCACGAGCACGTCAGCTGGGTCGGCCATGTGCCAACCCTATCGGCCACGAGCGCCTTGTCCGGGCAGGCGGCGGGTGGCCGTCTGGCTGATGGTCAGCGCGGTCGCGGCAACCGCCGCCACCGCGAGGGCGAACAGGACATCGTCGGTGCCCGCCGCGTTCAGCAGGAAGAAGTGCCTGGTCCAGGGGATCGCCAGGACGCCGAGGAAGCAGGCCGCCATTACCGCGACCAGTGTCAGCCGCCACCAGGTGTAGGGGCGGGCGACGAGAGCGAGCACCCAGACAGCGACGGCGAACAGCGCGATCGTGGCTGTTGTCCGATCGGAGACGAGGCTGGCGGAGGGCGCCAGGCGGGCGAGTACGTAGCTGATGAAGGTGGCGGCAGCGCATGCCATTCCGGCGGGAATGGCAAATCTGAGCACACGCGACACGAATCCGGGCCGGGCCCGCTCGATGTTGGGCGCGAGCGCGAGCACGAATGCGGGCACCCCGATCGTGAGCGTGGAGATCAGCGTTAGGTGGCGCGGCAGAAACGGGAACTGCAGGCCGCGCAGGCCTGCCAGGTCCGCGAGGCCGGTGACGGCCACGGCGACGGAGAGCATGATCGCGTACATGGTTTTCGTGAGGAAGAGCGCGGCCACTCGCTCGATGTTCCCGAGGACCCGTCTGCCCTCGGCGACGACGTAGGGCAGGGAGGCAAAATTGTTGTCGAGCAAGACAACTTTTGCGACCGCCCTCGTGGCGCCGCTGCCAGAGCCCATTGCTACACCAAGATCGGCGTCCTTGAGGGCCAAGACATCGTTGACGCCATCACCGGTCATGGCGACCGTGTGCCCGGCCGATTGCAGCGCCGCGACGAACAGGCGCTTCTGCTGTGGTGACACGCGGCCGAACACGGAATTGGCTTCCAGCACACGCGCCATCTCGTGGAGGTCCGCCTCGCTGACGGTGCCTGCAACCCCAGCCGTTTCCGTGTGGCTGGCTGTCGCCTGGGGCGTTTCCGTGTGGCCGCCCGCCACCTGGGGCGTTTCCGTGTGGCTGGCTGTCGCCTGGGGCGTTTCTGGCCGGGCGCCCGCCACCCCGGGCGTTTCTGCGCGGTCAGCCGCCACCTCGAGCGTTTCCGGCGCTTCATTGTAAACTACACGGCGTAGTTTACCAGATGAGGGCGCGTTCCGATATTGCGCCGCAAAAACCCCCGGTCGCCCGGAGCCACCAGAATGCTGCCCGCTGGGCAGGGTGCGAGCATCAACCGGGTGGTCGGCACCAGCGATACCAAGCTCGGCCGCCACCGCGCCCACCGACGCCGCATTGTCGCCCGAGATAACTTTGATCGCCACACCTTGTTCAGCGAAGTAACGAAGCGTGTCTGGCGCCTCGGTGCGGAGCCGCTGGCGGAGCACGATCAGAGCCGCAGGAACCACGGAAGCGCTGGCTGGAAGACTGTCGGGGTCATCCAGCGCGCCCTGATTCACTTGCCCCGCGACGAGCACCCGGAAGCCGTCAGCCGCGAGCTGTTGGGCTTGCGCACGGCTTGGATCGGCCGGACCTAGCAGCACATCGGGTGCCCCCATCACCCATGCCCCCGCACCGTCGAAGGCTGCCCCGCTCCACTTGCGCGTGGAGGAGAACGGCACGACCCGCACCGGCCGCCAGCCCGTCGTGCTGCCGCCCACGCCGTCCGCCCGAGGTTGGTTCTGCCCGCCGGGCAGGTCGCGCGATGCGAGGCCATCGGCAATAGCCTTCAGTGTGGCGTTCGGCCGGTCCTCCAGTGCTGTCAGCTCGGCAAGCACGCGGCGCACGTGAAGGCCCGGGCGGAGCTCTAGAACCTCGTCCAGCTGCATCCCACCCTCGGTAAGTGTGCCGGTCTTGTCCAAGCACAAGACATCCACCCTCGCCAGTACCTCGATGGCGGGGAGTTCCTGGACCAGGCAGTTTCTCGCGCCAAGCCGCACGACACCGACCGCGAACGCGATGCTGGTCAGCAGCACAAGTCCTTCCGGGATCATCGTGACGATCCCGGCCACTGAGCCGGAGACGGCGTCGGCAAAGTCGGCGTCAGCGGTGACCAGTTGACTAATCGTGAGCAAGATGGCGACCGGGATGATCAGCCAGGTGATCATCCTGAGGAACCGGTCGATCCCGGCCCGCAGCTGCGAGCTCGCCAAGGTGAACCGGCTCGCCTCCGCAGCCAGCTGCGCGGCGTAGGCGTCCAGGCCGACCTTGGTGGCCTCGAAGCGGCCCGAACCTGCTGCCACGAAGCTCCCGGAGAGCGCCTGCTCGCCCTCGGTTTTGGGTACCGGGTCAGCCTCGCCAGTCAGCAAGGACTCGTCGATTTCCAGCCCAGCGGAGGCAGTTATCTGGCCATCGACCACGATCGGGTCACCGGCCGCAAGCAGGATCTCGTCGCCATTGACGATTTCGTGCGGCTGAAGGTCGGTCGGCGCGCCATCGCGGATCACCCGGACGGGTTCCGCGCCGACGAGCGCGAGCCTGTCGAGCGTCCGTTTGGCACGCAACTCCTGGAGAATCCCGATACCGGTGTTCGCCACGATGACCAGGCCGAAGAGGGCGTCCTGCGGCTGACCAAAGATGAGCACAATGGCGCAAAGCGTGCCCACGATCGCGTTGAACAACGTGAAGACGTTGCTTCTTGCGATCTCCGCGGTACTTCGGCTGGTGCGCCGGGGCACGTCGTTGTGCTGGCCTTGGGCAATCCGCTCCGCGACCTCAGCGCTGCTCAGGCCGACGGTTTCGGTGTCCACCGCCACGAGACCCCCATTTATCCGCCAGCTTGGCGATCTGATCACAAGACTAGGCGAGCCTAAGGCGCGAGGCCGAAGCCAGCCGCGCGATATATGGCACCCAAATTGGCCGGTGAGCCACCCAGGCCATGGGGCAAGGGCTTCGGTGGGCCACCCAGCGTGTTAGTTGATCTCTAAACCCGCCAACGAAGGCGTCGGAGTGGGCCGCAGGCCAGCTTGATCCCTTACGTCGGAGCCTTTTCAGCTGTCTGCGCTGAAAAGGCTCCGACGTAGCGGATCATGGACGGCCCGGCTGGCATCAGGGTGGTACACATTGACGGCCATGCAGGAGGGGCCACGGTGGGCCATCCAGGCCATGGGTAGAGGTCACGGTGGGCCATCCAGGCCATGGGCAGAGGCCACGGTGGGCCACCCAGGCCATGGGTAGAGGCCACGGTGGGCCACCCAGGCCGCAGGAGGTCGGTGGGGGCCCACCGACCGGACCGCTTTGACGGCATCGGCACGAGTCAATCGCAGCAGGCCGAAAGGCGGGTGGTTTGTCATCTGGACTGCGGCCGAGCGCGAACGGCTGACCTTCATAGCAGCGTCCAGGTGGCCGCCGTTGGCTACGCCAACTATCCCCGTTGCTGGTCAGGCGGTGACACGTCCCGGCTCGGCGATGTGGCCGGTTTCGACCAAGCGCTGTAGGTCTTCGCCACGCCGATCGGCTTCATAGGGCTGGTGAGGCGCTCAGGCGCTATAAGCGACGCAGGAAGCCAATCCGTGCCGGGCCGAGGCCTTCCCGGATCCGTTCGCTGATCTTTCCGCCTGTCAGGCCCGTGGCGAGCGTGCACGCAGACGCGATTCCCTTTGCCTTGGCCGCGCCGTGCGCGATCACCACCGTACCGTCAAGGCCAAGGAGCGCTGCGCCGCCCTGACTTTCTGGATCGAGCCTGGTGGCGAGCGAGCGCAAGCGGCCGCGCTGAAGCAGCGCACCGAGCCGTGCGGCCGGAGAACCGGTAATTGCGTTGTGGAGCTGCCGCGCGGCGTACTGAGCAGTGCCCTCCAGAGTCTTGAGCGCGACGTTCCCGGTGAAACCGTCCGCCACGATGACGTCGACCCGCCCCACCAGGAGGTCTCCACCTTCGACATTTCCGGCGAAGGCAAGTGGCAGCCCTCCGCTGGGCGGGTCGGAGGCCGCCGCGGTGAGCAGCTCATGAGCGCGACGGGCGAGCTTGTTTCCCTTCCCCGGCTCGGAGCCGATCGTCAGCAATCCAACCCGTGGCCGCTGAATACCGTAGGCCGCCTGCGCGTATGCCACGCCGAGGTGAGCGAACTGGACCAGCATCTCGGGCTTCGGGTCGGCTGTGGCCCCGGCGTCGATGAGAACTGTCGGGTTCGGCAAGGTCGGTAGGACAACCGCGAGCCCCGGCCGCATTACGCCCGGCAGAGACCGCAGCCGCAATCGGGCGGTCGCCACAACCGCGGCTGTCGAACCGGCGGACACCACGGCGGTGACCTGACCGCGCCTGATCAGCTGACACGCTACGGCCATGCTGGATCGCGGCCGTCGCCAGCCAGCAAGGGCGCCCTCCTCCATGCCGAGCGTGTCCTCAGCGGGCACGATGGGAATGTCGCGTTCGGCACCATGCTTGACCAGCAGAGGCCGCAGCCTGGACGGTTGCCCGGTGAGGAGGATGCGGACTTGGTGCTCTCGGGCTGCGGTCACCGCACCGGCAACGATTTCCTCCGGTGCGTGGTCGCCTCCCATCGCGTCAACCGCAACAGCTGCGTTCGTCAGGGTGTCACCAACCGCATCGCGCAGAGCTGGGCGGCGGGATGAGGGTTGACCCCCATGTAGGCAAACCTTTCGCCGGTCGGTAATCCCCCAATTATCGGCGGACTCCGTGCGTGACCTGCTTTGCAGGTCGCTTTCGGGCCGACCGGGCACAGCTCACCGGCCTGGGTGAGGGCGCAGGCTGTGGAGCCTATGCGTGTCGGGTAGCGGAACTCAAGCACGGGCGCGGCGCTGACCCCACGCCGATGGGTGTCGGCCCCATGGCCAAGGGCCGCTCTCGTGTCCGGGTCCAGGGCGAATCGGGAGAAACAGGATGCTGGGGAGCCTTTGGCGATTGCAAGTACAGGTGAGGGGGGAGACTACTCGTGGGATCATGTGGCACACTACTTCGGCTGGCGGTGAGCGTAGAGGGGACACGCCGATCGGCGGCGGCGTTGAGGAGGCTCACTCCCGTCTGGCAACCCAGAAAGTCTAGGAACGCGCGAAGTAACCCTTACGTTTCATAATTGTGACCTTTTCGTCAGGTCACCCGCGCTCTTTGTGCGTCGTAAGGGTCACCGACCGTGCGGGCTGGCGTGTTCGCGTCCCGGCGACGGCACAGGGACGCGACCTACCGAAGGGAGATGCGTGACTGCAGTCCAGGACATGACCGCTGCGGCCTACTCTGCAGGCCGTCGGTTCCGCGCGTACTCCGCGAAACATCTCGACCAGCTCGTCGCGCGGGCTGGTCTCACCGCCACCGAACGGCTGGCGGTACGGGCCGTGGCCACAGTGCTGCCATTCCGAACCAACGCCTACGTGGTCGAGGAGCTAATCGACTGGGCTGCGGCTCCTAACGACCCCATCTACCGGCTGGTGTTCCCCCAGGCGGACATGCTGCCGGAAGAGGATGTACAGAGGATTTCGCTCCTTCTCGGACGGGGAGCCTCGGACGCCGAAGTTCAGCGTGTCGCGAGAGAAGTGCGGTTGAGGCTGAACCCGCATCCAGCCGGGCAGCTGATCCTCAATGTGCCGAGCCATCGTGATGAACCTCTGCCTGGATTGCAGCATAAGTACCCAGAGACAGTGCTTCTGTTCCCCCGGCAGGGGCAGACGTGTCATGCGTACTGCACCTACTGTTTCCGGTGGGCGCAGTTCGTCGGTGAGCCTGACCTCAAGATGGCGACTGACGACATGACCAGCACGGTGGCCTATCTTGGTGATCACCCGGAGGTGACAAGCGTCCTGCTCACCGGCGGAGATCCCATGATCATGGGAGCGACGGTGCTAAGCCGCTACGTCGAGCCGCTCCTCGACCCACGGCTCGACCACGTGGAGTCGATTCGAGTTGGCACCAAATCGCTGGCCTACTGGCCCCAACGGTTCGTCAGCGATCCCGACGCCGACGATACGCTTCGGCTTTTCGAGCAGGTAGTCAAGTCCGGCCGGAACCTGGCCTTCATGGCTCACTTCTCGCACCCCCGCGAGCTCGAACCGCCGATCGTGGCCGAAGCGGTGCGCCGGATCCAAGCGACCGGCGCCATCGTCAGGACGCAGGCGCCGCTGATCCGGTCCATCAATGACTCCCCGTTGACGTGGGCAGACATGTGGCGTCGCCAACTGCGGATGGGCATGGTGCCGTACTACATGTTCATTGAACGCGACACCGGACCGCAGGATTACTTCGCGGTGCCGCTCGACCGCGCGTACGAGATCTTCCGTGACGCATATCGCAGCGTTTCCGGACTTTGCCGGACAGTGCGGGGCCCGTCCATGTCGGCAACGCCCGGAAAAGTCTGCGTCGACGGGATAGCGGAAGTCGCCGGGCAACGTGTGTTCGTTCTGCACTTGATCCAGGCACGCGACCCGTCGCTGGTCGGTCGGCCGTTCTTTGCTCGCTACAATCCGAGGGCGACATGGCTGACCGACCTCGAACCGGTCTTCGCCGACCGTTTTCCCTTCGATCCAGCACCGGAGCGGCAACCCGCTCTTCAGTGAACTGACCCGAAACGAACTGTCCCGCTACGGGTGCGGCCCGCCAGAAATCCTGGCGGGCCGCACCCGTTTCTGTGGCCAAACAGCTCTTAGGCTGGGGTGCTCAGGCGGGCGATTCTGTAGCTAACGCGTAACGGTCGCGCCGGGACGCCACCGCCAACCGTCGTGGTCGCCATCCTCGGCAACGATGCGGTTGCGAATGGTTCCGACACCCTCGATGGTGACCTCGATGACATCGCCGACCGTCAGCCATACTGGGGGCTTTCTGGCGAAGCCGACCCCTCCTGGCGTTCCTGTCGCAATCACATCCCCGGGATGCAGCGTAGTGAACGAGGAGAAGAACTCGACGCAGCTGGGCACGTCTACGATCATCTGTGAGGTTCGGGCGGACTGCATGACCTGGCCGTTCAGGCTGGCGGTGATGGCTACGTCGGTGATGTCGACCTCATCGGTCGTAACAAGCTCTGGGCCGATCGGCATGCTCCCGTCGAAGTTCTTGCCGGGTGTCCACTGAGTTCCCATGCGCTGCCAGTCCCGCGCCGAGGCGTCGTTGACGACTACATAGCCAGCGAGGGCCGCGATGGCCTTCGCCGCAGGTATGTAACGCCCACCCTGGCCGATCACGAGACCGAGTTCGGCCTCGTAGTCAAAACGGTCGGTGAGGGCCGGCTTGACCAGGTCCGCATACGGTGCCAGCACTGTCTCGCGGCCACGCACGAACACGTCGGGCCAAGAAGGAATCTCCCGCCCGCCTTCCATCACATGTTCGCGGTAGTTCAAGCCCACACAAAGGATCCGCCCAGGTTCGGGCACCGCAGGCCCGAATTCGGCTGGCCCGTACTCGCGGCCGTCCTGGTTCTCGAATTCCCGTACGGTCCGCATAGCGCCAGAGCCGACGGAGAGCAGCGACCTGAGCGACGCAAGTCGCTGATCGCCGCTCGCTTCGGCGAGATCGACATAACCCGAGCGGCCACGTATGTGCAGCCGTGGTCCGTCAACTGTGGCAATGGTGGCGAGCCTCACGTGGCAGATCTCCTCTCCACGTCCGTGAAGCGAGCGGCCTGGCGCGGCCGAACAAACATTGACTGCGATGCCAAGTATCCCAGCGGCCGTCGGCCGCCCGGCCTGCCGGGATGTGGCGATCGCCAGACCCGGCTCCATCGCCCTGATCGGGACGAGCTCTAACCGAACCTGGTTCGGTTAGGCGCCTCCGTGGCGCAGTAAGCTCCGCTGCATGGAGCTAAACGGAACAGCAGCGATAGTGACCGGTGGTGCCAGCGGTCTTGGTGAGGCGACAGTACGTGATCTTTCTGAGGCGGGCGCGAGTGTCGTGATCGCGGACCTGAACGAGGAGCGAGGCAAGGCGATCGCCAGTGAGGTCGGCGGCATCTTCGTCTCGACCGATGTCGCCGACCAGGCTTCGGTGCAGGCGGCTGTGCAGGCGGCTGTGCAGGGGGCCGTGGGCGGCGCGAGCTCCGCTGCGCTGCGAGTGATCGTTAACTGCGCGGGCATTGGCTGGGCCGCCCGCACTGTGAACCGCGACGGCACCCCGCATGACCTGGCTGCCTACCGCAGGGTGATCGACATCAACATGATCGGCACGTTCAACATGATGCGCATCGGCGCGGCTGCTATCGCGAAGACCGAGCCTGCCGACCCCGACGGCCAGCGTGGTGTGATCATCAACACCGCCTCGGTTGCCGGTATTGAAGGCCAGACCGGCCAGGTGGCCTACTCCGCATCCAAGGGCGGCATCATCGGCATGACGGTTCCCGCCGCTCGCGATCTTGCTGCCATCGGCGTGCGCGTCAACACCATCTGCCCAGGAATCATCGACACACCGATCTACGGGACCGGCCAGTTGAGCGACGAGTTCAAGGCCAAGCTGATAGCCCCGATCGTCTTCCCCAAGCGCATGGGCCGGGCGAGCGAGTTCGCGCAGCTTGTCCGCGCGCTGATCGAGAACGACTACATGAATGCCGAAGTCATACGCTTCGATGGCGGCATCCGCTTCCAGCCTAAGTAACCGCGGGTGCGGTCGCTGCTCCCCTCCGCCCAGCCGGCCAACCGGCCGCCGGGCAGGTCAGAATGGAGCCGCGTGGTGAGGTCACAGACCCGTCCGCGCGGCTATGGTCGCTCCAGCCGAAATGAGGCTCTGACATGCCAGATGCCGTACTCGTCGAGATAGCGGACGGGATCGCTGTCCTCACCATCAACCGCCCCGAGGCGCGAAACGCCATCAACGGTAGCGTTGCCTCCGGCATCGCCAGCGCGATCGGTGAATTGGACGACCGCAAGGACGTCTCCGTGCTCATCATGACCGGCGCGGGTGGGTACTTCAGTGCCGGCATGGACCTGAAGGGGTTCCTCAGCGGCGACGATCCCATGGCCGGGGACCGGGGGTTCGGCGGCATCGTCGAGCAACCGCCCACCAAGCCCATCATCGCGGCGGTCGAGGGATACGCGCTGGCCGGAGGCTTCGAGCTCGCCCTGGCCTGTGACCTGATCGTGGCGAGCGAGCAGGCGCAGTTCGGGCTGCCCGAGGTAACCCGCGGCCTCGTCGCGGGTGCTGGCGGCCTGCTCAGGCTGCCGGAGCGGATCCCTTACCACATCGCGATGGAGGTGGCGCTCACCGGTGAGCGGATTCCCGCGGCCAGGCTCCACGAGGTCGGCCTGATCAACCGGCTGGTGCCCGCTGGCGAGTCGCTGTCGGCGGCGCGCGAGCTTGCCCGCCGGATCGCCGCGAACGCGCCGCTCGCGCTGGCGGCGACCAAGCGCGTGATCGTCGAGTCACGAGACTGGCCGCGGGGTCATGCCTTCGCGCGGCAAGGCGAGATCATCGCTCCCGTCTTCGGCTCCAAAGACGCGATCGAGGGTGCCGGGGCGTTCGCCGAGAAGCGCAAGCCAGTCTGGCGCGGCGAGTAGAGCCAGCGAGTAAGAGCCGCAGCTACCGTCGGCCATGCCCCGCGGCAGCCGTTCGGGACCTGCTTGATGATTTTTTGCTCATAACGGCTGCGGAGGACCGGGCGCGGATTGCGGTTGCGGCGGCTTAGCCCGTCGGGCGCCCGTAGGATCGGAGCCGGGCTGTTGGCCGCCGCCTGCCGAGCCGTCACCGTTGCAGGGAGACATGGATGTGTGGAATCGCAGGCTGTCTCGCGCTCGCACCGTCCGCTGGGCCCGATACCTGGTGGGTGGATCAGGCGGCGCAGCGCATTGCCCACCGCGGGCCCGACGACGACGGCACGTACTCCGATTTCGATATAGCGCTCGGCTTCAAGCGGCTTGCGATCATCGACCTGTCGCCCGGCGGCCACCAGCCGATGTGCTCGGCGGACCGTCGCTTCTGGATGATCTACAACGGTGAGATCTACAACTACATCGAGCTAGCCGAGGAACTGCGGGCCAAGGGCGTCACACTGCGCAGCAGTTCGGACTCGGAGGTGTTGTTGGAGACCTATGCCCGGACCGGCAAAGACGTGGTCCGCAAGCTCCGCGGCATGTACGCCTTCGCCATCTGGGACACGCACCGCAGAGAGCTTTTCTGCGCGCGGGACCCATTTGGCATCAAGCCGTTCTTCTACCGGGTGGACGCTGGGCTGCTGCGGTTCGCATCCGAGAAGAAGGCACTCGCCGAGCCCGGTGAGCTGTCCCGGTTGGACGGCGATGCGCTGCGCAGGTACCTGTCATTCCAATACATCCCTGCGCCGGCGACCCTCACACCCCCCATTCGGGTGCTGCCGCCCGGCCATACGCTGACGGCACGGCGTGCCACCAGGGAGGATGCCGCCCCGGCGCTGAGCGCGCGAGGACCGCAGACGCTGGGCACCCGAGACCCAGACGCCCCGGAAGGCACCGTTCACGTCAACCGCTTCTGGCGTGCCGAACTGCGGCCCGCCCCCGCCGCGAAGGCCGACACGCCGCGCCGGATCCTTGACGTCATGCGCGACTCGGTCTCGGTGCATCTGCGCAGCGATGCACCGCTCGGAGCGTTCCTTTCCGGTGGCATCGATTCTGCCGCGATCTGTGCGCTGGTCGCCGAACGCCGTCCCGACCTGCTCACCTTCACGGTTGGGTTCGAGCGCGAGGGCTACAGCGAAATCGACAGGGCGCAGGAGACCGCGGCGGCAATCGGCGTGAAGTCGATCCCGTACGTCATTGGCGTCGAGGAGTTCATGCGGCACCTGCCCCAGATCGTTTGGCACCTGGACGACCCAATGGCCGACGCGGCGGCGGTTCCACTGTGGTTCGTGGCCCGTGAGGCGCGCAAGCACGTCAAGGTGGTGCTGTCGGGCGAGGGTTCGGACGAGCTGTTCGGCGGCTACCTGATCTATCATCAGCCCGGCGTCGTTCGGGCGGGGGAGAAGCTGCCCGAGTGGGGGCGGCAATCGCTGAAGCGGGCGGCGTCGCTGATTCCAGCCGGGGTCAAGGGTCGTGGACTGCTCGAGCGCACGTCGACGCCGCTCCGCCGCCGGTTCATCGGCAATGCGCATGTCTTTACCGACTATGAGGTGGGACTCATCGCAGGCGCCGGGGCGTCCGGTAACGCAAGCCCTTATGACGTGACCGATCCGGTGTACGCGCAGGCCAGCTGGGCAGGCCTCGATGATGTGTCGACCATGCAGTTGGTCGACATCAACACCTGGCTGGCCGGTGACATCCTGGTCAAGGCGGACAGGATGACCATGGCGCACGGTCTTGAGCTTCGGGTGCCCTTCCTCGATCGCGAGGTCATGGCGGTCGCGGCCAAGCTCGCCAAGGAGGAGAAGACAGGCGGCGGCACCACGAAGTACGCGCTGCGTCAGGCGATGACAGAGCTGCTCCCCCAGTCGGCGGTCGAACGGGCAAAGCTCGGTTTCCCTGTGCCGGTCGGCCACTGGCTCAAGGGCCCGATGTTTGAGTTCGCTCACCGGCTGCTCAGCGAGGCACGCACGGACGAGTGGGTGAATCGCGGCGCTGCCCTCGAGATGCTCAGGCGGCACCGCGCTGGCGAATCCGACGGCAACTGGCGGCCGCTATGGGTGCTTATCGTCTTCTCGCTCTGGCACCAAATCTTTGTCGAACGCGCCTATGATCCCGTCCGGCTCGACTGGGCGGTCGCGTAACGCGCTGACCGGCCGCGAGGCGCGCAGGGTGCACAAACCAACATCGATCCTTAACGGCTGCCGCGGTGCGCGTCACGCAGCGGCAGCCGTCAGGTATTTCTGCCCAATTTCTGCCCAACGATTTCCATGTAAGCAAGTACTTCTGCGCCGGGCGAGTGTACCGTAGGCATTCTGTACAATTTGCAGTTGAGAGGACACTCTGTGTGACGACAGCGTCAGCCGCACGCAAGCTGTCTGTTTTTACGCTGGTGACTGCGCTGGCTACGGCAACGCTCGCGATCACGATTACCAATGCGCAGTTCGGGCCCAGGGTCAGCTATCACGCGATTTTCAGCGACGCCACGGGCTTGATCGCTGGCGACGGCGTGCGGATCGCGGGCGTGCAGGTCGGGAAGGTTTCCGGGATCAACGTCTACCGCGGGAATCTCGCCGAGGTCACGTTCAATGTGCGCAACGACGTGCCGCTCTCGGTCAGCACACGGGCGGCGCTGCGCTACCTCAACATCGCCGGGCAGCGGTATCTCGCATTGGCCGAAGGCGCGGGCTCGGCGGCGCCACTGGGCTCAGGCGGCGTCATCCCGCTTTCGCAGACTCAACCGGCCCTTGACCTGAACGCCCTTTTCAACGGCTTTCGGCCACTGCTTGCCTCGCTCAGGCCGGCGCAGGTGAACGAGCTTTCCTACTCGATCATCCGCGTTTTCCAGGGTGAAGGCGGCACAATCGACAGCCTGCTCGGCCAGATTGCGTCCCTCACCGGCACGCTTGCCGACCACGACATGCTGATCACCCGGCTCATCGTGAACTTCAACAGGGTCCTTGGCACGCTGGACGCGCACTCCGGGCAGTTCAGCGACCTCGCCCGGAACCTGCAGTCAGTAGTCCACGGCCTCGCCACAGACCGGATCGGGATCGGCAACTCGCTCGCTGGGATCAGCAATTTGGAGGCGGCCACCGCCGGCCTGCTAAGCCAGGCGCGTCCGCCTCTGGCCAGCGACATCGCCAGCCTCGGCCGGGTTGTGGGGACCCTTGACACCCATCGGGCCCGGCTCGACGGCCTGCTGCACAGGCTCCCCGGTCGTGTCGCGGCGATTACGAGCATCGGCTCGTACGGCAGCTGGGCCAACATGTATCTGTGCAGTATTGAGGCGGTTATGTCGCTTCCCGGAGCGCCAGCGACCCACTCTCCGCAGGTCGAGGCGGGCTCCAGGCGCTGTCACGAGTAGTAGCATCAGGCGGGCGGCACAAGCGGCAAGGACTCGCGCAGGACTGCAAGGGCGACCATGGGTCCTTGCGGGGGTGCATAATCTTGTTCCTGCCCGGATGCGTCATTGTCGACGTGCGGGTGCGCTGACGAGGACTGGGGAGGTTCAGCAGAGGTGGCGAGCCCGCGAATCAGCGTCGTGGTTCCTTTTTTTAATGTCGCGGACCTTCTCGGCGAATGCCTGCAGTCCATTGCGGCCCAAACTTATCGCGAACTCGAAGTGATCATGGTGGATGACGGGTCCACCGACGGAAGCACCGAAATCGCAAGTGCACAGGCGTCCGCTGACCCGCGGTTCATCCTGCACCGCGTGGAAAATGGCGGCAGCCCAGGTCTTGCTCGCAACCGCGGCATTGAGCGCGCTACCGGCGAACTCCTCGCCTTCGTCGATGGGGACGACGTGCTTCCACCGGGCGCGTACGAGGTGCTCCTGCACACGCTGGAACGATCGGGTTCCGACTTCGTCTGCGGGAACGTAAACCGCATTGGGCCGTGGGGGGTGCGGCAGTCAGGCTTGCACGCCCGCGCCATCAAGGGCAGGCGGATCGGTACACATATCACAAAGACGCCGCAGCTCCTGTACGACATCTCGGTGTTCAACAAGCTGTTCCGCAAGCAATTCTGGGATGCGTACCAGCTGTCCTTCCCGGAGGGCATGCTTTGGGAAGACCTTCAACTCATGACGCAGGCGCACGTGCTTGCCCATGCCGTCGATGTCATCCCCGATCATGTGTACTACTGGCGTGAACGGGGTCTGGGCGAACTGTCCATCACGCAAAGCCGCACCGACATCCAGAACCTCAGGGACAGAATCGACGCGCTACTAGCGATCGACACGTTCCTTGCCGAGCGCGCGCCCGCCTCGCTGCTGCGGCGACACCAGCGCAAGGCCCTTACCAACGATCTCTGGCTCTATGTGGGTGACCTCCACAAGGTCGGCGATGACTACCGTGCTGAGTTCCTGGATCTGGCCGGCCGTTACCTGAACCAGGTCAGCCCGCGTGTGCTCGCCCGGCTCCCCTCGACCCAGAAACTCGCCTATCACCTCATTCAGCGGCGCAAGATGACCGAACTCATGGGGTTGCTGACGTGGCAGCTGGAGCAGCCGGTGCGGACCGTCCCGCTGGTTCGCAGCCGCGGCCTGCTGCTCGCCGACCTGCCGCTGCGTGGTGATCGCCAGCTGCGTATTCCCGCGAAGATCTTCCGGCCGTACTGGCGCGAGCTTGACCCCTTGGTGCGGGTGCAAGACATCGGCTGGCGGGATGACAGGCTGGTCATCGAGGGCCGTGCCTACATACCGTCGGTCGACATCACCAAGCGCAGGCACACATCCAAGATCGTGGTGCTGCGGCCACGGAACCGGCGCCGCCCGCCCATCGTCCTTCCCACGCGCTCCTTCGTAAGTCCCGAAGCGACTGAGCACTCGGGCCAGGAGCGTTACAACTATGAGTGGGCCGGGTTCCGCTGTGAGATCAGTCCTCGCCTGTTCCGGCTTGGCCGCCGCTGGATGACGGGCGAGTGGGAATGCTTCATGCTCGTACGGAGCCGTGGCGTGTGGCGGCCCGCCCGGATCCATACGCCAATGCTCGGCGGGGCGGAGAGGCCCGGATTCCGCGACGTGGCGCCCGGCCTAAGGTTCCGCGCGCGCTGGGAGCGCCGCAACTTGATCGTCGAGCTCGTCAGCGTGGCCGCTGTGCTGGCTGGGTCCACGATCACTGCCAGGGCCGACGACCGCCAGGGCAGCGCCGACCAGATCCAACTCGACATCGACCTTCTCGGATCGGCAGGCGCTGGTGCGATGGTCGCGGGTGAGGCCCCGGCCGGGGTCGATGGCGGGTCCGGGGAGACCAGGCTGGTGCTCGCCCGGCAGGGTGGTGCCGCGACGCTCACCTTCCCGGTATCGCGAACGGGCGGCGACACCCCCCTGCTGCATGCCGACATCGAGATCGACGCACTGCTCGCGGGCGCGGAAAGTAGCGACGCCGCGGCCGGGCCGGCGAGCGCCGTCTCGTGGGACGTCTACATTTCCCTTCCCTGGCGTGGCAAGCTCCGGGTGGCAGTCGCCGACGAGGGGAACTCGCCCGTGAGCCAGCGATTGCTCGCGATGCCAAGCGGCGGCCGCAGCGCCCGGGAGGTAGCGGTGGGCCAGACTCGCTACGGTGACCTTGTGATTTCCGACCGCGTCCCCCGCCCAGTCATCACCGACCATGCCTGGACTTCCGATGGACTGCTCCGGTTGCAGGGCGGCTACATTGGGCCGCCGGATGGGCTCGCCGGTTTCGTGCTGCACCGCAACGGCTCCGGCGAACGGTACGTGGTGCCATGCCGCCTCGAGGGCGAACGCTTCACCGTGGACGTCGATGTGAGCCGGATGCCGCTGTTCGGCCGCGAGCTGCCGTTGCGGGACGGTCGCTGGCACATCCTCTTCGCGGTGCCAGGCACCGGTGGGGCCGGCGAGGAACTAGTCCCCGTCGGCTACGAGCAGAACCGGATCGCGGCAGTGCGTGATGAGCCGGTCGAGTTCGGTGGCAAGCAGTACAGGTTCCTGGTGCAGGGTGAGGATACGCCGGCCCTCGCCGTGGCCACCAGCAGGCGAGCCCTGGAGCGCGGCAAGTTCAACCAGCGCGTGCTGCGCAACACCTACTACCCGGTCAAGCTTCATGCGCCGCTTCGCGATGCGGTGATGTTCGTGAGCTGGAAAGGCAAGCAGTGCACGGACAATCCGCTCGGCATCGCCGCTGAGCTGCGCAACCGGAGCGATGACCGCGAGCACATCTGGGCTGTAACCGACCCGGCCGTGCCGGTGCCTGATGTCGCCACGACCGTGCTCGTGGGCTCCAAGGAGTACTACGAGGCGCTCGCCCGCTCGCGGTACCTCATCGCCAACGACGACATGCCCGCCCACTACCGCAAGCGTGATGGCCAGGTCTATCTTCAGACCTGGCACGGCACCCCACTGAAGCGGATCGGGTTCGACGTCGAGCGACCGCAGTTCGTCAGTGGCGCGGCCTACCTTGACCATCTGGCCGACGACGTGGCGAACTGGGATCTGTTGCTGTCACAAAATCCGTTCAGCACGCCGATACTGCGCCGCGCCTTCCGATTCGAAGGTGAGATTTGCGAGTACGGCTACCCCCGCAATGACATCGTGAGCCGTCCCGGCACGGCGCAGCTCGCCGCGACCGTACGGGACCGGCTCGGGCTGCCGGAAGGGAAGCGGGTCGTGCTCTACGCCCCTACCTGGCGCGACAATCAGTTCTACGCCGCCGGCCGGTATCGCTTCGACCTCCGGCTGGATGTCGAGCGCGCCTGGAAGATGCTGGGTGACGATTTCGTGATCTTGATCCGGGGCCATCATCATATGGCCGATGATGTTCCGGACAGCGCGTCGTCCGGGTTCGCCATTAACGTGACCCGCTACCCGGACATCTCCGAGCTTTTCCTTGTGAGCGACATTCTGGTGACTGATTACTCGTCGGTGATGTTCGACTATGCAAGTACTGGCAGGCCGATGCTGTTCTTCGCCTACGACCTGGAGAACTACCGGGACCAATTGCGTGGCTTCTACTTCGACTTCGAGCGGGAAGCTCCGGGGCCGTTGCTCGCCACCTCCGATGAGGTGATTTCGGCGATCGGGGATATCGACACCCTGGCGACCCAGCACGCGGCTGCCTACCAGGCCTTCACTGCGAAGTTCTGCCCGCTGGATGACGGCAAGGCCGGCGCTCGCGTCTGCGATCGCTTGTTCGGGTCGTGACCGACTTAGCGCCGGAACCCGGCTCGGTCGCTGTGACGCATGTGACTCATAAGGTCGGGGCAGGTTGCGAATCGTGCGGGGGAGCGCCAAGGGGGAGCCGAATTGCGGGGTTCGAGAGCGCCGCTGCGCTACTGGCGACCGAAGATGGCGTCTAGTACGCCCTACAGTGATGCGGCGCAGGGGCCACGGCCGGAGCCGGGGCCACGGACGGAACTGGGGCCACGGCGGGAGCCGGGGCCGTCGGCGGAACTGGGGCCGTCGGCGGAGTCTGGCTGGCTGACCTGGCTCGCCCGTATCATCCCTGCGATCACCGCTTTCGCCGTCGCCGATTACGGCATCTCCCGCCCCTCGCTGTGGCGGGACGAGGCGTACACGATCGTCGCCGCCAGCCGGTCTCCCGCGCAGATCTTCGACTTGCTCAGGCATTCCGACGCGGTGCACGGCGCGTATTACCTGTGCATGCACGTGGTGATCGCAACCTTCGGGCGAGCGGAAACCGCGGTCCGGCTGCCATCAGCAGTGGCCACGGCGATCACAGCGGGCTTGATCGCCGCCCTGGGAACGCGGCTGGTGGGCCGGTCAGGGGGGCGGTGGCCGCGGGTGTTCGGCCTGCTCGCCGGCCTGTTGTACGGTGTAGCGCCCTTCGCGACCAGGTACGCACAGGAAGCGCGATCTTACGCGACGGTCGCCGGTCTCGCTATTTTCGCTACCTACGCGCTCGTCCGCGCTCTCGAGGATGACCGGCGCGGATGGTGGGCCTGTTACGCGATAGCTATTGCGGCGATCGGGCACTTCAACCTGTTCGGGCTGCTCATTCTGCCCGCCCACGCGGTGACGGTGCTGATGGCCAGGCCTCGCGGTCGTTCGCCAGGCGGCGAGTTTTCCAGGTCGGATGCCGCTCTGGCGGCGCCGCCACATGTCCGGCGATGGATCATCGCAGTGGCCAGCGCAGCCGTGCTGCTCGTCCCTGTAGCGGTTGGGGCCTACCTCGAGCGCGCCGATACCGCATGGCTGGGCCAGCCTGGCTTGCGCGCGCTCGGCAAGCTCGCGTTGTCCTTCGCCGGATCGCGGATGCTGCAGTTGCCAGTCGGGGCCCTTGTCGTCATCGCCACCTGCGCGGGGTTGGCCGCGGTTGGCCGCCGCCGGTTCACTACCACCACCGTCTGCCTGCCGTGGCTGGTGTTGCCGCCTGCGACCCTGCTCGCAGCGGCACAGATTCATCCCGTTTATAACGTCAGATACGTAGTGTTCTGCCTCCCGGCCGTGGCGCTGCTCGCCGCCGACGGGCTGAGCTGGCTTACCCGGTTCACCGCAGAGTTTGTTTCTCCGCCCGCGCCAGCGGCGGTCGCCCTCCTGCCCGCGTTCGCGATCGTGGTATTGGTCGCCGTCGCCGCCGTAGCGCCGCAGCAGGCGCTGCGCAACCCGGAATCAAGGCCGGACAACCTGCGCAAAGTCTCAGAGATCATCACCAGGCACGCACGGCCGGGTGATGCGGTGTTGTACATAACAAGCCATTCACGAATCGTCAGCCAGGGCTATCCAGGTCCGTTTCGGAAGCTACGCGACGTCGCCCTCGCCGAGTCGCCCGTCGCCTCAGCGACCCTGAATGGGACCGAGGTCGGCGAGGCGGTGCTGCGCAGGCGCTTCACCGCCGTTCGCCGGGTCTGGGTCATCAGCGACAATGGCCGTCGGCTTCCCCATGCGCTCGATCGGTTGGACGCCGAAAAACTGGCGCTTGTCAAGGGTTTGCGACGGCTGGCACGGTGGCACACGAGCAAGGATCTGTTGCTGCTGTACGAACGTAGTCCGGCATAGAGCGCGTTCAAATCGCAGAACTACACAGTGTAGTGTACTCGGTCGCGAGGCGCGCACTGGGTTCGGCCGTGTGGTCCGGCGCGGTCGGGCTGTTGGCGGATCGCGGTCAGGCGCGCGGGCTGTTGGCGGCGCGCGGGCCATGATCCACTGGAACGGAGACTTTTCAGCGGCATCTGCTGAAAGGTCTCCGACGTAAGGGATCAAGCTGGCCTGCGGGCTCACTCCGGCGCCTTCGTTGGAGGTTTAGAGATCAACTAATACGCTGAGTGGCCCACCGTGGCCCCTGCCCCATGGCCTGGGGGCCCACCGTGGCCCCTCCTGCGGCCTGGGTAGCCCATCGTGGCCCTAACGGGCGGGCCGGGTTTGGTACCGGGCAGGCGGGCGGGTGCTCCCAGGTGGGCCAGTGCTCCCAGGTGGGCGGGTGCTCCCAGGCGGGTGGGCCGGTGGTGGTGCCGGGCAGGAGGCCGCTGCGTGGTTTCTGGGACTAGCTTTCGTCAGCCGGTGGCCGGGGCCAGCCCTGTGCGCCTCAGGTGTCCCGTCAGCTGCTCCCGGAGCCTGCTGCGGCCCCTGTGCAGCCGGGACATTACCGTGCCGATCGGCGTACCCATCATCGACGCGATTTCCTTGTAGGCATATCCTTCGACGTCAGCTAGGTAGACGGCGACCCGGAATTCCTCCGGCAGGTCACGAAGCGCACGGAAGACGTCAGAGTCTGACATCCGGTCCAGGGCCTCCACCTCAGCCGAGCGCGGGCCCGGCCGCAGCGGATCCGCCGGGATCTGCCACTCCTGCAGCTCACCGGAGACTGACTGCTGTGGCTCACGCCGACGCGTCCTATAGCCGTTGATGAACGCGTTGGTGAGGATCTTGTGCAGCCACGCCCTGAGATTGGTACCTGGCCGGAACTGGTGAAACGCCGCGAACGCCTTCGCGGACGTCTCCTGCACGAGGTCTTCGGCGTCAGCAGGATTTCGGGTCATCCGGAGCGCGGCGGAGTACAGCTGGCCGAGTTCCGGAACCACGTCCTGCTCAAAGCGGACGCGCTGCTGCGCGTCGTCATCGGTCAGCCTCATCATTGCTCCGGCGCTTGCAATTGGTTCAACCTATAGACGTCCTACCTGGGCTCGATTGTTCGCCTGCTCACGTGAAATCCGCGTAAGGTGACGTAGATCACACTGCTGCGGTTTCGGAGCGCGGCGCGCGCCACGTTGTGAATCTTGGTAGCGTACCGCATGGCCGCCCTGTTGGCGCTGAACGCGTCGCCCGGTTACTCCTCGTTCTGACCTGCGCGACGCTCCTTCTGGCGTTCATTCCACGCCCGCATCCGCGCTGGATATCCGACGACCTGAGCCTCGTAGATGGGCACCCCGAGATCTCGCGCGACTTTACGGATCATCTTTGGTGAGCCAACCCGGCGCCGTGTCCACTCACCATCCGCAGCGACAGCGACCGCGGTCGTGTCGGTGGCGAAGGTTTCTGGCTCGATGTAGAACTCAACGCCGCGCCTGCTCTGCGCGAACTCGATCAGCGTCGCGATGTCGGCCGGGGTGGCCTCGCGGTCAAGTTTGGTCGCGGGTTCTGCCTGACGACGGCCGCGACGACGGCGCCACATCATGCCTGGCACTCTAAATGCTCCGAACCGATGCTCGGGCGCTGGCCCGATGGACCTCGGCGTGATCGGTACGCGCCGCGGCAGCCGTTCAGGATAATGCGCCCGGTCACCTCAGCCTGCGTGGAATCGCTGGCTAGCGCCGCTCAGATCCATCTTGCGAACCACATCCTCGCGTGCCAGCCGCTGTACGGGATGACCTTGGCCGCGAGGATTGGATACAAGTAGAAGAAGTTCAGCACGACCACGAGCAGGTAGCCGCCGACGACGGCCGCACCGACACCACGTCGCAGCGGCGACGAGCGGGCCGATCCGATGATCAAGCCGAGGCACAGTGTGATGGCGAGTATCAGGTACGGCTCGAACGATACGGCGTAGAAGAAGAACTTCGTCCTGTCGGGAAAGGCGAACCACGGCAGCCACCCCGCAGCGACGCCGATAAGCACCGCGCCGGCCCGCCAGTCCCGATGCACAAGCCACCAGACAGCGAGCGCCGTGAGCGCGGCAATGGACGCCCACCAGATGGCTGGGGTGCCGATCGCCAGCACCTCCTGTGAACAATGGGCGACATGGCAGCCGCCATGCCCGGCCGAAGGGCTCGTGTAGTAGAAGGCAACCGGGCGGCTCATCACCAGCCAGGTCCATGGCTGGGACTGGTACGGATGGTGCGCATGCAGCGTCACGTGGAAGTGCCACATCTCCCTGTGGTATTCCCACAACGAATACAGCGCCGAGATAACGGGAGTCTTGACGCCGTGCTGGGCCGCGTAATTCCTGTCCCAGCCAAGGTTCGATGCGAACCAGCCGGACCACGACACGATGTAGGTGGTCAGGGGCACCACCGCCATCGATACGACCAGCCACCCGGCGTCAGTAATTGCGCCACGGCCGTACTGACGGAATCCTGTCGCTCTCCGCGCACCGATATCCCACGCCACACATAGCGCCGCGAACGCGACCACATACCAGATGCCATCCCACTTGGACGCACAGGCGAGTCCGAGACACACGCCAGCGAGCACCCGCCACCAGCGCACGCCCAGGCCCGGTCCTGGGCCATCTGCGGGCTCGCCCACACTGGCCGCCAGTTTGGCCCGCGTCACGTCGCGGTCGACCACCAGGCAGCCGAAGGCGGCGAGGACCCAGAACATCATGAAGATGTCGAGCAGCGCTGTGCGGCTCATGACGAATTCGAGACCGTCGAGCGAAAGCAGGAGCCCAGCGGCGCAGCCGAGCAGAGTCGACCGGGTCAGCCTGCGCGCGATGCGAGCCAGCATTAGCACCGCTAGCGAACCCACCACCGCGGCGGCGAAGCGCCACCCGAATGGTGTCAGGCCGAATATCCCTTCCCCGGCCGCGATCATCATCTTCCCGAGGGGCGGGTGCACGACGAACTCGCCGCCGCCACTGAAAATGTGGGTCTGGCCGTGCGCCACCATCGCATCGGTATTGTCGCTGACCAGGTTGTGCTCGACGCCGTAGTTCAGGATGCCAAAGGCATCCTTGACGTAGTACGTCTCGTCGAACACGATCGATCGCGGGATCCGCAGCCGATCGAATCTCAGGTATGCGGCGAGCGCCGTTACGAGCAACGGCCCGGCCCATCCCCACACGCCGTCGGTCGGCATCCGTGGCGGAATCCGGCCACGCAGCGACCGGTTCCGCGCAGAGGGTCGGGCAGGACCATGGAGACTTCCGGGGAGCGGTTTCCCCGGACCGCTGCTGGCAACCTCGGTATCTGTCATCGGTCGCCATCGTAACGGCGCTGGTAGAAACGTGATGCAGGGACCACGCAGAGAAACAACCAAGACCAGCGCAGAGAAACAATCGCGAAGCAGGCGGCATGACAGAACCGGCTCAAGGGACGTTGATCGTGGCCGCGGCGCCAATCGGGTGCCCGGGCGACGCATCGCCGCGGCTGGCAGCGGCGCTGGCGAGCGCTTCGGTGATCGCGGCCGAGGACACACGCAAGCTGCGCAGGCTCGCTGCCGACCTCGGTGTGCAGGTCAGCGGATCTGTGGTGTCGTATTACGAGGCTGTCGAGAAGCAGCGCACGGAAGATCTGATCGCAAGGCTGAAAGCGGGTAGCGATGTGGTGCTCGTGACCGACGCAGGCGTGCCACTTATCAGTGATCCCGGCTACCGAATCGTCAACGCGGCCAGCGCGGCAGGCATCCGGGTCACCGCCCTACCTGGACCATCCGCGGTGACCGCGGCGCTTGCCGTGGCGGGGCTGCCGCCGGACCGGTTTTGTTTTGAGGGATTTCCACCGAGGGGCGCTGGTGCCCGCAAGCGCCGTTTTGCCGACCTCGCAGCCGAACGGCGCACGATGGTGTTTTTCGAAGCGGCGCGGCGGCTCAGCGCAACCCTGGCCGAGCTGGCGGCGGCGTTCGGCAGGGAGCGGCTTGCCGTGGTGTGTCGCGAGCTGACCAAGACCCATGAGGAAGTTCGGCGCGGCACGCTCGGTGAACTGGTGGAGTGGGCGGCCGACGGTGTGCGTGGCGAGGTGACGCTCGTCATTGCCGGTGTCATGGCTGGCCGCGGTGACGAGCATCCCGATCCTGCGGACATCCGGCATGCGGTCGAGGAGGTCGCCAGACGCGTGGCGAGCGGCATGTCACGCAGCGACGCGACCGCCGCGGTCGCGGCTGAGCTTGAGCTGCCCAAGCGCGTCGTCTATAACGCCGTGATCGCGAGGCCTGAATAGCGTGAACCTGGTTGCCATTGATCAGCAGGCGCGACGAAGAGCAGAACGGCTGCGCTACCGCGCTTTCGTTGTTGGCGCATCTTTGGGCCAAGCCGACGGTGTGTCCACGGCGTCTACTGTCGGCGCGGCGTCCACTGCGGGCTCTGCGGATGCTGCGGGCTCTGCGGGTGCGGCGGGTGCGGCGGGCACCGCGGGCACCGCGGGCTCCCATGGTGCGGCAGGTGCGGCGGGCATTGCGGGTGCGGCGGGAACCGCGGGTGCAGTGGACTGCGGCGCGCTGCGGCGCGCTCGCCGCGCCAGCAGCTTGTCGCCGACTGGGTTACCCGCGCCGAACACCATCGCCGCCGCCAAGCATGCGAACGGAACAGCCGGCAGCACATACCGGTAGTCGAACTCGACCGTGGCAGCAGGAATAACGATCATCGCTACCGAAAGGACCCAGGGCAGCAGGATCTCGCCGCCGAGCCGCCGCCAGGCGAGCGCCATTCCACACAGACCTACCGCCAGCAGCAAGCCGAGGATCGTGCCAGGGACGAAGACGTACCTTTGGTAGAAACGCATGGCACCTGCGTACGGCTCGACCACATGGGTGAATCCACTGCCGCTTGCGTACTGCGGTACCGCGTGGGAGCCGAAGCCGTGGCCGGTCGCTGGTTTGCGTGCTGGACCGCCGCTCGCACTGGCGAATACGTACTCGTCGTAGGTGATCGGATCCGGGAATACCTTCCGATTCCAAGCGAATGAGCGCCAAGTGTCGTCCCAGGTGACCCGGGCATAGTCGAGTGGCTGCGCCTTGATCGCCCGGGTGGCGAAGTCCTTGGCCAGCTTGTTGGTCAACGGCGAGAACTCCGGCGGCTGGAAGCGGCGAAGCGGTGCATCCAGGCTCCAGATGTACAGCTGCGAGATCATGCGGTGCTGCCGTGGAGCGGTCGTGCACAGCGCCATCTCTTCCGGGGGCGTGCTGAACTTCCGGCAATCGGCGAACGCCATGACCCGTGAGTACAGGAAGATGCCCGTGCTCTGGGTCATGTCATAGGCGTGATACGTCTGGTGAAACCAGACCACGTAGCCACCAGCTGGTACGGCGCAGGCGATGACAGCAGCGGCGATGACGCGCAGCTGGATGCGGCGGATCAGCAGGTAGACGACGAGTATGCCAAGCAGCGGGAGGCCGATCGACCGCGTGATCGCCGCCAGGCCAAACAGCAGCCCGGCGATCACCATTTGGATCATGCTCGGCTTCGGGCGCCACAGCACGATGGCGACGGCAGCCACCACAAGGAACTCGAACGGTGCGTCCGCCATAAGAAGATGCTCGAGCTGAATCTGAAAGGCGTCATAGAGCGCAGGTAGGGCTGCCAGCGTGGCGATCCACGATGGGGTCTTGAAACGGTGCAACAACAGCGCGTAGATCATGACCCCGGTGGCGAGGCCCATCAGATGCTGCGAGATGGTCACGGCGGCGAAGTTGTGGAAAGGTTCGAGCACCCGAAGGTAGAAGGAGTAGCCAGAAGGCCGGGCCTGGTCTGGACGAAAGCTGCCCACCGCGTCCTGGACGTACTGATACGAGTCGTTGAACCACAGCGCCCAGCGGAAGCCGACCATTGTGATGGCTCTGAGCACGAGCGCGGGCACCGCCGCCAGCACGAAAACCCAGTGCCGGTGGAGCCAGCCACCTTTGAGCACGGCCCTGATCGGTCGCGCGGCGAGGGTCCGCGTGGCGGCGAGAGTTGGCTTGGCCTTGGCCACCAGGGTCCGTTTGGCCACCCGGGTCCGTTTGGCCGCGCCGGTCGGCTTAGCTGCCGCGGTCTGCTCGGTTTTCGCCCGAAGCAAGACCTTCACGCCCATGCCCTCCCAGCGCAGCGCCCGGCTGCTCAGCCGTCAGACCGTGTCAGCTCGTGAATAGTACGCATGCTAGCCGCCGCGGGGTTTCCACAGGTCCCCGGCGGCTGGCCCGCGTGGAAGCGGCCGACGCCCGCCACGTAGCGGCGAGCGGCGAGCGCCGCCGCCAGGCAGCTGAACGGCACCGCGGGCAGCACATAACGGTAGTCGAAATCCACGGTAAGAGGCGGAATCAGCAGCAACGCGAGAGCCGATGACCAGCACAGCCACGTTGCACGCCGCTCTGCCGCCACCTGCGCTCGCTGGTCCGGGTCCGGGTCCGGGTCCGGGTCGGGGTCCGGGTCCGGGTAGAGCCGATGACCAGCACAGCCACGTTGCACGCCGCTCTGCCGCCACCTGCGCTCGCGGGTCCGGGCGCGGGTCCGGGCGCGGGTCCGGGCGCGGGCGCTGGTCTGGGTGCGGGTCCGGGTGCTGGTGCGGGTCCGGGTTCGCCGACGGCAGATCGCGCCCCCGCCGTCGGCGCCACCTGCGAATCCGCGCGCCCGTTGCGGCGAGCCCAGCGGCCGGGGGGATGACAAGGATGACTGCGAGCAGCGGGCCACGCAGGTAGAAATAGCGCTGATACCAGCGCGCGAGCGTCGAATAGGGCGTCACGATGGCCGTCGCTGCTTGGCCGCCGGCGTAGGCCCGCGCGACAGAGGCAGCGCTGCGCCCGCCTGGTTCCGCCCAGGTGGGCAGCCAGCTCTTTGCTCCTGCGAAGGTGTACAGGCTGGCGGTATAGCCGGTCGGATAGGAGGTGCGGTCCCAGGTGAACGCGTGCCCTGTGCCCGTCAGCACGGTCGAGGCGTAGCCGCCTGGCTGCGCCGCGATCGCACGGAGCGCGAAGCGCAACGCGAGGTCATTCTCCGCTGCGCTGAACACCTGACCGTGTTGATAGTGGAAAGGCGGCGCCCCGGGCTGCCACACCTGCGAGGAGGACGCCGCCCGCTCGGCAACGGGCAGGCGCGGGCACAGCCAGGCTTCTTCGGCGGGCGGCTTGATCACGCGGCAGTCGGCGAACGCCGCGGTACGGCCCCACAGGTAGATGCCGTCGGTTGAATCGAACCCGAACTGGCCCGTGAGGGCGTGGAACCACAGGACGTAGCCCGCCAGTGGTGCGCAGGCGGCGGCGCATGCGGCCGTAATCGCACGCCATCCGGCATGGCAAGCGGCGAGGTAGCAGACGGCGATGATGATGACCGCGATGGCGATCGGGCGGGTGATCGCCGCCATGGCGAGGAGCACGCCCGCCAGGCCGGCCCGCCAGGCGCTGATCCGCTCAATCCTGGCCGCCTTCCGCCAGCAGAGCGCGACTATTCCGGCGACGGTAAGGAACGTGAACAGCGTGTCGGCGAGGAGCAACTGCTCCAGCTGGATCTGGAACGCGTCGAAGAGCATGGGGACGGCGGCGAGGGTCGCCGCCCAGCCAGGGAGCCCGAACCTCCTGCGCAGCAACGCGTACATGAGCACGGCCGTGCCGAGCCCGAGTAGGTGCTGTAGAGCCGTGACCACTATGAAGCCATGCAGTGGTTTGAGCAGCCACAGCAGCACCGGGTAGCCGATCGGCCGCATCGGGTCCGGGCGCAGCCGCAGCGCGATCGCGAGGTAGTCGAAGGAGTCGTTGAACCAGATCGCCCAGCGATAACCGAGTTCGGCCACGGCGCGCAGGGCCAAAGCCGCGCCAAGAGCAACGGCGAAGACCGGGTGCCTGGCCAGGACGGCGAGGGCCGTCCTGGCGAGATCCGCGATCCGGCCCGCTCTTTGCACTCCTGGGTCTCCTTCGCCTCCGGTTTGCCCGCCACGGTGGGTCGTGGTTGGTAATGTGCGTGGTCAGCGACCGTGTCCCGACCGGGTGGCCGTCGGTCCACATAGCCTGGACACTGCTCGTGCGAGCGTCCGCTCGCACTGCGTGGTGCCATCGACTGCGACGGCCGCGACCAGGCCGGGCAGAATGCGGCGACATGCACAACGGTAACGACCTCACGGTCGTACCGGGCGCCGGACGAAGGCACACGATCGCAGCGCTGGAGGAGACAACGTGGAATTGACCGTGCTGATGCCGTGCCTCAACGAGGCGGAGACGGTGGAGACCTGCGTGGCAAAGGCAGCAGGCTTTCTCCGTGAGCATGGCATCGACGGTGAGGTCCTGGTGGCCGACAACGGGAGCACAGACGGCAGCCAGCGGCTTGCAGAACAGGCAGGCGCACGCGTCGTGCCCGTCGCGGAGAAGGGGTACGGCAATGCGCTGATGGGCGGCATCGTGGCAGCCCGCGGCCGGTACGTGATCATGGCGGACGCCGACGACAGCTATGACTTCACGGCGCTCATGCCCTTCGTGGATGCGCTTCGTGCGGGCGCGGACCTGGTCATGGGGAACCGCTTCAAGGGCGGTATCGCACCTGGCGCTATGCGCCCACTCCACCGTTACCTGGGCAATCCCGTACTGAGCTTCATTGGGCGGCTCTTCTTCCGCACCAAGATCGGTGACTTCCACTGTGGCCTGCGCGGATTCCGCAGGGACAGCCTGCTCGCGCTCGGCCTTCAGGCAACAGGCATGGAATTCGCCAGCGAGATGGTCGTCAAGGCGACGCTGGCCCGGCGGCGGGTCGTCGAGGTGCCGACCACGCTGTCGCCCGACGGCCGCAGCCGTCCACCCCACCTGCGCAGTTGGCGGGACGGCTGGCGTCACTTGCGCTTCCTGTTGCTGTTCAGTCCCCGCTGGCTGTTCTTGATCCCAGGGATCGCGCTGCTCGCGATAGCCCTCCTGATCGGCGCCGCGGTGGCGCCGGGCCCGCTAAGCATCGGTCCAGTCAGCTTTGATGTGGACACGATGGTCGGGGCGTCGGCGATGCTTGTCATCGGCTTCCAAGCCGTGCTCTTCGCGCTGTTCACAAAGATCTACGCGAGCGCCGAGGGCTTCCTGCCACAGGACCGGTGGGCCAAAAGGGTGCTGCGGGTGTGGAGCCTCGAGCGTGGTCTGGTCGCCGGTGTGCTGCTTGGGGTGGCTGGTCTGGTCGGCGTGGTCGTGTCGATCTCACAGTGGAAGGTGGCGAGGTTTGGCCCGCTGCATCCGACGCACTCGCTGCGGATCATGGTGCCGTCGGCGACCGCCCTTGTCGTCAGCTGTCAGGTCATCTTTGGCACGTTCTTCATAAGCATCCTCGGAATCCGGCGAACCAGGCACCCGGCGGCCGAGGCCCCGGTGGAGGATGAGGCACGCCGCGCGGATGCTAGCGAGTCGGTGCCATCACCGCACATCCCAGCCGGCAAGGTACCGGAGGCGGCGGTTCCCCAAACGCCGGTCCCGCCGGTCGGCGCTGCTCCGGCGGACCAGGCCAAACAATCCAAGTCATCAGCCGCATAGTCGCCTCGCGGCCAGCCCCATCCGGCTCACGGCTAGCCCCCGGCTCACGGCTAGCCCCATCCGGCTCACGGCTAGTCCCATCCCACTCAGCGCTTTTCCCGTGATGGAGGTTGCCATCGCCACGCTTCTCGTAAAGCCGCAGGGCGATGTCGTTGACAAACCACTTCCCGATCAGCCTGAACCGCGCTGGCCGTACCAGCATCGGGCCGGCCGGGGCATAACCCACGTGCACCACCCATACCCGCTCAGCCGTGCGTAGCCGCCGTTCGATCGTAGCCACCGGGATTTCCGTGCCGCTCAGGTTGCCCGCCGCCACCGCCGACTTGGCCAGCCCGACGTCACGCAGCTTGGTGAATCCGTAGCGATACCCGGCGCCAATATCCCTGGCGCCGGGTTTGCGGTACACGACGGCATCCCCGGGCCGGGCCAGCACCCGCAGCAACCGGGCGGCGGCCTTGATGTCGTCGCCGTGCCCCCAGGGCTGGCGGATCGCATGCTGCATCGGCAATGCGAGCAGCACGAGCATGCTCAAAGCGGCGATGCGCCAGTACTTGCCCTGGATCGTGAGCCCCGCGCCGGCGAGCAGTGCAACCGCTGGCAGGCAGAAGACCACGTAGCGGTCCACGTAAACGGGCTTGATTTCGGACACCGACATCAATAGGCACACCGGCATCACCAGCCACGGCCCTGCCAGCCAAATGGCGGATCTGCCTGCTGCCCGGCCGGTGCGACCGCGCTGGCCGCGGTCGGTGGTCCCGGCGCCGCGCTGGCCGCGGTCGGTGGCCCCGGCGCCGTGCCGGTCGCGGTCGGTGGCCCCGGCGATGCACAGCGCGGCCACGAGTAGGAATGCCGCGCCAGATCCTGTGATCATGGTGACGAGCGCAAACACATCGGCCAGCCTGGGCCGCATCAGCCAGGCAAGCTGCTGGCGCTCGGACCAGGCCAGCGCCGCGATCGGCAGCACCGCGGCGCAGGCCGCCGCCGCCGCGACTGGCCAGCCTCGACCGGTGCCGGACCTTGCTGCCCGGCGCCGCCAGGCGGTGAGCGAAACGGCGTGGGCGGGGATGATCAGCAGGGCGAAGAAGTTCAACAGGCCGAGCGCGGTGAGTGCCGCGCCGTACGGGATCAGCCAGCGGCGTCCCGGCTCCTCGATCAACCGGATCAGCAGGTAACTCGCCAGCACCGCGACGGCCGTCACGAGCGCATAGGAGCGGGCCTCTTGGCCGTACCTGCTTGTCATCGGCAAAGTCGCGAAGACAAGGCCTGCGAGCAGGCCCGTTGGCCAGGACCCGAGCCGCCGCCCGATCAACGCAACGCCGAATGCGGCCATCGTCATCGCGACCGCTGACGGGAAACGCATCACGAACTCACTGGTCCCGAACAGGTGCACGACAGGCCACATCATGAGGTAGTAGGTGCCGTGCACGGCGTCCACGTGGCGAAGCATCCGCAGCAGTTCGGGCAGCGACCGCCGCGTGGCCGTTAGCGTGGCGGCTTCATCCCGCCAGAACGACGCTGAGCCGATGCCGGCCAGCACCACGGTCAGCGTCGCCAAGGGCGGCAGGGCGAGCGTCCACCGGCGGCCGCGCTGCCGCCGGCCAGCGACGTCGGCAGTCGGCCTGCCGCGGCTATGAATGGCTACCGCACTCGGCCAGTCCCGGCTGCGGGTAGCTTCGGCGGCTTGATCAGCGATATTGACTCCCCATATCACCTGGCCTTATCACCTGGCCTTGGATGCGGCCCGGACACCTCCCTGAGGGTCTTCGCATCACATCACAGCGGCGATGAGAGGCGCGGGCAGTTGCTGACGTGGCTGCGGACGCAATTCGTTTCGAGCTTGCCCCCGAGTGCCCATAGGCTTTGCGCATGCCTTCGCCAAGCAGCCACATCCTGACCGCCCCGGCATGGCCATACGCCAACGGGCCGCGCCATATCGGGCATGTGTCCGGGTTCGGCGTGCCCTCTGACATGTTCAGCCGGTATCAGCGCATGGCGGGCCAGCAGGTTCTGATGGTGAGCGGCACCGACGAGCACGGCACGCCGATTCAGGTGCAGGCCGACGCGGAGGGCGTCAGCGCGAGGCAGCTTGCCGACCGCTACAACCGGGTGATCGCCGAAGACCTTTGCGCACTCGGCCTCTCGTACGACCTGTTTACCCGCACAACCACGCGCAACCACTACGCGGTCGTACAGGAGTTGTTCACCGGCCTGCTCAACAACGGTTACATATTCCCGAAGGCCACGCTCGGTGCTATCTCCCCGTCGACCGGGCGCACGCTCCCGGATCGCTACATTGAGGGCATCTGCCCGATCTGCGGATACGAGAGCGCACGCGGCGACCAGTGCGACAACTGCGGGAACCAGCTCGACCCCACGGACCTGATCAGCCCCCGCTCCCGTATCAATGGCGAGAAGCCCGAGTTCGTGGAGGCCGAACATTTCTTCCTCGACCTCCCCGCCTTCACCGACGCACTAGGGACCTGGCTGCAGAGCAAGAAAGGCGCGTGGCGGCCGAACGTGCTCAAGTTTTCGCTCAACCTGCTCAAAGACCTGCAGCCACGCGCGATCACCCGGGACCTGGACTGGGGGGTGCCCGTCCCGCTCGACGGCTGGCGAGATCGCCCGGACAAGCGAATTTACGTGTGGTTCGACGCGGTGATCGGCTACCTGTCCGCGTCGGTGGAGTGGGCTCGCAGGTCAGGCGACCCGGACGCGTGGCGGTCCTGGTGGCAGTCGCCGGACGCGGAGTCTTACTACTTCATGGGCAAGGACAACATCGTCTTTCACGCCGAGATTTGGCCCGCCATCCTGCTTGGTTATAACGGCGGCGGAAACCGCGACGGCAAACCGGGTGAGCTCGGTGCACTCAACCTGCCGACCGAGGTCGTGTCCAGCGAATACCTCACCATGGAGGGACAGAAATTCTCGTCCTCCCGCAGTGTTGTGATCTACGTGCGCGATTTCCTTTCGCGCTACGACGTGGACGCGCTGCGCTACTACCTCGCGGTCGCCGGCCCGGAGAACCAGGACACCGACTTCACCTGGAGCGAATTCGTTCGCCGCAACAACGACGAGCTCGTGGCGAACTGGGGCAATCTCGTGAACCGTGCCGTCTCGTTCGCCGCGCGCAACCTCGGTGAGGTGCCCGCGCCGGGTGACCTGGCCGATGTTGACCGGGCAATCCTCGAGCGCTCCCGGCAATCGTTCGAGACCATCGGCTCGTCTCTTTCCCGCTGCCGATTCAAGGCCGCGATCAACGACGCGATGCGCACGGCTGGGGAGGCGAACAAGTACCTCTCCGATCAAGCGCCGTGGAAACTGCGGGAGTCCGAACCCGACCGGATGCGGACGATCATGCATGTGGCGTTGCAGCTCGTGGACGACGCCAAGACGCTGCTCACCCCGTTCCTGCCGCATTCGGCGGAGAAGGTGTACCAGATGCTCGGCGGGACGGGCAGCTGGTCAGGGATGCCGGAAATCCACGAGGTCGATGACCTCGACGCGCCCGGCGACCGGCCGTACCCGGTACTCACAGGAGATTACCGAACGGCCGCGCGGTGGGAATCGCGCCCGATCAGTGCGGGCACGCCACTGCAGCCGCCGACGCCGTTGTTCGCCAAGCTTGATCCGTCTGTCGCCGACGAAGAGGTCGCCAAGCTGACGAACCAATGACGCTGTTCCCTCTTAAAAACCCACCCGCCCTAGGGGGCGATGCCCCACTGCCGATCTTCGCAGGTTGTCAAGGCCTACGGGAGGGCTGAACGAGGATCTGTGGACAACGTGAACGCAAGCGGTAGAGCCGGCCAGGACGTCGGCGAGGTGTTCGACAGTCATTGCCACCTTGATCTGCTCGAAACGCCGGTGCGGCAGGTGCTTGCTGAGGCCCGCGCGGCGGGCATCAGCCGCGTCGTGACCGTGGGATACGACATCTCGTCTTCGCGCTGGGCGGCACAGTGCGCAACGGAGCATCGTGACGTCTACGCCGCGGTCGCCATCCACCCGAACGAGACCGCGCGGTCGGCGGACGGGGCGTTCGACATGATCAGGGGCCTCGCCGGGCTCCCACAGGTGCGGGCGATCGGCGAGACCGGCCTCGACTACTACCGGGACTGGTCAGATCCGGCGATTCAGCGGCAATGGTTCCGCGCGCATATCGAGCTGGCCAAGCAGGAGGGCAAGCCGCTTGTCATACATGACCGCGACGCGCACGACGACGTACTGCGCATCCTCGCCGATGAGGGCGCGCCACGGCAGGTCGTTTTCCACTGTTTCTCCGGCGACAAGGAGATGGTGAAAACCTGCGCAGACGCTGGCTACTTTATGAGCTTCGCCGGGAACGTGACCTTCTCCAGTGCCGGCCCGCTTCGCGAGGCCGCTGGGCAGGTGCCGGTTGACCTGCTCTTGGTGGAGACCGACGCGCCGTATCTGACGCCGGTGCCGCACCGCGGCAAGCCAAATGCGCCTGCCTATATCCCGTACACCCTTCGCTGCCTGGCGGAGGTCCGCGGAGCTGACCCGGCCGAACTTGGCGCGGCGATCGCGGCGACCGGCGGGCTCCTCTTCGGGCCCTGGTGACCGGGTCCGCCGCGCAGGACCCACCGGGGGATCGCACGCCGCACCCGCCCGGGCTCGCAAAGGCGCGACTGCTGGGGCCCGCCGACATCCGTGCCATGGCGCGCCGTCTGAATGTCCGCCCGACCAGGCGGCTCGGCCAGAACTTCGTGGTCGACCCTTCGACGGTGCGCCGGATCGTCAGGATCGCGGCGCTGGTACCTGACGATGTCGTGCTCGAAGTGGGGCCGGGCTTCGGTTCTCTCACCCTGGCGCTGATCGCTGTGGCCAGCAAGGTCGTGGCGATTGAAGTGGACAAGACGCTCGCGGAGGCACTGCCCGGCACGGTGGCTGAGCTGTCGCCGGGGTTCGCTCGCCGCTTGACCGTGGTCGCCGGTAACGCGGCGCGGGTCGGGGCCATCCCGGGCGAGGTTCCAAACGTTCTTGTCGCGAACCTGCCTTATAACGTCGCGGTTCCTGTCGTGCTGCATCTGCTCGCCAGCACGGCCTCGCTGGCCCGGGGTCTTGTCATGGTTCAGGCGGAGGTCGCCGACCGGATGTGTGCGCAGCCAGGCGGCGCAGCGTACGGCGTGCCGTCCGTCAAGCTGGCCTGGTTTGCCGCGGCCCGCCGGGCCGGCCCGGTGCCGAGGACCGTGTTCTGGCCTGTTCCCGGGGTCGATTCCGGCCTGGTGGCGTTCACGCGGCGCGACCCACCCGACACCAGCGCGGCCCGCGACGAGGTCTTCGCCGTCATCGACGCCGCGTTCGCGCAGCGGCGCAAGACACTGCGCGCGGCGCTGGCAGGTTGGGCGGGATCTCGGTCTCAGGCCGGACGGCTGCTCGACATCGCGGGAGTTGACCCGCGGTTGCGCGGCGAAGAACTCGGGGTTGCGGACTTCGCGAGGATCGCGGCCGCCAAAAAAGCGGCGGGGGAAGATACGATCATTTGATCGTGACCGGTTTGACCGCCCGCGCCCCGGCGAAGCTCAATCTTCAGCTATCCGTGGGGCCACTGCGTCAGGACGGATTTCATGATGTCGCCATCATCTACCATGCGGTGTCACTGTACGACGAGGTAACGGTGCGCCCGGCCGGCCGGATTACGGTCCACGTCGAAGGCGAGGGCGCAGACCAGGTCCCCCCCGGCCGCAGCAATCTGGCCGCGCGGGCGGCGATCGCATTGCGGCGGGTGACCGGCATCAGGGACGGCGCCAAGATTGCGATCCGCAAACGGATCCCCGTGGCGGCTGGCCTGGCCGGTGGCAGCGCCGACGCTGGCGCGGCGTTGGTCGCCTGCAACAGTCTTTGGCAGACGGGACTCAGCCATGCCGATCTGTCGGAGCTGGCTGCGGGCCTCGGCAGCGACGTGCCCTTCAGTGTCGCCGGCGGCACCGCCGTCGGTCTTTCCCGAGGCGAGCGGCTTACGGCAGCGCTGGTCAGCGGGCGATATCACTGGGTGCTTGCCATCGCCACTGAAGGGCTTTCCACCGCCGCGGTTTACTCGGAGTGCGACAGGCTTCGTGGACTCGGCCCGGCGAGCGACGGGCAGGCCAGCGGCGGCCGCGTGCCACGCTCCCGCCCCGGCGTGAGCCGCGATCTCCTCGTCGCGCTGCGCTCGGGTGACGCGGCGGCCGTAGGCGCATTGCTATGCAACGACCTGGAGCCTGCTGCGCTGTCGCTTCGGCCGGAACTTCGCCGCGTGCTGACCGCGGGCCGGGACTACGGCGCACTCGGAGCTATCGTGTCCGGTTCGGGTCCGACGTGTGCGTTCCTCGCCAGTGGACGCGAGAATGCGCTCGACCTGGCCGCCGCGCTGACCGGGGCTGGCGTGTGCCGGTATGTGACAGCTGCCCAAGGCCCAGTGCCTGGCGCCATGGTCATCGCGCAGCCGGCCGACCGGCCAGGCAGCGGGTGAGCTGGTCTGGCGCCATGGCGAATCTCGTCAACCTGGAGAGCGTCAGCAAGGCATACCGCCCGCTTGTACTGCTCGACAGCGTCTCCCTCGGCGTTGCTGCCGGAGAGCGAGTAGGTGTCGTTGGCCGTAATGGTGATGGCAAGACGACGCTGGTCTCGGTGCTGGCCAGGGCGATCGAGCCCGATTCCGGCCGGGTTGCGCACGCCCGCGGCCTGAGAATTGGCTACCTCCCGCAACATGATGGCGCCGACGGCACTGTTCGAGAGATGGTGCTCGGCGCTCGGCCCGATTACGACTGGGCCGGTGACGCCCGCGCCCGTGAGGTGATGGCGGCGCTGCTTCCCGGTGTCGGACTGCACGCCGCGGCGGCCCAGCTGTCCGGGGGCGAGCGCCGCCGGGCGGGACTCGCTCGGCTCCTTGTCGCCGACCCGCAGCTGCTTGTGCTCGACGAGCCGACCAACCACCTCGACCTTGAGGCCATCAACTGGCTCGCCACCCACCTGCGCAAGCGCGGCATTGCGGTCGTCATCGTGACACATGACCGGTGGCTGCTCGATGCCGTGTGCGAGCGGACGTGGGAGGTTGCCGACGGGCACGTTTATTCCTACGACGGCGGCTACTCCGAATACGTCCTGGCCAAGGTGGAAAGGGAACGCGTGGCCGCAGCAGCGCAGCGCCGGCGGCGCAGCCTGCTCCGCAAGGAACTTGCCTGGCTTCGTCGCGGCCCGCCGGCACGGACTTCGAAACCGAAGTTCCGGTCAGCGGCGGCGGCCGAGCTCATTGCGGACGAGCCATCGCCGCGTGACCGCGTTGAGCTGGCCCGGCTGGCCACTGTACGGCTCGGCCGCACCGTGCTCGGCCTGCAGGACGTGACCGTCCGAATTGGCGACCGCACGATCCTTGACCATGTGAGTTGGCAGCTTGGGCCAGGCGACCGCGTCGGAGTGCTTGGCGCCAACGGCAGCGGTAAGACCACCCTGCTGCGGTTGCTCGACGGGACTGTGCAAGACAACGCCGAGATCGGAGTAACGGGTCACGTCACGCGCGGCAAGACGGTCCGGGTCGCACATCTGTCGCAGGAATTGGCCGAGCTGGACCCGTCGCAGCGGGTCATCGAGGCCGCCGAGGAGGTGCGCCGACAGGCGCACGTAGGGAAGCGCGAGCTGTCCGCCAGCCAGCTTCTTGAGCGGCTGGGGTTCGCAGGTGGACACCAGCGAACGATGGTCTCGGCCCTTTCCGGCGGCGAGCGGCGCAGACTGCAGCTGCTGCGGCTGCTGATGAACGAGCCCAACGTGCTGCTGCTCGACGAACCGACGAACGATCTCGACGTTCCGACTCTCACCGAACTCGAGGACCTGCTTGACGACTGGCCGGGCTCGCTCGTTGCCGTCAGCCACGACAGGTACTTCCTCGAGCGGGTCACCGATCACGTGCTGGCCCTGCGCGGCGACGGCCGCCTCGCCTTTCTCGGCGGCGGCGTCGATGAATACCTCGCCATGATCGAGGCACGTGAGGCCCAGCAGCCGACATCCACACGGGCCGATAGAGCCGGTAGACAGGCAAGCGAGCCGCTGGGAGTTGCGGGCCGGGAGCGCGAGGCACGCAAGGAGATGGCCAGGGTCGAGCGCCGCCTCGATCGGCTGCACAACGAAGAAGCGGAACTCGCCGCGTCAATGGGTGAGCAAGCCAGCGATTACCAAAGGCTTCTCGAGCTCGGCGACCGGCTGCGCTCCGTCCAGCAGGAGAGATCCGGCCTCGAAGAACGCTGGCTCGCCCTCGCCGAAGACATCAAGGAATAGGCGGACCTTTGAGAGCCGCTCGGCCGCTGGTCTTGTTACCGGTCAGCTATGCGAGCGACAACGAAGACTCGGCGGAACGGCAGTATGGTCCCGTAGCCGTGCGGTGGATATGCGGTGCGCAGGCGGCTCGCGTACGCCTTGAGGAACTCGTCGGCCTGGTTGGGCGGCAGCGCGGCGATGACCGGGCGGAGCCCTGAGCCCTTGTACCACTCGAGAACGGGATCATCGCCCCGCAGTACGTGCAGATAGGTGGTCTCCCAGGCGTCCACCTCACAACCTGCACGGGCCAGCAGTTCGAGGTAGTCGCCCGGGTCATCGGTCTGCCTGGCGGTGATCACATCGGCAAGCGACTCGCGCCAGCGCGGTGACGCCGCGAGTTCACGGAGGATCTGGTGACTAGGCTGGTCGTGGTGGCCAGGTACCTGAATTGCGAGCCAGCCACCCGGGCAGAGCATTCCGGCCCAGCGCGGCAACAGGTTCCGGTGGCCGGGGATCCACTGCAGCACGGCATTGCAGATGATCACGTCGGGCGGTCGAGCGGGTGCGAAATCCCGCACGTCGCCGAGCTGAAAGGTGAGCGAGCCGCCCCCCGCATGCTGGCGGTCTCGCGGCTGCGCCTCCGCTGCCGTCACCATCTCCACCGAACTGTCCACGCCCACCACCTCAGCAGCAGGCCAGCGCCTCGCGAGAGCTGCGGTCAAGTTACCCGGGCCGCAGCCGAGGTCCACTACGTAGCGCGGGGCGGCGGCGCCAACCCGGGCCAGCAGCTCGAAGAACGGCCGTGAGCGCTCATCGGAATAGCGCCGGTACTGCGCCGGATCCCACATCCTCACCCCTAGTTGCTTGACATCAAGGCAAATTCTTGGTGCGCTTGTCTCTCGATGTCAAGAGATATACTGCCGGTCATGAGCGGGGCGGTGGGACGCGCGGAACAAGCGAGCGGGCCGGTGGGACGCGCGGAACAAGCGAGCGGGGCGGTGCGGCGCGCGGAAGGCATGAGCGGGCCGGTACAAGACAAGGCGGCTCAGCACGAGCCGATCACCGACGAAGTGGACCAGCTTGTGCAGGAGTGGCGCGTTCAGCGGCCCGATCTCGACGTCGCCCCACTTCACGTCCTGAGCCGGATCTGGCGGCTCGCCAGGCACCTAGACCGCGCGCGAGCTTCCGCGTTCGCCGGCCACGGGCTCGAACCCTGGGAGTTCGACGTGCTGTCCTCGCTGCGCCGTCAGGGCCCGCCGTACCAGCTCAGCCCGGGCAGCCTGCTCAGAGCCACGATGGTCACGTCAGGAACGATGACGAACCGGATCGACCGCCTGGAAGCATCCGGGCTTGTCCACCGCAGGCCAGACCCGCAGGACAAGCGGGGAGTCCTCGTCTCGCTCACAGACAAGGGGCTGGAACGAGTCGACCATGCCCTGGCGGACCTGCTGAGCCGCGAGCACGCACTGCTCGACGGGCTCAGCCAAACGCAGCGGGAAGAGCTCGGGTTCCTGCTTCGCCGCCTGCTCGCGCCTTTCGATACCGAATCGCGCTCACGGGAGTGACGCGTCGGGGGTGCCCTGGACGCGCCAGGCGGCGCCGTCGGAACGTGACTCCTTCTCCTTCCGTTGTCGCCGCCGGTCGCCCCGCGCCGACAGCCGCGGGGCGGTGTCCAGGCCAGACAGCCCGTTCCAGGCGAGGTTCACCAGGTGCGCGGCGACCTCATCGGGCTTCGGCCTGCGTGCATCGAGCCACCACTGGCCGGTGAGCGCGACCATTCCGACCAGCATCTGCGCGTACATGGGTGCGAGCTGGGGATTGTAGCCACGGAGCTTGAACTCCGCACCAAGTATGTGTTCGACCTGGCTGGCGATGTCGCTGAGCAGGCTGGCGAACGTCCCGGTGCCCGAGGCGGCGTGTGAGTCACGCACCAGGATGCGGAACCCATCGGCGCTGTCCTCGATGTACTCGAGAAACGCTATGGCCGCGCCCTCGAGCTTCTGCCGGTAGTGGCCCTCGGCGAGGGATGCGGTGACCATGTTGAGCAACCGCTGCATCTCACGGTCAACGACCACGGCGTAGAGGCCCTCCTTGCCGCCGAAGTGCTCATAGACAACCGGTTTCGAGACCCCGGCCCGGGCCGCGATCTCCTCGATCGAGGCGCCATCGAAGCCGCGCTCGGCGAATAGCCGACGACCGATCCCGACCAGCTGCTCTCTGCGCTCGGCCCCGGTCATCCGCTTTCTGCGTGATCTCGGTGAATCGCTCACCTGTCAATCATCGGCGACTGCGGCGGCCGTCCTCGCGGTTTCGCGGCGCAGCCGGGTCATCGAACCCAGCTTCCGTCCAGCGGAACCCGTCTGCTTTGGGCCAAGGCGTGTCGCGTCGGGCCAGCGGACGTTGTAGGCGAGCCCGAGCTTCTCCAGCATCCAGATGACCCGTGCACCCGGGTCGATCTGCCCCTTGAGGGCCCCATGACGTGCGCACGTGGGATCGGCGTGGTGCAGGTTGTGCCAGGATTCACCGAACGAGGCGATCGCCAGAAATGCCACGTTGCGGGACTTGTCCCGCACTTCGAACGATTCCTGGCCAAACGTGTGGCAGATCGAGTTGATGGACCACGTGACGTGGTGCAGCGCCGCCACCCGGACCAGCGTGGCCCAGAAGAACGCGGTGACCGCACCTGGCCAGGACATTGACCACAGGCCGCCGATCGCCGCCGGTAGCAGCAGCGAGACGGCGACGATCCTGGGGAACGACAAAGAGATGCGGCGCATATCGCGGTCAGCGAGCAGGTCGGGGCAAAATCGCTGCTTCGATGTCCTGTTGGGGTTGAACATCCAGCCCATGTGGGCGTAAAGGAGCCCCTTAGTGAGCGCCTTCCAGTCGTTGCCGAAACGCCACGGTGAGTGCGGGTCGCCTTCACGGTCGGAGTACTTGTGGTGGCGGCGGTGGTCGGCCACCCAGGTCAGCACGGGGCCCTCGATGGCCAGGCTGCCGGCAATCGCAAGCGCGATCCGCAGGGACCTTTTGGCCTTGAACGAACCGTGCGTGAAGTAGCGGTGGAACCCGACGGCGATACCGAGGCCAGAGACGACGTAGAAGACCAGGCCAATGACGATGTCGTGCCAGCCAAGCCCCCAGCCCCAGGCGAACGGTATGACGGCCAGCACGGCGGCGAAAGGTATGGCGACGAAAAGCCCGATCAGGACGCGCTCCGAGGTGGCCGCGGGCTCAGGCTCGATTTCCGGTGGGGATGCGGCGCGGCCGGGCTGGGACTGCGGTGTGGCCGTGCCAGGTGCCGCTTTCCGCGGTTCGAGCAGCGCGCTGTTGCCTGATGTTGTTGGGGACGTAGCTGTCATAGCACTCCCTTCGGCGCATTCGCTGCGCTGTCGTTGTTGTGGTCGTGGTCTTGTCACCGTTACCCGCATGACGCCTACGTAACCGTAACCTACGCAGACGTAGGTTAGACAAGGGCTGCGGCACAGATTTAACGAAGTTGTCGATGGGCTCATACCGAACGGCTGCCGCAGGCGTCTCACCATCCAAGACAACGATCACGCCTACGGTGTGCCGCTCGCGACGCCGTCGGCCAGTCGTCGCACCGCGTATTACGGGGTCACGCCCGCGCTGTCGGTAGGGTGGGAGTCGAACTTTCCCGGATCGTCTAAGCGGCAGGACACCAGGTTTTGGTCCTGGGAATCGGGGTTCGAGTCCTCGTCCGGGAGCAGGGTAACCAGGTTCGACGCCTGTGCGCGCCTGCCATACGTGAGGGGGCGACGTGCGGGTATCCTGCGAGAGTCGGGCGCGTGAACCGGAAGCTGGCCGCCCCGCGCCTGCCTGATCACCGGCCGCGACAGCCAAGGAGCTTTCGGAGTGAGCCTCAGCCGCCCGGCAGCCGTGATCGTCCTCGCCGCGGGCGAGGGCACGCGCATGAAGTCGCGAGTGCCCAAGGTCCTGCACACGTTGTGCGGCCGGACGATGCTCGGTCATGTGCTCGCGACGGTGGCAGAGCTCGACCCGGAGCGCCTGATCGTCGTGGTGGGCCACGGGCGCGACCTGGTTGGCGCCCATCTTTCCGAATGCGCGCCGCAGGCCAGCGTCGTTGTCCAGGAGCGGACGGGCGGTACCGGTCACGCGGTGCGGACGGTAATGGACGCCGTAGGCGGCATTGACGGCACCGTGATCGTCACCTACGGTGACACCCCGCTGCTGAGGGCCGAGACGCTGGCGCGGCTGGCGGGCGAGCACGCGGAAGCGGACAACGCGGTGACGATTCTCGCCGCGCAGCTCGCTGATCCGACTGGTTACGGCCGCATCATCAGGGACGCTGACGGGGCGGTGGCCGAGATCGTGGAGGAGCGGGACGCCACCACGATCCAGCGCGCCATAACCGAGATCAATTCTGGTGTCTACGCATTCAAGGGTGCGCTGCTCGCCGACGCCGCCAAGCGCGTGTCCACGAATAACGCGAAGGGCGAGGAGTACCTCACCGACGTCGTTGGGATCCTGCGCGGCGACGGCCAGCGTGCCGGGATCGTGCTCGTCCGCAACGCCGCCGAAGTCGAGGGAGTCAATGACCGCACCCAGCTCGCGCGGGCCCGTCGCCTCTACAACGAGCGGCTACTCACCTACTGGATGCTTGCTGGTGTGACGATCGTCGATCCCGCCACCACCTGGATTGACGCGGACGTGACCCTTGAGCCCGACAGTGAGATCTGGCCAGGCACGCACCTGGCGGGGCGCACGGCCGTCGGCGCAGGCGCCCGGATCGGCCCAGGGTGTGTGCTCACGGACACGATCGTCGCCGAAGGTGCCACAGTGACACAGGCCGTATGTGACTCAGCGGAAATCGGGCCTGGCGCCTCCGTTGGCCCGTTCGCATACCTGCGGCCGGGCACCTCGCTCGGTCCGGGTGCCAAGGCGGGCACTTACGTGGAGCTGAAAAATGCCGTGGTGGGTGCGGGCTCCAAGGTGCCGCATCTTTCATATGTCGGTGACGCCGAGATCGGCGAGCAATCCAACATCGGCGCGGCTACCGTGTTCGTCAACTACGACGGAGTCGCCAAGAACCGCTCCACGGTCGGTGATCACGTACGTGTGGGCAGCGACACCATGCTCGTGGCACCGGTGAATATCGGCGACGGCGCGTACACGGCGGCGGGCTCCGTCATCACACATAACGTTCCGCCCGGTGCCCTGGCGGTCGCCCGAGCGCATCAGCGGAACATCGAAGGCTGGGTGGCGCGCCGACGGTCGGGGACGCCTGCGGCTCGGGCGGCGGAGGCTGCGCTGCGCCAGGCGGCGCAGCGCAGCGACGCTGAGGGTGGACAGGCCCAGCCAGGGCAGGCCAAACAGGGCGACGAAGGGGGAGGCGAGTGACGGGCATTACCGCGACGGGAGCAAAGCGGCTGCTGCTCTTTTCCGGGCGCGCATTCCCTGGGCTTGCGGAGGAAGTAGCCGGATGCCTGGGTATCGAACCAACACCCACCACACTGCGCGATTTCTCCAACGGCGAGATCTTCGTCCGTTTCCTCGAGTCCGTGCGGGGATGCGACGCATTCGTGCTGCAGAGCCACACCGCGCCGATCAACCGCTCCATCATGGAACAGCTGATCATGGTGGATGCGCTCAAGCGCGCCTCCGCCAAGCGGATCACCGTGGTCATGCCGTTCTTCGGCTATGCGCGCCAGGACAAGAAGCACCGCGGCAGGGAGCCGATATCGGCACGGCTGATGGCCGACCTGTTCGCCACGGCAGGCGCTGACCGGCTGATGGCTGTCGACCTGCACACGTCCCAGATCCAAGGGTTCTTCAACGGGCCTGTTGACCATCTGTTCGCGTTGCCGATCCTTTCCGAGTACATCGAGCGAAGGATCCATCTTGGCCGCGCGATTGTCGTGGCGCCGGACGCTGGGCGGGTTCGGGTGTGTGAGCGCTGGACCGACCGGCTCGGCCTGCCGCTCGCCATCATCCACAAGCGGCGTGACCCGGACGTACCGAACGACATCAAGGTGCATGAGGTCGTTGGCCAGGTCAAGGACTGCACGTGCATTATCGTCGATGACATGATCGACACCGGCAGCACGCTCGTGAAGGCGGCCGAAGCGCTCTTGGAGCAGGGCGCCGCGCGGGTCATCGCGACAGCTACCCACGGCGTGCTGTCTGGGCCTGCGGTGGATCAGCTGAAGAACTCGAAGATCGACGAGATCGTGGTCACCAACACGCTGCCGATCGCGCATGACAAGCGGATCGACAAGCTCACCGTCTTGTCGATCGCGCCGCTGATCGCCCGCGCGATCACGGAGGTGTTTAGCGACGGCTCTGTGACGAGCCTCTTCGAGGGCCAAAGCTGACCGGAGCGATCAGAAACCGCCCGGGCGGCGTGCACGGAGGCCGCGCGGACTTCCCCCGGCGGGCGTGTTCCCCGACCAATCCGCGCGGCCCCATAGGTGACCGTGTCCCCGGCCCCGCGTTACCCCGTGTCGTGAACGGGAACCGCGGCCACCCGTCCACGAAGACCCGGGCGTCGGCAAAATGGTCTCGCGGGTGGATCGGCGAGGATCTTTGTGCGTTCCTGACTGCGCCCCCGCAAGGCCGTCTAACGCGGTGGGATCTCGCCATCCAGTCGGTTACCTGCAGTAAGCCTCTGCTTTTGTTGGCTTTGTGATCGAGCCTGCCAGGCGCCGCTTTCGTATCCGTTGCGTCACGATTGCCTGGCGAACGAACCGCCGTTACCGTCCTCACGTGACTGGATGTCACCATTGAAGACATGAGCTGCCACGTGGCAGCCGTTATGGACCATTACGTCCGATTAGCGTCGCGTGGTCGGCTTACGCATTGATTGCGTCATGATTAAGTGGGGTAGCCCCGCAATGGGGCGGGGCATGGCACCGGTGACCCTACGAGCGCGGGCGGCATCGTGCGGTTTCGGATTCTCGGACCGCTCGAAGTCTGGTCAGGCCAGGCCTGGAGCGGGATCAGCGCACCCAAGTGGCGCGCCCTGCTCGCTGCGCTACTGCTCAATCCGGGTCAGGTCGTCTCAACGGACCGCCTGACCGATGAGATATGGGGCGATGATCCACCGGCCAAGCCGAGCACTGCGGTCGCGGTGTACGTGCTAAGGCTGCGCAGGCTCATCGGCAACGACGGCACCAAGCTCCTGGTGACCCGGCCGCCCGGATACCTGATCCGGCTGGAGCCGGACGATCTGGACGCGTCGCGGTTCGCTGCCCTGGTGAGCGACGGCAGAAAGGCGTTGCGCGAGGGTGCGGCCGAACGTGCCTCGGCGGTGCTCACCGACGCGCTGGCGCTGTGGCGGGGTCAAGCGCTCGCCGATGTGCGGCCGTCGGAGCTGGTGAGCGCCGAGGCTTCGCGGCTTGAGGAGTCCCGCGTCGCCGCGGTCGAGCTGCGGGTCGAGGCCGAACTCGCGTGTGGCAGAGGCGCCGCGGCGGTGGCCGACTTGCAGCGCCTCGCAGCCGATCATCCGCTTCGCGAGGAACTTTGGGCCCTCCTGATGCGCGCCCTGTGCGCGGCAGGCCGCCAGGCCGAGGCCCTGGACACCTACGAACGGGCCCGCATTGTGATCGCCGAGCAGCTCGGGGTGGATCCTGGCACCGAGCTGAAGGGCGTTTACCGGCAAATCCTCGAAGCCGATTCCGAAACGGCCGTAGCGCCCGCGGTGCCCTCGACCGCACTCTCCGCCGGTCGCGCGCACCCCGCCCTCGGTGCCACAGCCGATCCGGCTGCGCCTGCGCCACTCGTGCCGTCGCAGCTTCCGGCCGACATCCCCGACTTCACTGGCCGCGGCGAGCACGTCAAGTTCCTGAGTGATCTGCTGTCGGACGCACCGGAAGATGACGACCCTGGCGCGGTAGCGGTGGGGCTGGTCGTCGGGACCGGCGGCCTTGGCAAGACGACCCTGGCGGTGCACGCGGCACATCGGCTGCGCACCAGGTTCCCCGACGGTCAGCTGTATATGAACCTGCGCGGGGCGAGCGAGCAGCCGGTGCAGTCCGCGGACGTACTCGCCAGGTTCCTTCGGGATCTTGGCGTGGCCGGATCCAACGTGCCCGTCGGCGAAGACGAGCGCGCGGCACTGTACCGAAGCCGGCTCGCTGGGATGCGGATGCTGATCGTGCTCGACGACGCGAGGGACGCCGCGCAGGTGCGGCCGCTGTTACCCGGCAGCTCGTCCTGCGGCGTGCTCGTCACGAGCCGACATCACGTACCTGGCCTTGTCGGTGCCAGGACTGTGGACCTGGATGTCCTTGATCACAGCGAAGCCCATGCCTTGCTAGTCCGCATCGTCGGTGCCGAGCGGCTAGCGGCCGAGCCAGCGGCGACCACCCAGGTCCTAGCCGCTTGCGCTGGTCTGCCGCTAGCCATCCGGATCGCTGGCGCCCGCCTTGCTGCCCGGGCCAACTGGACGGTCCAGACGCTGGCCAGGCGGCTGACCGACGAACGGCGCAGAATCGACGAGTTCAAGGTCGGCGACCTGGCCGTGCGGGCCTGCTTCCAGGTCAGCTTCAACAGCCTGCCGCGGGCGAGCGGTGGAGCCGTCGATCCGGCCCGGGTCTTCCGCTTGCTCGGCTTGTGGCAGGGCCCCTCCATTAGCCTGCAAGCCGCCGCGGCGCTGCTGGGCGAGCCGGAAGACGACGTGGCGGACGCGCTGGAGGTGCTGGTCGATGCGCACCTCCTGCAATCTCCAGCGGCGGAGCGGTACCGGTTCCATGATCTGTTGCGCGTCTACGCCGCCGAACAGGCCGAATCCGAGGAGATGCAGCAGCACCGTGAAGAGGCCGTGCTGCGGATCCTTATCTGGTACCTCTACACAGCGGCGGCGGCAGACCGCCTTATCGCACCCCATCGAGAAAAAGTTCAGCTCGAGCCCCTGCCAGCCGGCTGCCTGCCGATGACCTTCGCCGATATCACATCTGCCATCGACTGGTGTGAGGTAGAGCGCACCAACGTGGTGGCCGCCACTGCGCAGGCCGCAGCATCGGGCCTAAACGAGATTGGGTGGAAACTTCCCGTTGCCGCGAATGGGTTTCTTAATCGGCGTAGCCACTGGGCGGACTGCATCACCACGCACCGGATCGCGCTGGCGAGCGCGCGGCAGCTCGGCGACCGCCATGGTGAGGCCTGGGTGCTGAACAACCTTGGCATGGTGTTGATGGACCAGCGCAGGGAGGGCGCGATCAGCTACTACGAGGAGGCGCTAGCTATCCGCCGGGCGATCGGCGACCGGCGCGGCGAAGCACAGGCCGCGAACAACCTCGCTTATACCTATCAGCTCCTGGGACGCGCCGGTGAGGCGATCAATCCGCTGCTGCACGCCCTCGACCTGCAGCGCCAGATCGGGCACCGGTACGGGGAAAGTGTCGCGTTGAGCAACCTTGGCGCGGCATACATAGATCTTGGGCGCGTTGACGAGGCGGCCGAGTGCCTGCGGGAAGCGCTGGCAGTTGCCCGTGAGATCGAATCGCCCCGCGTCGAGGGCTATGTGCTGACCGATCTCGGTCGGGCACGACTCAGTACCGGACGTATCGAGGAGGCGATCGGTTGCCTGCAGCAGGCGATAGAAAGACATCGTCGTGTCGGTGACAGGTCCGGCGAGGCTCGTGACCTCAAATACCTTGGCCATGCACAACAGCGGGCCGGGCGGGCAGCACTGGCACGGCAGGCGTGGAGCGACGCGCACGTCATCTTTCGCGATCTTGGCGACGATGCGCAAGCGGCCGAGGTGCGGGCCGAATTGGAAGTGCTCGTTTCCTAGATGCGCGGCACGGTTAGGGGAATTGGACGCCTCGATCAGCCACTAATTGGTAATATGCTAACCACCCATAAATAGGTCACGTTCGTCCTGGCTCTCGGGGGTCAGGGCAGGAAAGGACGATCATGGCAGACAAAGAGACCAAAGATCCAGTCCCCCCGACCAAAGAAAAGCCTGCGCCGTCCCATGAAACAGTGCAAGGCGGCAAGGAAGGCACTGCCTCACCTGATCCCTCGCACGAGTAGCGTTCACCAAGATCCGGCTCAAAATACCTAAGTCCGGAAAAGCGTCGCAGAAGGTCAAGCTCCACCGCCCCGCTCGCCCCATGGCGGTCATGCGGTGGAGCTTGACCTTCTCCGCGGCGGCTACAGGCCGAGGTGGCGGTCCCGGAGCCGCTAACGGCCCAGATGCGCGTTAGCCACCGGTTCTCGGCTAAACTCCGAAGACTGCGGCTGGCGGGGATTCCGCAGCCACTTGAGTCCTGCCTGAGCAAAGCATCCGCTTGAGGAGCTACCACCGTGCCCGAGGTACGCATCGCCGCCGAGCCGCGCAGTGAGTTCGGTAAAGGCCCGGCCCGCCGCACCCGCCGTGCGGGCAAGGTGCCGGCCGTCCTTTACGGCCATGGAACCGATCCACGCCATCTCGCCCTACCTGGCCACGAGCTGATGCTGGCGCTCAAGACGCCCAACGTCCTGCTCCGGCTGGAGGGCCTGCCCGGCGGTAGTGAGCTCGCCCTGCCAAAGGCGGTCCAGCGCGATCCGCTCAAGGGATTCCTTGAACATGTCGACCTGCTGATGGTGGCGCGCGGCGAGCAGGTGACCGTCGAAGTGCCTGTCCAGCTGACCGGCGAAATTCTCCCTGGTGGTCTCCTTGACCAGCAACTTATCCAGATTCCTGTCGAGGCCGAGGCCACGAGGATCCCGCAGGGCATCGAGATCGACCTGACCGGCATGCAGGTCGGCGCCGCGGTCCACGCGGCCGATCTGAAGCTCCCCCCCGGCGCCACGCTTGCCACTGACCCGCGGATGCTCGTTCTGCACGTGATTGCCGCCCCGACGGCTGAGCAGATGGAAGCCGAGATTGGCGCTCCGGCTGAGGCGGCGCCCGCTGAGGCGGTGCCTGCCGAGGGAGCTGTGCCCACGCCTGAGCGAACCGAGCCCGAGGGCGAGGGCGAGACTGACACCCGATGATGACGAGACGAGCCCAGCCATGCCCGACGCGCGCTGGCTCGTTGTCGGGCTCGGTAACCCCGGTCCGGAGTACGCCGCCAACCGGCATAACGCCGGATTCATGGTGGTGGACCTCGTTGCCAACCGGATCGGCGCTCAGTTCAAAGGCCACCGCGCCCAGGCCGACGTAGCCGAGGGCAGGCTCGGCTACCCGGGAGCCGGTGGACCCGTCACGATCGCCAAGCCACGTGCGTTCATGAATGTCTCCGGCGGTGCCGTGGCAGCGCTGCGTGATTTCTACAAGATCCCGCCTGACCGGATTGTTGTCGTGCACGACGAACTCGATATCCCGTTCGCCACATTGCGGGTCAAGCTGGGTGGCGGAGACGGCGGGCATAACGGCCTGCGCTCGGTCAGCCGCACGCTCGGCACCGGCGAGTACTACAGGGTCAGGTTCGGTATCGGCCGGCCGCCTGGACAGATGGACCCAGCCGCGTTCGTGCTGCGGGATTTCTCCCCGGCTGAGCGTCGCGAACTGCCCCTGCTCCTCGACCGCGCGGCAGACGCTGTCGAGACATTGCTACAGGATGGTCTCGGCCGCGCACAGAACATCTTTAACGGGGAGCCAACGCCCTAAGATAGCTGATCATTCCCGACGAACGCACGCAGGACGTCAACCGGTCGAAAGTGGTGCGCGTCTGCTTCACAGGCAGCATGCCGATGGGTGGCGCGGCGAAGTGGGTCCAGGGCAGGAGGGCGGGTCGGGCGTGAGAGAAAGCGGCGCCGTCGCGCGGCGCGACCACCCCGAGGGCGCGCAACGCGGTGGCAGCGCGCGCCGTGGGCATCAGGGTCAGCTCGAGCTGGCGCCGGATCCTGGTGGGACGAGCGCGCCAGAAAGCCCGGCCGTCTGGACCGCAAGGTATCTGCGCGGTGCGGCCGCGGCGGACGTTATTTGCACGCTCGCGGCAGGTGTGCTTGCGCTGCTTGTCCGGTTCGACGGACCCCATCTGCCACGTGACTACCTGATCTTCAGTTTCGGATTGCCGGTGCTTTGGCTAATGGCGGCCTCGCTTTCCGGCGCGTACGACGCGCGGTTCATCGGGGTCGGATCGGATGAGTTCCGCAGAGTTTTCAATGCCGCCCTGAGCCTCACCGCGGCCGTCGCGATCCTCTCCTATGCGACGAAGACGCAGGTCGCCCGCGGCTATGTGGTCATCGCGCTGCCGAGCGCCACGGTTTTCGTCTTGGTCGCTCGCTACCTGCTGCGTAAGCGGCTGCACCGGATGCGCCGCGCCGGGCTGTGCATGCGCAGGGCCGTGGCCGTCGGTCACCGCGGCACGGTGCACAGCCTCATCACGGAGTTCCGCCGCGATCACTACCACGGCCTGCAGATAGTCGCCGTCTGCCTCCCCGACGGGCGGCTCACCTCGCAGGAGGTCGGGGGCGTGGTGGTGTACGGCAACCTCAATGACGTGGCGCTCGCCGTCCAGCAGTCAAACGCCGACACGGTGGCGGTGCTCGCCTGCCCGGAAATGGACGGCATCCGCCTGCGCACGCTCGCGTGGGAGCTTGAGAAGACGGGAACGGATCTGTGCGTCGCGCCCGCACTGATGGATGTCGCGGGCCCGCGCACAACGATCCGGCCGGTGGCCGGGCTCCCGCTGCTGCACGTGGACCATCCAGAGCTGGCCGGTGCCCGCCAGGTGCTCAAGGCCATGTTCGACAAGGCGGCCGCGGCCGCGGGCCTGTTGCTGCTGGCTCCGTTGTTAGTGGTGATCGCCATTCTCATCAGGTCGCGAGACGGCGGGCCCGTGCTTTTCCGCCAGACGAGGGTGGGCAAGAACGGCCGGATGTTCACCGTGAACAAGTTCCGCACGATGGTGGTCGACGCGGAGGAGCGTAAGGCGCAGCTTGCGGCGCACAACGAGCTTGACGGGGTGCTTTTCAAGATCCGCCGCGATCCGCGTATCACCAAGACGGGGATGTGGCTGCGCCGCTACTCGCTGGATGAGCTACCTCAGCTCCTGAACGTGCTAATCGGCGACATGTCGCTCGTCGGGCCCAGGCCTCCGCTGCCCGAGGAGGCGGCGGCCTACGGTGACTACGTACGGCGCCGGCTCGCCGTTACGCCTGGTCTTACCGGTCTATGGCAGGTGAACGGCAGATCCGATCTGTCCTGGGAGGAATCCGTACGGCTCGATCTGCGCTATGTGGAGAACTGGTCGTTCGCGCTCGACCTCCAGATCCTGTGGAAGACTTGGTCGGCGGTACTCCGCGGATCGGGTGCCTACTAGAGCCGACCTGCGGCTAAGCTTTTGGCGGTCAGCTAGCGGGACGCCTGGGCGCCGCCCGGCCAGTCACGGGGCTCGCCCCCGGACCGACGCTGCCGCTACCAGATGGGGCCTGCCTGATGATCGCCGACGATCGCCTGGCGCATGATCTCGCGACCGAGGCGGGAGAGTGCCTGCTCGAACTCCGGCGCCGCCGCGGTTTCGGCGACGCGGCGGCCTTGCGCGCCGCAGGTGACCGGTCTTCCCATGATTTCCTAACGGCTGCGCTGGCGAGTCGCCGGCCTGACGATGCGGTCCTGTCCGAGGAGGGCAAGGACGACCCGGCACGGCTCGCCGCGACACGGGTCTGGATCCTCGATCCCCTGGACGGAACGCGGGAGTTCGGGGAGGAGGGCCGCACGGATTGGGCGGTGCACGTCGCGCTCTGGCAGCGGACCAGCGGCGGCGATGGCCGGCTGGCAGCAGGCGCTGTGGCCTTGCCGGCGCATGGCCAGACGTTCAGCACGCTGCCGGGTCACGTCGGCGCGAACCGGGCCGGGTCGAACACCGATGCGGACGTGCCGCACGGGCTGGGCGCCACGCCAGCGCAGCCGTTCGGGACCATACCGCGCGGTACCACCGCGAGCACGGGGAAGCTGCGCGTGGTCGTCAGCCGAACCAGACCGCCGGAGTTCGTGCGCAAGCTAGCCGCCGAGACCGGCGCCGAACTCGTGCCGCTGGGTTCGGCCGGGGCCAAGATTGTCTTGGTGCTCACCGGCGGGGTGGACGCGTATATCCACGCGGGCGGCCAGCATGAGTGGGACTCCGCGGCGCCCGTCGCGGTCGTGCAGGCGGCCGGCCTGCACGCGTCGCGCATCGACGGGAGACCTCTGGCATACAACCAGCCTGATCCGCGACTGCCGGATATTCTGGTCTGCCGACCGGGTATAGCCGGGCAGTTGCTGGCAGAGATCCGCGCTATACGGGTCAGGGAAGGGTAGCGTGCCTGCGCGTGAAGCAGATACGGCTGACCTTCGCGATCAAGTGTGTGGGCCGACAAGCAATCTTGTGACCGAACCACCCTGGACGGCGGGATGATGACTGCGATTCGCCACGACTACCAGCTTTCACAGCTCGATGTCCTCGAGGCCGAGTCGATTCACGTGATGCGCGAGGTCGCGGCCGAGTTCGAGCGGCCGGTGCTGCTGTTTTCCGGCGGCAAGGACTCGGTCGTCATGTTGCGGCTGGCGGAGAAGGCTTTCCGGCCGGCCAGGATTCCGTTTCCCGTCATGCACATTGATACCGGCCACAACTTCGACGAGGTGATCGACTTCCGTGACCGCCGGGTAGGCGAACTTGGGGTCCGGCTTGTCATCGCCTCGGTGCAGGACTCCATCGATGCTGGCCGGGTGAGGGAGGAGACGGGCCGCTGGGCAAGCAGGAACCGGTTGCAGACCGTCACGCTCCTCGACGCGATCGAGGAGAACCGGTTCAACGCGGTCTTCGGCGGCGCCCGCCGGGATGAGGAGAAGGCTCGGGCCAAGGAACGGATCTTTTCGTTCCGCGACGAGTTCGGCCAGTGGGATCCGAAGAACCAGCGACCGGAGCTGTGGAACATCTACAACACCCGCCACAAGCCTGGCGAGCATATCCGGATCTTCCCGCTGTCCAACTGGACCGAACTCGACGTCTGGGGCTATATCGGCCAGGAGGGTCTGGAACTGCCGTCGATCTATTTCGCCCACAACCGGCGGGTCTTCGAACGCGACGGTGTCCTGCTGGCCGACAGCCCGTACATTTACCGGAGCGAGGACGAGCAGGTCTTCGAGGCCACGGTCCGCTACCGCACCGTTGGTGACATGACCTGCACGGGCGCGGTCAAGTCGACCGCCGCGACGGTCGCTGAGGTAATCGACGAGATCGTGGTGACGCGGATCACCGAACGAGGCCAGACCCGCGCCGATGACCGTACCTCCGAGGCCGCCATGGAGGACCGCAAGAAGGAGGGATATTTCTAGATGGACATTCTGCGGTTCGCCACCGCCGGATCGGTCGATGACGGGAAGTCCACCCTGATCGGACGGCTGCTCTACGACTCGAAGGCCATCTTCGAGGACCAGCTGGACGCCGTTGAGCGCACGAGCCGTGACCGCGGCGAGGAGTACACGAACTTGGCGCTGCTCACCGACGGGCTGCGCGCCGAACGTGAACAGGGCATCACGATCGACGTTGCGTACCGCTACTTCGCGACGCCGCAGCGCAAGTTCATCATCGCCGACACGCCGGGCCACATTCAGTACACCCGCAACATGGTGACGGGGGCCTCGACCGCGGACCTGGCGGTTGTGCTTGTGGATGCGCGAAAGGGACTGACCGAGCAGAGCAGGCGCCATGCGTTTCTCACGACTCTGCTCCGGGTGCCGCACCTCGTGCTCGCCGTTAACAAGATGGACCTGGTTGATTACGACGCCGCCGCGTTCGAGGCCATCAAGGCGGAGTTCGCTTCGTTCGCCACGAAGCTGGAGATCGGTGACCTCAGCTTCATCCCGATCTCCGCACTGCACGGCGACAACGTCGTGCAGCGGTCGGTGAACATGGGATGGCACGACGGCCCGTCCCTCCTGCACCATCTGGAGAACGTCCACATCGCCTCCGACAGAAACCTGATCGACGTCCGGTTTCCTGTCCAGTATGTGATCCGGCCGCACCAGGCGACCGATCCTGAGCTGCACGACTACCGCGGGTACGCCGGTCAGGTGGCGGGCGGGATTCTCAAGCCGGGCGACGAGGTGATGCACCTGCCGTCCGGGCTCACCACCACGATCAGCCGGATTGACACCCCCGACGGGCCGGTGGGCGAGGCCTACCCGCCGATGTCGGTCACTCTCATGCTCGACGATGACATCGACATCTCACGCGGGGACATGATTTGCCGGCCGCACAACCAGCCCGCCTGCGCTCAGGACATCGAGGCGATGGTCTGCTGGATGGCCACCGACCTCACCCTGAGCGCGCGCAGCCGTTTGCTTGTGAAGCACACGACGCGGACCGTTAAGGCCATCGTGCGTGATCTGCACTACCGGCTCGATGTGAACACGCTGCACAGAGACGAGTCTGCGACGGGGCTGGTGCTCAACGAGATCGGGCGGGTGAGCCTGCGCACGACGCAGCCCTTGTTCTCTGATCCTTACGCCCGCAACCGCCTCACCGGCGGCATCATTCTGGTCGACGAGGCCACCAACGCGACGGTCGGCGCGGGCATGATCACCGAGGCCCGCTAACTGAAGGTTGCCGTTTCGATACCTCACAATGTCGTCCAAAACGAGACCTTGCGCGTTAAGGTTGTCAACCGCCTACCAGATCCAGGACTGGAAGGACCAACGCGTGCCCCGCGGCCAGATCGCGCCACTCCCCGCGAGTTGTGTGTGGCCGTTTGATGTGCTCGTGGGGAAAACGCCAACCGTGACGTGGGCCCCCGCGGGCATGCTTCCGCCGCGGTTCGAGGTCGCGGAACGCTTCGCCGTGGTGCCGGCGGGCCGCGGCCGGAGCTTCATGGTCTCGCTGGCCACCGCGCGTGCCAGCGCCTCGGCTCTCACCTCCTACAATGCGCTGAGACCGGCGCGCCGTCGGATCGCACGCAGGGTGCTCGGCTTCGGGCTCCGTACCGGGCTCGCGCAGCCGCTGCTCGCACACAAGGTCGAAGTTGGGATCGCGGCCGGTACGGCCGCGGAGCAGCTGGCCGATTCGCTGGTGAGCGAGCACCTACGGGGGCTCTTCAACCGAAGAGTCGTGACGGCCTTCGGCGGCAGCGACGGTCCGTACCGCAAGCCGGTCCTGCAGATCTTTGGCCGGGATGGGACGCCGCTTGGTTACGCCAAGGTCGGCTGGAATGACTGGACGCGGAACGCGGTCCGTCGTGAAGCCACCGCGCTGCGCCTGTGCGCGAGCCGCCCACTGCGGCTCGGCGTGCCGGCGCTGTTGGACCACTCCGCCTGGCGTGGGCTCGAGCTCCTCGTGACCGCGCCGCTCCCGCGGCGGGTGCGCCGGCTGCGGGAGGGTTCACCGCTTCCCGAGGTCGGCCTGCTCCGCGAGATCAGCGAACTCGCAAAGCCGCATGGCGGCGAGCTTGCCGCGAGCCCGTGGTGGCTCGGTCTGCGGGCGCGGATCTCCGGTTGCGTGGCCGACCCCGCCGCCCGGACCCGGCTCGAGCTGCTGGCTGACCAGCTTGAGCGTTCGTATGGCCGCGCGACGCTGATGTTCGGTGCCTGGCACGGCGACTTTGTGCCATGGAACCTCGCCCGGCTCGGCAACCGCCTGTACGCATGGGATTGGGAATCGAGCGCGCAGGACGCGCCTGTGGGCTTCGACGCACTGCACTTCCACTTCCAAGTGGCATTCGTCGCGCGGCGGTACCCGCTCAGCGCGGCGGCTGCGCTCGCCGATCAGAGAGCCCGTTCAGCGCTCGCGGCGCTCGGCGTTCCTACGGACAGGCACCAGCTCGTCGCGACCTTGCACCTCGTCGAGCTGTTCGTCCGCCACGAACAGGCGCGCAGCAGCTCGGGCGGGGTCGACGAGCGCTTCTACCCAGCGGTGGCGCATGTGCTCGAGGAGTCAATGACAGGCCCATCCACCGGGTCCCGGCCGCACCCCGTGCGCGAGGTTTCATGAAAGTAATGCTGGTTTGCTCATCGGGCGGGCATCTCACACAGCTCTACCGGCTGCGGCCGTGGTGGCAGCAGCACGAGCGGATCTGGGTTACCGCCGCATGCGAGCAGGCTGACTCGCTGCTCGAGGGCGAAGCAGTGTTACCAGCGTTCTTTCCGACCACCCGCAACATCCTCAATGCGCTGAGGAACCTGCGGCTGGCGATCCGCACTGTCCGCGCAGAACGACCCGACGTGCTGGTGTCCGACGGTGCGGGCGTCGCCGTTCCCTTCTTCCTTGTCGGCCGGTTTCTCGGTATCCACACTGTTTACCTCGAGGTCTACGACCGGATCTCGCGGCCCACCCTGACCGGCAGGCTCTGCTACCCGCTCACCGAACTGTTCCTCCTGCAATGGCCCGAGCAGGCCGCGATCTACCCGCGCGGCAAGGTGATCGGATGTCTCTTGTGATGGCGTCGGCTCCCGCGCTCACACGCCAGCCTCTCGCGCCACGTGTCGTGGTCACCGTCGGCACTGACCACCATCCGTTCGACCGCCTCATCAGCTGGATCAATGACTGGCTCGGGCAGCACCCGGAGCAGGTCGGCACCTTCTTCGTGCAATGGGGAACCGCATCAATTCCGCCGGTCTGCGCAGGGTCGCGCTTCCTCACCACCGAACAGCTCGACGCCGTGCTGAACGACGCGGGCGCGGTGATCTGTCATGGCGGACCAGGGCTGATCGCCGACGCGTGGGCGCGCGGCATCGTGCCGATCGCGGTGCCGCGGCTGCGGCGGCTCGGTGAGGTGGTAGACGACCATCAGGTCGACTTCTGCGCCAAGCTTGCTGAGCTCGGTCGCATCCGGCTTGCCCTGACACCGGCGGAGCTGGCCACGTTCCTCGACGAGGAGGCGCACGGCGGCAACCGACCCGGCATCCCGAGGCTGGATTCCGACGTCGAGGCAACAGTCGCCCGATTCGCTGCGCTTGTGGACGAGTTGGTTCACCGGCCGCGACGCCGGCTGCTCCGGCCGCGCCGGGATCGGCCAAGCAGCCGCCAATACAAGACTCAGACCACCGCGCCGCCTGCGGACGACAACCAGGCGGCCGGGTTACTCGTCCCTGAAGTGCCCCCGATCTGGCGTGCGAGCGGCGCGCCAGCCCGTTTCGGCCTCGCCCGGGTGCCGAAGGAGGAGCAGGAATGAAGGCAAGGATCCGCGCCGGAGTCACAGCGTTTGCGCTCGCTGCGGCGACGGCGACGTCAATATCGGCACTGCATGCGGTGAAGCCGAACGCGGTCAAGCTGAATCTGCTGGCGGCGAGCGACGGGCCAAGCGTCAGCGCGACAGTGGCGTCGTCTTGGCAAACAAACAGCACGGTCTGGGCACTCGCCGCCGTGCACGGTGTGGTGTATGTGGGAGGGTCCTTCACCTCGGTGCGGCCGCCCGGCGCCGCATCAGGGACGGGTGAGGTCGCACGCAGCTACCTCGCCGCGTTCGACACGACCACTGGCAATTTGCTGTCCTTCCATCCAACGCTCGACGGGCTGGTAACCGCTCTCGCGGTGTCGCCAGACGGCAACACCCTCTACGTCGGCGGCAGCTTCACCCACGCCAACAGTCAGTACCGCGCTTATCTGGCGGCCTTCAGCACCGCGACGGGGGCCTTGAGCACCACGTGGAAGCCTCAAGCGACCGCGAGCGTGCTCTCCATCGCGCCGTCTCCGGGCGGGTCGGCCATCTACGTCGGCGGCAACTTCACGAAACTGGACGGCCAGGTGCGCGCCCGCGCCGGCGCTGTCGACGGTTCAGGGAACCTGCTCGCGTGGGCTCCCAACCTCAACGGCTCGGTGACCTCCGTGGCCGTCGCACCCGACAACTCGCGGGTTCTTGTCGGCGGCTACTTCACCGCCATCAATGGGATCACGCAGCAGGCCATCGGGTCGACCAACCCGGTGAGTGGGGCCAGCGAGCCGTGGGCCGCGACGATCGTTCCGCACACCAGCAGTTGCGTCTCCGACGTGAAGGACATCATCGTCTCAGGCAGCTCCGCCTTCATCGCGGCGGAAGGCACCGGTGGTGGCTGCTTCGACGGCGACTTCGCCGCCAACATCAGCGATGGGGCGCTCATCTGGCAGAACGACTGTCTCGGCGCGACCCAGTCGCTCGTCCTCATCAACGGCTGGTTGTACAAGGGCTCGCACGCGCACGACTGCGCCTATGCGCCTGGTGGTTTCCAGCAGGCGAACAACCCGGCGGGCGGCTGGGTGACCTGGCGCCTGCTCAATCAGTCACTGTCCGATGGCTCGCTCGGGCACTGGGCGCCGAACACCAATGGGAACAAGCTCGGGCCGCGCGTGATGGCCACCGATGGCTCGCAGATGTTCCTTGGCGGGGACTTCACCACGGTGAACGGCAAGACACAGCAGGGTTTCGCGCGCTTTTCCGCCACGCCGGGTGGTGCGCCAAAGAGTCCCTCAGCCCCGACGGCCATCAGCACATCGGCCGGGGTGGACTCGGTTACCTTCCCGGCGGTGAGCGACACGGACACTGGCACACTGACCTACCGCGTCTACCGCGACGGCGGCACAACGCCAATCGGTACCGTGACGGCAGAGTCATGGCCCTGGGCGCGGCCGGTGGTGCACTACCGCGACGCGGGCCTGACCGCCGGCAGCACGCACACCTACCGGGTGACGGCGAGCGATGGCACCCACACAACGGCCAAGTCGGCGGCGTCCGCGCCGGTCACTGTCGCCTCGACCAGCCCTTCGTCCACCTACCGGAGGACCGTCCTCGACAGCATTCCGGCGTTCTACTGGCGCCTCGATGAGACCTCAGGCACCACCGCGGCCGACTCGTCGCCAAACGGTCGCAACGGCATCTACGAGCCTGGCACCACACTGGGCGCGGTCGGCGCGATCACGGGCAGCACGGACACCGCGGTCAGCCTCGACGGCAGTAAGGGTCTGGTGACGTCCGCGCAGTCGGCGGCTAACCCGCAGGTGTTTACGATCGAGTGCTGGTTCAAGACCACCACCAACACGGGCGGCAAGCTGGTTGGGTTCGGTAGCTCTCAGACCGGCATGAGCGCAAACTACGACCGTCACGTCTACATGATGAACGACGGCCAGGTGGTGTTCGGCGTCTATGCCGGGAAGATCGTGGCCATCGAGTCGCCCCGCAGCTACAACGACGGCCAGTGGCACCACGTGGTCGCGGTGCTCGGCCCGTCGACCGGCATGGTGCTCTACATGGACGGCCAGAATGTCGGCACCAACTCGACGACCTCGGCCCAGGCCTACACCGGCTACTGGCGCGTCGGCGGCGACAACCTCAAGGGCGGCTGGAAGCTCGATCCCTGGACCAACGTCCAGGGTCTTACCTCGCCTAACAGTTACTACTTCCAGGGGTCGATCGACGAGGTAGCGGTCTACGGGTACGCTTTCGGGGCCTCGCGGGTCGCGGAGCACTACGCGGCCAACGCGCTTAGCCACTAACCCTCGAGAACTCGAGCCAACAACAATATCCCCTGTGGGAAGGGCCGGTGGTGAGCGCCAGCGTCACGCAGCATTCCTCGACGGTCTCGTTTGGCCAGGCGCTCGTCGTGCTGGTCGGGGCCGTAGCTGTCGTGCTGATCGCCATCATCGGCCTACGGTTGGGAGTGCCGTCATCTTCGCGTGGCGGCCATGTCGGGCGAGGTGGGCGTGTCGCCGCCGCGCTGAGGCCGCTCACGCGGATGCGGGACACAGTCGCGCGCCGTTACCATCCGGTCGCCGCGGCCGGCCTGGCGCTGGCCGCGGGACTGGCACTCGCGATATCCGTCACCTACGCCGTCGGTTTCCTCACGAAGGCTGGGGTGGTCGTTCAACTCGACCGTCCGCTGGCCCGGTTTGTCGATGGGCACCGGGTGACGATCATCACGCGCCTCATGCTCACGGCGACCATGCTCGGCTCATACGCCGTCGTCTACACGATCGCGATCGCCGGCGGGCTCGTCATCGGCGTCCTGCAGCGCCGGTGGCTTCCGCTAGCCGCACTCGTCGCGTCCGTACCTGCGGAAATCTTGGTACAGAAACTTGTGGCGGGCCTCGTCCACGGCCCCAAGCCCGCACATGCGCTGGCGGTCGGACCGCCTGGAGGTTACTTTTCTGGGGGATCGGCACGGACCCTGATTGTCTGCGGGCTACTCGCATACTTTCTCGGCTGGTTCGAACTCGCGCGCAGGCAGCGCGCGCTGGTATGGACATGCGTGGCGTTGGCCACATTCATCGAGGGCTACTCGCGCCTGTACCTCGGGCGTCACTTCCCCGTCGACATAGTGGGCGGCTGGGTGCTCGGGGCTCTGGTCCTCGCCGCCGCCGTGTTTTCTGGCGGCGCCCTCCGGCCGCTGGCCCCTGAGAACGCGACCGCGCGGCACGCACACCGCCGGCCAGGCTCCCGCTCACCGAGGCGAGCCTGGGCGGCCGACGAGACGCTCGCTCGCGAGGATTCCCCGGCGCGCCCATCATGACAAGCATGACGCCTGTGGTGAAGGAACCCCACCGCGCGGGCCCGCATGGCGGGCGGAGGCACTGGCCGCGGGTACTGGGGATCGTGGGCGCCATCCTCGCGCTGGCAGCGATCGCGGTGACGGTGACGGTCGCGAACCTGCCGTCCGGCGGGCCTTCGCAGACGTCGGCGCAGCATGACCACGGGGGCCGCTCGCTCATCCCCGCCCACGGCGCGCTCTTCGGCGCCTACGTTCAGCCTACGGGCGGGTTCCAGGCCCGCAAGGTCGAGTCCGACGTTGTCCGGTTCGAGCGCGCGCTCGGCAGAAAGCTCGCCATCGACCAGTTCTACGTACACTGGGCGGCCCCGATGCCGCTCGCGCTCGCTCGCTGGGATCTGAGGGAGGGCCGAATCCCGCTGATCTCGTGGGCCCCCACGCGCACGGACTTGATCGCCGCAGGCGCCTACGATGCTCAGATCCGGGCCCGTGCACTCCAGCTACGAGATCTTAGGGGACCGGTGATGCTGCGCTGGTTCGCGGAGATGGACGGCCTCCAATATCAGGCTAATGCCGTGTCGCCGGCCAGCTTTATAAGGGCGTGGCGGCACATCCACGACATTTTTTCCAGCGTCGGGACTGCCAATGTGCACTGGGTCTGGTGCCCAACTTCGTACCATTTCGAAACGGGGCTCGCGCAGCAGTTTTACCCAGGCAACGCCTACGTGGACTGGATCGGTGCGGATGGCTACAGCTGGGCTCCCAAACATCCGAGGGCAAGCTGGAGAAGCTTTGCGCAGATCTTCTCCGTCTTTTACCGATGGAGTGTGAGAATGGGCAAGCCGCTGCTCGTCGGCGAATACGGCGTCCTCGAACGGGCGCCCGGTGAGAAGGCCGCCTGGTTCAGACAGGCCGACCGGCAGCTCCGAACCCAGTTTCCGGCGATTCGTGCTGTCGTCTACTTCAACTCCAACCACGAGCACTACAACTGGAAGGTGACGACCTCGCGTTCGGCCCTCGCGGCGTTCCGTGCTTTCGCGCGGGATCCGTACTTCAGCGCTCGACCGGCGATGTAGGGACTCGTGGAGGCTCTGTCATGAGCACGCCACTCCTCTACATCGGTGGCGCGGCCCGCAGCGGCAGCACACTGCTCGAACGCATGCTCTCCTGCATCCCAGGCTGCTGGTCCGTGGGTGAGCTGGTGTTCATATGGGAGCGGGGTCTGAAGCGAAACGATCGCTGCGGCTGCGGCGCGCGCTTCGCCGAGTGCGTGTTCTGGAACCAGGTCGGCGACGTCGGTTTTGGCGGCTGGGACCAGGTGGACGTCGAAGAGGCTGCCCGGTTGCGCGCGACCGTGGTTCGGCACCGTAACCTTGACCGCATCTCGGGCCTGCGCCGCCGCGGCAAGCTCGGCACGGATATTGCCGCCTACGCGGGTCTCACCGGCCGCCTTTATCAGGCGGTGCGCGAGGTCTCTGGTGCCTCGGTCATCGTCGACTCGTCAAAGGACGTGGCCTACGCGCTGCTGCTGCGCGATCTTCCCGGCTTCGAGCTGCGCCTCGCCCACTTGGTCCGGCGCAGTCACGGCGTTGCCCATTCCTGGTCAAAGCGCGTCCCCAAGCCGGGCGTCGGGGATGGCAGCGGCTTCATGAGCGTACATCCGCCCGCGTGGGCCGTTGGGCTCTGGATAGCGGACAACCTGCTGTACGACGCCATCGCGCGGCGGACGGCGCGGGCGGCGCTGTTGCGCTACGAGGACCTGATCGCCGACCCGCGCGCTGAGCTCGTCCGGTTGCTGACTGAGCTCGCGCTTACGGAGGCGGACCAGACGCTAGGCTTCCTTAGCGACGACACCGCCGAACTGCCGCCGACACACGCCTTCTCCGGCAACCCCACGCGCTTCCGGCAGGGACAGGTCGTGCTGCGTGCCGATGACGAATGGCGCACCGCGATGAGCCTCCCGCGCCGGGCTATGATTAGCGCGGCAACCTGGCCACTGCTCAAGCGCTATGGGTACTCCACCGCCCCCCGGACGCTCCCACACTCATGAACAGCCTCCGCATCCCACCGGAGCACCGCCTCGCCGTGCCGGCAGCCACGGTCCCGTGATGCACGAAGATCGAACAAAACCGGCAGCGATCTCGGGCGAGGCCCGTCTGGTCGCGCGCGGGTCGGTGCTCAACATCGTTGCGATGTCACTGGGCGCCGCTCTCGGATTCGCGCTCACCGTCGTGGTCAGCCGCTGGCTGCAGCCCAGTCAGACCGGCGCGCTTTTCGAACTGGTCGCGCTCTTCACCATCTTGTCCAACACGCTGGAACTTGGCGCGGACACCGGTCTCACCCGATGGATCTCTCAGGCGCGCGCCGTCGGCGGCCTCGCCCAGGTCCGCCGCATCGTCGCCATCGCCCACGTTCCCGTCCTCATCCTCGGTACGGTGGCCGCGGCGGCCGTGTGGGTCGCCGCGCCCGCGCTCGCGCACACCTTCCTGCATGGCATGAACCCCGCGGCTGCCGCGGCCGACATCCGCATCGTCGCCCCGCTCGTGCCGCTCGGCGCGCTCTCCGCGTGCGCCCTCGCCGGTGCGCGGGGCTTCGGCCGCATGTGGCCATATCTCGCCGTGGAAGGCTTCGGCAAGCCCGCGCTTCGCCTCGGTCTTATCTTTGTCGCCCTTATCGCCGGCTGGGGCCTGCGGGGAGCTGTCATCGCATGGAGCCTCCCTGTCGTAGCCGGGCTCGCCGCGGGCTGGCTCATCCTCGCCGAGCTCATCAAGGCGGAGACTCGTGGCGCTGGGCACTTGCTGGAGCCTCGAGCTGACGTGCGCCAGGGACGGGCCACAGCCAACGCCCGGCACCGCGTCGCTGGCGGCCGCGGTCATCGTGAGCGGGGCCGCGGCCGCCACCGGGCTCCGCCGTCCCACCCGTCCGTGCGGTTGCCTGGCGGGCGCCTCGCGGCGGAGTTCTGGCGTTTCGCGGCACCACGAGGCTTCGCCGGCACCTTCCAGATCGTGGTGGTCTGGCTGAACATCCTTCTGGTCGGCGCGCTTGTCTCGCGCTACGCCGCGGGCATCTATGCCGCGGCGAGCAAGCTCGCCCTGGTCGGCACCTTCGCTCTCGAGGGCACCCGGCTTTCGATCGCACCTCACCTGAGCGCCCTGCTCGCGCGTGGGGAGCGGCTGCGGGCCGCGAACCTCTACCAGAGCGCGACCCGCTGGCTGATGCTCGCATCCTGGCCGGTGTACGTCGTATTCGCGATCTTCCCGCAGGTCGTGCTCGGTATTTTCGGACCTCGCTATGCTGCGGGCGCGGCCGCGCTCGTCGTCCTCTCCCTCGCCATGCTCATCAACCTGGGCACCGGCAACGTGACCGTGGTTCTTCTCATGGGCGGAAAGAGCTCTTGGAATCTCGTCAATACGCTCGCGGCCCTGGCCGTCAACATCGGCCTGAACCTCCTGCTGCTGCCGCACATCGGTGTCACAGGCGCGGCCATCGCCTGGGCGGCGAGCATAGTGGTGGACAACGTGGCCGCGGTGATCGAGGTTTGGTGGATGCTCGGGCTCGCGCCGTTCGGCCGCGGATACGGTCTGCGCGTCGCTGCGGCCGTGGGATGCTTCGGCATAACGGGCGTCACTGCGCGCGTCCTGTTGGGTGAGACACTGCCCGCGCTGGTCGCCGCGACGGCAGTAGGGCTGGCCGCCTACGTGGCCATCGCTTATGTCGCGCGCGCGCGCCTCCAGCTCCCAGAGCTGTCGACCGTACTCGGACTTCACCGGCAGGCTGGTGCGGGACAGCCCAGACAGCAGGCCGCGTAGGCGAACAGGGGACATATGGCAACGCAGAACGTGAATCGCGGGGCGCGCGATGCTGTCAAGCACGTGCTCCGGCGCTACGGCGAGGTCACCTCTGGCCCGCGGCCTGGTCCCGACTTCGTCATCATCGGCGCCAAGCGCGGCGGCACCACATCGCTCTACAACTACCTGCTGGAGCACCCGTCGATCTCACCGTTGTTTCCCTGGCGCCAGCGCATCAAGGGTGTCCACTACTTCGACTCGCACTACGAGCGCGGCCCGCGATGGTACCGCTCGCATTTCCCGGTCACGGTGGGTGGCCGTCACCTGGCCCGGCCAAGAGCGGTGCCCGCGATTGCTGGTGAAGCGAGCCCTTACTATCTGTTCCATCCACTCGCCGCGGAGCGTCTGGCCCGCGAGTTCCCCGGCGTGCGGCTCGTCGTCTTGCTGCGCGACCCGATCGAACGCGCGTACTCCCATTACAAGGAACGAGTCAGGCACGACGGCGAGTGGCTGAGTTTCGACGACGCGCTGGATGCCGAGGCGGGCAGGCTGCGCGGCGAGGCGGAGCGCATCGTGCGCCAGCCCGGCTATTGCAGCGTGGCGCACGAGAACCACTCCTACGTTGCGCAAGGCCGTTACCTCGACATGCTCACCCGCTGGTTCGGGCGTTTCCCGCGCGAGCAGTTCCACGTCGTCGCGAGCGAAGAGTTCTACGAGAACCCGGACCGGGTCGTGAACGATGTGTGGTCGTTTCTTGGTCTGCCACCTGGAACGCTCCGAAGCCAGACACGCCACAATTACCATCCCGCGCCCGACCTGTCGCCGGTCACCCGCCGCCGTCTCGAGCAGGCCTTTGCCGAGCACAACCGCGAGCTCGAGCACGTGCTCGGGCGGCACTTGCCGTGGCCGGCCACGGGCGCGCCCGTCCGGCGTCGGCGAGCCACCACGTGGCCCGAGGTGAGCGTGGTTGTCGCCACTCGTGACCGCCCGGCTCTGCTCCAGCGCGCGATCCGCAGCATCGTGGGTCAGTCCTACCCGGGCGAACTGGAATGCGTGGTGGTGTTCGACCAGAGCTCACCGGCCGCTGTCGCGGCCGAGATGCCCGCCGGCCGCCGGCTGCGCCTGGTGACCAACACCCGCACCCCTGGCCTGGCCGGCGCCCGTAACAGCGGGATCCTCGCCACCGACCACCCCGTCGTCGCGTTCTGCGACGATGACGACACGTGGGATGCTGACAAGCTCCGTCTTCAGATTGAACAGCTTGAATCGTCGGCGGCTGAGTTCGCCGCATCCGGGATCCACATCCATTATTCGGATCGCGTCATCGCGCGGGTACCGCCGAACCCGGTTGAGCTGAGCCAACTCGTACGCAGCCGGCTCACCGCACTGCACCCGTCAACGTTTGTCGTCCGCCGGGATGCGCTCGACGGCATTGGCCTGGTCGACGAGAAGATCCCCGGGAGTTACGGCGAGGACTACGACTGGCTCCTGCGCGCGGCCCGCCGCAGGCCGGTGGTCGCGGTCGAGCAACCCCTCGCCCATGTGTACTGGCACCAGCAGTCCTTTTTCGCCGAACGCTGGCAGACGATCGCCGACGCACTTGCCTACCTGCTCGATAAGCATCCCGAACTCACAGCGGACCCGCACGCTCTGGCGCGGATCCAGGGCCAGATCGGCTTCGCTGAAGCGGCCCTGGCGCGCCGCGCCGCGGCATACCGGGTCAGCTGGCAGGCGCTGCGCAACAACGCTCGCGAGCGCCGTGCCTACCTGGCGCTGGCGGTAGCCTCGGGCCTCGTCCCTGCGACATCGATCGTGCGCCTGGCAAACCGCCGCGGCCACGGGATTTAACGCCCCGCGAATGGAGCGCCGGTGACGGTGCGCGGCTCGCTACGCGGGTCTCTGGTGCCGTTGTCTGAGCTCTGCAACTGCCTGTCGTTTCGCCACAACACAGCGTAAGCGAGCATGGTGAAGGCGAGCGGCGCCACGACGGCGACGTAGGTGAACATATAGATGAATGACAGCAGCAGCACGAGCATCCCCGCGAGCCCGTAGGGCGTGGCGTCATGCCGGTAACGCCAGCTCGCGTAGGCGAAGAAACCGAGATAAAGGGCCGTTCCCACAAAGCCCGTGCACACAAGCAGCAGCCACAGTTGCCCGTTGCTGCCCACGCCGGACTGGCCACACAGCGGGCAGCTCGCGGTGGGCCCGACTGTGATCGATTGCGGGCTGCCGCGTGCCTGGCGTGTGTCGCCATATCCGATCACCGGCGAGGCCTCGGCATCCCGGAGCGCGATCGAGCTGAGCGAGGCGCGGATGCTGTTGCTCGGGCCATGGGCGAGGCGCTGACTGATGATGCTCCGCAGCGGTGTGGCGAGAATGAGAACGCCGATCAGCGTAAGTGTGGCGCAGGTGACCACGAGCAAGTTCAGCTTGCCCTTGGTTGCCATCCGCAGCGCGACATAGCAGGCAGAAAAGCCGAGGCCGATCCATACTCCCCGGTTCAATGAGTACACCACCGGTACGACCGCAATGAGCAGCATGACCACACCTATCAGCCGCTGCCTGCGCTTACCATACGTCCACCAGCCGACGATCAGCCAGGGCAGCAGTATTGACAGGCAATTGCCCCACGTATTGGTGTAATCAAAGGGTGCCTTCGGCCGCCCGCTCGCGACCCCAATGACGTTTTGGATCTGGGCCAGGCCAGGCTGCATCGACGCCTGAATAAACGAGTTGCTTTGCACGCTGGGTGGCAGCAACAGCATCGCCGGTGATTTGAAGTGGAAGCTCGGATCGAGCATTCCGCCAATGCCTCCGAGCGTCGTGTAAATGGCAACCAGGCCCAGCAGGTAGGCGAGGCGGCGGCGGGACAGCTCGCGCTCGGTCAGGTTTCCCGCGTAGAGAAGAAGAACCGTGACGGCGCCATAGTCGGCCGCCCGATTGGCAAAAGAGATGGCCCGGTTGGAGACCGGGCTCGCGACCGTGTACGGCGCGGTCAAGGACAGCATCGCCGCTCCTGCGAGCATCATGAGCAGGAAAAGCAGCCACAGACCGGACCCGGGTGGCAGCCGGATACGGCGGCTGCCATGAACTCGCCACGCGTAAATGCGGATAGCCATTGGTATCGCGAGCAGCACGAAAATGAAATCGCCAAGGCCAAGGGCCCACCAGACTGGATAGCCCGCCAGAAGCGCCGTAATCGGCCAGGCGGGATGATGAGCGAGCCAGCCCATACGCCGCCGTGCCCCCTCCGCATGCCAGTGAGCTGCGCCACCATAGCGGCCCGCGCCGACCGTGGGGTGAGCCGAACCGCCACCGATGGTCGGCACACGCCGGCCATCACCTCGCGCCAGGCCCGTTGTTCCGGCCCGTTGCCTTGGGTAGGTCACGGTGCCACCCCGGCCGTCATGAGCTGGCGGCACCGCAGCATGCGCACACCGGTCAGCCCCGCGTTGCCGTGCCGGAAGTTCCGTCAGCGGCGCCCGTGTCGTTGCCCGTGAGTGGCCGCAAGGGTCGCGGCGGTGCCGCGCCGCCCGCGGTGGCGTCCGTCTCTCGCAGCGCCGCCCACATGTCGACGTCATCGCCCGAACCGGCGGTGCCGCGCCGCTTGTCGGTCCCACGGGTGGGGTAAACGAGGTGATCTGCTGGCTCGGAGTCCTGACGTGCCACTGCTGGCGCCTGTCCCTGGCGGCGTTTGCTGTCAAGCGCCTGAGGTGGCGTGACCGCCGGCCGCGGCGGAGGCGGCAAACCCGCCTTTGCCATGGACGGCAGCAAGACCGCGCCAAGTACCGCGGCGCCCATCTTGTCAAGCCGCCGGACGGTCTCCTCGACGTCGGGACGCAGCGTGCGGGCGACCTCGACCGCCACGACCGCCGCGTCGGCAAGCTCAGCGAACGGAAACACGTCCGCGCTGTAGGCGCCGGGCGCAACCTCGAAGATGACATAGCGCGTGACCGCGTGGAGTCTGCTCACCAGCCGCTCGGTGACGTCTCTTTCAATGTGTTCGACGGCTCGTTCGCGATCGATGCCCGCGGTGATGACCCACAGGTGCGGTATCCCTGCCGGGCGCTGCTCCACGTCGCCAACCGTGGCTTGGTTAAGAACCACCTCGGCCAGGCCCGGGCAAGCGCCGAGCCCGAATAGTGCAGGCGTGACTCTGCCGCGCAGATCCGCGCAGACAAGTGACACGTCAGCGCCGGTCCTCGCGAGGGCCACCGCGAGGTTGGCTGCGGTAACGCTGCCCGCGTGACCCTCGGATGCCGGGGCCACGAGCATCACGTGGTTTCCTTGCCCAAGGGTGGCGGCGAGCGAGTGCGCAAGCTCCGCGAATGCCTGGCCGGTCCCGGTACGCGGTTCGTAGATGGCGAGCCGCGCGCGCCGCTGGTCGGGCGGCAGGTGGAGGAGCACGGGCAAATCAAGCAACGCCTCGACCTCACGAGGGCCGCGGACCCGCTTATCTGACCGATCCCGCCAGAATGCGATGATCAAGCCGATTAGAATCCCAGCCGCCAGGCCGCTTGGCAGGTAAAGGCTCCGCCGGGGGTTCGACGGGCTGGATGGCGGGACCGCGTCGGTGATGATCCGCCCGCCTGAGGTGCTTACTGACTGCGCGGTCAGGTCGCCGATGTGGCTGGACAGCGTGGTCAACTGGTTCCTGGCCAGCGACAGCTGCGTGCTTGCCGTGACCCGCGGGCCTGACCCACGGGGCAGCGACCTGATCAGGGCGTTGAGGCTGGTGATCTTCTGCTGCAAGGATTTGGCTTGCTGCTGCAACCCGGCGAGATGCGTTTTGATTTGGGTTGCGGTCGTGTTGTTGCGGTTCTGCAGGTACGCCTCCGCGAAACCACGTGAGCATCTCGCTGCGCCGACAGCATTGTGCGTGGAGCAACTGATCTTGAGCACCTGCGAGTTTGCCGGCACCGTAACGCTAACGGCGTTGGTCAGCGCCGTTACGGAACGTGGGCTGTGCAGAATCTGCCTCGCGATCTGCGCCACGGCCGCGGACTGCACGATCTGTGCCTCGGTATCGAGGTCAACCACGCCGGTCGTCCGCCCGTTGATGATCTGGGTCGCCCCCCCGGTGCTTCCAGTGACAAACACCGCCGCGGTCGCCGTGTAGGTCTTCGGAGCCAGCACGGTATAGGCGATAGCGGCGGCAAGTCCGAGGAAACCCGCTAATGCGATGGTCGCCCAGCGGCGGCGGATCGCGGCCAGGTAGTCGGAGAGCTCCAGCGGCTCTGGTTGCGACGATTGCTCCATGCCCGGTGAGACTCCTCCTCGCTCGGGGCCCGGCGGGGCATTGCCCGTGCTCGCGCCAGCGGATGCCCCAGAGCCTGCCAGGAAACCCTCACCCGGCGCGCGCCCGCTCCCCGCTCGTGCCGGGTGGCCGAACAGGCTCTTAACCGCACCAACCTACTCAATCACCGATTCCGGACGCGGGCGACAGGTTGGATTCTTCACTGCTTTCTCGTCACAGACGACGTTCAGTCGGCGCTTGCGGATTACTCACGATCGCGTCGCCGGCGCGGTTGGGGTGATCGCAGCTCCGTAGCATGCGGCCATGCCTGGCCGGAGGACAGTCTGGCCGCTGGCTGGCCCGCTTCGAGGCTGGACGGGCCCGCGGTGGGCCGCCCAGGCGACAGGGCAGGGGCTTCGGTGGGCCACCCAGCGTGTTAGTTGATCTCTAAA